>Ga0307372_10011431_pt1 | contig 11850 bp, 8 predicted proteins | sample OX1MG_FD_202533 | JGI IMG/M metagenome (GOLD analysis project Ga0307372, IMG submission 202533) | Soil microbial communities from Risofladan, Vaasa, Finland - OX-1 | ecosystem: Environmental > Terrestrial > Soil > Coastal area > Acid sulfate soil | place: Finland: Risofladan, Vaasa | collected...
TCCGGGCAGCATCCAGAGGCATTCGCCGGCATATCGAACGACGACGGCGGTCAACAGCGCGCCGGCCACAAGACAGGGAAAGAACTGCTCGACGGCCAGACAGGTGTGCCGGACCGACAGCGGCGAGACGGCACGCGCGCAGCGCACTGAAATCTCGATCGCGGCCACCGCGAAGCTCAGCACCGCCGCTCCGATCCACAGAGCGAGGTACTCGCCTGGCGTGCCGGTTGGATTGGGAACGAACGACGCCTGAAGTGCGGCGGAAACGAACGCGGCGATCGCCGAGAAGGCGACGATGGCCGAACGATAACCGCGAAACGTCTCTGTGCGAGCGAGATGGCTGCGGATGTCGGAAATCTGGGCCAGTGCTTCGTCTAACGGCGGCATGCGCTCCTCCAATTCTTCGTCGCCTGAAGTCGGGCGAATTGCTTTGTATTGCAAAGTATCTCTGCCGCCCGCCGGTTCGTCAAGCCTATCGGATCAGGGCGTCTCCTTTTTCAGATCCGCGGCCATCTCAAGGAGCTCGTGCAACATTTTATCGGAAGCGTGTTTTTCCAGCCGGTTCGTGCCGAGCCAGGTTTCATAGCCGCCCAGGTCGTGCTGCCGCGGCGTGGGAAGGTAACCGTAATAGCCGTGGTTCAGCGAAACCATGAACGAATCACGGAAGGGCGAGCGCCGCTTGAACTCCAGCCCGATCTCGCAGAAAACCTCGTTGGGCATGCTGCCGATGCAAACTTGCCCGATGCGCAGCACCTGCAACGGCATCGGCATCGCGTGGGGATAGTCGGCCATGCTCAGCGCGCGTTCGGCATAGATGGCCGGCAAATCGGCCTTGCCCGGCGTGGATGATTTCGCGGACAACGTGTTCTTGGCCCAGGTAAGTTGTTCTTCGTTCGGCTGTCGCCAGCCGATGTCCGGCTCGCGATACCGCGCGGCAAGCGCGATCTCGCGAGAATAGGCGGCGCCGGCCAGTCCCGCCTGGACTTTGCGTGCCACGTCGCCGGCCACCGCGCGCATTTGTTCGTACGGCTTCTGCGGCGGGCGCGGCTGCCGAAAGTTGATGTTGTTGATGTCGCCGCTGGTGCCGTTGGCCAGCATGGCCACGAACGGCGGGTCGAGCCGCTCCGCGTCGAGCAACCGAGCGAGCTCGTTGCAGAAAACGGCGAAGTAGTCGGCCGAAATATGCCCCGGTCCCACGCCCCCGACGTAGTGCAGGCTGTAGGCGGCAAACACCGAGATCGGTTTGCCGTCGAGGCCGCGGACCGCGATGATCGAAACCGTCGGATCGGTGGGGCCGGCCGGTTCGAGCAGATTGGGGCTGCCTGGCGGCGGGTTCATTTTCACCAAGTCGGAACCGCCGAACGGATTCGGCGGAATGCTGCCCGGTGTCATCGACCAGCGGCGGTTGAAGACGTGCTCAGGGGCATCGACTTTGACGAACGCCAACTCGGCCGGCCGCAGATTGTTCGCCGCGCATTGCACTCCGTCGGCGATACGCCGGGCGACGAATCGCTGATACTCGTCGGGCTGCTGATCGTACTTGAAACGATCGCTCCCCATCGCGCTGGCGGCCGAGTGCGTGTGCGTGGCACTGATCAGGACGTTTTCGCGAGGAATGCCGACCGCATCGGCAATCCGCTTGCGTGCTTCGTCGCTGACCAGGCGATGGATGCCAAGCAGATCGCAGACGACGAGCGCCAAGCGGGTTTTGCCGTCGTCGAGCACCAGGCACCGGGCATGCAGTTGATCGTGGATGTGCGTCGAGTGAATCGGCAGAAACCCGCCCACAATATCGCTGCCAAGCGGTGGCGTGATGTTGCTCGTCGCCGCGCCGGCGCGAAAGCTCGCAACGTCGTCGGCACGTGCGGATTGCAAGAGGGCCAGGAATGCGATCCCGGCGGCAACAAGCTTCGAGCGTAAGAGAGCATTCATTTTGGCACCTGGTTGTAGTGGCTGGGGCAGAACCTGGCCCTTAAAAAACTTCGCCTTGCGGCGTTCCGGAAGTTATCCCAGTTTTATGCCGCCGTCGTAAGGTGGGACCAGCGAGCTTGCGAGCGCCGGCCCACCGTAAAAGACGTCGCTAACTGTGGGCCGGCGCTCGCAAGCTCGCTGGTCCCACCTTACGTTGGTTGCTAATAGGCATTGGCATTGCCGCTGAAATAGCTAGGTTAATGATGCCTGTCGCTGCGTGCCACCACCCATTGCCATGTTCCGCGATCATCGACTCTTCCTCCGCGAATACCTGCGCCACTTCCACCACACGGGCGCCATCTTGCCCAGCAGCCGCTCGCTGGGCGCGGCGTTGGCGCGTCACGTGTCGGACGGCAACGGCGACCGACGCATTCTGGAGGTCGGCCCCGGTACGGGGGCGGTCACGCGACAGATCGTTTCACGTCTGGGGCACAGCGACCGGCTCGATCTCGTCGAGCTGAATTCGGCCTTCGTCGAGCGACTCAAGCACCGCTTCGAGCGCGAACCGCCTTTTGCCGCCGTGGCCCAGCGGGTGCAAATCATCCATTGCCCGGTGCAAGAACTCCCCCGCGAGCAGCCCTATGATGCGATCGTTTCCGGGCTGCCGCTCAATAACTTTTCGGCCGGCGACGTCGAGCACCTTCTCGACACGATGATGCGGCTGCTCGCGCCCGGCGGAACGCTGTCGTTCTTCGAATACATCGGCATCCGTCCGGCACGGGCGATCATCAGCGGCCGGGCGGAAAGGGCCCGCTTGCGCGGCGTCGGCTCGGCCTTGCGCGCGCTGCTCGACGGCCGGGAGTTCCGCCGAGATTGGATTTGGTCGAACGTGCCGCCGGCGTGGGTCCATCATGTGCGTGCGGAGCGACCGGACGCTTGACCGACGCAATCTCACCTTTGCGCATCGCCCTCGCGATCACCGAGCTTGACGTCGGTGGGGCGGAACGCTGCCTGGTCGAGTTGGCGACGCGGATCGATCGGCGACGTTTCGCTCCCGTCGTCTATGCCCTGTCGCCGCGACCCGCGCCCGAACGGCGGTCGCTCTTGCCGCTGTTGGAGGCGGCCGGCGTCGAGACGCATTTTCTCGGCGCGCAGCGTGCCTGGCAGGTCGCCGCGGTCGTGCGGAAGCTGGCCGGCCTGCTGCGGCGGCAACGTCCCGATGTGCTGCAAACGTTTTTGTTCCACGCCAACTTCGTGGGACGCTGGGCTGCCTGGCTGGCGGACGTGCCACACGTGTACTGTGGCGTGCGGGTGGCCGAGCGAGGCGCACGTTGGCACCTGTGGCTCGATCGGGCCACGGGCCGGCTCGTCGACCGTTACGTCTGCGTCAGCCGGGCCGTGGCCGACTTTTCACGTGCGCAGCTTCACCTGCCCGAAGACCGCGTCGTCGTCATACCAAACGGCGTCGACTTTGAGCGGTGGGCCACCGCCGCCGCCGCCGACCTCGCCGCGATCGGATTTGCCCGCGAACGGCGAGCGGTGACCTATGTCGGCCGCCTCGAGCCGCAAAAGGGAGTGGCCGAACTGATCGAACATAGCCCGCTGTGGCTTGAGCGCCTGCCGCGGCACGACTTGTTGATCGTCGGAACCGGCCCAATGGACGCTCGCTTGAAATCGCTGGCCGATCGAATCGGAGTGGCCTCGCGGATCCACTTTGCCGGCTGGAGATCCGACGTGCCTGAGATCCTGAAAGCCAGCGATTTGCTGGTGCTGCCCAGCCGCTGGGAAGGCATGCCCAACGTGGTGTTGGAAGCGATGGCCGCCGGCAGGGTTGTGGCGGGCACCGATGCCGAAGGGATGCGTGAGTTGCTCGGCGAGGCGGCCGGCGACCAATTGGTCGAGCGAGGAGATTATCGCGCCCTGGCAGAACGAATCGCGATCTTGGCCGCCGACGGCACCGCCTTACGCCGATTAGGCGATGCTAACTCCCTGATAGCAAAGGACTTCAGATTAGAGGGCATGGTGGCGGCCTACGAGCGTCTCTTCTGGGAGACGGCCGGACGGCAAGGATAGAACTCCGGCCCACAAAAATTCTTTTGACAACTTAGGGGTAATCGCCGCGACGTAACTGCCTTCCCACCTTGACATTCCGGAGTTTCAACGATTCGTAACTGCTTGCGGTGCCGCGCCCCTGCTTGACGCGGCCACAATCGGCGATATTCTGGGGCAACTGTGGGGATGAGTGGGGGGAAGTGGTAATGCTGTTGACCGGAACATTTCTGCGTGCGGTCGACGACAAGCTTCGCCTTGCGATCCCAAAGCGGCTAAGAGACGCGTTGATCGGCGAAGGCAAGCCGGAGCTTTACGTGACTCCCGGAATCGACGGATCGCTGGCGATTTATAACACGGCCACGCTCGATCGGCTCGCGCGGCGGTTGGCGGAATCGTCGCCCACCAAGAACGAAGTCCGCAGTTTCAACCGGCTTTTCTATGCACGGGCGGAATGCGTCGAAATCGACGGCCAAGGCCGCGTGCGCCTTCCTCCGGCACTGGCCGAGTTGGCCGGCCTGACAAAAGAAGCGGTGTTACTGGGCGTGCATGACCACTTGGAGATTTGGGACCGGGCACGTTGGGAGGCCTACCTGGGCGATCATGCTCAGCGCTACGATGAAATCGCGGAACAAGCCTTTCAACCGCGAGTTGACGCCTAGCAGGAACCAGCCATGCTGCTCTGTTTTTCGGTAGTGTCGTCCGTCCGTTGGTTCGCCGTGCGCGGCGATCATGGGCGACGGTTTGCGGCCACCAACCGTCCTCTGCCGATCGTCCGCGGGTCAGGAGGGAGGGATCCCTCCGGCCGCGAAAGGCGGGACCGCTCGCCCTAGGCGAGCCGCCCGTAAGCATCCCACCCTGTCAGCGGACACACGGACGCGTCCCAGGGTGGGCTGCTTTTTTCTGGCCGCATGAAGCATAAACCCGCCTTGGCCGACGGGGGCCTTTCCGGTACAGTTACGCCCGCGCTGTCATCGTCCCCTCGTGAAAGGATTCACCATGCCGGGATTCAAAATCCACATCAGTGCCAGCACGGCCCTGGGAGCCGCCTATGGAACGGGCGCGGCGCTGTTCTTCGACGTGCCCTTGCCGACGTGCATCCTTTCGGCCGGTCTGTGCAGCGTGTCGGGCATGCTCCCCGACTTGGACAGCGGTCCCGGCATCCCGTTGCGCGAGAGCCTGTCGTTTGCCGCCGCCTTCGTGCCGATGCTCCTCTTCGACCGCGCGCGACAAATGGGCTGGACGCACGAGACGATGGTGCTGGCCGGGGCCGCCTTGTATGTGCTGATTCGGTTTGGCTGTGGCTGGTTCCTGCGGCATCACAGCATCCATCGCGGCATCTTTCACAGCATACCGATGTGCCTGATCTTCGCCGGGCTGGCGTTCTTGTTATGTAACACCGGCGATCTGCCGCTGCGTTATTACAAAGCGGGAGCGGTGGTGATCGGCTTCATGTCGCACTTGATTCTCGACGAGATCTGGAGTGTCGAGCGGGCCGGGTTCGGCTTCCACTTGAAAAGCTCGTTCGGCACCGCCGTGAAACTCTGGAGTCCCTGCTGGTGGTCGACCGGCTTGACCTACGTCTGCTTGCTGATGGTGAGCGTGTTGGTGCTGAACGACCCCATCTGGTCCGGCGTCTCGCCCACTGGACATGAGCTGCACGAGATCGCTTCCGATATTGTCGACGACGTGCAGCGCCGGTAAGCGCTCCACGGTGTGGCACGGGTGATGGCACTTCGCGCCGGGGCAGCCACGGAATTCATACCGCACGCGGCCGACCAGCCCGCCGCGGTCGTAGGGTGGGACAAGCGAGCTTGCGAGCGCCGACCCACCGTTGGCGACGTCGCCAACGGTGGGCCGGCGCTCGCAAGCTCGCTTGTCCCACCCTACGGTTAGCTGATCGTCAACGTAAACTGCTGCGTTGCCGCGGTGCCCACGTTGTTGTTGGCGGTGATCGTAAACGGATAGGTGCCGGCCGCCGCCGAGGCGGTGCTGGCCAAGGTGGCCGTGCCGTCGCCGTTGTTCGTCAACGTCACGCCGCTGGGCAAGCCCGTCCCGGTGATGGACGGCGTGGGAGTGCCGGTCGTCGTCACAGTGAAGCTGCCCGCGGTGCCCCGCGTGAAAGCCGCGCTGTTTGCGCTGCTGATCGTGGGCGCGGTGCCGGCGGCGGCGTTGACGGTCAAAGTAAAGCTCTGCGTGGCATCGGGCGAGATGCCGTTGCCGGCGTCGATCGTAATCGGGAAGCTGCCCGTGGCGGTGGGCGTGCCGGCCAGCGTGGCCGTGCCGTCGCCGTTGTTGGTGAAGGTGACGCCGCTGGGCAAGCTGCCGCTTTCGGTCAGGGCGGCGGTGGGCGTGCCGGCGGTGGAGACCGTGAACGTTCCGGCCGTGCCGTCGGTGAAGGTGGTGGCCGCGGCGCTGGAGATCGTGGGCGCGGCGTCGATCGCCAGCACGAAGCTCTGGGTGGCGGCCGTGCCCACGCCGTTGTTGGCCGTGATCGTCAAGTCGTAGCTGCCGCCGGAGCCGGCGGCAGGCGTGCCGGCCAGCGTGGCGGTGCCGTCGCCGTTGTTGGTGAAGGTGACGCCGCTGGGCAAGCTGCCGCTCTCGGTCAGGGTGGCCTTCGGCGTGCCGCTGGTGGTGACCGCGAACGAGCCGTCCGTGCCCACCGTGAAGCTGGCGGCCGAGCCGCTGGTGATCGTCGGCGCCTTGTTGCCGCTGACGTCCGTGTAGTACTCGTTGCTGGCCAGAATCTGCTCGCCGACCTGCTCCGCGTTCATGGTCCGCGAGGTGAGGTCGTTGACCCACATTTGCAGGTCGCTGCTGCCGGGCGCCCGGTGCAGGAACTCGGAATAGAAAGCGTCGACCACGGCCGTGCTCGCTTCTTGTCCGAACACGAAGGCGGTGGCCACCTGCAGCGGGGTCTGGCCGCCATTGAGCAGGCCTTCCCAGTAGCCCGCTTCCGACGATGTGGGCGAGCGCTGCAGCAGGTCGTTATAGAGCGCGTCGACAAAGGCGGTGTTGCCCTGGTTCTTGCTCAAAAACTCCGCCGACGTGAGAAAGCCCTCGACCTCGATTTGCTCTGTGCCCCAGGCGCTGAAGGCGGCCGTCCAGAATGACTGGCCCGCGGAATCGAAGGGCCGTCCGAGGAACTCCTCGTAGAACTGGTCGACCTCGTCGGTGCGGTGTTCCTGCGAATCCCAGACGCCCTGCGTCACCGTGGCCCGGCTGGCTCCGGCGGTCATCTGCTGCTGCCAGTACGAAAGTCCAGTCGGGTCCGGAGCATGACCCAACAGGGCCTGATAGACGGCGTTGATATAAGTGGTGTTGGCGTCGCTGGCGGCGGGCGGATCGGTCGTCGAAACCTGGATCGGCAGAATGGTGCTGGTCAAGGCGTTGCCGATGTTGTCTCCGCTCGTTGTGCCGCCTGCGGCGAGCGAAATCGCATGCGCCGTGGTGGTGAGCGTGACGCCGTTGTTCGGAGGAACGACTTCCATCACGGTGTAGTTGCCCGCCGCCAGCCCGGTGAACGAGTACTTGCCGCCGGAGTCGGTCGTGGTCGAAGGATTGCCGCTGTCGGGCACGCCGGTGCCGTCGTTATTGAGAAACACCGTGCGGCCGGAGACGCCGGTCTCGCCTGAGTCGAGCTGGCCGTTCAGATTGACGTCGTCGAACACCTCGCCTGAAATCGTGCCGGTGTTCGTGGTGGTCGTGCCGCTCGAACTGCTCCCCTCGCCGATATTGACGTCGGGCGTGATCTTCCCCGCGGCGACCATGACGGTCTGCGGCTTCGTGGACAGGGTGACGCCGGAAGGCGCCACCTCGGTGACCGGGTAGCTGCCGGGCGCGAGACCGACGAAATAGTAATGGCCGTTGGCGTCGGTGGTGGCCGACGGATTGGTGTTGTCGGGGGCACCCTTGCCGTCGATGTTCAAAAACACGGTGCGGCCCGAGATGCCGGTTTCTCCTGAATCGAGCGCGCCGTTGCCGTTGGTGTCGGTAAACACCTCGCCCGTGATGGAGGGCAATTCGCCTAGATCCACGGCCGTCGTCGTCTTGCCGCTGGTCACGGTGACCGTCTGCGTGGAAGTCGAAAGGGTGACGTTGCTCGGCAATTGCATTTCGACCTGGTAGCTTCCGGGCGGCTCGGTGCCGAAGGCGAAGTTGCCGCTGGAATCGGTCGTGACCGAAGGATTGCTCGTGTCGGGCTTGCCGGTGTGATCGATGTTCAGGAACACGGTCTGGCCGCCCACGCCAGGGTCGCCCGTGGCAAGCTGTCCGCTGCCGTTGAGATCGACGAACACGTTCCCCGAGATCGAAGGGAGTTCGCCGAACACGACGCCCGATGTCGTCTGGCCGGTTTTCACCGTCACCGTCTGTGTGGGCGTGGTCAAGGTGGCGCCGGTCGGCAGCGCCTCCATGACGGTATAGCTTCCCGCGGTCAGGCCCGAAAAGGTGAACTGCCCGACCGAATTGGTGGTGGTGTGCGGGTTCGTGCCGTCGTTCGTGCCGCTGTTGTCTTGGTTGATGAACACCGTGCGGCCGGCGATGCCGATGTCGCCCGTATCGAAGCTTCCGTTGTCATTGACGTCGGTGAACACCGTGCCGGCGATCGAGGCCGGCTCTTCGCCGACGTTGACCGTCTGGGCGGTGCCGCCGGCCGTTACGGTGGCGCTCAGGCTCGTCGTGGTGATCGTGGTTCCGGCCGGAGGCACCACGTCGACCTTGTAGGTTCCCGCGGCCAGATCGGAGAACGAGTAATTGCCGTTGGAGTCGGTGACGGTCGACGGATTGCTGGCGTCGGGCGCACCGCTGTTGTCGTTGTTCAAAAAGACCGTCTGACCGGCGACGCCCGCTTCGCCCGATTCCAGCACGCCGCTGCCGGTGGTATCGGTAAAGACCGTACCCTTGATCGAAGGCTGCTCGGCAAAATTGACGCCCGAGTCGGTATTGTTCGCCGCGACGGTGACCGACTGGCTGGGCATGGTCAAGCTGATGCTGGTGGGCAGCTCTTCATAAACTTTGTACGTTCCCGGCGTAATGCCCCTGAAGGAGTAATTGCCGCTGGAATCGGTCGTGGCCGTGGGATCGCCCGACTGATACGCGCCGGTGCCGGCTAAATCCACAAACATCGTGCGGCCCGCGACGCCCTGTTCGCCTGAGTCGAGTTGCCCATTGCCGTTCGTGTCGCTGAACACCGTGCCGTCGATGCTGTCGATGGAGACCGAGCTGATCCGCACCAACTCGTTGTTCGGTCCCAGCGGAAGCTGGCTGAAGGTGCCGCCGTTGTCGGCGTTATCGACGTTGAGCGCGGCGATGGCGTCGAGCACCTGCATGCCGTTGCCGATTACCTGGCCGAAGACAGTGTAGCCGTGGCCGTCGCTGGCGGGGCCGAGTGTGCTTGTGTTATCGACCAGGTTCACAAACCACTCATCGGTGGCGCTGTTGGGATCGCTGGTGCGGGCCATCGCCACGCTGCCGGCCACGTTGGCCAGTTTGTATTCGAGGTTCACGGGCGAATTCGTGGGAATGGTCGTGAACTGGGATGTGCTGCCGCTGAAGGTGGCGCTGGATGAGGTGAATCCACCCGCCTGCTCGACGAAGCCGGGCACCGATCGATGGAAGATCGAATCGGTGTAAGCACCGCTCTCGACGTAACTTAGGAAGTTGGCCACGGTATTCGGCGCGGCGTCGGGGCGGAGCTCGATCTGGAAGTTGCCGAAGTTCGTATCGACCGTGACGATGGGGTCGGACGTGAGCAACCAGCGGTCTTCCAGCCGTTCGGGCCGGCGCATGCGGGCCGCGGCACGTCGTGACCGACGTGGCGACTTGCGTTGACCTTCTGGACGACGTGAAAAAACGAACTTGAGCGGGAAGGAACGCCCCCACATAGTTCCACCTGATTTGACATGTGACTGTTCCGGTAGATCCATTTAAGGCATGAGTTGCAAAATGGGCAACCAAAAAATGGGGCCGGGTTGAGTTTCCGCCCGCCGGTCGCCGGTTACGGCCGGTATTTTTGGAGTAATTGCTCGTTCCGCTTACGGAGCACGCGGACGACTACGCCACTTCGTGGCGGCGGCGGTGCGGATTGCGGTAGAGCACTTCCGCCAAGAACTCCGGCGAGCCATGCCAGCCGCCCGACCGCTCGCGGTGCCAATCGTCGTGCGTCGGCACCAAAGCGTCGTCGTAAGGCCAGGCGTGAAACGCCTCGTAGCCCAAGGCAGCAGCCAGCTTGCCGGAATCCATCGAGACGTTGCCCGCCCGCGGCGGAATCGGCCCCGCGGCGGCACGCGGGCAGCCCAGGAGATGGTCGGGATGATAGCCGCCCACGCGGTTCACCACCTGGGCGATCTGATAAAGGCTCAATGCCCGTGGTCCGCCGGCGTGAAACAGGCCGGCCAGCCGGTTGCCGAGCATGGTCTCGCAAACTTCGTTCAGGCAATCGGTATAGGTCGGCGTGCGGATTTCGTCGAAATAGAGGGTGGCCGGCCTCGATTTCTTGAACCGCGACTGAATCCAGTCGATCGCGCCGGCGTGGCCGTTGAAGCTCACGCCCATCGGCAGCGAGATGCGCAACATGCAGGCCCAGGGGGCTTCTGCCAGCAGAATCCGCTCGGCGGCCACCATCGTTTTACCGTAGACGGTCACCGGATCGGTCGGGTCGTCTTCGCGATGGCTGCCGCCGCCTTTGCCCGAATAGACCAGGTCGATCGACAGGTGTACCACGCGCACGTCGGCCTCTCCGATCGTTTCGAGCAGGTTGCGGACCCCTCCGACATTGATCCGCCAGGCCAGATTGGGATCGAGTTCGCAGGCCCGCAGGGCGCAGTTGCCGGCACAGTCGAGCACGCTGCGAAAGTTGTATTCGTCGAACAGACGTTTGAGTTCATCGCGGTCTTCGGCGTCGCAGGCGACGACGCCGTCGCCCACCAGCCGGAAGTTGTCGCGCTGCCGAATGCCGATCACCTGGCCCGGATAGCGGGCACGGAAGTAATCGAGCGCGTTGTAGCCCGCCACGCCCGCAATGCCCGTGATCAACAGCGGCAGGGGAAACGATTTTGGATTTTGCATTGCGGATTTTGGATTGCTGACGGCCATGCGTTGAGCGTCGAGGAGACCGGGGGCATCGTGCCAGCATAACGCGGCGAGATTCGGCGACGCAACGGCACGCGAAGCCCGTAGCGATGCCTGGTGCCTTGTCCCTCCGAATCCTGCCAAGCCGATTGGAAGGCTGCCACGATTTGCGATGAAGCATCGCCGAATCACTCCATGCCCCCATCCGCGGGCCCCAATTGGAAATGCGTTTTTCCAAGTCATCTATGGGATCGACTGACGCACCCGGCCGCCACTCCAACTCGGCCGCCAGCTTTTTCATCGCCACGGTAAAGCTCAACTGCCGTGGCGAACGCTCCCATTTCCCGCATCGCCGCGCCGACTTCTCCAGTTCGCGTCGGCTGCGGTTCTGCGAACCGCGGTGACGGCGGCGGAGCCGGGCGGTCACTTTTCGGCCAGCGGCCCGGTTGCGTTTGCACAGAGATTGACCACGACGAAGCGCGGGATGAGTTCGCGCGAATCGTGACGCGGCGCTGGCCGCGCATTTCTTCGTGCGCGCAACTTGTTGTGTCGCCCCACGTTTGTGCCGCTTCGACGCGCTCCGCACGTCAGTCGGGGCGCTGCCACGCGATATGCCGGCACCTGTTTTGCTGCGCCACGCATGCGGAACATGGCAGGGGCATCGCAGCACCATCGTGACGGAACCTCCGGACCAGAGAGGAAGGTCGGTCGTTCGCTGTAGCCGATTCGCGGCTAAGCGACAGGAGGAAAACGATGCACCGCGTACAACGGAGTTTTAGCGGCCAAGTCACCGGCGCGGTTCCGCGCCGCGCAAAAGGT
>Ga0307372_10011433_pt1 | contig 11848 bp, 8 predicted proteins | sample OX1MG_FD_202533 | JGI IMG/M metagenome (GOLD analysis project Ga0307372, IMG submission 202533) | Soil microbial communities from Risofladan, Vaasa, Finland - OX-1 | ecosystem: Environmental > Terrestrial > Soil > Coastal area > Acid sulfate soil | place: Finland: Risofladan, Vaasa | collected...
TCCCGGGAACGTAATCGGGGCGACGTTGGTCCCAGGGACCGAACTTGAAGACACGCTGTAAACCTCTTCTCGTTACGCGCTACGGTCGAGCGTAGCGCCTTGCTGCTGGTCGAAAAACTCGGCTAGACCGATCATGATCTCGGCCGGGAACTGCGCAATTTCTTTGCCGGTGCTCGGGTCGGTGAAGACCGTGACGATTTCGTTCGGATCCTTTACCACGCGGTACGAGACGTTCAGGCTCAGTGGAAGCGGGATCCCGCGCGCGCTAAAAATCTTCGCGATCGCCGGAGCGAGGCCGGCATTTGATTGCCCGGGCACGGCTGCGGTAGTGGTGGTCGCGGGGCCCGAGGGGCCGCTCGCAGGCGTCGCCGAGGAGGAACCCGTGGCTTGCGGGCTCGCCGGCGCTGCCGTTATGATATTTGCCCCTGGCGCGGGGGGCGGCGGAACATCCATGTGCCTCTCGTCTCCTTCACGTCCTATCTTCTATAATCGGCTCTTGAAGAGGCGTAATTTAGGCGTCCTGCGTTAAGGAGTCGCCCCCGAACTTGCTTGCTGGTACGCGCGAACGACGCCGACAAGAGCCAGTTGTTGGTCGAAGGTACGAGCCGCGTCGAGCGCGAGCGTCTCCCCGCGTACCGGCGCCGCTTCCCAGGCCCGCCGGAGGCCTTCGCCGATGGCATCGACTCCCGCCGGGTCCACAAGCTCGACCGATGCCCCAAATACCGAGGATGCCAGACCCGTCGAGGACGCAACTAGAGCGGCGCCGGCGGCCCCTGCCCGGGCCAAGCGGTGCAATCCATGCCCCGTCCACGATGCATCCAGAAAGACACGGGCTCGTCCGTAGAGGCCCGCCAGCCGGCCTGCATCGAGCCAGCGCTCGGGAAGAAAAATCACGCGATCGCCCGCCAGCATCTGCAGATAGGTGTAGTACTCGCTATTGCCGATCGGGCCGGTGACCACCGCGGCGAAGCCCGCCTTCGAGGCGGCCAGCGCCGCAAAGATTGCGCCGCTGCGGGGCTCGATGGAGGTATGGACGAGTACGAAGTCGTCGTGTCCGACAAGGGCATCGACGCCGGCGGGGAGCGCCGTATCGAAGAGCGCCGGGACGTTCACGGCAGGCCCGCGATATCCGAATCCCGCTCTGGCGCGCTGCTCCTCTTCCTCCGAGACCACGATGATGGATGATGCGAATTCGAACAGCGCGCGGACATCCGGATCGGGAGCCGGTGCCGCAAGGGGGACCGGAACTTCCCAAACCAGCCGCTTCATGGCGATCGCACCGAGATACTCTTCATAGAACGCGTCATCCGGAATCGCGCGAAGCGCTCCCAGGGTCGTGGATGTTCCCCATGCGGCCAGGCCGCCCGGATCGTCCAGGTAGGGCATCACCACGATCGGTATCCCGCGCTCTTTGAGCGATTGGAGATTGGCGAGAATGGCGGACGCATGGCGATGCCCGACAACGTGGACGATATCGACGGCGTCGGAGTGAAGCGGCCTGCTTGCGATGCTCACCGAAGGCGTGAACCCCTCGGCTTGCAGCCGGCGCGCCAACACCCGAACGGCGTCGGTGTCGGCATCGGGATTGCTCCACAGATCCTCGCGGACTACGATTGCGACGTTTCCAGCCGAGCCGCCCACGGCGATAGGTTCCGCAAGCGCCGAAGCGCGCTCTGCGGCCCGCGATCGAACCGCAACTGCGAAAGATCCATCCGCAACGGAATCCTCGGGGTCGAAGGACAGCATGACCGTTAACGGCAGCGGGCGCGCAACGATAACGGGATGCTCGTTCGCGAGTGCCGCGCCGCGAATCACAAGCTCGGCACCGTCCGGCAGCCGTTCGCGTAAGCCCACGGCGACGTCGACCGCGGCAGCCTGCGACGGTGCAAACGAGAGCGTCGAAAACCAACGCTGAACGAACGCATTCTGGTCCGCATTCCCCGAATCAAAATACACCGACGCCGCTCGTCCGATCAGGAACGCCGCTCCATTACCGCCGTCCGGATCGTACACGCCGGCGCTTCGTCCGCGCGTGAGCCGTCGCGCGTACATTGCCGCGGCGGCGGAACGAACCACGTCGGGAAACGGGGCCGCGCCCAGGAGCCCTAGCGATCGAGCTCGCTCGAAGTCGCTCCGCGTCGCATCGCTTTCCGAGAACATATGGATCGATTCGTCATTTTCAAAACGCGCGAGTACTCTGGCCCGCAACCACGGAAAAATCAACTCCTGGATATGATCCGCGACGTCGCTTTCAAGAAGATCGCGAACCCAACGCGGCCAGATCAACGGGTCGCTCTCGCGAGCAACCAGCATCGGAGCTTCCACTTTCAATAGCGGAACCGTCAAGAACCGGCCGCCTCGCTCGAACGTCAGGTCCAAGAGCCCCTCGTAGCGTACCGATAGCGTCGGTTCCAAACGTGCGGCGACGAGACGATCGGGCGAAAGCAGCTTTTTGGCAGCAGCGGCATCCAAGCGCAGATCGAATGTGGAGAACGCTCCGTGCGTTCTCACGTCCGTATCTCCCTCATCAGCCTACGGAGCCCGCTGGGGCTGGGGTCCGCGATGGAGATAGCCTCAACGATGTGGTCCTCCTCAAAGGCCCCGACCCATACATCGACGCCGTCCTCGTCGCTCACCTCGAGATGCGGCGCGCGGGCCGGATCGATACCGAGGCGATTCAATAAGGACTCGATCCGGCCACCGATGGTTTGCGCTACCAAGGGACCGGTGGCGCCGATCGCCAGCACGACGGGATCCTCCGCAGAGAATGCCCGTACGAACCGGCGCACAAACTGGGCAACCGGAGGCCATTGACCCTCGTCATTCACAACACAATAGAAGCGCATGGCAGCGTTAACGGCGCGCGGTCCGGCGGCATCGGTCCTTATACAGATTGCGGGTAGCGCGACGTAGTCGCGCTCGCGCACGAACCCCCCCATGTTTGCAGAACGCGGATCGTATCCGTGCTCCGGGGTCGGCATCGCATATCCCCATTTGCGCGCAAATTTCGTCCAGTTCTCCTGCATGCTCTTCGAATAATCCACTTCGTTCGCCACAAACGAGCGGCTCCCGAAGTGATGGATAAAGACGTCGTCACAGACGTAAATCTGGTACCCGGCCGCTCGAATACGAATGCAGAGGTCGTCATCCTCGAAATTGCCCATCCCGAACCGGTCGTCGAAGCCACCAACTTCGTCGATCACTCGACGGTCGATACAGAGGCACAAGCCGATGGCGCGTTCTGTGATGTAGCCGCTCCGATGCCAGCGCTTGTGCCGTTCGCGAGCGTATCGTTGAATGCCGTCGGTGTCTGCGTAGGACGCATCGCCGACGACTTGCGAGCCGGCCACGCGATTGCTGCGAGGGGCGGAGACTCCCAACCCCGGAATTCGCGCGAAGGCATCCAGCAAGCCGTCGAGCCAACCTTCGGTGACGATCACGTCATTGTTGAGCAGGACGATGTAGTCGCCGCGCGCGTGCGCCATACCGACGTTATTCCCGAGACCGTAGCCGAGATTACGCTCGTTGTAGACGACGCGAACGTGCGGATCCTCGATCGACTGTAGATAGGCCACGGCGTCCGGCCGCGAGCCGTTATCGACGACAACGACTTCGTATGGCTCGCTGGTGTATTTTTGGATCGAGTCGAGCGCCAACTTCGTAAACTCCAGCGCATTCCAGCTTAACGTGACGATCGAGATTAATCCGCGAGCCGGTTTCTTTCGATGCTCGAGACGCTGCTCTATGGCCCCGCGGTCGTCCCGCAGGATATCCGATACGGCAAACCCGTAGGCCGCCTCGAAAGAGCTATCGCGGACGGGGCCTCCGAGCGCGGCGATCGGCCGGGATACGCCGCGGGTGCCAAGCTCCAAATCGAGAGCACGCAGCGAGAGGTCGGCCAATGCGCCGTCAAGCGTCGGGAAGCGACCTAGCCGCACGTGCTGCGGTAAACGGTGCAACGCCAGCAGCGTACAACGCGCGTCGACCCCTATAGGTGCGACGTTCGTCCCGATGGGTAACTCCGGCGCATATGTGGCCGCGAGCGCATCGACGCTGCCTTCAACCTGGCTCGAAAGCTCGTCGAGCCACCCGGGGGCGAGCGCGGCACCTCCGTGCACGAACACGATGTAGCGGTGTCCACGCAATTCCATCGCATCGCGAGCAACGTCAACGACATCGTCACCGAAAGCCCACAGGATCCGATGAATGGGCACAGACGAAGCTCGCAACGTACCTTCGAAGGCGGCCCGACCGGCGATGGGCTCAGTTCCGTGAACGACCACCGTGGTAGCGGGAATCGGGAACACATTCCAGATCATCCCTCCACGCGGCTCGCGGGTAACACGCCGCACGAGCCCACGCGACAGGTTCGTCACGCCGGCATCGAACGCGACCTTTCCTCGCCAACGCTCGTCTAAAAGCTCCGTATTCCACGAAGCCTTGCGGAAGCGCTGGACGCCCGACTGCGATTCGTAATGATAGAGCACGGCATCCGGCTCGTACACGACACGAAGGCCGCGAGCGCGGACCTTCAGGCAGTAATCGACATCCTCGTACCCGTTCCAGTAACGTTCGTCCAAACCGCCAAGCTCGCCGTACAGCAGCCGGGGCGTGAGCAAACACGCACCGGTCACGATCTGGAAATCACGCCGAATCAGAACGTCCGGCTCGTCCCGCGGAACCATAAAATTGTGATGGAACGGCGAAATACTCTGGCGGCTCAGAAGGCTCTGCGCAACCACGACGCCGGCGTGTTGAATCGTGTCGTTCGGAAAAATGAGCCGTGCGCCGACCGCTCCGACATTGGGATCCTCTGCCGTAGCCAACATCGCGCGCAACCAGCCGGAAAACGCCTTCGTATCGTTGTTGAGCAGCACGAGATACTCACCGCGCGCGACGCGAGCCGCTTGGTTATTTGCACCGGCGAACCCGGCGTTCACTTCGTTACGGATCATCCTGATCCACGGGTATCCGGCAAGCAGTTCTTGGGTCTCGTCGCTCGAAGCATTGTCGACGACGATGATCTCGCCTTCGCCCGCTCCCTCTAACGTCGGGCGAAGCGTGTCGAGACATTGCCGGGTGAACGCGGCCTTGTTAAAGACCGGGATGATGATGGAGTACTTCACAAATCCGGAATTACGACCGGCTTGCTAACGCGCGCTCGGCGATCGCCGCGGCGTCCGCGTAGCGTTCGGCGCGCATGTAAAAGCCCGCGAGCTCGATGCCGACCCGCGCGGGATCGATTTCGAAAGCGGCGATCAACGATCCCTCGGCGGCCGCCGCGTCCGACATCTTCTCCAATAGCGAGGCGCGGGCCAGGATCGCATCGATTTGTTCCGGCGCCACGGCCAGCAGCCGGTCGAGCGCGGCTTTGGCTTCGCTCGATCGGTCGAGTTCGCGTAGAATGACGGCACGCAACAGTTCCGAACGTTGATAGGCCTCTTCGTGACTGGCATCAACGAACTCAAGGTGCTCGAGCGCCAAATCCTTGTTATCGAGATTCACCGCTGCGATCGCCGCGTTGTAGTGCAAGAGCGCGTCGCTCGGAGCCAACACGATCCCGGCCTGCGCCAGCGTCAATGCATCCGCGAAACGACTCTGCGCGATCGCTTGAAACGAACGGCGCAGAAAGTCGGAGGCGGTTTGCGGTTGCGTCTGCGCTTCTTGCGCGAGCAGCTCCCGGACGGCGCTATCGTCGCCTCGATGACGTAGCGCCGCCTCAAGGGGATTCAAGATATCGGCGCTTCCCGGAGCTCGTTTAGCGGCCGCGCTCAGATAACGCTCGGGCGCCTCCACGGCATTCTTTTGAGCGATTTGGTACCCGGCGACGAGAACCGCGCTCGCAGCGCCGTCGCTCAATCGCTCGTGAGAGGCGGAGATGATCTCCAGCGCGCGCATTCCTTGGCCCGTCTTCAGGAGCGCGTTCACGTAGTCGATGGTGGACATGTCGTCGCGATGCATCTCGTACGCTGCCCGGAGAACCTCGAGCGCTTCGTCGAAGCGCTCCAAGCGCAGGAGCGCGCGGGCAAGATTGATTTGGACGGGCTGAACGTTCGGGGCCGCTGCGTGCGCCTTCTTAAACCACTCGACCGCTTGGCCATCGTCGGACTGCATAACGAACGTCGAACCGATCTCGCACTGCGCCTTCCAAATATAGACTTGGTCGTCGATCACGAACTGTAAATGCGCGTAGGCACCGTCCGCGATCGCCTCGCGATACGCGCCTCGCGCCTCGTCCAGCCGCCCCTGTGCGACCAGGGCCTTGCCCAACTGGAAGTGCGCGTTGGCATAGTGCGGGGCAACCAGCAACGCCTCGCGCGCGACTTGCTCCCCGCGGATCGGGTTACCTAACTTGTCCGTATAGGTTTCGGCCAGAACGGCGTAACCGTTTGGAATGAATCCGCGTCGAGCCGTGCCGTTGCGCCGGAACATCTCCTCCAACGCATCGCGCGCCCGCTCAAAATCCCCCATGAGAAACGCCGTATTGCCCAAATTAAACCAATGAAACGGATCCTCAGGTTCCCGTTCGGCCGCAGCCTGAACGATGTCCAAATTTCGCTGCCCCTTATTGCGCTCGGCAACGACATCTTTGAGATACCCGTGGTGCACGATCGAAATGGGCGCGATCACCGCGTGCAACCCGGTGGGGCTATCGGCACAACTCGGAAACTCGTGAATGAGCCCGCGAAAGCGAATCTCGGCATCGTTTGGAAAGATGCGAATGAGGGCGTGCGACATATCGCCCGTTCCTAAATAGTCATCGGCCTTGTTGAAACAGCGGACCCAAACGGCATCGCGATACGCCGGCGCCGTGCGAAGTTCGGCGAGTGCAGCTTTCGACTCCGGAACCAGCTCCTCGTCCGCGTCGAGAAACAGGATCCAGCGTTTCGTAGCCGGCGCGATCGACTCGTTACGCGCCCACGAGAAGTCGTTCCGCCACTCCCGCTCGATCACGGTGGCCCCAAAACTCTTCGCGATTTCTATGGTCTTGTCCGTAGAACCGGTATCGACCACGATGATTTCGTCGACGGCATCGGCCACGCTGCGCAGGCACTGCGCGAGGAACCGCTCCTCGTTTTTGACGATCATGCACAGGCTGATGCCCGGGGGTTTCTGCTCGTGTCCCGGCGGCGGGGCCGGCAGGCCAAACGGAAGAGCGGCGCTCGACGAAAGCGGCGCTGAGGCTGGGCGTTTAGACGTAACCCGTATCGGCATCTGTTATGTAATCGGCACCAGCGCGCGACGGCGTTAGATAAAAGCGAGGGCCCGCCGAAGCGGGCCCTCGCTCTAGGGCCGACCAGGTCTCGAGCTACCGACTTATCGGAAGAGCGAGAGGACCGATTGAGCGTTGGCATTCGACTGCGAGAGGACCGACGTGCCGACTTGCACGAGGATCTGCAGTCTGGTGAACTGCGTGGTCGCGGCGCCGACGTTGAGGTCGCGGATGTTCGATTCCGAGGCCTGCAGGTTGGTCGCTGCGGTGTTATCGCTGTCCTGATCTTCGTTCAAACGGACCACGACTGCGCCGAGCTTGGCTTGCTGCGAGAGCAGGTTCTGCAAGGCATTGTCGATCTGGCCGATCGCGTCTTCCGCACCCAGCGACGGGTTGTTCGAGGACGAGATCGCGACGTTGATGTTCGAGATGCGAAGCGTCTGCGTGTTGGTCGCTTCGATGCCGACCTGGATCACGTCGCCTTCGTTGGCGCCGGACTGGAAGTTGAACGCCGGGTTCGACGGATTCGTCAGCGCGGCGACGTTCTGCGAGACCTTGATGTACGAGGTCGTGCCGACATCGGCCGTCGAGATAGCGCCGATCGTGATCGACACGTTATCGAAGTCGGACGATATGCTGGTTCCACCGTACAGCGTCGAGGAGACCGAAATGGCACCCGACGAGCTGTTGATGAAGGTCTCTTGCACGGCGATCGAGACGCCGGTGTTGACGACCTGCAGCGAGATGGTACCGTCGACCGTGTTGTAGCTACCGGCCGAATTGTACGCCGATACCGCGTACGCGGATGTGGTATTGAAGTCGGAGCTGGTAGCCGAAACGGTTGCCGCGAGGAAGCCGTAGTTGACGCCGTTCGCCGACGAAACGCCGCCGTTGGTGGCAAGCGCGGTGTTCGACGAAACCGTCAGGAAGGCGGCCTGCTCTGCCTGGAAGCCGGCGTGGCTGCCGTCGAGAAGCGCCTGGCCGTTGAAGTTCGTGTTCTGCGAAATACGGTTGACTTCGAGCAGGAGCTGCGAAACTTCCGTTTGCAGGTTGGCACGATCGTTCTGGCTGTTGATATCCGAAGCCGCTTCGACAGCGAGGCTGCGAACGCGTTGCAGAATGTCGGTGGTCGTGGTGAGCGCACCGAGCGCGACCTGGGCCGCGTTGTTTGCGTTCTGAACGTTCTGCGAAGCTTGGTTGAAGCCGTCGACCTGCGTTTGCAGGTTGGTCGCAATCGCCAGACCCGACGGGTCATCTGCGGCACTGTTGATACGCAGACCGGACGAGAGCTGATTGACGGTGTTTTGCAGTTGTTTCTGGTTGTTATTCAGGTTTAGCTGAACCTGATTGGCCAACAGGTTGTTGGCGATACTCAAACCCTGAGACATTTTTCCTCCATGATGCGCGTAAGGCGCGTTATACAGACTAGTCTAGGAAGGGAACGTCCTGCCCCTTCCATATCAATATCGGCCCGGCAACCCGGCACTTTAGGGTTTATTGGTGATCGTGGGGGTCTTTTTTACGAGGGGAAAGCCGGGCTCTATTGGCGACCGTGGCGGCGGATTGGGGTGCCGCGGGAGCGTCCGCAGCCGAGCGGTTGCTCCGCTGGATTTCCTCGTAAATTTCCGAGCGATGGACGGAGACCTCCCGAGGGGCCTCGATACCCAGCTTGACTTGATCGCGATCGACCGAGACGACGACGATCCGGACGTTGTCCCCGATAATGATCGATTGGTTGACTTTGCGGCTCAGTACGAGCATTCCGACGGCCCTCCGTGGCAGGAGGGGTGTTTCTGCAAGGGGAGGCGCTCCTCCCTTTGCTCGATGGCCTACTGCTCCGAAGGAGCCGCGGCCTCCGGCTCGGCTGGGGTCTTACGGGGGATCGGCTCGCGTACCGAATAGCTGGAATTCTCCAGCATGATCTGCCGCCCGCGACGGGCCCGAAGGTTGACGACGATCGGGGCCATGAGGTTCATCGTCATCTCCTGCGCGTCGGCCGTAGCGACGACCACGCAGAGCATCGCGAAGTCGCCGGCATCGGCGATTTCGAGCGCCGCCACGGCATACGCCGGCAGCTTGGGATCGTAATTCTCAAACACCATCCACGGATCGATGGTCGGCAGCGCGACCGCGACGTCGTCGAGGCTCTGCAACCAGATGTACGTCGATTGCGACTCCAGGTTCAACGCTATCCAGCGATGCAGATTGGGGAACCCCGGGAGACCCCACGGGAACGTGAAGACATCGTTCTGCGTATATGTAAACTCGCCGAACCGCGGGAAGTTCACCGTTACGTGTTCTGTCGATTCCATCAAAGTCGCATCCACCATATGTTCTATCCTACTGGACATAATCGAACAGGGTTTTTTGTTCTAACCGGGTCGTGGTCCCGTACGCGGCCTGCAGAGCCGTTTGGGTCTGCGTGAACTGCGTAGTCACCTTTGCTATATCGGCATCTTCGATGCCCGATTGAACGGCCGTATCGTTGGTGATCGTGGTCGAGGTTGCGCTGGAAAGGCCCTGGACGCGCTGAATCGTGGCGCCGACGTTCGCGCGCGCGTCGAGCAGAACGCTCGTGACCTTATCGATATCCCCGATCTGACGCGAGAGGTTATTGACCAGCGTGGCCGTCGTCTGGAGGCCGAATGCGGTTGTAAAGTTTCCGCTATTGGTCGCGCCGGCGCTCGGCACGTCGGTGACGTTGAACGCCCCGGTCCCGGTCAGTTGTATTTTTTCCGTTTGCGGATTGAACGATGCGGTGACGCCCGTAGCGGCCGTCTGCGCGTTGATCTTCGTTACGACGTTCGCGACCGTATCGCCGGGCAGGAACGTCACCGCGACCCCGCTGGGCGAGTTGCCTCCGGCGATCGATATCGAAACGTTTCCGGTGCTATCGGCGGTAAGCGGCGTTTGCATCAGCGCCGGCGGACCGATGAGTTGTGATACGGTCGTTGCGTTCGAGATCGATTGCCCGGCCAGGTTGATCTGCGAGGAGCTCGCGTCGACGACCTGTTGCTTCTGCAGCGTATTGCGCAGGTTGATCAGGGTCTGGAAAACATCGGGAGAGCCGTCGGCGGAGCCATAGTTGAACGCCTGCCGCATCGTCACCGACGTCGTGAGGGTTTGGCCGTCCGGAAGGGTCTGCGTCTGCGGCACCTCGTTGCCGCCGAACGTCACGGCCGAAATCGGCGAGCCGACGGTTTGCACGGGTAGCGACGTCGGCGCTGCCGTCCCCGCGAAAACGTACTGCCCGGCATACTGCGTGTTCGCAAAGCCGACCGTCTCTTGCAACAGCTGATCGACCTGCGTTGCGATCGCCTGTTCTTGGGCGGGCGTTAGCGTATCGCTCGCACCCTGCACGGCCAGAGACCGCGCGCTCTGAAGTACCCCGGTAACGTTTGCCAACGCACTATCGACGGTGGTCAGCTGCTGCTGGGTGCTCGAGAGATTGTTCCCGACCTGCGTCTGCACCGTAATATCCGTGCGGAACGAGATATCTTCTGCAATTTGAGTCGGATTATCCGATGGATACGTCAACGATTTGCCGCTCGAGAGCTGCTGCGCGTAATTCGCCTGCTCGGCATTGAGCGTGTCGAGCGCGTACGTCTGTTGAGAGAACTCTTGTGATGTCGAAATGCGCATCGGTTAGCCTCCAACCCCAAGGTTGTTGATGATCGTTTGCAGATTTTGATTGAGCACGTTGAGCGTTCGAGCCGCGGCGGCGTACGCGTTCTGGTATTGGATGAGGTTCTGCGTTTCCTCGTCGATATTGATGCCGGAGATGCTCTGACGCTGCTGATTGAGTGAGTTCGCCAGGGTCGTTTGCGTGGTGACGCCCGTATTCGCTCCCTGCGCGTCCAGCCCGAGCTGCGTCACGAAATTGCCGAAGTATTGGCCGAGCGTCTGCGTCTGCGCCGAGGCTACCGAGTACCCCGCGGCGTGGGGCTTGGCCGGCGTGAACGTGATGGATTCGGCTCCGGTCGTGGGACTAATCGAAACGGCCGAGACGGTGACGTTCTCCTGATTCGCCGTGCCCCCGTCGAGGGTGAGCAATTGCCCCACTTGCACGGTATTCGAAAAATACGAGTTCGGAATCGTGACCGTCGTCGCGGTCCCGGCGGTCGCGCCCGCCACGCTGCTGAACTGTAGCGCCGGAGCGCCCACGTTCGTCGAAAACAGTTTGATCATCGCGCTCGCCGCTCCGTTGCTGCTTTGGCCGAAGGCGTTACTCGCGTTCTGCGACTGCCCGTTGATGGCATTGGCGCCGAGCGCTCCGATCAGCGATGCGGCGGGTGTGCCGGCAACGTAGTTCGAGTCGGAGATCGTGAACGACGGTGTAGAACTGTTCGAGCCTTGCTGCGCGCGTAGCGCCAAGCTCTCGTTTGACGGGTCGCGCGTGAAGACGATTCGCTGGCCGGTCGCGTCGAACGAAGCGGTAACGCCCAGTTGCGCCGTATTGAAGTTCGTGATGAAGTTATCGACCGAGTTCGCATTCCCAGCCGGCGGCCCGACGGCGGTACTGTAGGCGAACGTCTGCGTCACGCCGTTGACGACCACGCTCAAATTACCGGCGAGCGTTGCGGCCGGCGGGTTGGCGAGCGAGGTGTCTCCGGTAATGTTGGCCGACGTATCGAC
>Ga0307372_10011434_pt1 | contig 11848 bp, 7 predicted proteins | sample OX1MG_FD_202533 | JGI IMG/M metagenome (GOLD analysis project Ga0307372, IMG submission 202533) | Soil microbial communities from Risofladan, Vaasa, Finland - OX-1 | ecosystem: Environmental > Terrestrial > Soil > Coastal area > Acid sulfate soil | place: Finland: Risofladan, Vaasa | collected...
AGTCGAGCACCACGGTGTGTCACCGGACGACATACCGGCGCCGGGAGCTCGGAGCGGGAGCGGGAGCGGGAGCGGGAGCGGGAGCGGGAGCGGGAGCGGGAGCGGGAGCGGGAGCGGGAGCGGGAGCGGGAGCGGGAGCGGGAGCGGGAGCGGGAGCGGGAGCGGGAGCAGAGATCGCGCAGCCGCGGCCGCAGCCGCGTTCAGGCTCGCTCTGGCACCCGGCGCTCGGGCGGCCCGACGTAGCTCGATAGCGGGCGGATGAGCGCGTTCGCAGACAGCTGCTCGATCACGTGCGCAGTCCACCCCGTGATGCGGCTCATGACGAAGATCGGGGTAAAGGTGGGGATGTCGAACCCCATGAGGTGGTAGGCGGGACCAGTCGGGTAGTCGAGGTTCGGGTGGATGCCCTTCGCCTCGAACATCGCCGCCTCGAGGTTCTCGTACAGGGCCACGAGGCGCTCGCCGCCGCGTATCGCAGCCATCTGCGCGAAGGCCTCGCGCATCGTCGGGACGCGGCTGTCGCCGTGCTTGTAGACGCGGTGACCGAAGCCCATGATCTTGCGCCGCGAGGCGAGGGCCTCCGCGAGCCACGCCGACACCCGGTCGGGGTCCTCGATCTCGGCCAGCATCGCCATCACCGCCTCGTTCGCCCCGCCGTGGAGCGGCCCCTTCAACGCCCCGATCGCGGCGGTGACGGCGCTATAGACGTCGGAGAGCGTCGAGGTCACGACGCGCGCGGTGAACGTCGACGCGTTGAACCCGTGCTCCGCGTACAACACGAGGGAGACCTCGAAGCACCGCACGACCTCGGGTTCGGGAACGCTCCCGAAGCACATGTGGAAGAAGTTCTCGGCGAACCCGAGATCGGGATCGGGCGCGATCGGGGCGTCTCCGCGCCGGCGGCGCTGCTCCGCCGCGATGACGGTCGGCAGCTTCGCCATCATGTCGAGAGACTTCGCGAGGTTTGCTCCGACCGACGGGTCGTCCTCCGACGGGTCGCGGGCGCCGAGAAAGCTCACCGCCGTCCGCAGCACGTCCATCGGATGACACGTGACGGGCTGGAGCGCGAGCGCGTCGAGCAGCGTCGTGTCGACGGCGCGCCGTGACCGCTCGGCCGCGGCGAAGGCGGCGAGCTCGTCGCCGTCCGGGAGCTCGCCGTGCCAGATGAGATAGGCGACCTCTTCGAAGCTGCACGAGGAGGCGAGGTCCTGCACCGGGTAGCCGCGATAGCTGAGCGAGTTCGTCGCCTCGTTCACCGTGGAGATGGACGTCGTGTCGGCCACGACCCCGACGAGGCCCCGTCGGACGTCCGCGAGCTCACCCGGCACTGCCCACTCCCGTGCTCGGCACCGCGAAGTTGAAGATGCTCTCGTCGAGCGCGCCGTACGCCGGATAGTCGAGGAGCTCGTAGAGCCGGGCACGCGTCTGCATCGAAGGGACGAGCCCCTCCTGGCTTCCTGCGTCCCGGATCTGGCGGAGCCCGGCCTCGACCGCACCCATCGCGAGGCGCAGCAGCGTCACGGGGTAGATCACGACGTCGACGCCGAGCGACTCGAGCGTCGCGACCGAGAGAAGCGGCGTCTTGCCGAACTCGGTCATGTTCGCGAGGATCGGCACGCCGATCGCACGGCGGAACTCGTCGAACTCCTCCTCGCTCGCCAGCGCCTCCGGGAAGATCATGTCCGCACCGGCGTCGACGTATGCCTTCGCACGGTCGATTGCGGCGGGGAGGCCCTCGACCGCACGGGCGTCGGTCCGCGCGCACACGACAAACCCCGAGTCGCGCCGCGCGCCGGCCGCGGCCCGGATCCGGCGCGACATCTCCTCCACCGGGACGACGGTCTTCCCGTCGAGGTGGCCACAGCGCTTGGGCATGACCTGGTCCTCCACGTGGCAGCCCGACGCCCCGGCGTCCTCGAGCTCCTGGATCGTACGGGCGACGTTCATTGGCTCCCCAAACCCGGTGTCGGCATCCACGAGCACGGGGAGGCTGGTCACACGAGCGACCTCGCGCGAGCGAGCCGCAACCTCGCTCGCCGTCGTGAGCCCGATGTCGGGCAACCCGAGCCCCGCCGCGACGACTGCCCCCGACACGTACACGCCGTCCAGTCCCGCGTCCTCGATCGCGAGAGCGCTCAGCGCGTTGAACGCGCCAGGGAAGCGGAGAAGCCGGCCCGTTCCGAGCGCGGCTCGAAAGGCCGCCCGCCTCTCGCCTGGCGATGCGGTGGTGCCGAGCATCAGAAGATCCCGCGGGTAGCCGTCGCGCCGGCCGCGAGATCTGCGAGCGCGACGAAGCTCAGCCCGCCGAGCTCGTCGGGCCGGAGCTCGGTGAGCCGCTCGGCCGTCGAGAGGAATCGGTCCTGTTCCTCCGGCCCGACGATCCCGTCGGCGAGGGTGCGGAACTTCTCTACGTAGTCGGCGCGGGCGAACGGCCGGGCTCCGAGCGGGTGCGCATCGGCGACGGCGATCTCGTCCTCGAGCGTCGTGCCGTCCGCGAGCTGGACGACGACGCGCCCGCCGAACGCCCTGTCGAGGGGGTCGGTGGCGTGGTAGCGGCGGGTCCACTCGGCATCCTCGACGGTCGTGATCTTCTGCCAGAGCGCGACCGTCTCCGGTCGCGTCGAGCGCGAGCGGGCGTAGGAGCGCTCGTGGTGCCACTCGCCGTCCTCGAGCGCGACCGCGAGGATGTACATGAGCGAGTGGTCGAGGGTCTCCCGCGAGGCACGCGGGTCGAGCTTCTCCGGGTCGCCAGCACCGGTACCGATCACGTGGTGCGTGTGGTGGCTCGTGCGCACCGTCAGACTCGTGATGGATCCGAGGTCCGCGATGCGGCCGCGGAAGCGGCGGGCGAGATCGATGAACGCCTGCGCCTGGTACTCGGCGGAGTGCTCCTTCGTGTAGGTCTCGAGGATCGCCCGGCGCGGCTCGCCCTTCTCCGGCAGGCGGACCACGTAGCGGGCGCCCGGCCCGTCGAGGAGCCGTGCGACGACCCCGTCCTCGCCTTCGTAGATCGGGGCCGGGGACGTCTCCCCTCGCATCGCCCGGTCCGTCGCCTCGATCGCGACCTTGCCGGCAAAGGCCGGCGCGTACGCCTTCCAGCTCGAGATCTCGCCCTTGCGCGACTGACGGGTCGCGGTAGTGAGGTGGAGCGACTGCCCGATCGCATGGAAGACCGTCTCGGTCGCCAGTCCGAGGAGCGTGCCGAGGCCGGCCGCGACCGACGGCCCGAGGTGCGCGACGTGGTCGATCTTGTGGGCATGCAGGCTGATCGAGCGCGCGAGGCCGACCTGGACCTCGTAGCCCGTCGCGATCGCGCGCACGAGGTCGTGCCCGCCCCGCCGCGCCTGCTGTGCGACGGCGACGATCGGGGGGATGTTGTCCCCCGGGTGTGCGTACTCCGCCGCGAGGAAGGTGTCGTGGAAGTCGAGCTCGCGCACGGCGACGCCGTTCGCCCACGCAGCCCACTCGGCCTCGACGCGGACGCCCCGGTCGAGACCCACCACCCCGGCGCCTCCATCCCGGGCATGGGCGAGCGCCTGGGCACGAGCCGAGGCGACTGGCGGCCGTCCGAGCGATGCGGCGGCGACGGCCGCGTTGTCGATCACGCGGTTCACGACCATCTCCGCGACGTCCGGGTCGGTCTCCACGACGTCTGTGGAGAGCTCCGCGAGATGCCAGGCGAGCTGCTCCTCTCGCTCGAGGCGCTCGCCGGCACGCTGGGGTCGGACGACATGATCGATCACGGGCGTTCTCCTCCGGCAGCGCGGCCGTCGCTGATCGATCGCGCCGGGCGGCAGGTCACCGCTCCGGTCTAGCCGCGCGGCCCCGCGCTCGACCAGGGGCGGCCGGGCGAGGTCGCGCCGCCCGGGCGTCCTAGCAGCCAATCCCCTGCCCGGCGCCTGCGTCGTTCCCGGCCGTGCTGGTCGCCGCCGCGAACGCCCAGTCGGCAAGATCGGCCGGCAGGAGCGGCCGGCTGAAGTAGTAGCCCTGGACCTCGTCACAGCCCATTCGTGCGAGCCAGTCGGCGTGCTCCGCGGTCTCGACGCCCTCGGCGACGACGCGCATGTCGAGGTCGTGGCCGAGGGCGATGATCGAGCGGATCACGGACCGCCGCGAACGCCCGAGAGCGAGAAACTGCCTGTCGATCTTGATCTCGTCGACAGGCAGCGACTCGAGGTACGCGAGGGACGAGTACCCGGTCCCGAAGTCGTCGAGGCTCACCTGCACGCCCATCTCGCGCAGGCGCTGGAGCACACCGCTCGTCGCCGCGCGCTCGGTCATGACCGTGCGCTCCGTGACCTCGAGGACCAGCGCCGTTCCCGGCAGGTCGGCCGCGTCAAGCCAGCCCGCGATCTTCGCCGGGAGGTCCCGGTCGCTCACGTCGCGCGCCGAGATGTTCACGGCGACGTGGAGGTCGAGTCCTTCCGACTTCCACTCTCGGAGCTGGCTCAGCGCCTCGGGCACGACCCACGCGGTGAGCGCGCGGATGAGGTCGGTCTCCTCCGCGATCGGGACGAAGCGGTCCGGCCCGACGAGGCCGTGACGTGGATGCTGCCATCGTACGAGCGCCTCGACGCCGGACGCGCGGCCGGAGCGCAGGTCGATCTTCGGCTGGTAGCAGAGGAACAGCTCGTTCGGCTCGTGCAGCGCTCGCCGGAGCTCGCCGAGCAGTCCGATGTCGTCGGCGGCACGGTCGGCCTCGTACGGGTCGTAGACCTCGTGGCCGCGGCCAGAACGCTTCGCGGAGTACATCGCGACGTCCGCACGCTGCAGCAGCTCGTCGGCGTCGCACGCGTGGTCCGGGAAGCAGGCGACGCCGATGCTCGCGTCGACGTTGAGGACGTGATCGCCGACCTCGAACGCGTCCTCGAGCACCGCCGCGATCTTCACGGCCACGGCCACGGCCTCGGCCTCGCGCGCACCGGCCGTCAGCAGCAGCGCGAACTCGTCGCCTCCGAGTCGCGCGAGCAGGTCGGAGTCCCGGGTCGAGCGACGGAGGCGGTTCGCAACGTCGACGAGCAGAGCGTCGCCCCGGTGGTGCCCGAGATGGTCGTTGACCTCCTTGAACCGGTCGAGGTCGAGGAGCAGGACCGCGACCGGTGCTCCCGTGGCGAGCGAGGACGCGAGAGCGCTGCGCAAGCATTCGGAGAAGGCGCGCCGGTTCAACAGGCCCGTGAGCGAGTCATGGCGGGCCTCGTGCCGCTCGGCCTCCCGGAGCCGCGCGTTGTCGACGACGACCGCGCCCTCGAGCGCCAGCTGGCCGAGCAGCTCCCGGACGCCGGCGCGCCACCGGCGACGAGGTGTCGCGTCGCCGCACAGGACGAGCCCGAGCGGGCCGTCGCTCGAGAGCAGCGGGATCGCCGCGAGTGAGCGCAGCCCCAGCACCTGGGCGACGCCGCCAGGTCGCACGATGCCGCCCGCGGTCGTGTCGTCGATGAGGTCCGGGCCGGCGTCCGGCCCATCCACGGTGCGGCGCCAGACCGGCGAGTCCGAGGCGAGCTCGCCGACGAGGCGCGAACGCAGCTGCTCGCCCCGCCCTGGCCGCGCTCCGACGGTCACGACGTGCGAAATCCGCCCCGCGTCGTCGACGAGGTACGCCGCGGCCACGGGGAAGTCGAGGACCTTCGCCGCGGTCCGAGCGAGTGCCTCCGCGGCCTCGATCGCGGAGCCCGCACGCACGCCGGCCTCCAGGAGCTGGCGCATCGCGGCGGCGATCGTCTCGTGCTGCTGCTGCTCGCGGACTCTTCGCGCGTCGCGGGCCGGGTCGCTCACGACGGTGGCCACGAGGCTCGCGAGCCGCACGTCGCCCTCGCTCGCGGGGAGCCCGGGGGGCTGCTCGATGACGAGCACGGAGCAGTCGCCGATCGGCATGGCAAGCACCTCGCGCTCCGCTTCCTCGAGCACGAGGTGCTCCGGCCGCTCGGGCGCGACGGGACGGCGCACTCGCCTGATCACCCCGTCACGCAGCACCTGCGCGAGGAGAGGCATCATCGCGGCGACCGCGCCACGAGAGCGGCCCGCGGATGCGGGCGCGGAGCCGGGTGTGACGACGAACCGCTCGACGAGACCGCCTCCCTCGTCCTCGGAGAACACGCTGCAACGAGTCGAACCGAGCACTGCGGCGAGCCGCTCGCACGCGAAGACCACGACGTCGCGCGACGAGCGCGTCGCCTGCGCGCCGATGACGTCGGCGAGCAGGGCGATCTCGACCTCGCTCCGGGGCGAGGTCGTGCCGGGCCCCGCGTCCGGCCCGGCGCCGGGCGGCGCGCACGCTGCGGAGGTCCCCGGGGTCGGCCGCGATTCGATGCGCGTGGGCCGCCCGATGTGCCGCGACGCGTCCGACTCCCTCATGGCCATGTTTCGCGCTCCCTCGTCCTCCAACGACCTCGTGCCCGGCGCCATTAAGCGCTCGCCCGAGCGGTCGGACGAGAAGTCTCCCTGCCACCGCAGCGGACGCGCACGCCGCTACTGTGCGCGAGAGCCGCAGCGATCCCCGGCGACGTGCCGAGCGGTGTGGTCCGTTTGGAGGCGTAGCGGTGGACGCGGAGGGTTCCTAGCATCGCCACTCCGACGCCGGGCGGCGGCCCGCGGCGAGAGATGCCGCCGACGCGGCGGGGCGCCCACGCGCGCCCGCGACCGGCCCGGAGTCGCCGCGGCAGGACCGCATCCGCTGCGGCCGCGGCTCTCGTCGTGGTGGCCGTCGCGCTTCGCTTCGCGCTCGCGGGCTCGCCGGTCCGGGCACTGGGAGCCACGGGCCGCTCCGGCCGCTCGGTGGCGACATCCGCGGCGCGGCGATCGGCGTCCGGCGCGACCAATGCAGCGGTGACTGACGCGCGGCCCTCCCGCGGAATCCCGCTCGACCCCGCGCTGTTCACCGCGGGCTCGTGCGAGGCGTTCGCACCGACCGCGGGTGACCGCCACGAGACCGTGTTCATAGACGCCGGGCACGGTGGGCCCGATCCTGGCGCGATCGGCCGGACCTCCTCGGGTCGGGTCGTCGAGGAAGCCGTCGAGACCCTGCCGGTCGCGCTCGACACGACGGCGATCCTTCGTTCCAAGGGGTACCGCGTCGTGGTCTCGCGCACTCGCCAGACCGCCGTCGCCCGCCCGGGACCGGGGGACATGACCGGCCAGGTCTTCACCGTGAAGGGCGAGATCCGCGAGATCGGTGCGCGCGACGTCTGCGCGAACCTCGCCCACGCGTCCGTCCTCGTCGCCGTGTACTTCGACGCGGGTGGCTCCGCCCTCGACGCGGGGAGCGTGACCGGTTACGACCGGGCGCGCCCCTTCTGGCGATCGAGCCTCCGCCTCGCCCGGCTCGTCCAGCGAGACGTGGTCGCCGGAATGAACGCGAAGGGGTGGGCGATCCCCGACGACGGGGTGGTCTCCGACATCACGCTCGGGGGCATCCCACTCTCGGCCGGTGGCGCCGCGTACGGCCACCTCATCGTCCTCGGGCCCGCGAAGCCGGGCTTCTTCACGACGCCGAGCCTCATGCCCGGCGCGCTGATCGAGCCGCTGTTCATCACGGACCCGTTCGAAGGCACGATCGCGGCGCGCACGACCGGCCAGCGCGTCATCGCGGCGGGGATCGCGAAGGGCGTCGAGCAGTACTTCGCCGGCGGGTCGGCCTAGCGCGTGAGCGCGTGAGCGTGTTCACGCGCTCGCGCGCTCACGACGCACCCGACACCACGGTGATCGGGTGGCTCCAGGCCATCACGAGGTAGCCGTTCACGGACCAGATGTGCGCGGGCGGGCCGAACGTCGCGGTCGCGCTCTGCGAGTCGACGCCGCCGAAGGGAAGCGCGGTGTTGTACACGAGGAACTGGAACGTGTGCCGCTTGTACCAGGTCGACGAGGAGTTGCGCGTGTAGCTCACGACGCGACCGAACGGTGCCGTCACGGGGCGCACCTCGACGGACTCGCGCGACTCGACGGTCACTATCGACGCGCTCCAGTAGTCACCGATCCCGCTGCGCAGGTCGTGCGCCGCGAGGAACTGCCCGAGCCCGAGTGCCGGCTGGACCGGCGCGGCTGGGGCGAGCGTGTACCCGGTCGACGCCGCGAAGCACAGCGTCGCAACGACGGCTGCCGCCGCCGCGGCGGTCGCCGCCCCCCGCGCCCAGCCGCTCGCTATCGCCGCTGCGACGCGCGCCGCGAGCCGGCCGGCGAGCACCGCTCCGAAGATCACCGCTGCCGTGAGGTAGCGGGCGAACGCCGGGTTCGCCGCGGGCGTGAGGATGACGAACACGGCGATGTCGCCGAAGAACGCGAGAACGAGCACGTCGTCGAGGTGCCACGAGGCGGGCCCGCGGCCGTCCCGCCCCACGCGCGCGTCGATCGACGCGGATCCGCCCGGCAGGCCCGGGTCACCCGGCGCGCCGGGCATGCCGCGCAGCACGCCGCGGACGAGGCTGACCGTCGCGGCGACGACCCCCGCGAGGATCGCGAGCGCAGCGAGCACGTGGACCGCGAGCAGGGGACTCGGCACCCCGCCGCTGCCGAAGTCCGTGCTGCCGACTCCGAGGAGCTTGTCGCCGTAGGTCACCGCGAGCTTGAGGTTGGTGAGCATCTCACGGTGCGTCGCCGTCGGGTTGGACTTGTTCACCGTGAAGGTGCCGACGATCTTTGCGACCTCGCGCACCACGAGCGCGAGCACGACGGGCGCGACGGCCGCCGTCGTCCCCCATATCCCCGCGCGCCAGCGACGCTCGCGGGCCGCAGTGACCAGGCCCGCGATGCCGACGGGGAGTATCCCGAACGCCGCAGTCTGGAGATCGCCCACGGAGCCGGCGGTCAGCAGCACGACCGCGAGCGCCCATCTCCACCGCGATCGCCCGTTGCACAGAAGCACGAAGGCGAGCAGGCACCACAGTGCCGTGCCCACGTGCAGGGGGCCCTGGAGGTAGAAGGTCGCGAGCGCGTGGCTGGGCAGGGCGAGCAGGGCGAACACGACGAGAGCGCCGGCAGCACCCGGCCAGCCGCGCCGGCCGTCCCGGGCGATCCACATGCCTACGACGACGACGGCCGCCGCGATGACCGCGGGGACGAGGTTCAGCAGCTCGGGCCGCACCCCGACGAGGAGCACCGCGATCGCGTAGAGCGGCGCGTCGACGCCCCAGAACGAGTCGAACGAGAGGAACCAGTGGTGGAGCGTCACGTGCCCGGCGCTCATCGCCTGGCCCTCGAGGATCACCGTCGCCCCGTCCGAGTTCCCGGGGACGGCGTGGACCGAGGCCGCGTACAAGAGCGTCACGAGCCCGGCGAGCAGCACCGCGCCGCACACGATGAACGCCACGGTGCGCGGGCGCACGACACGGGCCGCGAGACCCCGGGCACCCGTCTCCCGGGTCAGCGCGTCGGCACCCACGGCATTCGGCACTGTCGCACCGTAGCGAGGCGCAGACCGGGAGGGAAAGACCCCGGTCGGGGCCGCCTTCGGCCGGGGTGGCTCAGTCGGGTCCGCGCGAGCTGTGTAGCTGCGCCTGCTCGGCGGCCGCGACGTGGAGGACCGCGTTGATCAGCGCGAGATGCGTGAGGGCCTGGGGGAAGTTCCCGAGCTGACGGCCCGTCGTCGGGTCGAGCTCCTCCGCATAGAGACCGAGCGGGCTCGCCGCGGTGAGCAGCCTCTCGCAGAGCTGGCGCGCCCGGACGACCTCGCCGATCTCGACGAGTGCCGAGACGAGCCAGAACGAGCACGTCGTGAAGCTCCCCTCGGGCTGGTTCAGCCCGTCGTCGGTCGTCTCCGTGCGGTAGCGCAGGACCATCCCATCGACTGTCAGCTCGTCGGCGATGCCGAGGACCGTCGCGACGAGACGTGGGTCGTCCGGGGGCAGGAAGCGCACGAGGGGGAGCAGGAGGAGCGACGCGTCGAGCTCGTCCCCGCCGTAGGACTGGGTGAAGCGCCCGCGCCCGTCGACGCCGTCGCGACACACGTCCGCGTGGATCTCCTCGGCGGCGTCGCGCCACAGTCGCGCGCGCTCGGCGTCCCCGTGGAGCGTCGCGAGCCGCGAGCCGCGGTCCGCCGCGACCCAGCACATCACCTTGGAGAACGTGAAGTGGCGGGGCTCGCCACGAACTTCCCAGATGCCGCGGTCGGGCTCCCGCCAGCACGCGAGCGCCGCCTCGACGGCGTGGACCACGACCCGCCACGTCCTCTCGGTCAACGCGTCGCGGTTGCGCGCGTGCTGGTAGACGCAGTCGACGAGTGCCCCGAAGATATCGTGCTGGTCCTGGCCGTAGGCGCCGTTCCCGATGCGCACAGGGGACGAGCCCTCGTATCCTGAGAGGTGGTCGAGAATCGTCTCGGGATCCTGCTGCGCGCCGTTCACTGCGTAGAGGATCTGTAAGCGCGGCTCGAACTCGCGAACACGGGGATCGCCTGGTCCCGTGGGGGAGCTGGAGTCACCGGCGAGCATGTCCCCGAGGAACGCGAGGAAGTCCTCCGCCTCGGCGTCGAACCCGAGAGCGTGCAGCCCCCACATCGCGAACGCGGTGTCGCGCACCCATGCGAAGCGGTAGTCCCAGTTGCGCTCGCCACCGGGCTGCTCGGGGAGCGACGTCGTCGGCGCGGCGAGGAGCGCGCCGGTCGGCGCGTACGTGAGGCCCTTCAACGCGAGCGCGCTGCGCTCGAGCGCCTCGCGACCCGGGTGGTCGGGGATCACGCCGCGGTCGAGCCAGGCACGCCAGAAGCCCTCTGTCTCGCGTCGCCACGCCGTGACCTCGCCCCGGCGCAGCGGGAGAGGGCGATCGGACCAGCCGAGCGAGACGAATGCGGTCTCCCCCTCACAGAGCCGGTGGCGGGCGAGGACGTTGCGCCCCTCGATACCGAGCCGCAGGTTGCCCGCGAGCGAAAGTGGGATCGCGCCGGGCGTCGAGGTGACGACCTGGTCGTAGCCGGGCCCCGAGTACTCCCAGCGCGCGTCGAGCCGGCCGTAGTCGAAGGACGGGGCGCACTTCACCGTGAGGTCGACGATCCCGTGCACACACTGTGCGATCCGCACGAGCACGTGGCGCGCGTCGAAGTCGCTCGGTGTCCGTCGGTGGAGCCCCGACCGGTCGTCGGTGCGGTGCCACGGGCCGACAGCGAGGAAGTCGGTGACGACCAGCCATCCGGTGCTCGTCTGCCACGTCGTCTCGAGCACCGTCGTACCCGGCAGGTAGCGGCGGCTCGCGGGGACCGAGAGATCCTGCGGCCCGAGGCGGAACGAGCCCGCCGAGCGGTCGAGGAGCGTGCCGAAGACGCTCGGGTCGTGCGGGTTCGGCAGGCACAGCCACTCGACCGCGCCACTCGGCGCGACGAGGCAGTTGTTCTCGCAGTCCGAGAGGAACGCGTAGTCGGCGATCGCGGGGAACGACGAGGGGAAGAGGGCGAGCGCGCCACTCGAGGCGTCGTTCCAGCCGCCCGTGAGGGCGTGGAGCGGCACGGTCGCGGCTCTCCGAGAAAGGTCTCGCTCGCTGACCTCGGGATCGCTCACTTCGGCAGGCACCGCATCCACGACGTCGTCCTCCTCGTGCGCACGCTCACGACGGCGCGGGCACGACTAACGGCACCACGTGGCCGATTTCCAATCCCGACGTGACCAGTAGCCGACCTGGCCGATGCGCCGCCATCGCCCGGACCGGCCGCGACCGCTGCGCGCGCACGGCGCCGACGGGGTGCGGGTCCCTCGCAAGGCAGCCGGAAGCGGCGCGCCACCGCGTGGCGGGGCATCATGGGTGCCGCCGGGGACGTGGCGACCGGCACTGCGGGAGGTCGGTCGAACATGGCAGCGACGCGAGGGTTCACCGGCCGCGGTGCGACAGGGCGCGACCCGCGCCTACCGCCCGGACAGTACGACGCGGGGGA
>Ga0307372_10011436_pt1 | contig 11846 bp, 18 predicted proteins | sample OX1MG_FD_202533 | JGI IMG/M metagenome (GOLD analysis project Ga0307372, IMG submission 202533) | Soil microbial communities from Risofladan, Vaasa, Finland - OX-1 | ecosystem: Environmental > Terrestrial > Soil > Coastal area > Acid sulfate soil | place: Finland: Risofladan, Vaasa | collected...
GCCCCTGACCGAGCTCCAACCGCCCCTGGGGATTGACCCCGGGGATGCCCTCCGCGCCACCAAGTCTGGCTATGCCCTGGCTCGGCAGCTGGAGCAGGGGCTGTCCGGTTGGCCCCTCCAGGGGGCGGTCAGCAAGGCCCGCGAGAGCCTCGAGCGCGACTTGGTGCGAAGACTCTGAGCGCCCACTGGCGCAGCCAAAGGTTAGGTGCCGGGCTCGGCCAGGGGGCGAGAACGGCCGGCGGGTATAGGACCCCGCTTCCAGGGGGTCCCGAGCCAACCCAGCAGGACGAAGTCGAAGCCGAGATAGCCGGCCACCCGCCAGGCGAGGATGAGCAGGAGCTCCAGGAAGAGTAGGACCGGGTTGATGCTGACCGCCCCCGCCATCATGTAGTTCATGTTCATGAAAGCGCCGCTGAAGGCTGCGATGCCGGTGAACACACCGAGGATCAAACCGACACCGCTGGCCAACTCACCAAATGTCACCACGTAGGAGCAAGTCGCAATATGCGGTAGCACGACGTCCTTGAGCAGACTGGCGTACCAACCCTGCACGTTAGCGTGAGCCCCGGTCGACTGACCGATAGATCCACCGACGAATCCCTTGAGTGCGGTCCCCGCCCCAGTGCCAACCCAACCGGGCGCCTGGATCTTGTCGACGGTGGCGGTGAGCCATTGCCAACCGACCTAGACACGTACGATCAACCAGAGCCAACTCAGATGGATGTCACCGAAGAGAAATTTCGCCAGCTCGGCTCAGAGATCTGAGTCGAGGCGCCGCCTCGCCCGAGCATCTGGGAGAACATCCTCGCCATCAGTGCGCGCACCTACAATTGTTCGCCCGGCGATCATGACGCACCAGGCACACCTCGTCGGTACGGCGGCGTACTGGCTCTCCCGATCGGGTGGACGAGGCTAGTTCAGCCCGGTGCCGAACTCAGAGCGCACGCATACGGTTATTGCGGGGACTGTGCTCAAGTTCGGCGCGATTGAGCAATTCCATGAGGGGGGGTATGTACATAGCGAAAAGCCCGCGGAACCCCTTTCTTTGGCGATACCAACTACCTACCGGGTGGTCGCTCGCGCGACTCCAGGCCTCCACCGTCCCGGCTGCCGCCGGCCTTTGCTCGTCGGCACTCCCCAACGCCATCCAGTCGCCGTGGTGCTGAAGCATCGCCTGCAGGTCCTCTAGGCAGCGGGCCAGTAGGTGAGCTTGGTCTGGCCCACCACGCATACCAGGAGAGCTGGGGATCGGGCGTCGTCACGATAGATCGTGTCGCTCGACGTGCCCGGCGGCGTCTGCAACTGCCATGGATCCGTTGGTGTGCCTGTACCCGCCATTTCCTCACCTCCACATCCTCTGCGAAGCCGTACTCTGCGCTTGGTCAGCGCTCCTCGGGCACGATGGACTCGGGTACACCGACGACTCGATAGGGCAGGTCGCTGATGTCGAAGTAGCGCACCGGTTTGCGCATTCTCTTGGCAATCCCCACCTGGACCTTCAAACCCAGGGAAAGTGGACCAAAAACCCACACCTCTTCGCAGCGGGCGATCAGGTTGTTCATGGCCTCCCGTACCAGCTCTTTTGGCACGGTGTGGAGTAGGTAGTAGTCGAACATCATGAAAGGCGTGATCGGCACCCGACCCTCATCGAGGACGAACTTGGTCAGCTGCTGACGCCAAAAGAAGTTGCGGTTGCTCATGGCCACGTAGACCAGAGCCTTGGGACGGCGCAGCGTACGTTCGGCCTGCTCTGCCGGGCTGGCCCTTGGAGTCGGCGTGAAGATGAGCTCCAGGATGTCATCGGCAGAGCGCTCCGTCGCGAGCTCGGGCTCGGTGGAAACCTCTCCCTCCGGGGTCGCCCGACCCGCCCCGACAGGCGGCTCACCCCCGGGAGCGGGCGCGCTCAGCGCACCTGCTACATCCAAGTCGTCAATCCCACCCAAGATCTGCGTCGAGTATACCTTCGAATTCGCCTCGACTCAGACTTCCCCGCCGGCTCGCAGCAGGGCGGCTAACGTCTGCAATGCTCGGGCGAGCAGGACTCGATGCTCGGCCAGGTTGAGCCAACGACTTGCGCCGGACGGATGAGGCAGGGGCAGCAAGAGCGGTCGCTGGGAAGAGCGGATCGCGTCCTCCAGGCTCAACTCCAGCCCACCCGGACCGAAGATCCGGCCCACGGCTAAGTGCATCGGCAGAGGACCCAGTAAGCGATCGACAGCCATCTGGCCGACCCCCAGGATCAACCAGGGCCGGAGCAGCCGGAGCTGGCTCTCCAGGTGTCCCCGGCACAATTCGACCTCGGCGGGACTGGGCCGACGGTCCCCAGTGCCGCTGGGCGCGGGGCCGGGAAAGCACTTGGTGATGGAGCTCAGGTAGACGGCCTGGCGCGCCTCCTCCTCCTCGCCCAACCCGGCCTGCTCCAGCCAGCGGAAGAGCTGCCGTCCCGCCCGCCCGCTGAACGGCCGACCGACCGCCTCCTCCACCCGACCCGGAGCCTGGCCGACCAGAACCACCGAAGCCTTGATGGGAGCGGGCACGACCGGGGCTGGATGGTCCAGAAGCCCGGCATCGGCGCAGCTGTGGCAGGCGAGGATCCGGCGATGAAGACGCGCCAGACGGGGATCTTCAGGGACCGGGTCGCCCGCTCGCGGCCGCTTCCGATTAACCTCCGAAGCAGCGTCCACCGGGTGCTATCCTAGGCTGGTCACGGTCGCCATCTCGGCGACCCCGAGTCTCACCAGGTCTTGAGAATGCCCCACGGCTCAGACCCTCGTCGGCGGCCGGATCAGCAGTCTCCAGATTCGGGGGCCTCTGTCCCCCCCACTTGGTGGAATGCCCTCTCGGACAACCGCCTGCCCACCGAGGGTTTCGGAGTGCGCCACCGCATCACCTGGCGCCGTCGTATTTGGAGCTGGACGGCCCGGCTCAGCGTCCCGGCGCTGGTGCTTGCCGTCGCCGGTGCCGTAGTTGCAGCGGGTTTCGGCTATCAAATCGTCTCCGCCGTGATCGCCGCCGTCGTGGTCGTGGCTCTGGGCGTGGTCACCGTGGTCCACCGCCGGCGCTCGAGTGCTCTGGAAGACTCCGTCTGGTGGCGCTGAGAGAGGGACGGGCCGGCTCGAGACGAGTGAGCGCGGACAGAGTCGTCCCTCCGGCTTGGCCGGTTGCCGTCTCCCGGGCCGGGCGCTGGTTGCGCCAGCAGTCGCGCCGCCCTGGTCCCATCGGTGACGCCGCCGGCCTCGCCGTGGTACTGGTGAACCGCTCGGCAAGCCGGCTCAGCGAGGTGAGCGCGGAGATGGCCCGAGCCACCTCCGCCGAGGTGACGGCGGCCAGGCACGCGACTTCTGGTAAGCATCGTCGTTCCAGCGGCCACAAGGTGAGTCGCCCCAAGTCCAAATCCGCCAAACGGGAAGGGTCTGCTCGCTAGCTCAGGCTCAACCCCAATCGCTGGCCGGCTCCGGAGGGTCGGGGAGCAGTTCCGCTTGCCGCATCGCCGTCTCCTCCGCGCTGGCGCGGCGGTAGCCCCGCTGTGACGGGTTGGGTGCCAAGTCGAAGAAGCGGTAGCTTTCCGCCAGTTCGACCCCGCAGCGCTCGCCCACCTCACGGGCACCCTTGGCCATCCCCTCACGCATGTCGCTGGCATCGAATTGACTCCGGTGCTCGCCTAGGGCAGCCATCTTGTTCTCCAAGTCAATGGGGAGCAGGGGGATGGCTATGTCCGGTTCCGAGGACGCCCCGACGAAGACGAATCGGACTTTGTGCGGCTTCAGCCCCTCGTCCCGAAGTAGCTCGGGAAACGCCCGCGAATCCCGGGCGCTGGGAAAGATGGCGTCCAGGGCAGCGTCGCCGGCGGCCCGGTGATCCGGGTGGTTGATGTAGCCGCGCCCGAACCAGCGGTTGTTGGGATCCATGGTGATGACCGCCTCCGGGCGCAGCTCCCGGATTACCCGGACCAGATCGCGACGCACGGCCAGGGTGTTTTCCAGGATGCCATCGGGATAACCGAGGCAGCGGACCTCGGATACCCGGAGGTGGGCGGAGGCGGCGCGCTGCTCGCCTAGACGAATCCGGCTCAGCTCCCCGGGTGGGATGTCGGGATCGTCGCTGCCGGCATCGCCGTCGGTGACCAGGCAGACGGAACCGACACAACCCTGACGGCTCCAGGCGGAGAGGACGGAGGCGGCCAGGAAATCGCAGTCGTCGGGGTGGGCCACGACGACCATGGCGCGTTCGGGAACGTACTCGAAGAGCTCCAGCGGGGGAAGCTTGGGGCTGGCTGGCACAGCAGACGCGGAATTCTCGGCCACATTGTCTGATGCCATCTCTACCGGTTATCCTGCCAGCCGTGACCCTCCGCCTGCCTCAGCGCACTCGAATCGCGACCTTCTCGATCGTGGCCACCGACGGTGTGGACTGGGGTGTGGCGGTCGCTTCCAAGTTTCTGGCCGTGGGCAGCGCCGTGCCTGCCGCCCAGGCCGAGGTAGGCGCTCTCGCCACTCAGGCCATGGCCAACACCAGCTACAAGGTTCTGGGCATGGAGCTGCTCGAGGCGGGGAGACCCGCTAGCGAGGTTGTCGAGGTGCTCACCGGCGACGACGAGGGTAGAGAGCACCGCCAGCTGGGCGTGGTCGACCGCCACGGCGGGGCAGCCACCTACACCGGCTCTCAGTGCTACGAGTGGGCCGGTGGACGCACCGGTAAGGGCTGTGCCTGTCAGGGCAACATCCTCACCGGCCCTGAGGTCGTGGACTCCCTCCTCACCGTGTTCGAGGCTTCAACCGGCGACCTCGTCGATCGCCTGATGGCAGCTCTGGCTGCTGGGGACGAAGCGGGTGGCGACAAGCGAGGGCGCCAATCCGCTGCCCTGCTGGTGGTGCGGCGTCATGCCGGCTACGGTGGGTTCGACGACCGGATGGTCGATCTTCGGGTTGACGACCATCCGCGCCCGATCCCGGAGCTCTCGCGACTTCTCGACTTCTGGCGTCTCTATTTCAACAAGGCTTCGGCAGAGAGCCTATTGCCGGTCGACGACGCCCTGCTGTCTCGTCTGCGTCAGGCCCTCGAGAGCTCCGGACGGATCGCTCCCAAGGCTGATCTCGAGGATGTCTGGGCGGCCTTTCAGGCTTGGGTATCGGAGGAGAACCTAGAGGAGCGGGCGACCTCCCGGGAGACCATCGACCCCTTGGTCCTGGCCAAGCTTGAAGCGCTGCCCTCCGCCGGCTAGGCAGCTCCGCCTACCCCGAGCACTGACCGGGGACTGCTCGCCCGGCTCAGGTGGTAGAGCAGCAGCTGCTGGGCGGTGAAGGCAGCCGGGCCGTAGTCCTCGGTTATTCGCAGCACCTCGAGGGCGGACGGGATCACCGGGAGTCGGTAGCCGAGCTGGATCGCCTTGCGCACTCCCAGATCATCGGCCACCACCACCGGCCGGCCGAGGACCCGGGTCAGGTACTGCGAAGCTGTCCAGGGACCTAGTCCAGGGAGTTCCATAAGGCGCGCTCGAACCTCCTCATTCCCGGCCGACTCCAGCTCTTGGAATGAGAGCTCACCGCTGCTGACGGCGAGCCCCAAGGCGGCCAGACAGCGGGCTTTGGACCGACTGAAGCGGACAGCGGCCCAGTCTTCATCAGAGGCGCTCGCCAGCCGATCTGGGTCGGGCGCCATGACGAAGTCTTCGCCGATGGCGATTCGCTGACCGAGACGGAGCAAGATGGTCCGTCGGAAGCTGAGCGCCACGGCCAGGTTGATCTGCTGGGCGGTGACTATCGAGAGCAGGGCGGCCAAGGGATCGAGGGTGCGGACGGGGAAGACCCCCGGATGCAGTGCACGCAGCTCTGCGATCACGGGATCACGGACGGCCAGATCCAAGAGGGCCGCCTCCTCGTCGACAAACATCGACTGCAGGCAGGTGGTCAACGCACCTGAGGTTTTGCCCGAATCCGTGTCCACCTGGAGGCGGAGTCGCGCCCGGCCGAGGCGACGCAGGCGAACGGCGCCCACCCGGTCGCGAATTCGGAAGGGACGGAGGAAAATGGTCCCGTCCCAGCGATCCATCAAGTCATCCCCGTGGCGGCTGAACCGTGCCAGGGAAGCATCCAGATCCAGAGTGGCCGGGAGACCCAACGAGCCGGTTGCGCTATCCCAGCTCATCGGTTCGGGCCGTCAGTCAGGCGCGGGAGCCAGTCCTGGTCAGACTTGACTCGGAATACCCCCAACTCTCCTCCACCGCCGCAGGTCCGGTGGGGCCGGGCGAGGTACCGGCACCGACCGAGTAGTGGGCCGGGTCGCGCCCAGCCAGCCAGGCGGGAATCGCTTGACTGGCGGCTCCGACCAGCATCCAGCCGAGAAACATCGGGGCGCCCACGCTCCACATGTCGAGGGCCAGATAGAAGTGGAAATCGACGGGGTCCATCCCCTGAAACGCAGCCATCAAGAGCGCGGTCAAGCCAAAGGCCAGACTGGTCAGCACAAATCCTTGGGCCAGCAGGCGGCCCCGGGCCGCCCGAAAGCGATCCAGCGGATTGCTCCGTGAGGGCAGGTCCAGACTGGGCCGCCAGCCTCTCCAGAGGATGACCAGGAGGGCGGCAAAGGCGAGCCCGCCTCCGGTCAGGGCGACGACGCCGAGGGCGATCAGGTTTTGCGCGACAGCTGGCGAAAGCCCCTGGGTGACCGCATACACGCCCTCGTTGAGGACCAGACCGCCACCGATGAGCAGAGCGGCGCTGAAGACGAAGACAGCCGCCACCACCGAGCGGTCAGGCCCGCGCCACTTCCGGGGTGGTTGGCGCAGGTCGAAGGCAGCCAGGGTCTTCCAGGCCATAGGCGCCGCTACCGCCCAGCCGAGCCAGGGGGGAACGACGGCGGGAATCCAGTCCACCAGGGGATTGAAGTGGAAGTCGGAGACGTCCCAGATGCGCAGCAGATTCATCCCCAGCCAGATGACCAGGGTGTAGCCCAGCAGGTAGAAGAAGGTGCCGACCACGATTTGGTAGCGTGCCTCGGCCAGGCGCTGGAGTCCACCGTGGGGTGGTGCCAGCAAGCTCGTGACCTTCCAATAAAGGGGACCCAAAAGTGCTCCCAAGATCACCACCGGGGTGAACCAGGGCAGGATGTCCCGGAGCAGGTTGAAGTGGAATGTGACGGGGTCGATGGCCTTGAGCAGGAGCATTAGGCACCAGACCACCCAGACGAAGCCCAAGCCCAGGAAGCAGGCGCCCAGAAGCACCTCGAAACGGCGCCGAACCAAGATCGCCAGCTTCACCGGCGCCTATGGTACCGGCGCCCAGTGGGTCTGGACTAGGGGGCTCGCCTTTGCGGGTGAAGAGTCTCGCCCCGGGCCAGCATCGTCACGAAAGCTTCGATCCGGCGCGTCCTGGTCGTGGCCGTCCGAGCGGAGCCGAGTCGATAGAGGATCGCGTAGCGATTCTGGCTGCTCAGGACCTCGAAGAAGGCCTTGGCCTCAGGCGAGCTGTCAAGGGCAGCGGCCAGGTCGGTCGGCACTTGTACGGTTGCCTGTCCTGCATAGGCCAATTCCCAGGTACCATCCGCTTTGGACCGCTCCATCGCGGCCTTCCCCGCAGGAAGCATCCGGCCCCCCTGCCCGAGGCGCTCGACCCGCTCGACATTACTCTGGGACCAGCGGCTGCGGGCTCTTCGGGGTGTGAACCGCTGCCGGTAGGTGGCCTCGTCACGGCGGCCCAGCTGGCCGTCGATCCAGCCTTGACAGAGGGCCTCGTCGAGGGCTTGGTCATAGGTCAGACTGGTTGGCTGGGAGATCCCCTTCTTGGCCAATACCAGCCAGACCCCAGCCGCGTCGGAATGGTGGGCGGCCAGCCACGTCCGCCAAGCAGGGCGGTCCAAAACGATGAGCTCCGGCAGGTCTGCTGCCAACGGAGTAGTCCCCTTGTCTTCCCAACCCGTCGCCGTCGGCGGTCTTGATCTCGGTTAGCTAAGCAGGGTGCGTGGCCGGCCCTGCCAGCGAGCCCTTAGAGGCCCAGCTCGTCAAGAATGTACTTCGCTAAAGAAGTCAAAATAGCCAGGGATGGAGTCGGGGTCAAGTTGCCGGTACTGAGTTCCACCCCGGTATCACCGCTCAGGACATCAATACCGCCTGGGCACGTGAGTGCTTTGCTCCCTACGCCACCTTGATAAGTGGCCGCCTGATTGCCACAGGCGTCATGAGCAAACCACTGCTTGATGTAGGACCAGTTGCTGGGTCCGTAGGTCAACTCCACCGTTCCCACCGAACCGAGCCACGAGCACGCGTGGGCACCCGCCTCGAGGGTTTGGAAGGTCGAGCTGCCCAACAGCCCAGCCAGCTGCCTCTGCGTGATCAAGCTACAGGCGCTACCGGTCGGCAGCACCGTGTGCGGGACCACCTTGATGGTCAATCGCTTGGTGCGTCGGCCAAGCTAGTCCACTCGCGATGGCGGCCGCGTTCTCGCAACCGTGCGGGCCACCACAGGGGCAGTATTTTGTTCGGCCTTTAGGCAACGAAGAGCGCAACCCTAATTCCACTCTCTCGGAGAAGCTTCTCTAGGTCATACGATCTCGCCCCGGCCCACCTCTGCTCAAGCACATCGAGCAGATTGCTATCAGGGCGCTCCCCAGCAGGCTCCTAAGGTGAGGCAGATCCTCATGGCTTATCGTCCGGAACCACTCGTACTCACCATTGGCGCTCACTGCGGCAGTTGCCGGTCCCAAATCGTGGCCGTCGATATGTAGATCGCCGTCATCGTCGAGATAGGCCAATGGGTGACGGGTGTCAGCCCCTCGTTTCTCATTCCGCAGAGTGACCTCTCGCCTGCTACCGGGACCCCTGTCGGCTCCGGGCTGGGCCGGGCGCAGGTTGCGTAGCCACCTCATCTGGCGGTGATATCCATGCCCCGCCCAAAACCGATCCCCCGGCGGGCATAGTAGGTGGCCAGCACTGCCTGCCAAGCACAGTGGTCCGCGAGGATGAGCTCCTGTCGGTCTCGGGTCATCGCGCTTGGGATTCCCCTCGCAATGCAACTCGCGGTCTAGGGGTCGAGGGAGTAGGTTCGCCAGGTGGATCGAAGAGAGCGATCTCTGCCGGGTCCGGGGCTTCGAAGTAGGTCGCCCAGCGTTCCATCAATTCCCGCTTGATAGGGACGACCGCCCAGCCGCCCTCTTGATTTCGACCTTCCACCCGCCGGCAGAGTTCTTCCAAGGGCACGTCAAGGTATCGCAACTCCACCGGCACCCCGAGCTTGCGGGCACCCAGCCTCTTCTCATCTCGATCGGAGCGCAACCAGAACCCGGATTCCAGGATCACCCTGTGCTCCAAGCACAGTAGTTCCTGGGCGACCTGCCAGAAAAGGACCTCGATCCGGGAGCGCTCCTCCTCGGCGTGGAGGTCGATTCCGAGCTGCGCCATCCACTCGTCGCCGCAGAGCCGTATCGCCTTCATCTCTGCGGCGAGCGCCTTGGCTAGCGTCGACTTGCCGGAACCGGGCAGGCCGCAGATGAGAATCAGGCGGGGCTCTCCCAGCGTCATGGTGGCTACCTTAGTCCAGCAATTCCTGGGTTCCGGAACTTATCCTCGCCCCGAACTCGATGGTCCCGCCACCTCCCGCTAGAGGGAGCGAAAGACGACCGCCAGGCCGGCAAAGATCAGGACCAGGGCGAGCAGGGCGAGACAACCAAAGTCGAAGCTGACGAGCACCCTGAACCAGCCCGCGAGCTCCCCGACCCCAGGGGATCGGAGAGGTCTTCCCTCCTCGGGGAGCGGACCTTGTCGCGGCAACGGTGCGGCCGCTCGAGCCCGTCCCCAGATGCTGCGCAGGCTGAGACCAGCTCCGGCGGCAATGAGCAAACCGACCGCAAGGATGACGATGCCAATTCCCAAACCGTCTCCCTGGCCGACCGTAGCCAGTAGCAGAGAGCGAGCTAGGGGCAACTGGACTGCTGCCGACCCGATCCCGGTTGCCTAGGGAAGCGAGCGGTATTCGTGCCTCGCCTCACGGACCCAGCCGAAAAGCGAGACCAGAGTCAGCGCCAGCCCCACCACTACCACCTCGATCTTGGTGATGACTCCGATCAGGGACATCGCGATCCCGATTGCCAGGAGGATGGGCCAAAAGCTCGGTCCCGGCAGGTGGGCGGCATCTCCGGCGGGATTCACGGGAGCTTCGGTGTGGGGCTCGTCACTTGACATGGGCGGCACTCAGATACACGGTGGCCCAGATGAAGCCCAGGGAGAGCATGGCAATCCCCAGGGCCGTGAGCAGAAGTCCGAAGCGCATGTTCGACCGGGCTTCCTTGCGATGCATCAACGATCTCCCATTCCTGGCTGCGCCCGCGGTGATGCCGGAGCGACTCCCCCGAGTAAACCACGCTCCGTGGGATTGGTGGTGGCCGCCTGCTTGTTGTCGGCCGCATTGAGCCAGCCGATGGTCGCCAGGACCACCACCGTCGCCCAGGTGGCCGAGCCTAGCGCCAAGTGCAGATCCTGAAGGCCCTCGGGGGCTTGCAGGGTCGCCACCAGGCCGCCCACGGCGATCTGCGCCAGGAGCAGCGCGCCCAGCAGGCGCGCCACCGGTCGGGCTCCTCGACTCTCCCGCCATCGGCGCGCCGCGTGCATGACGAAGAGTCCGATCAGAACGGTGACGATCAGGACCATCAATCGGTGGACGTCCTGAATCGTGATCAGCTGCTGCGGAACTCCGCTCAGTGCCCGGCAGCCGGGCCAGGACGGACAGGCGTAGGTCGCCCCGCCATCGACCACCAGCGATCCCGAGATCATCACCAGGAAGGTGACACCCGCTGCCCACCACCCGAGCAGTGACAGCCGTCGACCCTGCGCCGGTCTTCGCTCCACCAGGGTGGCCACCGCGGTGATCCACACCACGCCCAGCAGGATCATCGCCGTGAGCAGGTGTAGGGCAACGGTGAAGGGGGCGTTGTGAGTGATCACCGTAATCGCCCCGAGGATGATCTGGATGACGATGATCACCAGCGCGGCTAAGGCGGGCACCAGGACCGCCGGCCGGCGGCGGGCGAAGCGCCAGGCGGCCAGCGCGGTAAGCAACACCATCACAGTTACCAGCGTCACCAGGTAGCGGTGCGACTGCTCCAGGATGGAGTGAAAGTTGTCGACCGGCCCCAGCTGCCCGTAACAGAGGGGCCATCCCGGGCAGCCCATGCCTGACTCGGTGACCCGAACCGTGCTCCCGAGGACGACCAGGAAGTAGGTGAGCACACCGGTGAGCAGCGCAAACACCGGCAGCACTGGCGACCAAAGCTGCAGGCGCCCTCCGAGACCTACGGTCAAGGAAGAACGGTGCCGGGCGGATTGATCGCGTACCCGGTAAGGCGGAGATCACGCAGCGGGCGGTCACTGTTCACCTCGGGGATCTCGTCGAAATTGTGCGGCGGGGGCGGCGAGGTGGTGTACCACTCCAGGGAGTTGCCTTCCCAGGGATCATTGGGCGCCGTCTTGGGACCGTGTAGGGAAATGACCACGTTGTAGAGGAAACAGAGGATGGCCAGGGCAATGATGAAGGAGCCTACCGTCTCGGCCAGGTTTAGTGCCCCCCAGCCACGGTCGATCCCGTAGCTGGCAATCCGGCGGGGCATGCCCAGCACACCAAGCACGTGCATGGGCATGAAGGTGAGGTTGAAACCCACTATCAGCAGCCAGAAGTGCCACTTACCGACGCGCTCACTGAGGTAGCGCCCGAACATCTTGGGCCACCAGTAGTAGAGACCAGCGAAGACGGCAAAGAGGGAACCACCAACCAGCACATAGTGGATGTGAGCGACCACCCAGTAGGTACCGTTGAGTTCGTAGTCGATGCCCAGTGAGGCCAGGAAAACGCCGTCCAAGCCCC
>Ga0307372_10011437_pt1 | contig 11846 bp, 7 predicted proteins | sample OX1MG_FD_202533 | JGI IMG/M metagenome (GOLD analysis project Ga0307372, IMG submission 202533) | Soil microbial communities from Risofladan, Vaasa, Finland - OX-1 | ecosystem: Environmental > Terrestrial > Soil > Coastal area > Acid sulfate soil | place: Finland: Risofladan, Vaasa | collected...
GCTCACCAGGAACTTGCAACTGAGCATATCGTGGGCCTCGTCCTCATCCGAAAGTTTTCCGGTCACGCGGCAGTATTGGCAATCCTGATTCCAGCAGAATCGTCCGTAGGGGATGGTTTCCGGGCTGATGTATTGGAAGCAGCGGAGAATCGTGTTTTTTTCCGGAACTTCAAACGACTTCCCGAGAATCTTGATTTCCACCAGGCGCTCGTAGGGACGAAAAACCTGGCTCGTTCCAGATGTTGAAACCGCTCCCGGCACCTGCGTTTCCGTTTGCTTTGACATGAGAGGCCCGTCTCCGTCCATTCAGACTAGACGAGATAGCAGCAGGCAACAACGGTGATGCGAGGATATGGTGCGAATCGGGCAATGCCGCTTTGGAATCTCGGAGGCGGGAGCGGGATTCCCCCCGCTTCCAGTGAAGGCACCGGCCAAGCCGGTATTTTTAAAGCGTAAAAAGCTGAAAAAAGTGGCAAATCGAAAAAAAACGGTCAGGACCGAGTGGCCTCGAAAAACAGCCCCATGTGGCGAAACTTCAGATAACGCCGCTCCAGAAGTTCGCTGCGTGATAGCGCCAGAAGATCGCGGAGCGAGCGGTCCAGAACACGGTCCAGCGCTGCTGCGGAAGCTTCGTGATCCATGTGCGCGCCTCCTTCCGGTTCGGGAACAATTTCGTCGATAATTCCAAGTTCCTTCAGGTCCCGCGCGGTTATTTTCAGGGCTTCGGCGGCGACTTCGGCTTTGGTTGCGTCGCGCCAAAGAATCGAGGCGCAGCCCTCGGGAGAAATGACCGAGTACACGGAATTCTCCAGCATGTTGATGCGGTCTCCAACGGCGATGGCCAGCGCGCCGCCTGAGCCGCCCTCTCCGGTGATCGTCACCACGACGGGCACGGGCAGCCGGGACATCTCGCGCAGATTCCTGGCGATGGCTTCCGCCTGTCCGCGCTCCTCGGCGTTAATTCCTGGATAGGCGCCCGGGGTGTCGATAAACGTAAAGACCGGGCGTCCAAACTTCGCGGCAAGCTGCATGATGCGCAGGGCCTTGCGGTAGCCCTCGGGCTTGGCTTGCCCAAAATTCAGAGCCACGCGTTGCTTGGTGTCGCGGCCCTTTTGCTGGCCGATGACCACGACCGGCTGGCCGTGATACTTGGCAAATCCGGCAATCATCGCGGGATCGTCCCCGAACGCCCTGTCTCCGTGCAATTCATGAAAATCTTCAAACAGCAGGCGCAGGTAATCCATCATGTACGGCCGCTGCGGATGGCGCGCCAGCAGAGTCCGTTGCCAGGCGCCCAGATGCTCATAAAACTCGTGGCGCAAATGGATGACTTCGCTGTGCAGCCGGTCTAAATCTTCCGCCGGGATGTCCGGCCTGGCAAGGCGTTGCAGGTTCTCGACTTCGCGCCGCAGCTTTTCGATTTCGTCTTTTTGAGAGTCGTGTTTCATCTTTTTTTTTCGCAACTTTCGCAACGAAATCCGTCCCCGCCTGTTCCGGCGATTCGGATTGCTGGATCGTAACTCATGTAGCGCTATTATTCGCGCGTTTTCTCGTGGCGCGTGCTACTTGCCGAAACTGCGAGTTATCCCCGCGCTTCCAGGTGCACGGCATTATCGCCGCACAGCCTGCAAATTTCCCGAACCAGATCCTGATCGGCTTTCACGCGCTGGTCGGCGCGCAGCGTGGCCACGGCGCCTTCGGCGGAAATCAGATCGAAGGCCACCGAGCACGAACCCGGATTGCTGGCGAACAGCTGTTTCAATTCATCCAGGGTGTGCGCATCGATCGCCGCCATCTCCACGCGAACGCGCATCATGTCGGGCCGGCGCTGCGCCATGTCCTCCAGCCGCCGCGCGTCCATCACCGCCAGGCGCGTCCCGGCCTCTTCGACGTTTACCCGCCCCTTCAGGATCAGGGGCGCGTTGCTCTTGAAAATGGATTCCAGGCGTCCAAACGATTCCGGAAACGCGAGGACTTCGAGCACTCCGGTGGTGTCCTGCAGCGTCAGGATTCCCCAGCGGTCGCCCTTGCGCGATCGCATGCTGCGCATCGCGATCACAATTCCGGCAACCGCGATTTCTTCCCCGTTGCGCCGGCCTTCGACAGCGGCCAGGTCGATGGCTTTCAGTTCCGCCAGGAGCGCCGCGTATTTGGAAATTGGATGTCCGGAAATGTAGAAGCCCACGGTGGAAAATTCCGCGGCGAGCATCTCATGCTCGGGCCACTCTTCCAAGTCCGGCAGCGGTTCATCCGCGGGCTCAGCCGCGGCTGCGGCGCCCCCGAACAGCCCGTGCTGTCCCGTATCTTTTTCGCGCTGGCGGCGCTGCGCGCGCTCCATGGCCCGGTCAATGACGGCGAAAATCTGCGAGCGGCGCGCGCCGATGGAATCCATCGCGCCGGACTTGATCAGGCTTTCCAGAACCCTGCGGTTGAGCAGGCGCGGATCGATGTGGTCGCAGAACTGGTAAATCGACAAAAATCGGGTAAGTTCGGTGCGCGCTTGCAGAATTCCTTTCACCGTGTTCTCGCCGACATTCTTGATGGCGCGCAAGCCGAAGCGAATGGCTTCGCCGACGGGCGTGAAATCCAGGTCGCTGGAATTCACGTCGGGGGGGAGCACGGTGATGCCCATGCCGCGGGATTCGTTGATGTATTTCACCACCTTCTCGGTGTTCCCCGTTTCCGAGGTGAGCAGGGCGGCCATGAATTCCACCGGATAATGCGTCTTGAGATATGCGGTCTGGTAGGCGAGCAACGCGTAGGCGCACGCATGGGACTTATTAAACCCATAGCCGGCGAATTCAGCCATCAAATCAAAAATCTTTTCAGCCTTTTTCGCGGGAACTTTGCGCGTGGCGCATCCTGAGAGGAATTTTTCTCGCTGCGCGGCCATTTCGTCACGGTTCTTCTTGCCCATGGCGCGGCGCAGGATGTCGGCCTCGCCCAGCGAGAATCCGGCCAGGCGATTGGCAATCTGCATCACCTGTTCCTGATACAGAATGACGCCGTAGGTTTCCTCGAGAATTTCCTTCAGCTCGGGCAGGTCGTAGGTGACCTTCTTTTTTCCGTGTTTGCGATTGATGAAGTCGTCGATCATGCCGCCCTGGATGGGGCCGGGACGGTACAGGGCGTTGAGGGCCGTCAGGTCTTCCAGGCGCGTGGGCTGGTAACGGCGCATGATGTCGCGCATGCCGTGGGACTCGAATTGGAAGATGGCCGTGGTTTCGCCGCGGGCAAACAGCTTGTAGGTCGCCTCGTCATCCAGCGGAAGAGTTCCCAGATCGACAGAGACGCCGCGATTCTGCTTGACCATGCCCACAGTGTCATCGAGAACGGTGAGCGTGGTCAGGCCGAGGAAATCCATTTTCAGCAGGCCGATATGCTCGAGCCCCTTCATGTCATATTGCGTGGTGATTTCATCCCGGTTGGACTTGTAGAGCGGAACGATGTTGGTGAGGGGTTCGGGAGAAATCACCACGCCCGCGGCGTGCGTGGAGGCGTGTCGCGCCAGCCCTTCCAAACGTTTGGCGACCTCCATCATGTCGGTATAGCGCGGGTCGCTGGCGATCTGCGTCTTCAGCTGCGCCGACTGCTTCAACGCTTCATCGAGGGTGATGTTGAGCTGGTTCGGCACGAGCTTGGCAATGCGGTCCACTTCGCCGTACGGCAGATCCATGGCCCGCCCCACGTCCTTCAGCGCGGCTTTCGCTGCCATGGTGCCGAAGGTGATGATCTGCGCGACGTTGGCGCGTCCATATTTTTCCGTTACGTACTGGATCACGTCGCCGCGCCTGCGCACGCAAAAATCGATGTCGATATCGGGCATGGACACCCGCTCCGGGTTCAAAAATCGCTCAAACAGCAGATCGTATTGCAGCGGGTCGACGCCGGTAATCTGCAAGGCGTAGCTGACCAGGCTTCCGGCAGCGGAGCCGCGTCCCGGGCCCACAGGTATTCCCTGCGACCTGGCATGGCGGATGAAGTCCCAGACGATCAGGAAATATCCGGTGTACTTCATCTGCTGGATGATCCTGATTTCATCGGTCAAGCGCGTTTCATATTCCGCCAGCGTTTTCCGCAGCAGGCCGGCCTTGGCGCGCGCCTCCAGAACCGGAACGCGGGACGCGAAGCCTTCCCGCACAACGGCCTCAAAATAAGTATCGAGGGTGTGGCCCTGGGGTACCTGGAAATCCGGAAATGAATTCTCAACGGCCTCGATCTTCACGTTGCAGCGTTCAGCAATCGCGACGGTGCGTTCGAGGGCCTCGGGAAGTTCGCCGAATACTTGGGCCATTTCTTCCGCCGTCTTGAAGAAGAACTGGTCGGTGGCGAACTTCATGCGGTGCGTGTCGCTCATCGTTTTGCCGGTCTGAATGCAGAGCAGCACTTCCTGCGCGCGGGCATCGGAATGGGTCAGGTAGTGGCAATCGTTGGTCGCGACCAGGGGAATGCCGGTCTGGCGCGAAAGGCTCACGATCTGCGGATTGACGCGCTTTTCGATTTCCAGGCCCTGGTCCTGAATTTCGAGGAAGAAGTTTCCCTTGCCGAAGATCTCCTGCAGGCGATGGGCCGCTTCGCGTGCCTGGTCGGGCCGCTCTTCCACCAGGTTTTCGGTCACCGCGCCGCGCAGGCATGCCGACAGGGCAATCAGCCCGCTGCTGTGCTTGGCCAGAAGGTCGTAATCGATTCGCGGCTTGTAATAGAAGCCTTCCAGGTAACCGGCGGAAACCAGCTTCACCAGGTTGCGGTAGCCTTCGGCGTTTTCGCAGAGCAGGACCAGGTGGTTGGTGCCGCGTTGCCCGGGTTCGGCGGCAGGACTGGAATGCCCATTGGCGGCGTCGCGCTGAGAGGGCTCCCCGCGGTCGTGCCGGCTCCCTTTGGCGACGTATACTTCGCAACCGATGATGGGCTTAACGCCGCACTTTTTGGCCGTGCGATAGAACGACTCCGCAGCGAACAAATTCCCGTGATCGGTGACGGCGACAGCCGGCATCTCCCGGCGGGCGGCTTCGTCGACAACTTCTTCGAGGTCGCACGCTCCGTCCAGAAGGCTGTAATCCGTGTGCAGATGCAGATGAACGAACCTGGGAGTTTGCATGCCGAGGGCTATTCTAATCGCGCGCGCCGATTTTGGCTACGCTCCTATTCAGCAATCCTCGGTAATTCATTGTTAGCCCCAGGCAGCGGGAGACAATCAGAAATGCCTTATTTTTTGCCGGGCCGCGCTTTCGATTTCTTATGGCTCTTGGGCGAGGCTTTTTTTTGCGATTTTTCGCGCACTTTTCCCCGCGGCTGTGATTTCGGCGATGGCGCGTGCGCGGGGACTTTGGTTTTCAGGGACTTCTCTGCCGGTGCGATATCCACAGCGGAGCCGCCAGCGCCTTTTTTCTTTGGCTTTTCAGGCTTCTTTTTTTCTTCGATCTTTTTCGGCAGTTCTTTGATGCCCGCGAGTTTCCGCAGCAGCTTGGCGTGATCTTCGGGCTTGCGCGCGCGGCCGGTGAGTTGCGCCTGGAAGAAATCTTCCAGGACTTTATCGAACAGAGGCCCGTGCGGAAGTCCGATCAGATCGAGTTCGGCGGCCACGCCGGGCAAAGCCTGGCGAAGCGGCTTCCATTTATTCAGGTACGTTTTAATCTTGCCCACAGCTTTGCTGTTGGAGGATTCGGCCAGGATGTTCGCCAGCATGTCCAATGGCGCATTCTCCAAATACGCGTACGCGTCGCGGACCGATGCTGTTTTGGGACCGGAGAGCAGCTTCACCACCTTCGCGGACTCCGCTTTCAACTCCTGCACTGCGCGTAATTCTTCCGGGCGCAGGGACATGCGGGCCAGCACGCTGCTGCGTTCCCGGTCCGGGAGGCGTCCAAGAATGGCCACGGCCATGGGTGCAAACAGGCGCGGCCGAAAACCGGCGGATACCATATCCTCGCGGACACGCGTCACGCGCTGGATCGCCTCATAGTCGGGATGGCGCTTGGCCAGTTGCGGGTGCAGCACGCCCAGAAGTCCATGCGATTCCCAGGATTTGAGTACGGCCCCGGGCTTTTCCTCCCGCACGGCGTGGCGAAGCTCGATGCCCGCGTCTTCCGCCGAAATCGTTTTTTGTAATTCGCGCTCCATGGCCAGCTTGAACCATTCCGCCGTGCGGGAATCGAGCTTGAAATCCATGCGGGCCTGGTAGCGCAACGCACGCAGCAGCCGCACGGGCTGGTTGGTGAAGCTGTGAATGCTGAGGGCGCGAATCTCGCGGCGCTCCAGATCGGCCAGGCCGTTGGTCGGGTCGAGCAGCAGGCCCCGGGAATTGGCATTCAGCGAAATCGCGATGGCGTTGATGGAGAAATCCCTGCGTCGCAGGTCCTCCATGATGGTCGAGAAGCGCGCGACGAATTTCTCGCCGGGGCGCGCATACACCTCTTCCCGCGCCGCCGAGATGCTCGCGTCCACTTCGCCGGCTAGAATCAATTCCACGCTGCGCAGCGAGCTGTCTTCTCCCGTTACCTGCGCGCCGCCCTTCTCCAGTTCCCGAACGATCCGCGACGGATTGCCTTCGATGGTGAAGTCCATATCCCGGATGGGCATTCCGGAGATCATGTCGCGGACCGCGCCACCCACCAGATACAAGTTCGTTTCCGCGGCCGCCGCCAGTTCTTGAACGCGAACCAGCCCGGCGCGCTGTTCCGGCGAAAGCCGGCTTTCCAATTGATACATGTAATCAGGCATGCGTGTCCTGTCTTCGGCCGGGGACTCTTTCCTGCTTTCCGGTCCCCGAAGCCGATCGAATGTGTGACGCCACGGGAGCTACCTCGTGGATCGTTTGTTGGCCTTCACGCCCGCGGGTGATGCGCTTTATAGATTTGTTTCAAGCGCTCCTCGACCACGTGCGTGTAAATCTGAGTCGTGGAAATATCCGCATGGCCCAGCATGAGCTGCACCGAGCGGAGGTCCGCGCCCCCTTCCAGCAGGTGCGTGGCAAAACTGTGACGCAGTTTATGTGGAGTCAGCCGTCCACGCAAACCTAATTGAACCCCGTAATCGTGCATGATCTTCCAGATGCTGATACGGCTCATCCTCCGGCCGCTTCGCCCCAGGAAAAGCACCTGGTTGTGCGGAGGGGGGCTGCCCGGCCGGGCAAATTGCGGGCGCGACACCCCTAGATATTCTTCCACGGCCGCAATTGCCTTGCGCCCGATGGGAACCAGGCGTTCCTTGTCCCCCTTCCCGATGCAGCGCACGCAGCCCATGCGCATATCCACATCGACAATTCTCAGATTCAGCAGTTCGGAAACGCGCAGGCCCGTCGAGTATAAGACCTCCAGCATGGCCCGGTCCCGCAATCCGATCGGCGTCGCCACGTTTGGAGCAGCCAGGAGTTTGTTGACCTCGTCCACACGGAGATAGGTGGGCAAGCTGTGGCGGACTTTCGGGGACTCCAGATTCTCGGTCGGGTCGATTTGAACCATTCCCTCCATCATGGCGAATTTATAGAGGCCGCGAAGCGACACTAAATAACGCGCCACGGACCTGCTGTCCATCTTTTGCCGATACAAACTGGAAAGGAAATCGACGATATCTTCGCGATTCACTTCCTCCACATGGTGCTTCCGGCGATGGATCAGAAATGCCGAAAATCGCTTCAGATCCCGCCCGTAGGCCAGAATCGTGTTCTGCGCCAGGCCCTTCTCGACGCGCAGATAACTCAAGAAAACGTGGATCGTGGTTTCCATACTGTTTAGCCGGTCAGGCCGCTACCGCCGGCTTCCCTTTGGTCCCTGTGAAATGCAATTCCGTACACTTCGCCGATCTCGTCACAGCGGAACAGCCAGGCCAGTCCCAGATAGGTCAGCGCCGCGGTAATAATCATGCCGGCGAACACGGCCAGCCGCGGAAGGAAATGCGCGATCGTGTCAAAGCGCGAATAGTGCAGCATGCCCCAGCACGCGATTCCCATGATTGCGGCACACAGCGAGATTTTCCCCAGCGAGAGCAGGACTTTTCGAGTTCCCAACCGTCCAAACCTCAGGCGGAAAATAACAAATAGCACCGAAACGTTAAAATATCCAGCCAACGCGCTGGCCAGTGCCGGGGCCCCATTCTTGAACTTCGCAAAGAAATAAAACAGGAAAATCAGATTCAGCACGATATTCAGCGCCAGCGTGAACATCGCCACGCGCACCGGAGTCCGCGTATCCTGCGTCGCATAGAATGCCGGCACGACCAGCTTGATGGCCGCGAACGCAGGCAGTCCCATGGAATAATACAGCAACGCGCGCGCCGTCAGCCGCGTGGATTCCGCCACGAACAGCCCGTGCTGGAACAGCACCTGCACGATCGGCTCACGCAGTATGACCAGCCCCACCGCCGCCGGGATGGTGATGAAGGATACGATGCGAACCGAAAAAATGAACGTCTTCTTCATTCCTTCGCGGTCGCCGGCCAAAGCCTGATGCGACATCATCGGCAGGATCGCCGTGGCCACGGCCACGGCGTACCCGCCCAGCACCAGTTCGGTCATGCGGTCGGCAACGTACAGGGAAATCAGGCTTCCTTGCGGCATGATCTTGGCATTCGCAAAGATCGTGTCCACCAGCAGGTTGATCTGGGCAATCCCGATTCCCAGGAACCCGGGTACCATCAGTTTCGCGACGCGCCGAACCCCAGGGTCTGTAAACGAGATTTTAAACTGGAAATTCATTCCCCGGCGCACCAACTGCGGCACCTGCAGGAAAAATTGAAATATACCACCAATTAGCACGCCAACGGCCAGCGCCGCCGCCGGACTGGAAAAATACTTCCATACGGCCGCTACAGAGAAGACAATAAACGAGATATTGAGCAGAATCGGCGTCGCCGCAGGCAATGCGAAGATGTGAAAGCAGTTCAGGATGGCCATGGCCAGGGCTGCCATGCCGATAAACATCACGTACGGAAACATCAGGCGGTTCAGGTAGACGGCCTGCACCTGCACCTGACTCTTTCCAAACATCGAAAACAGGCGAACCACCAGCGGAGAAAAGATCACACCCAACACCGTCAGCGCGGCCATGACTATCGAAAATGTCCAGAACAGCCGGTTTGCGAATGCCCAGGTCTCTTCTCTGGACTTATTCCCCATGTATTCGGTGAATACGGGAATGAACGCTGCGGTCATCGATCCTTCCCCGACCAGGCGGCGAAGGACATTCGGAATCCGATAGGCCAGGATGAATGAGTCGGCGATGCCCGTGGTCCCCAGCAGCAACGTTAAACGCTGGTCCCGGACGTATCCGAGAATTCGACTGGCAACCGTGATGACGCTGATGACGGAAGCAGATTTTAGGATCTGCTTCTTGTGCGTGGAATGCGTGGTGGTTTCGGTCAAAAGATCGAGGCTCCCGTCTTAGCCTCAGTCTAAACCTTTGAAATATATACACTTGACAGCAAGAGATTGACTAACATAACATACCTGCCCTGGAGTCGCAAGGCCTGTGCCCCGGGTCCGTACCCGTGAAACTACCCGCCCCATCCTCTACACACAAAAAAGTCGTCGTGCTCTTGCTCGACCGCACCAGCTACCGCGGATATCTCAATCCCGCCCGCCTCGGTGAAGCGGAAAATATGGAACTGCTCACTGCGGAAGGCGAACACCGCAATTTCGCCATGAAAAATGTGCGCAGCATCTTCTTCGTGCGCGAATTTACCGACAGCTTCGAGCCGGAGCGAAAAGCGTTTTTGTCCCGCCCGAAACTCGACGGCCTTTGGGTTCGACTGAAGTTTCGGGACGGTGACACGATGGAAGGCGTCGTTCCCAACGATCTGCTATCCCTTCTGGACCGCGGCGTCCAAATTACTCCGCCCGATCTACATGGCACTACCCTGCGCATCTTCATTCCGCGAACTGCTTTAGCCGAAATGACCGTTCTCGGGGTAGTGGGAATCGCCCGGCGCAAGCCTGTCCCTCCCAAGCAGCCGGGACTTTTCAGCGAATAGGCTCCCCTATTCTGCCGCAGTTCAAATTTCGACCCTAACGCGGAATGTTGTACAGTGAGCGGCAGGTCTGCGGGTAAGGTTTTCCCCGCCGCAATGCGCTATCCATATGAACAGGTGAGCAGGAAAGTTCAGGCAGGAACAAGAACAAGGAGACGGACCAATGAAACTCGGCGAACTGGCTGCGCGGCTCGGCTGCACCCTTGAGGGAGACGCAGAAGTCGAAATCCACGGAGTCGCAGGCATTGAACAGGCGCGTCCCGGGCAGGTGACTTTCCTTTCCAACCCCAGATATTCGCGGGAATTGTCGAAGACAAGCGCTTCGGCCGTGCTGGTGGACCACAAGGCCGTGATCCAGCGGGAATCCGGACAGCCGCCTCTGTTCGCGCTGCGCTCCGCGAATCCGTACCTGGATTTTGCGCGCACCATCGAGTTCTTTCATGCCGCGGTTCCCTGTTCGCCGGAAATTCACCCCACCGCAGTGGTGGCCAAGACCGCGAAGATCGGCGCAGGCTCGCACATCGGCCCGCACTGCTTTGTGGACGAAGGAGTGGAAATCGGGAGAAACGCCATGCTCCACAGCCTGGTGACGATTTATCGAAACACGCGCATCGGCGACGATTTCCTGGCTCATTCGCAAACCGTCGTTCGGGAAAACTGCACGATCGGCAATCGCGTGATCCTGCAAAACGGCGTGGTGATTGGCGGTGACGGATTCGGGTTTGCAAAGCACGCCGATGGCAGCTGGCACAAAATACTGCAGTTGGCGCCGGTGGTCATCGAGGACGACGTGGAAATTCAATCCAATTCGTGCATCGACCGCGCCACCGTGGGCGAGACGCGCATTCGCAGGGGCGCCAAAATCGATGACCTGGTGCTGGTGGGCCATGCCTGCGAGGTTGGCGAGGATGCCATCCTGTGCGGGCAGGTCGGCCTGGCGGGGTCCACGCGCGTTGGAAACCGAGCCATCCTGGCGGGGCAAGTGGGCTCGGCGGGCCATCTGGAAATCGGCGACGCCGCAGTCGTCACGGCGCAGAGCGGAATGCATCTGGACGTTCCTGCCGGGGCCGTGCGCTCCGGCTCGCCGGTGATGGAAAATAAATTGTATTTGAAAGTGATTGGGGCGATGAAGCGGCTGCCGGAAATGCAAAAAACGCTGCGCCATCTGGCGGGAGAAATCGAACGCCTGAAGATGAATGAAAAGCAGTCCTGATGTCCGGGCTTACGGCAGGGGTTTCTGGTCCTCGGGCAGTTCCTCCGCAATCACCGCGTGCACGCGCCTGGCAAGCTCATCCCGGCGGTCTATCGTGTAGCTGGCGGCATCGATGGGTTTGGCGAATCGCACGGTGACCTTTCCCGGATGAATGACCAGCGACTTTTTCCTCATAACCCGGTGCGCTCCCGTGCAGATCACCGGCACGATGGGGACGCCCGCTTCAATGGCCATCACGAACGCGCCCTTCTTGAATCGCTGCAGGCGCCCGTCCATGCTGCGCGTTCCTTCCGGATAAACCAGAAACGAATATCCCTGGTTCATATATTCGATCGCCTGCTTGACGCTGGCCAACGCCGCCTCGCGATTGCCACGGTCCACCGGCACGAACTTCGCCAGTCGAAAAGCCAGGCCCACGATGGGTATGTCAAATAGCGATTTCCTGCCAAAAATGGCCAGCCGCCGGGGAATGGCGCCGACAATCGCGGCCGCGTCCGCATTGCTGGTATGATTTGCGGCGAACATGCATACGCCCGCCGGGATATTCTCCCTGCCCTCCACGCGGACCCGCAAGCCGGCGACACGCGTGATAAAAACCACGCCCTTTATGCCCACCCAATACATCAGCGTCGCCGAACGCGTGATGAGCGTGAACAGGATCAGCGGCGGC
>Ga0307372_10011438_pt1 | contig 11845 bp, 11 predicted proteins | sample OX1MG_FD_202533 | JGI IMG/M metagenome (GOLD analysis project Ga0307372, IMG submission 202533) | Soil microbial communities from Risofladan, Vaasa, Finland - OX-1 | ecosystem: Environmental > Terrestrial > Soil > Coastal area > Acid sulfate soil | place: Finland: Risofladan, Vaasa | collected...
AAGGCAGCCGCACCTACCGCCTTTACATCGCCCGCGACTATCGCGGCCGCTGACCGGCAATGCCGATCATCGCCCGCCTCGCCACATTTTACGAAACGCGCGGTATCGCCGTTTCGACCGGGCTCAACCCCAGCCATTTCGGCGGGTTCCCGCTGGCGCCGTTCACCTGGTTTTTCAAGGACGGCGTCAGCCTGACCAACGGGCTCGGCATCGCGATGCAGGAAATCTATTTCCTCGAATGCCTGTTCGCGCGCTATCGGCCACGGCACCTGTTCGCGATCGGCAACGCGGCCGGCTGGAGCACGCTGGCGCTCGCCCTCCTCAACCCGCTGGGGCAGGTGCTGGCGATCGATGCCGCCAGCGACCGCAATGCGCGTTACGGCATCGATTTCACCAACCGCGTCGCCGCCGAAGAGGGTCTTCCGGCGCGCGTCGTCGAGGGGCGCTCGCCCGCGGACGTGCCGCGGATCCTGCGCGAGACCGGGATGGTGCCGATCGATTTCGCCTTTATCGACGGCTACCACTCGATCCGACAGGTGGTGGAGGATTTTCGGGCGGTCCGACCGTTCGCGGCGGGTGATTGCGTCTATCTGTTCCACGACGTCGCGACATTCGGGCTGCACCCGGGCATCGAGCGCATCACCGCCGAAAGCGGGCTCGTCGCACAGCATCTGCCGGGCACCACCTCGGGCATGGCGATCCTCTATGACCCGGAGATGCGGCCGGCAGGGCTTGACGACATCGCTCCGTTCACCGCCGCCCCGGCGACCCTCGCGTTGATCGAGGCCGAAGCGTGGAACCGCCGCCATCGTCATATCGCGCGCTGGCGCAGGAGCATCGGCAAGCGCCTCGGCCACGGCAACGCGCGATGAGCCGCGACCTGCCACGGCTCTTGAAGCGGCTTGCGCGGTATCGCCGGGCAGTGCGCCGCCGCGGGCTGACCAGGCTGTTGGCTCGCCAGCGAAAACGGGCGCTCGTCGCCGAGTTGGCGCAGGCGTGGCCGGGCGGCTATGTGCCAACCGGCGACGGCATGCTGGCGTTTATTCCGGCACCGCTCGACCGCCAGGGAGAGCGGGTGATGTTCTATGGCTGGTCGGCGCACCCCGCTGCGCTCGCCTTTGCGCCGCCCGGGGGGGTGGCAATCGACGTCGGCGCCAATCTGGGCGAGTGGTCGGTGCCGCTCGCCACCGCGGTCGGGCCAGCCGGCACGGTGCTGGCGGTCGAGCCGAACCCGATTGTCGCCGACGCGCTTTCCCGGACGCTGCGCATCAACCACCTCGCCCACGCCGTGGTCGTCAGCGCGGCGCTGTCGGATCGCGACGGCGACGGAGTGCTGCACGTCGAGCCGGCCGATACCGGGCTGTCACGCCTGGCCGACGGCGGCGGTCTCCCGGTCATCCTGCGCCGGCTCGACACGATCGTCGTCGAGGCGCGGCTCGCGCGCCTCGACCTGGTCAAGATCGACGTCGAGGGCCACGAGCGCGCGGTGCTGGCCGGCGCCGAAGCGGCATTGCGCCGCTTTCGCCCGGCTATCGTGTTTGAATCCGGGCACGAGACCGCCGGCGACCGCACCGTGATCACCACGCTTTTGGCCGAACTCGGTTACCAATTGGTCGCCGTGCTGCATGATTACGGGGCACTGGCCTGCACCGAGGATGATTACCGGAATGCCACCGCCGCCTGCGCCGGCCGTGAGGCGCGCAACATTCTGGCCTTGCCGAGACTGAATTAGTCTATCACCTGGTCCGATACCCGGCACACGGCGCGGCTGGCGCCATAGCGCAACGAGGTTTCGACCGTCGCACCGGTGAACCGGCCGTGTTCGAGCCGGTCGAGGCGAAACACCTGCGTTTTCTGCTCGGGGCCGGCAAGGTGCATGACGCCGATCGCTTCGTGCGGCGCATGGGGTTCGACGAACGCGCCACGGCCGGCATCGAACGCCGGGGCGGCGTCGCCGGCCAGCCAGTTGCAGTAGGCCGGCAGCAAATTGACGGGCAGGTGCTCGGCAAAAACCGCATAGTTCAACGCGATCTGCTCGACATAGAAAAACCGCGTGCGCCGCAGCACCCGGGCGATGATGCGCTGCCAGGCCGCCCAGTGCGGCGCCTCGCGTTGCAATGCGAACACCCCGCAATTAACCATCGGGTTGCGCCCCAGCCGGTCGGCGACGCGCCAGCCGAAGGCCTCGCGGTAGTTCTTCCACACCAGCGTGGTGCCGAACAGCTTTGGCCGCTTGTAATGTCGCTTGTAGGCGCGATCGATCTCGATCGCGATCGCCAGCCGCCCACCGGAGGCGGCGGCGCAATACTGCTCGATTGCCCGCCAATCCTGCACCCACGCGTCGGCGTCGAGCCAGAGATACGTCGCATGGCCGGGAAAGTGCCGCGGCAGAAACGGCCGTGCGACCTGGGCCTTAAGCGTGTCGGGGGTGCGCGCCTGGCCGGGAAAGTCGACATCCCAGCCCGGGCGCACCAGCTGCGCCCCCTGGCCCGCGAGCCAAGCCGTCTGGTCGGGTGTCAGGCCGAGGTCGAGCACCCCGAGCGCGACCGCGGGCTGGAGCGCGCGCACCGACGACACCGCGTCCTGCAGCAGCGGAAAATACCGGCTGTCGGCGGCGCTGACGATGATGAGGTCGCAATCGCCCGCTGCGCCGCGCGGCGGCGTCACGGCAGCAACCGGTACCCGCCGGGATCGGTCACCAGGATCTCGGCGCGGGCCGGGTCGCGCTCGATCTTCTGGCGCAGGCGATAGACATGGGTTTCGAGCGTGTGGGTGGTGACCCCGGCATTGTAACCCCACACCTCGCCAAGCAGCGTCTCGCGCCCGATCGGCCGGTCGCCGGCGTGGTAGAGATATTTGAGGATCGCGGTTTCCTTCTCGGTCAGCCGCACCTTTTTGCGCCGGCTCGGGTCAGTCAGCAACTTGGCGCCGGGCTGAAACAGGTAGGGGCCGATCGTGAACGACGCCTCGTCGCTGTGCTCGCTCTGGCGCAGATGGGCGCGCAGCCGCGCCAGCAATTCGTTGAGCCGAAACGGCTTGGTCACGTAATCGTTGGCGCCGGCATCGAGGCCGAACACGGTGTCGGCCTCGCTGTCGGCGGCAGTCAGCATCAAGATCGGGGCGCTGACCGCAGCGCGCCGCAGTGCCCGGCACAGGTCGCGGCCGTCCATGTCGGGCAGGCCGACATCGAGCAGCACGGCATCGAACCGCTCGCGGCCGACGATCTCGAGCGCCGCGGCGCCGGTGCCGCATTCGACACTGGCAAATTCCGCATGGCGTGCGAGTTGCTCGGCGAGCGACTGGCGCAGCGCTACGTCATCGTCGACGATCAGTATCTTGCGGCCCGCCCGCATCAGGCTCTCGTCATCCGGATGCTCCCGCCGGCAACCCCGGCGCGATCCCCCGCGTTATTCGCAACGGACCCGTTTACCATCCCCGGCATGAGGCATCCACAAATACCGCGGGCGGGCGCCGCCCGCCGGGAAATTGCCGTTGCCGCGCGAGAAAAAACTTAGGGCAGGCTGGCAGATATGCGTCGAGGGGGGTAGATCGGGCGGCGGCAGCCCATATTATGGGGCCGGAAATAAGGTGACCCGTGACCGAGCGATCAAGGCCCGCCCCCACTCTCGACGACGCCATCATCGCCTTCCGTTGCGGCGAGCCGGTGCTGCTCGACGGGTCGGTCGTCGCAATCTCCGCCGAATTGGCGAGTGACGACAGCCTCGCCCGGCTGCGCCAGATGTCGGCGCGGCGGCTGGCGGTGGTGTTGACCGGACGGCGCGCCGTCGCCCTCGGCCTCGCCTCGCGTGAGGCGATGGAGGGCGCGCACTCGATCGCGATTGCCGCCGATCTGCCGGCGACGGTGATCCGCAACCTCGCCGATCCCGCCGCCTCACTCGGGGTTGCGCCGCCCGGATTGGGACCGCGACTCGGGCCGGCCAACCCCGCCTCGCTCTCCGCGGTCACGCTCGCCAAACTGGCAGCGCTGCTGCCCGCGGCGGTCGTTCTGCCGCTGGCGCCGGCCGAGGCGGCGCTCGCCCGCCGGCGCGGCGACCTCGCTCCAGTCGATGGCGCCGCAGTGATGCGGCGCCGCGCGGCGACCGCCGGGCTGAGCCTGGTCACAGAGGCGCGCGTGCCGCTCGAAGGGGCAGAGGATGCGCGGCTGATCGCGTTCCGCCCGCGCGACGGCGGTAGCGAGCACTTGGCGATCGTCATCGGCGCCCCCGACCGTGACGCGCCGGTGCTGGTGCGGCTCCATTCCGAATGCTTCACCGGCGACCGGCTCGGCAGCCTTCGCTGCGATTGCGGCGAGCAGCTGCGCGGCGCGATTGCCGCGATCGCCGGGGCCGGCGGCGGCGTGCTGCTCTACCTGGCGCAGGAGGGCCGCGGCATCGGGCTGGTCAACAAGCTGCGTGCCTACGAGCTGCAGGATGCCGGGTTCGACACGATCGACGCCAACGAACAACTCGGCTTCGACGCCGACGAGCGTGTCTATCTACCGGCCGCGGAAATGTTGCGCCAGCTCGGTTTTACCGCGGTGCGGCTGCTGACCAACAACCCCGACAAGGTCGCCGCACTCGAACGCTACGGCATTGCAATCGTCGAGCGCGTGGCGCACATTTTTCCGGCCAACGGGCACAACGAGCGCTATCTGCGCACCAAGGCGACGCGCAGCGGCCACCTGCTGTAGGGCCGCTGCCGACCCGGCCCTATCCCGCTACTTCCAGCATCGCCTCGCGGGATCCGAAGATCGCGGTGCCCACCCGCACATGGGTCGCACCGAAACGGATTGCGGTCTCGAAATCGGCGCTCATCCCCATGCTCAGCACGTCGAGCCCGTTGCGCAGCGCGATCTCGCGCAGCAACGCGAAATGCGGCGCCGGCGGCTGGTCGTGCGGTGGAACGCACATCAGTCCGATGATCTGTAGGTCCAGCCGGTCGCGGCAATCGGCGATAAACGCGTCGGCGCCGTCGGGCGAGGCGCCGGATTTCTGCGGCTCCTCGCCGGTGTTGACCTCGATCAGGCACGGCAGCCGGCGGCCGGTGCGCGCCATCTCATGCGCCAGCGCCTCGGCCAGCCGCGGGCGGTCGACGGTTTCGATTACGTCGAAATGCGCCACCGCGTCGCGCACCTTGTTGGTCTGCAGCGGACCGATCAGGTGCAGCACCAGGTCGGGAAACTCGCTGCGCAGCGCCGGGAATTTGGTCAGCGCCTCCTGCACGCGGTTTTCGCCGAACACCCGTTGCCCGGCTTTGAGCGCCTCGCGCACGCGTTCGGCCGGGTGGGTCTTGCTGACCGCGACCAGCGCGACCGGCCGCTCGCCGCGCCCGGCGGCACGCGCCGCAAACTCGATCCGAGCGCGCACCGCTGCCAGATTGGCGGCGATCCCCCCTTCCATATCAACTCCATTCCTGGCACAAGCTGTCGCCGACGCCGCCGTGCCGCAGGAGCGACGCCAGGGATTACGCGATGTCGTCTAGTCATTACCGCCTGCTGCTTGCCGCCGCTGCAAGTCTTTCGTTGCTGACCGCCGGATGCAGTTCCAGCCCGAGCGATTCCGGCGGCGCGCAGACCGCAACCCTGCAACCGACGAATTCCGCGGCAAGCGATTACAACGCGACGCTGTGGTCGGTGCTGGGCCTCGTCAAGAAGCCGCCGCGCAACACGCCAGGCTCGCATCTCGGCCCCGATGTCAGCCCGAGCCTGTGGCAGGCAGCGCATGACGCGCTGAGCTTCGTCAAGCTCGCCGGCGAAGACCCCGACAGCGGGGTGATCCAGACCGACTGGTATTCGCCACCGGACAAGCCCGACGAGCGGCTGCGCATCAACGTGTTCATCCTGTCGGTAGCGCTGCGCACCGATTCGCTGGCCGTGACCATCGACCGCGAGGTCCGCTCGCCGGACGGCCAATGGCAGAAGACGACAGTCGACCGCCAGGTCGTCGACAACCTCGAAAACACGATCCTGTTGCGCGCGCGGCATCTTCACGCCGAAGAATACCGCAGCATGATGTAGGCTTGTCTGCCTGACACGAGACGGCGAGCGCGGCGAGCGCGCAGCCACGGGAACTGCGATGCCGCGCTACAATTTTCGCGAAACCGAGACCAAATGGCAGCGCGTGTGGAACGAGCGCGGCTCGTTTCAGACGCATGCCGACCCCACGCGGCAAAAATACTACGTCCTCGAGATGTTCCCTTACCCATCCGGCAAGCTGCATGTCGGGCACGTGCGCAACTACACGATGGGTGACCTCGTCGCCCGCTATCGCCGCGCACGGGGCTATAACGTGCTGCACCCGATGGGATGGGACGCGTTCGGCCTGCCGGCCGAGAACGCGGCAATCGCCGGCAACATCCACCCAGCGGAGTGGACCTACGAAAACATCACGACGATGCGGGCGCAGCTGCAGCGCATGGGCTTTGCCTATGACTGGTCGCGCGAGATCGCGACCTGCCACCCCGAATACTACCGCCACGAACAGAAGATGTTTCTCGATTTCCTTGCGGCCGGGCTCGCCTATCGCAAGGAATCCTGGGTCAACTGGGATCCGACGGAAAACACCGTTCTAGCCAACGAGCAGGTGATCGACGGGCGCGGCTGGCGCTCCGGCGCGCTGGTCGAAAAGCGGCTGTTGTCGCAGTGGTTTCTGCGCATCACCGCGTACAGCGACGAATTGCTCGAAGCGCTGCAGACGCTCGACCGTTGGCCCGAGCGCGTGCGGCTGATGCAGGAGAAGTGGATCGGCCGGTCGGAAGGCGCCCGCGTCGGGTTTGCGCTCGCGGGCAGTGACGAGAAGATCGAAATCTTCACCACCCGCCCCGATACGCTCTACGGCGCCTCGTTCCTCGCGCTGTCGCCACACCACCCGCTCGCCCGGCGCCTCGCCGAGAACGACCCGGCGCTGGTCGAATTCATCGCCGAATGCGACCGCTTGGGCACCAGCGAGGCGGTGATCGAGGCGGCCGAAAAGCGCGGCTACAACACCGGGCTTGAGGCGATCCACCCGCTCGACCCGGCGCGGCTTGTGCCGGTCTACGTCGCCAATTTCGTGCTGATGGAGTACGGCACCGGCGCGATCTTCGGCTGCCCGGCGCACGACCAGCGCGACCTCGATTTCGCCCGCAAATACGGGCTGCCGGTGATCCCGGTAGTGCTGCCGCCGGGCGCGGACCCGGCCGCGTTCGCGATCAGCGACACCGCCTATGTCGACGACGGCACCGCCTTCAACTCAGATTTCCTGAACGGATTGTCAGTCGCCGCAGCGAAGCGGGCGGCCGGCGAGCGACTCGATGCAACCGGCGCCGGCCAACGCACCACCGCCTATCGCCTGCGTGATTGGGGCGTCTCACGGCAGCGCTATTGGGGCTGCCCGATCCCCGTCATCCATTGCCCTGATTGCGGTATCGTGCCGGTGCCGGAAGACGATCTACCGGTCGAACTGCCGCTCGATGTGACCTTCGACAAGCCGGGCAACCCGCTCGACCACCACCCGACCTGGAAGCACGTCGCCTGCCCCTATTGCAACAGTCCGGCGCAGCGCGAGACCGACACGTTCGACACGTTTTTCGAATCGTCGTGGTATTTCCTGCGGTTCTGCTCGGCGCGCTCGCCAGTCGCGTTCGACCGCCGGGCCGCCGAATACTGGATGCCGGTCGATCAGTATATCGGCGGCGTCGAGCACGCCGTGCTCCACCTGCTCTATTCGCGATTTTTTACCCGGGCGCTCTCCCAGTGCGGCTACCTCTCGCTCAACGAGCCGTTCGCCGGGCTGTTCACCCAAGGGATGGTGTGCCACCAGACCTATCAGAACGCGCGCGGCGACTGGCTGTTTCCGGAAGAGGTCAGCGACGGACCCGGCGGCATGCCGGTCGACATGGCGGGCGCGCCCGTCACCGCCGGACGAACCGAAAAGATGAGCAAATCTAAAAAGAATGTCGTCGGTCTCGAGGCCATCGTCGAGACCTATGGCGCCGATACGGCGCGGCTTTACCTGCTATCAGACAGCCCGCCCGAGCGCGACCTGGAATGGACCGAGACCGGCATCGAGGGCATCTGGCGCTATGTCAACCGGCTGTGGCGCATGGTGTCGGAACCGGTTATCGCGCTGCCACCGCCGGGCGCGGCGATCCCGGCCCACCTGTCGCCGGCGCTGCAGGCGATCCGCCGGCAGGTGCACAAGATGCTCGCCGCGGTGACCGACGATATCGACCGCTTCCGCTTCAACCGCGCGGTCGCCCGGATCCGCGAATTGAGCAATACGCTGGACGACCTGCCCGCCAACGAGCCGGGCGCCGGGGCGGTATTACGCGAAGGCCTCGAAGCCACGACGCTGCTGCTCGGCCCGATGATGCCGCACCTGGCCGAGGAGATGTGGCAGACGCTCGGCCACGACACGCTGATCGCCGATGCCCCGTGGCCCACCGCCAACCCGGCGTTGGCGCGTGACGACCAGGTCACGATCGCCGTTCAGGTCAACGGCAAATTGCGCGCGACGCTCGATCTGCCGCGCGACGCCCCGGCCAACGACATCGAGCAGGCCGCGCTCGACCTGCCGCAGGTGTCGCGGCTGCTTGACGGCCGGCCGCCCAAGAAAGTCGTCGTCGTGCCCAATCGCATCGTCAACGTGGTCGCCTAGAGATGGTGCGCCGCCGCAGCCTCGTCGCGCTTGCCCTGATGCTGCCGGGCGCGCTCGCCGGCTGCGGCTGGAGGCCGCTTTACGCCGATGCCGAGACCGGGCCGGCCGACGCCGATCTGCGCGCGATCAAGGTCGATCCGATCGCCGAGCGCATCGGCCAGAACCTTGAAATCGGCCTACGCGATGCGCTGAACCCGCAGGGCATCCCGACCCCGCCGCGCTTCGAATTGACGACGACGCTGAAGACCACCCGATCGGACCTCAGCATTCAATCGCAAGGGCTGGCGACGCGCGGCCAGGTCGACGTGATCGCGACCTTCGTGCTCAGCGCGCTGCCATCACACAAGCAACTGTTAAAAAACACGATTCACGTCAACGATTCATTCGACATCCTGGCCAGCGGCTATGCCACTGTCGTCACCGAACATGATGCCTATACCCGTACCGTCCACGAACTCCTGAATGAGATCCTCGCCCGCCTAACCATGTACATGCAGCGCCGCCACAATAGGGTGGCCGCGACCCGCTCATGAAATTGCCGGCCGCGCGCATCGAGGCGTTTCTCCGCCGGCCCGACCCCGAGATCCGTGCGGTTCTGTTTTACGGCCCCGATACCGGGTTGGTGCGCGAGCGCGCAGATGCCATCGCCCGCACCGTCTGTCCCGAACTGCACGACCCGTTTCGCGTAGCCGAATTCACCGGTGCCGCACTGACGGCCGACCCGGCCCGGCTGTTTGACGAAGCCAGCCAGATCAGCCTGATGGGCGGCCGGCGGGTCGTGCGGGTGCGCGACGCTGGTGACGCATTAGTCCCCCTATTGGTCCGGTTTCTTGCCGACCCGCCCGGCGACGCCCTGGTCGTGCTGGAGGGCGGCGATCTGCCCGGCCGCTCGGCGCTGCGCCGCGCCTTTGACGACACCGTCTGCTGCGCGGCGATCGGCTGCTATCCCGATACCGCGCGCGACCTGGCGGGCGTCGTCCGCGAAAGCCTCGCCGCGCACCGCGTGACGGCGAGCCGCGACGCCACCGATTTTCTTGTCGAGCATCTCGGCAACGACCGGCTGGTCACCCGGTCGGAGCTCGAAAAACTGACGCTTTACGCCGGCGACGGCGGCCGGATCGAGCTCGACGACGCGCGCGCCGCAATCGCCGATGCCGCGGCGCTGGCGCTTGACGATGTCGTGCTCGCGGCGGCCGAAGGCGATGTCGCATCGCTCGACCGGGCGCTCGCCCGCGTGTTTCAGGAGGGCGAAGCGGCGGTTTCGGTTATCCGTGCAACGCAGCGCCACCTCCAGCGGCTGCACCTGCTGGCGGCCCGCGTCGCCCGCGGCAGCTCGCCTGACGAGGCGATGCGCGGCGCCAAGCCGCCGATTTTTTTCAAGCAGCAAGACAGTTTCCGCCGCCAGCTCCGCGCGTGGCGCGAACCCGCGCTGCGCCGGCAGCTCGACCTGCTGTCGGACGCCGAGGCGCGGATGAAGACGACCGGCCTGCCGGCGGACACCATCTGCCGCGCCGCCCTCACCGCGGTCGCGCGCTCCGTCAGACCATCGAACTAAGCCCTTGGTCCGATTATGATCGGCGCAGCAGCACCAGGATGCGATCGAGCTGATCGAGACTCGCATAGTGGATGCTGAGCGTACCGCCGCGCGCCCGCGCCGACAGCGAGACGCGCAGCCCCAGCACACTGCCGAGCTCGCGTTCCAGCGCCACGGCATCGGTATCGCGGCGTTGCGGAGTGCGGGCCGCCGGGGTGCCGGCGCGTCGCCGCACCAGAAGCTCGGTGGCGCGAACGTTGAGCCCGCGGCGCACGACCTCGCCCGCCAGCGCCGCCGGATCAGAAGCGGCGAGCAGGGCCCGCGCATGACCGGTGGTCAACGCCCCCTCGTCAAGCAGGCGCCGCACAGGCTCGGGCAGGCCTAACAGGCGGACCATGTTGGCGACATGGCTGCGGCTTTTGCCTACCGCGTCAGCGACGCTTGCCTGGCTGCGGCCGAATTCGCGGGCGAGCCGACCGTAGGCCTCGGCTTCGTCGAGTGGCGTCAGGTCTTCCCGTTGCAGGTTTTCGACCAGCGCGATCTCCAACGCGTCGGAATCGGCCACCTCGCGCACGGTGACCGGCACCTCGTGCAGACCAATGCGCTGCGCCGCGCGCCAGCGCCGTTCGCCGGCAACGAGCTCGAAGGGCGTCGCCGCGTCGTCGGCCGGGCGCACCAGCAGCGGCTGCAAAATGCCCCTCTCCCGGATCGACTGCGCCAGCGTCTCCAACTCGGCTTCGGTGAAATGGCGGCGCGGCTGGAACGCCGATGGACGGATCGCCTCGATCGGCACCACCCGCGCGGCGGAGGCCGGGCCGGGCGCGGCGCCGCCGGCCTCGCCAAACAGCGCCGCCAGACCTCGGCCCAGCGGCTGACGCCTTGTGCCGGCGCTCATCGGCGGCCTCCGCGGCGGCGCAGCAATTCCCCAGCAAGCTGGATATAGGCCTGCGCGCCGAGACAGCGATGGTCGTAGACCAGTACCGGCAGCCCGTGCGACGGCGCCTCGGAGACGCGGACATTGCGCGGGATTACCGTGTCGTAGACCTTTGCACCGAAATGACCGCGGACATCCGCCGCCACCGACTCGCAGAGATTGTTGCGACGGTCGTACATCGTCAGCACGATCCCCTCCAGCGTCAGACGCGGGTTAAGCCCGCGCTGCACCCGCTCGATTGTCCGCATCAGTTGAGCGACCCCTTCGAGCGCATAGAACTCGCATTGCAGCGGCACGAGCACTTGGCCGGCGGCAACTAAAGCGTTTATCGTCAACAGATTAAGAGCTGGAGGACAGTCGATCAGTACCTCGTCATACCACACGGCGGCGTCGGCCAGCGCGGTCGCCAGCAGGTATTCCCGCCGCTCGCGCGGCATCAGTTCGATCTCAGCGCCGGCCAGGTCCTGCGACGACGGCACCAGCGCCAGCGACGGGATCGCGGTCGGCAGCACCGCATCCGCCAACGGCGCCTCGCCAAGCAGCATCTCGTAACTGGTTACCCCGCGGGCCGGCCGCGCAACGCCGAGCCCGGTACTGGCGTTGCCCTGCGGGTCGAGGTCGACCAGCGCAACACGCCGCCCGACTGCGGCGAGCGCGGTCGCGAGGTTGACCGCGGTCGTCGTCTTGCCGACCCCGCCCTTCTGGTTGGCGAGCGCGATGATGCGCAGCCCCTCAGGCACG
>Ga0307372_10011440_pt1 | contig 11844 bp, 12 predicted proteins | sample OX1MG_FD_202533 | JGI IMG/M metagenome (GOLD analysis project Ga0307372, IMG submission 202533) | Soil microbial communities from Risofladan, Vaasa, Finland - OX-1 | ecosystem: Environmental > Terrestrial > Soil > Coastal area > Acid sulfate soil | place: Finland: Risofladan, Vaasa | collected...
AGCTCCTTGCGGCGGGTCTCGTGCTTCTCATCGCGCTGCTTGATGAAGTTCAGCGCGCGCTGCTGCAGTTCCTTGGCGACTTCCTCCTCGAAGCCTTCGATACCCGACAGCTCGTTGACCGGTACGAAGGCGATGTCCTCGACCGAGGTGAAGCCCTCGGTCACCAGGAGGTGCGCGATGACGTCGTCAACATCGAGCGCTTCGATGAAGAGCTTGGTGCGGGTGCGGAATTCCTCCTGGCGCCGCTCGCTTTCCTCGGCCTCCGTCAGGATGTCGATGTCCCAGCCGGTTAGCTGCGAAGCGAGCCGCACATTCTGGCCACGCCGGCCGATCGCCAGCGACAGCTGATCGTCGGGCACCACGACCTCGATGCGGCGTTGCTCCTCGTCCATCACCACCTTGGCGACTTCGGCCGGCGCCAGGGCGTTGACCACGAAGGTCGCGGGATCCTGCGACCAGGGAATGATGTCGATCTTCTCGCCCTGGAGCTCGGCCACCACCGCCTGCACGCGCGAGCCGCGCATGCCGACGCAGGCGCCGACCGGGTCGATGCCGCTGTCGTTCGAGATCACCGCGATCTTGGCGCGCGACCCCGGATCGCGCGCGACCGCGCGAATCTCGATGATGCTGTCGTAGATCTCGGGCACTTCCTGGGCAAACAGCTTGGCCATGAATTGCGGATGCGTGCGCGACAGGAAAATCTGCGGCCCGCGCACTTCCTGGCGCACATCGTAAATGTAGGCGCGGACCCGCTCGCCCTGGCGGAAGCTCTCACGCGGCAGCAGCTCGTCGCGGCGCAGGATGGCCTCGGCGCGGCCGAGATCGACAACGATGTTGCCGAACTCGACGCGCTTGACCAGGCCGTTGACGATCTCGCCGACGCGGTCTTTGAACTCGTTGTATTGGCGCTGGCGCTCGGCGTCGCGCACCTTCTGGACGATGACCTGCTTCGCCGTCTGCGCGGCGATGCGGCCGAAGTCGATCGGCGGCAGCGGATCGGTGAGGAAGTCGCCGACTTCGGCCTCGGGGTTGATCTTCTTCGCGGCGGCGAGCGGGATCTGCGTCGCCTCGTTGACCACGGGATCGGCGACCTCGCGAAAGCGCATCAGCCGGATCTCGCCGCTCTTGCGATCGATCTCGGCACGGATGTCGTATTCCTGGCCGAATTTCGAGCGTCCGGCCTTCTGGATCGCCTGCTCCATCGCCTGGAGGACCTCGTCGCGATCGATGCCCTTGTCGCGCGCGACGGTGTCGGCGACTTGGAGCAGCTCGAGGCGCGGATAAGGGGTGCTGGTCTGTACGGCCATGGTGGATTTCCTCAGATGGCTTCGCTGGGCGCCTTGCGACCCGTGGCGGCGATGAGTTCGTCGGTCAGAACGAGTTTGGCGCGCGTGACGCTGGCGAGCGGCAGGCGCACGATTTCGGCGCCCAAGTTCATTTTCACGGTGTCGCCGTCGAGGCCGGCAAGACGGCCGCGGAAGCGTCGGCGGCCGTCGACCGGCTGGTTGAGATCGACCTTCGCCTCGAAGCCGGCAAAACGCTCATAGTCCTCGCGCCTGAGGAGCGGCCGGTCGATCCCGGGTGAACTGACCTCGAGCAGATAGGGTTCCGGAATCGGATCGGCGACGTCGAGCAGCGCCGAGACGGTCTGGCTGACCAGCGAGCAGTCGTCGACCGACATCGCCGTGTCATCCGCGCGCTCAGCCATGACCTGCAGAGTCGCGCGCCCTCCGCCGCCGGTGAACACCGCGCGCACGACGCGATAGCCCAGCGCTTCGAGCGAGGGTGCGATCAGAGCTTCGATGCTTTTGGCGTCGATCAACGCCGAACTCCTTGCGCCAAAAATAAAAAGTGGGCCCCACGGCCCACCGTTCGATCTCCCCGGCTAGCATGCCGAGGCTATGGGACTCTTGTTGTTGATTGCGCCCTTTATATAGGGAATTCCGCCGCTTGCGCAAGGCTGGCAGACGGCTTAGCCGCGCCGCGCCAGGCGGAAAAACCGCGGCTGGCGGCCGGCCGCGACCGCCTTCTGCTCGTAGCGGGTGGCCGGCCAGTCGGCTGGCCGGCTCGGCCAGTCGCCGTCGCCGCGCGCCACTTCAACGAACGCCGGATGGGCGGCGATCGCCGCGGCCATCCATTCGGCGTAGTCGGGATCGTCGGTCGCGAGCCGCAACTCGGCGCCGGGGCGCAGCGTGCGCGCCAGTTGATCGAGCGTCGCGGCGGCGACGATCCGGCGCTTCTTATGGCGCTCTTTCGGCCAGGGATCGGGAAACAGGATGAAAGCGCGACCGAGGCTGCGATCCGGCAGTCGCGCCAGCAGGAGCCGCGCATCATCGATGAACAACCGGATATTCGCCAGCTGTTCGCCCCCGATCGTCGCCACGAGTTTGGCGACGCCGTTCTCGAAGACCTCGGCACCAAGGAACCCGATTGCCGGATGGGCGCGCGCCTGCGCCGCGAGATGTTCGCCGGCGCCGAAGCCGATCTCGAGCCAGAGATCGGTCGCCAGCGGGAACAGCGCCTGTGGATCGAGCGGGTCGGTTGCCGGCAGCACGATGCGCAGCTGCGGCAGCAGCCTGTCCATCAGGGCACGGCGGCCAGCGCGCAGTTTGCGGCCGCGCCGCCGTCCATAGATCCGGCGTCGCGCGGCGCCGGTATCGGTCTCGGCGATCATGGGCAGAGAGATTCGCGGCACGGCGGCCGCATGGCAAGCGCCGCGCGCGGTCAGCGCGACCGCGAGCCCGTCGGCGCATAGGCGTTGGCGATCGCCTTGGCGAGCTCGAAGACGCGACGGCGTAGCTGCGGATCGCTGATGCGGAGATAGGCGCGCACCAGCTCGAGGGTTTCGCGCCGCATGATCGGCTCGTTGCCGTAAAAGGCCTCGGCTGCTTCGCTCAGACCGCGCGGGCCCTTGGCCTCGCCGTCGACGCTCGCAGACGCGCCGCCGCCGAGGTTCATCTCCTCGAAAAAGAACGCGACCGGCACGTCGAGCGCGCGTGCCAGCTCGTGCAGGCGGCTGGCACCGATGCGATTGGTGCCGCGCTCGTATTTCTGCACCTGCTGGAAGGTGAGACCGATGGCCTGGCCGAGCTTCTCCTGGCTCATGCCGAGCAACGTGCGCCGCAGCCGGACGCGCGCGCCGACATGGACGTCGATCGGATTCGGGTGTTCGGATTTGCTGCGGCGGCCGCGGCCGCCGGCGGGATTTGGACTCATCAACGCCTGTGTACGGCCCCTGGGTCAATAAAGAGTAATCACATGCGATGGTATGCGGTCAACCGGTCCGCCCGGCATCCGATCCCCGCACGGCCATCACTGGGGTCGCGACGGCCGCCGCGGATGCCGCCGCTCGAATACGGTGACGCCGGCCGCGGCGGCAATGCCGACGACCAAGAGGACAAAAAATCCCGCGTCACCGAAACGCGCATAAAGAGTCGGTGCCAACGCGCGCGGCAACGGCGCGTCCAGCACGCCGACATCGTCGAGACCGAGCCGCGCGACCACGCGACCGAGCGGATCGACCACAGCCGAGATGCCGTTGTTGCCGTCACGCACCAGCGGCAGACCTTGCTCGACCGCGCGCAGGCGCGAAATGGCGAAATGCTGGAACGGGCCCGAGGTGAAGCCGTACCAGGCGTCGTTGGTGATGTTGAGCAGCCATTGCGGCCGCGTACCCGGCTGCACGACCTGCTCCGGAAAGATCGCCTCGTAGCAGATCAGCGGACTCACCGGCGGCAGGTTGGGCAGATCGATCGTGCGCGGTCCAGGCCCGGCCGAGAAATCGACGGTGCCCGGCGTGACCTTGTTCATCGGTAGGATGCCGCGGAACGGGACATATTCACCAAAAGGCACCAGATGGTGCTTGTCGTAGGTCGCGAGAATTTTGCCGGCGCGATCCACGACCGCGAGGCTGTTCCAATAATGCTCGATCGGCGCCGGTGGCGGATCGCTGCGCAGCGTGCCGGCGATGACGATGCCGTTCGGCGGCGCGGCCTCGGCCAGCGCGGCGCGCGCGCCGGCGTCGCGATGGAGAAACGGTGGACCCATGCTCTCCGCCCAGATCACCGCCGACACCTTGTCGAAGCCGGGCTGCCGCGTCAGGGCAAGCAGCAGGCGGAAATCGGCGACCAGCGAATTCGGATCGTTGAACAGCGTCTGCGGAATCGACGGCTGCACCAGCCGCAGCGTCACGCCGGGCAGATCGGCGCGCGGATGCGTCGCGAGCCGCCAGGTGCCGAACCCTGCCACCACGGCGATCAGCGCCGCCGCCACCGCAGCCGGGGCAATCCGAGCGCCCGACGGCGCACCAAGCCGCGCCGGCAGCGCGGCCGCCAGCACGGTGAGAAAGCTCAAGCCGTAGATGCCCACGGCGGCGGCGATTTGCAGCATCGCGGTCGAGCCCGGAAAGCCGCCCGACCAGGCGTAGCCGATCAAGTTCCAAGGAAAGCCGGTGAGCACGTGGCCGCGCAGATACTCGAAGATCGCCCACGACACCGCCAACGCGCAGACGCGGCCGGTACCGGAGAGCCGAAAGAGGCGCACCGCCAAGTCGCTGAGCCACAGCGCAAGGCCGGTGAAGATCGCAAGCCCGGCCGGAATCGCGAGCTCGGCGATCGGGAAGAGCCACCAGAACTGTGCCCAATCGACGGTGAGCGCGACGGGGATCCAATAGAGGCCGGCGGCAAAAAACCCGAAGCCGAAGCTCCAGCCCAGGGCAAATGCCGCGCGGCCGTCGCGATTGCCGTCAGCGAGCCAAGCCAGACCGCCGAACGAGACCACCAGCACCGGCGTTAGATTGACCTGCATCAGATTGACCCGCGGCAGCGCAGCCGCCGCCAGCGCGCCGAGCAGCACTGCGAGACCGTAGCGGCGCCAGCCGGCGAGCGCGGCGACGTGCAAGTACCAGCGCTGCAGTGTTCCGGCCGCGGCGGCGCCGCGGCGCAGGGCTGGCGCCCGGGTATCAGCCATGGGGCGCAGTCTCGGTCGGCAGCCCCTTGATGCGCAAGCGCTTGACGCGGCGCGGATCGGCTTCAAGCACTTCGAGCGAGAATCCGGCGGGATGCTGGATCACTTCGCCGCGCCCGGGCACGCGGCCGGCCAGCACGAACACCAGGCCGCCGAGCGTGTCGATGCCTTCGGCGCGATCGGGCGGCAGCAGCGGTGTTCTGACGCGCGCCGCGAGTTCCGACAGCGGCGCGCGCGCGTCGGCGATGAGTGTGCCGTCGGGCCGCGCCACGACGCGCGGATGATCGATCGCGGCGTGCTCGTCGTCGATCTCACCGACGATTTCCTCGATGACGTCCTCGATCGTGATCAGGCCGTCGACGCCGCCGAATTCGTCGACCACCAGGGCCAGATGGACGCGCGACGCGCGCATCTGCTTCAGCAACTCGAGCACCGGCAGCGTCGGCGCCGCGAACAGCGCCTTGCGCGCGATCTGCTCGAGCGCCACCGGCGTACCGGCGGCCACGTGCGGCAGCAGGTCCTTGATGTGCAGCACGCCGACCACGTCGTCGAGCGACTCGCGGTAGAGCGGCAGGCGCGAATGGCCGTGCTCCGCCATGCGCTGCGCGGCCTCGGCGAAGGGCGTATCGACCGGCAACGCGAGAATGTCGACGCGCGGCACCATGATGTCGGCGGCGGTGACTTCGTGCAGGCGCAGGATGTTGGTGAGGAGCGCGCGCTCTTCGGCGTCGATCGGCTCGGCCTCGCCGTGCTCCTCGATCAGTTCCTCGAGCTCGTCGCGCAGGCTCGCCGGCGCCTCGTCGCCGTCACCGCGCAGGCGCCGCAGCCACTGCCGCCAGCCGCCGCGCCGCGGCCCGATGTCAGCCATGCGCCGGCTCGTGCGCACGATAGGGATCGGCGATGCCCATGTCGGCGAGGATCGCGACCTCGAGTGCTTCCATGCGCCGGGCTTCGCCGCCGCGTTCGTGATCAAAGCCCAGCAGGTGCAGCACGCCGTGGACGACGAGATGAGCCAGGTGGTCGCCGAACATCTTGCCCTGGGCGCGCGCCTCGCGGCTGATCGTGCCGTAGGCGAGCACGACGTCGCCCAGCAGCCGCAGCGCCGTCCCGCGCGGTGCCGGCTCGGCACAGGCGAACGAGAGGACGTTGGTGGGCTTGGCGATGCCGCGGTAATCCCGGTTAAGCGCGGCGATCAGCGTGTCGTCGGCGAGCACGATGGCGAGCTCGGCGCCGCCCAGCTTGCCGGCCGCGTGCGCGAGCGCCGCCTTGGCGGCGGCGCGGCAAATCGCCGGCGCCTTTGGCAAGGCGCGCCGCCACGCCGGGGCGCGTTCGATCACGTCGATCGTGACCGGCTTTTTGCTAGCCTTCGCGCTCATCGTTCTTCGAGCGCTTGGCGCGCTGATCATGCCGGTCGTAGGCGGCGACGATGCGCGCCACCAGCGGGTGGCGCACCACGTCCGCTTCGGTGAAACGGATCATGGCGATGCCGTCGACCTCCACCAAGGTCTCGGCCGCATCGGTCAGGCCCGAGCGCGTGCCTTTCGGCAGGTCGATCTGCGACAGGTCGCCGGTGATCGCCATGCGCGCGTTCTCGCCCAACCGCGTCAGGAACATCTTCATCTGCACCGGCGTCGTGTTCTGCGCCTCGTCGAGAATGACGAAGGCGTTGGTCAGCGTGCGGCCGCGCATGAAGGCCAGTGGGGCGATCTCGATGTCGCCCAGCGACAGCCGCTTCATCACCTGCTCGCCCGGTAGCATGTCGTGCAGCGCGTCGTAGAGCGGCCGCAGATATGGATCGACCTTCTCGCGGAGATCGCCGGGAAGGAAGCCGAGCCGCTCGCCCGCCTCCACCGCCGGCCGCGACAGGATGATGCGGTCGACCTTGCCCGCCATGAGCAGATCGACCGCCATGGCGACGGCGAGATAGGTCTTGCCGGTGCCGGCGGGACCGAGGCCGAAGACCAGATCGTGCGTGCGCAGCGCCTTGATGTAGGCGGCCTGCGCGGGACCGCGCGGCGTGATGCGCCGTTTGCGGGTGCGAATCTCCTCGCCTTCGCTCCACGGCTCGTCGCGATGGGTGCCGCGATGCTGCGCCATGCGCAGCGCGGCATCGACGGCGTGTGCGTCGATCTCCTCGCCGCGCTTCAGCCGGTCATAGAGTGCCGTCAACGCCGTACGGGCAACGTCGGCGCCGTGTTCCGGGCCCGAGATCGCCAGCCGGTTGCCGCGCGACACCAGCGCCACGCCGAGTGCGTGCTCGATGCGCTCGAGATGCTTGTCATGCGCGCCGAAGAGCTGCGGCAGCAGCGCGTTGTCGGCGAACTGGAGATGGAAGCGCGCCTCGGAATCGCGCGGGCTCAAGCGGCAACCTCCCGCAACACGCCGGCCAGGCTGTTAGGCTCGATCGCGGCAACGCGCACGGTCGCAACCGATCCGAGGAGAGTGGCGGGCGCTGCTGCGTGAACTGGCTGCAGCCACGGGCTGCGGCCGGCGAGCTGGCCGGGATAGCGGCCGCGCTTCTCGAACAGCACGTCGACCGCGCGGCCGACGAATTCGGCGTTGAAGCGGCCCTGCTGTTCGCTCAGCACGGCCTGGAGCGCGGCGAGGCGTTCGGTCTTGACCGGCTCGGGCACCTGATCGTCGCGCATCGCCGCCGGCGTGCCGGGCCGCGCGCTGTATTTGAACGAGAACGCCTGGGCGAAGCCGACCGTGCGCACGAGATCGAGCGTCGCGGCGAAATCGTCGTCGCCTTCGCCGGGAAAGCCGACGATGAAATCCGACGACAGCGCGATGTCCGGCCGCGCCGCGCGCAGCGTGTCGATCGTGCGCCGATATTCGTCGGCGCCGTGGCGTCGATTCATCGCGCGCAGGATGTGATCGGACCCCGACTGCACCGGCAGATGCAGGAACGGCATGAGCTTCGGCTCGTCGCGATGCGCGGCAATCAGCGCGTCATCCATGTCGGCGGGATGCGACGTCATGTAGCGCAGCCGCAGCAGATCGGGATTTTCGGCAAGCGCGCAGATGAGCCGGCCAAGGCCCCAGCTACCGCCGTCCGGCGCCGCGCCATGATAAGCGTTGACGTTCTGACCCAGGAGCGTGAGCTCACGCGCGCCGTGCGCCACCAGATCGTTCGCTTCGGCGAGCACGGCGTGCACCGGACGCGACGATTCGGTGCCGCGCGTATAAGGCACGACGCAAAAGCTGCAGAACTTGTCGCAGCCTTCCTGGATCGAGAGAAACGCGCTGACGCCGGCGCGGCTGCGCGCCGGCAGCCGATCGAATTTCGAATCGGCGGGGAATTCGGTTTCGACCGGACGCCCGCCGTTCTCGGCGGCCGCGATCAGCGCCGGCAGCCGGTGATAGCTCTGCGGGCCGACCACGACGTCGACGCTTTTGGCCCGACGCAGGATCTCGCCGCCTTCCGCCTGCGCGACGCATCCGGCCACGGCAATGACCATGCGGCCGCCGCTGCGTGCCTTCCGCGCCTTGGCCGGTGCGAGACGGCCGAGATCGGAGAACAGCTTTTCCGCCGCCTTCTCGCGGATGTGACAGGTGTTGAGCAGGATTATGTCGGCGTCATCCGGCGACGGCGCGAGCGCATAGCCCGATGGCTCCAGCGCTTCAGCCATGCGGGCAGAATCGTAGACGTTCATCTGGCAGCCGTAGGTCTTGACGAACAGCTTCTTCACGCGCGCCTCACCGCGTCGGCATGGCGTCGGCGAGCGCGGGCGCCGCCGACGCCGGCACCGGCGCGGGTCGCGGCATAGCAGGCTCGCGTCCCGCCAGGGCGGCCGACAGGCCGGCGGCGATTGTCGCCGCGCAATGCTCAGCCAGCGCCTTGCGCGACGGAAAATCGGCGGCGCTCACCGCCGGGTGGAAGGTCACGTTGACGCCGAGCCGGCCGATTCCGAGCATGGTCCAGAGATGCGGTGCCAATTGCATGTCGCCGTACCAGGCGAAGAGCGGGCGATAAGATCGCCCGAGCGGCATGCCGTCAAGCCTGAGATAGGCGACTGAGACCGGCTGGATTGTGATGTTGTGGCCCGCGGCCGCTTCCGTCACCGCGGCGAACAGCGCGCTCTTGAACGGCAGCAGGCGCATACCGTCGCCGCTGGTGCCTTCCGGGAAGAGGATCAGCCGGTCGCCGGCCTGGAGCCGCGCGCTCAGCGCGTCGCGCTGCCGTGTCACGCTGCGCCGCTTGCGATCGATGAAGACGGTGCGTTGCAGCCGTGCCAGCCAGCCGAACAGGGGCCAGCCGTCGACGTCGGCCTTGGAGACGAACGAGCCCGGTATCGCGGCGCCGAGAATCTCGATGTCGAGGTAAGACGTATGGTTGGCGACGAAGAGCGTGGGCTGCGCCGACGAGACGGCGCCGTGTTGCTCGATGGAGATGCCGAGGATGCGGCAGACCAGCCGGTGATAGGCGCGTGGCAGCCGTTCGGCCAGTGGGCTGCGCAGCAGCAGCAGCCCGGCCTGGACCGGCATCAGCGGCAAGGTCAGCGCGCAATACGCGATGACGCGCACGACACGCAGCACGGTGCCCTGCGGCGGCATCAGACGGCGGCCACCGCGCGCGCGCGGCGCTCGTAGTGGCGATAGTATTTCTCGGTGACCAGGTCGGTCTTCACGACGATGCAGACATCGGTGGTGTTGAACTGCTGGTCGACGACCGCGCCGTCGCCGACGAAGCCGCCGAGGCGCAGATAGCCCTTGAGCAACGGCGGCAGCTGATTCAGCGCCTCGGCCGGATCGAACGCAGCGGGCTGCAAGCGGTTCATGTCGAGATAGCGCTCGCTCAGCGCGCGCGGCCGCAGCGCCGGCGGCGCCAAGTGGTGGTGATAGAGATAGGAGAGCGGCAGCGCCAGCGCGCCGGGATCGGTGCCCGGCAGGCTGGCGCAGCCAAACATCAGCTCGATGCCGTGCTCGAACACGTAGGCCGCGATGCCGCGCCACAGCAGCTGCATCGTCGGGCGGGTGCGCGCCGGAGCGTCGATGCAAGAGCGGCCGAGTTCGAGCACCGCGCCGGGATAGTCGGCGATGCAGCTGACGTCGTATTCGGCCGCGCTGTAGAAGCGGCCGATGCGTTCCGCCGCCGCGCGACGAATCAGCCGGTAGGTGCCGACCACCGCGTCGTCGCCGGTGCCGCGCGCGTGATCGATCACCAGCAGATGATCGCAAAATTCGTCGAAATCGTCGAAATCGCGGCGCGCCAGCGCCATCTCGACGGTCGGGTGCGCGCCCATCTCCTGATAGAAGACGCGATAGCGCAGCGCCTGCGCGGCGGCGATCTCGCCGGCGTCGCACGCCAGTCGCACTTCGAGCGTGCCGGCGCGAACTTCGAGCGCGGCAACGGGCTGCGGAGGCGCGGGTTGCATGGAGGACGGGGAGCGCGCGGTCACTTCTTCGCGGACGCCGCCGCATTGTCGAGCGGCACGGCGAACAGCTCGAGCCGGTGATCGACCAGCTTGTAGCCGAGCCGCAACGCGACCTCGCGCTGCAGCTTTTCGATGACGTCGTTCTTGAACTCGATGACCTTGCCGCTCTGCAGGTCGATCAGGTGGTCATGGTGCTCGCTCGGCGCCTCCTCGTAGCGCGCCCGGCCGTCGCCGAAATCGTGGCGCTCGAGAATGCTGGCTTCCTGAAAGAGCCGTACGGTGCGGTAGACGGTGGCGATCGAGATCTTCGGATCGATCGCGGCGGCACGCCGATGCACCGCCTCGACGTCGGGATGGTCGGCAGAATCCGACAGCACGCGCGCGATGACGCGGCGCTGCTCGGTCATCTTGAGACCCTTATCGATGCAGAGCTGTTCGATCCGGGACGGCATTCGCAACGGTGCCCGCGGCTATTGCCCCAAGGCTGGAATTATAGCCCAAACCAACCATCGATCCTATAGCGGGCCGCCGCGCGGCGCGGCGGCGCCCACTCATTCCGCCTTCGCCTGCCGGCCGCGCGTGCCAAGACCGATGTCCTTGGCGAGCTTCGAGCGTTGACGCGCATAGTTCGGCGCCACCATCGGGTAATCCGGCGGCAAGCCCCACCGCTCGCGATACGCCTCGGGCGTCATGTTGTACGCCGTCTTGAGATGACGCTTGAGCATCTTGAGCTTCTTCCCGTCCTCGAGACAGATGATGTAGTCGGGATGGACGGAGCGCTTGACGTTGACCGCCGGCTTCGGCCGCTCGCCCGCGCCGGCGGGGCCTTTGCCGATATTGGCGAGCGACTGATAAACCTGGTCGATCAGCTGCGGCAGGTCGGTCGGCGCCACGCTGTTGTTCGAGACATGCGCCGCGACGATTTCGGTGGTCAGCTCAAGCAAACTGTTGGATGGGGCTTTTTCAGTCATTCGACCGCGTTCCTACGGGTTCTGTGGCACCCGATATAAGTATATTGGCCGGAACACGCAATGAGGATTGCGCCCGTTTACGGCTTTTGTTGGACTTCGAGCGGGGTTTTACCGTCTAGCGGGACGCGAATACACGGACTCAGGCGAGCGACCGGGCAAGGATCAGGGCATCGGCAGCGGCCGCGTCGGGCCGCCGGTAGTAGAAGGGCCGCCGGCCGACCGCGGTGAATCCCTCCGCGGCATAAAGCGCGCGCGCGATCTCGTTGTCGGCGGCAACCTCAAGCACGACGCGCGCGGATTGCGCGCCGCGCGCGATGGCATAGAGCTCGGCGAGCAGAGCGCGTGCGACGCCACGCCGGCGCGCGCCCGGGGCAACGCACAGCGTCAGGATCTCGGCCTCGCCGGCCACCACCAGCGCCAGCACGAATCCGAGCGGCTGGCGATCGTCCACCGCGAGCCGCGCATGGATCTTGGGCAGCGCGAGCAGCCGCGCCAGGGCGCCGCGCTCCCACGGGTCGTGCGGAAACGAC
>Ga0307372_10011443_pt1 | contig 11844 bp, 10 predicted proteins | sample OX1MG_FD_202533 | JGI IMG/M metagenome (GOLD analysis project Ga0307372, IMG submission 202533) | Soil microbial communities from Risofladan, Vaasa, Finland - OX-1 | ecosystem: Environmental > Terrestrial > Soil > Coastal area > Acid sulfate soil | place: Finland: Risofladan, Vaasa | collected...
TGTGACCGTGCGTCTGCTCAAAGGGCGGGCCCGGTTGCAGGATGCCGATTTCCAATTGATGGCCGTCGCCTTGAACCGCACGCGGCGCCAGCATCCCTTCTATTTGACGGCCTGGACGTTCCTTCCCGACCACTGGCACGCGATCTGCGCGCCCGTCTATCCGCGTACCATTTCGCTGCTCATGAAATCCTTCAAAAACAGCTCGACCATCCTTATTAACCGCCGGCGCGGCGAACGGAGCGAATGGTGGCAGGCCCGCTTTTTCGACCGCGCCTTGCGAACCGTGAACGAATACAACGAAAAAGTTGAATACATCCACATGAACCCGGTCAGAGCGGGATTGGTTCAGCAGGCGGAAGACTGGCCGTGGTCCAGCGCGCGCGAATATTCGGGATCGCTTCAGGAAACTGCAACCCGCCATCCCCTCCTGCCCATCGACCGCGTGCTGCTGCCGTCGGACCAACAGACCCGAATCTGAAAAGAAAAGCCGCGGACCTCAGCCCCGGAGGACCGCGCTACCCGCTTTCGTAGAGACGTTCCGCTGGAACGTCTGGTTCTTTACAGGCCGTCCGCCAGGAGACGCCCCAGCGGCGCGTCTCTACCGCTTTCTGTAGCGGCGATCTATGATCGCCGGCAAGCACCGCTTGCCTGATCGCCAGCCTTTGTAGCGCAGCGTTCGCCTTCCAACGCTGCGGCCCTTGCGTTCCCGCCGCTAACTTGCAGAGGATACAGCACTTAACGAAACTGTGCGCGGTTGCAAATGGGGACTTCGCACCAAGCTTGTTTCATCCGCGCACAGTGGGTAAGAATTACAATCCCTCCGTTCACGCCGCGCGGCCGCCGCCGGTCCTCGCCCGGCTCCCGGCCCCGTTCTTTCAGTGATAGCCTGGAATCGACCTCTTCATGATTTCCGCCCCGGCGGTGTATTGCAGGTTGGCGATCGGGGCCATCTGATAGACATTCACCCGAAAGTCAGGGTTGACACCGATCAGCAGATAGGCCATGCGCTCCGAGCAGCTGTAGTCGTCGATCAGCCACTCCATCAACTGGATGCTGGCGTGCCACACGGCCTCTTCCAGCGGCTTCGCGCAGGCCAGTGAAATCAGGCTCTCTTCCTTTTCGAGCCGCACAAAGGGCTTGCTCTTTCCCTTCAGCACTTCGCAGCGCAACGTCACGGCGCTCCTGGTTTCCATGGCGGTCCCATAGAATTCCGTGTCGCCCTGGCAGGCGTGGACGTCGCCCACGTAAAGCAGCGCGCCCTTGTGGTAGCAGGGGACCAACGTGCGCGTGCCCGGCCGAATGTCCCGAACGTCCATATTGCCGCCCCAGCTTCCCTGGCCGAGGCCCGGAGTCGCGACCTCGCGCTCAGGGGCGACGGCAATCGTCCCAATAAAGGGAGACTGAGGAAACCGTAGCCCCAGCGGATGCCGCCGAACCTCGCCATCCTCCCAGGTGACGGCTTCGCTCAAAATCACTTCACCCTGCTTGTGGCGTCCGATAGCCAGCGTCGGCGTGTTGAGTTCTTTCCACCGGGCAGAGTCCCCCAGAGGTTTGTGCCCTGGCCGCCAGTAGGTGACGCTCTGATCGTCCAGTTCCAGCTTTTCAATCTCCACCACCAGAGTGTCTCCCGGCTCAACGCCTCGAATGGAGACAGGCCCGGTCACCGGGTTGGCCCTGGAGGGTGAAGAGTTCAGGTACCAGGCATCGAGCAGGTGCGCGGCGTCCTCCGTCCGGCGGTAGGTTCCGGAAGGCGCGTCTTCAGTCTCCAGGACGAAGGCTTCGCCCGTTTCAACTTCCAGAACGGGAGAATGCCGGTGGTCGAGGGTGTATTTCAGAGAGTCGCGGCTACGCTCAACTCGTTTCATCGTTGTGCAGACTCCTTTCAGATCTTCCATTGAGTTTAAGCGTAAGGGCCCCTCTTGTCTATCTGTGGACGGTTTACCCATTTGCACTAAAGCGCGGGCTGCACTGGCCGATAAGTCCTTTAGATGGCCTCCAGACAGACTTGCTTGGTCGGGAGGCACGGCATCCTTGGAAGCTTGAAGTGAGAGGCGCGGGAACGATGGTGCCGGGGCCGATCGGTTTGTGGAATTCCCCGGAGTGAGCGCCTTTGGAGGGAATGGCTGGATTGGGCTGCGCATGGGTCCGGTCAAGCGGGGCTTGCATCGGACCTGCCGGGTGGCTCGTGGTGACGCGGGAAGATCCTGCTGCGGTGGGGGAGCCGCCCCCCAACTTTGTTGAAAGATGGGTGCGGCTGCGCGGGTGAGTTCCTGTACCGGGCAGCCGCTGTCCAGGCGTGACCATGACACGTGGAGACGGGAAAGAGGACCGACAGAAACGGAGCGCGGCAATGACGGCTGGCCGAAAGCCTGTTTTCCGCTTGTACGTTTCCGGGGCAACACCCAAGTCGGCACAGGCGATCACAAATCTGAGGAGTGTGCTTGACGGCCTGTATGAAGGGGGTTACGAACTGGAGGTCATCGACATCTATCAAGAGCCCCAAATGGCCAGCGATGCCCGGATTTCCGCAGTACCGATGCTTACCCGGGAGTACCCTCTGCCCGTCCTGCGGAGGGCCGGCAATTTTTCCAGCATCGAACATATTCGGCGCATGTTGAGCGCCAGTCATCCGCATGGGAGCCCGGACGAGCGAGATGGGTAGAGAAACCAGGAATAAGAAAGATCTCCTGCTCGAAATTGCCGATCTCCGGGCGCAACTTGCCAACGTCCGGGGAATCGTCCACGACATTCAGGGCCGAGGAGCCGGGTCGCTGGCGCGTGGAGACCGGGCCCCTGCCAAAGCAAGCCCCTCCCGCGTGGAAAAGTGCGCCTCCGTTGTGCGCAATGGCAACGGGCGCGAACTGGCCGAACGGATTGCCGCTGTTCGCCCCGGAATCCAGGTCCTCTATATTTCCGGTTATACCAACAATGCCATCGTTCACCACGGCGTCCTTGATCCCAATACCGACTTTCTCCAAAAACCCTTCTCCCCCCATGCGTTATCCAAGAAAATCCGGCTGGTCTTGAGCCAACACGCAGATTCGAAGTCCTGAACCGTTTCGCTGCCGTGGCCTTGGTCCGTCGATATGATCCCAGCACGTCAGGAATAAAGCTCCCAGGCTTCGTTGCGGGAACCTGTTCCGGCCGGCCCGGCGGCGTTCGGTGAAGACGCCGGACCGGATTTGCTTTACGGGATCATGACCAGGCGGCTTCGGAGTGTCTTCGGATTCTGCCTCCTACCCAACTGAACGCCCCAACCTCCTCGCCGCTTCATGGGGACAGATCACCTGCGAACTCAACCGGTCATTTGATGTGCTAACGACACAGGCGGAGGAAATTGCTTTGACAAACCAAACGAAAGGCATTAAAAACAAAGCCACTATAATTTCAAGGAGTGGAAGGGCATACAACGATGCTGGCCGAAGAACGACGACGGGCAATCCTGGATATTATGGCGCGGGAAGGCCGGGTACTGGTCCGTGAACTGGCGGACAGGTTCGAGACCTCTCACGTTACCATTCGCAATGATCTGAAGATATTGCACACCGGAGGGCTGATCCAGCGGGCGCACGGCGGCGGGCTTCCGGCCGGGGGCGGGACACTGATCGATCCCAGCCTCAAAGAAAAGGAAAATCTGCACCACGGCGAGAAGCGGAGGATCGGTGAGGCTGCGGCGGCGATGGTCAAGGAAGGACAATCCGTCCTCTTGGATTCCGGGACCACCACAACGGCGGTCGCGCGGGCCTTGCGGCACCACCGGGGCCTGACCATCATCACCAACGCTGTCAACATTGCGGCGGAGCTGGCTTCCACGCCGATGGAATTGATTTTGACCGGCGGGATTTTACGGGAAAGATCGTTTTCGCTGGTGGGGCCGCTTGCGGAAGAGACGCTGCGGCAACTGCAGGCGGACATCCTGTTTCTCGGGGTTGATGGTTTCGACGTTGAATATGGCTTGACGACGCCGAACTTGCTGGAGGCGAAGGTGAACCGTGTGATGGTGGAGATTGCGCGGCGCGTCGTGGCGGTTTGTGATTCAAGCAAGTTTGGACGCCGGAGCTTATGTTTGATCACTCCTCCATCCTCGATCGATGAGGTGATCACGGACGCCGGGATTGGGAAGGACGAATCGCGTTCGCTGGAGAAGGCGGGGATCAAGGTCAGCATCGTGTAGAGGGAACACGGCCCTCTGAAACCCCGCATCCAATCTGCGCGGCCCGGCGGCCTTTGGCACTGCCTTGCACTGGGAGGGTGTTTCAGGCTGCCCCCGTTGCAGCTTTCACGATTGAATCCGGCAAGCGCGGTTTGCATTCGCCGCGCCGCTTGCTGCTTCCCAGGCGGCGCCTTCTCTTCTCTGCGTTTTCGTGCTCCCGGTCATCTGCGAACGAAAATCAACTGCGCCAGCACTCCTCTCGTTGTCGCAGGCGGCGCTTCAGCCTGCAGGTCTGCGAGGTCTCCCAGCCGGAGGTTGCAGGCCCAGGGATGGCAAGCCGTGCCTGCCGCCTTGCTGGAGGGGCGGACTGGATGCGGCGAGGGTTGGAGCCGGGCCGAACGCGCGAAGCGAGGTCGATGCCGGGAAAGGTACTGGAGACCCGCTTTCTTGACGGGGTTCGAGCGCGCCGATAAAATGTAGGGTTCCTCTGTCCCTGCGAAGCAAATACGATGGCTCTGCGTTTCTACAACACGCTGGCGGGCAAGGTGGAAGAGTTCCAACCTTTAGAAGATAAAAAGGTCCGGATCTACACCTGTGGCCTGACGGTTTATGGCTATGCTCACATCGGCAACTACCGCACTTTCGTTTTCCAGGACATCCTGAGACGTTATCTGCGATATCAGGGTTACGAAGTCATGCAGGTGATGAATCTGACGGACGTGGATGACAAGACCATCCGCAACGCCAAAGCCGCCGGGCTTAGCCTGAGGGAATACACGGACCAGTATATTGAAGCCTTTGAGATTGACCGGCAGCTTCTGGACCTGGAAAAGCCGGAGATGGTGGTTCGAGCCACGGACCATATTGACGATATGGTGAGGCTGATCCAGACGCTTGAGCAGAAAGGCTACGCTTACCAAAGCGACGGTTCGTACTACTTCCGGGTTGAGAAGTTTCAGGATTACGGCAAGCTTTCCAAGATTGATCTCTCGGGAATTCGAGCCGGAGCGCGGGTGGACGCCGACGAGTACGACAAAGCCAACGTTCGTGACTTTGTGCTGTGGAAAGCCGCGAAGGAAGGCGAACCTTCGTGGGATACTCCGCTCGGCCGGGGGCGCCCCGGCTGGCATATTGAGTGCTCGGTGATGTCGATGAAATATCTGGGTGAGACGTTCGACATTCACTCGGGCGGAATCGATCTGGTTTTTCCTCATCACGAAAATGAGATTGCGCAGAGCGAAGCCGCGACGGGCAAGCCCTTTGTACGGTTCTGGCTGCACGGCGAACACCTGGTGGTGAATGGCGAGAAAATGTCCAAGTCGCTGGGCAATGTTTATACCCTGCGCGATCTGATCGCCAGGGGTTACCGGCCGACGGCCATCCGCTACCTGCTGGCTGCGGTCCCTTTCCGCAGGCTGCTGAATTTCACCTTCGACGGTCTGCATCAGGCAAAGCAATCGGTGGAACGGCTAAGGAACTTCCAATATCGCCTGGCGAAGGAGGAGTTTCCGGCAGGCAAGAGCCCGGAGCTTGACGAGGTCGCCGCTCTCTCGCGCCGGAATTTTGAAGATGCGCTGGCGGATAATCTGAACACGGCTGAGGCCCTGGCCGCCATCTTTGAGATGGTCCGCGAAGGTAACACGGCCATGGATCAGGGCGAATTTCTGGACGGCAACCGGGCGGCTTTTCTGGATACTTTAGCCCGATGGGACCGCATCTTCGCCGTGCTTGAAGACCATGACCAGGCCAAACTTCACCAGTTTGGATTGGGCCGGAGCGAGCAGGAGCTTGCCCCTGCAGAAACCCCCAACGGAGCAGGGAAGGCGCCGGGGGTGGTTGAAGTCCTGGGCGAAGAGGAAATTGAGAGACGCCTTTCCGACCGCGAAGATGCCCGCCGGCGCGGAGACTTTGCGCGCGCCGATCAGATCCGTGATGAGCTGCAGAAAGGCGGAGTGCTGGTGGAGGACACGAAAGCGGGCACTCGATGGAAGCGAACGTGATGCCTGTTCCCAGCCGTTGCTGACCTTGGACTTTATTTTGTGAATTGATTTCTCTCTCATGCACCCTGCATGAATGTTATGGATTGTGAGGATGCTGGCAAGGAAGACTTATGAAAAACGGGCTACCTGAAATTAAGATGCCACTGCCGGGGCCGGAAGCGCGGAAGATCCTGGATCTGGACCATCGCCTGGTTTCTCCATCGTATGGGCGTGATTATCCGATGGTGGCGAAACGCGGCAGCGGCATGATGGTCGAGGATGTGGACGGGAATACCTTTCTGGACTTTAGCGCCGGAATCGCATCGGTTTCCACCGGCCACTGCCATCCGGACGTTGTCCGCGCGATCCAGCAACAGGCGGAAACTTTGATTCACATGTCGGGCACGGACTTTTATTACCCGCTGCTGACCCAGGTTGCTGAAAAAATCACCGCCATTACGCCGGGAGATTTCCCCAAGCGCGTTCACTTTGCCAACTCCGGCACCGAGGGCATTGAGGCGGCAATGAAGCTCGCTCGTTATCACACGCGGCGGCATCGCTTTATCGCATTCCTGGGATGCTTTCATGGCCGCACGTTTGGCGCTCTCTCGCTGACCGCCAGTAAGGCTGTGCAACGGAATGGTTTCGGGCCGCTGCTTCCCGGCGTCAGCCACGTTCCCTATCCGAACCCCTATCGCTGCGCCAACAAGCACCCAGCCGGCGAGTGCGATTGCACCGGCGTGGAGGCGATTAAAAAACTTTTCAAAACATCCGTTCCCCCGGAAGAGGTTGCGGCTGTGGTTGTGGAGCCGATCCTGGGTGAGGGCGGTTATGTGGTGCCGCCGCCCGGCTTTCTTCCCGAGCTGCGCGAGCTGACCGAGCGTTACGGCATTCTGCTCATCGCTGACGAAATTCAGAGCGGAATGGGACGGACCGGCCGGATGTGGGCCTGTGAGCACTCCGGGGTCGTTCCTGACATTCTGGTGACGGCAAAGGGCATCGCATCCGGAATGCCGCTGGGCCTGACGGTTGCCCGCGCGGATATTATGAACTGGCCGCCGGGGGCCCACGCTTCAACGTTTGGCGGAAACCCGGTATCGTGCGCCGCGGCGCTTGAAACCATTCGCCTGCTGGAAGAGAAGTACATTGCGAACGCAGACCGGATGGGCGAATATATCCTGAATCGCCTGCGGGGCTGGCCTGCCAAGCATCGCGCGGTGGGCGATGTCAGGGGCAAAGGGCTGATGATTGGTATTGAGCTGGTCAAGGACCAGGCGAGCCGCGAGCCGAATCCGGAGATGCGCCGGCATGTGATCCAGCGCGCCTTTGAATCGGGCCTTCTGGTGCTGGGTTGCGGTGAAAGCACGATTCGGTTGATGCCTCCCTTGATTGTGGAACAGCACCATGCCGATTTTGCTCTGGACGTTCTGGAGCGGGTGATTGCGGAAGCAGAGAGGTAGGGTTGGGAGGCTTTGGACTGGACGGCTCGTCTGGTATACGGCGCGTTGGTTTGGAGAGAGAAGGGCCGTGCAAAGACGGCTGGGCGTGGCGGGCAGGCCGGCGATCCCGGCTCCGGCAGTCAGCACTTGAAAGTGGGCGCGCGGGGCGAGACGCTGGCTTATTGGCACCTCCGTCGCGCGGGGTATGTGATCGTAGCGCGCAACCGGCGGCCCCATCCCCGATCGGGCGAACTGGACATGGTGGGCTGGGATGGGCCGGTGCTGGCTTTTATCGAAGTCAAGACGCGGACCGGCAAAGAGGCTGGGCCTCCCGAATCGGCCGTCAGCTTTCAACAGCAGGGGCGGATTGTCAAAAGCGCTCAGGAATATATGCGGCGATTGAAACGAAGGCCGGCAGCATACCGTTTTGATATCGCAAGTGTCCTGTGGGACCCTGCTGCGGGCTACCAGGTCCGCGTGGTCAAGGACGCGTTCAAGGAATAGTTGCTCTGTGCCTTCTGCCGCAGGGAAACTCGAAGTATAAGGAGTGACAACCTTGCCTGAACTCAGGAAAGACCCTATTACAGGACGCTGGGTGATTATCGCGACGGACCGCGCAAAGCGGCCTTTGGACTTTGTTCGCGACAAAGTCCAGATTCGCGGTTCGGGGTTCTGCCCGTTTTGTTATGGGAACGAGGCCAAGACGCCTCCGGAAATTATCGCCTACCGCAGCGACGGAAGCCCGCGCGATTCGCCCGGTTGGTCCTTGCGGGTCGTGGCCAACAAATTTCCGGCCCTTGGCATTGAGGGCGAGCTGGACCGCCAGGGAGAAGGCCTGTTTGACAAAATGAATGGCATCGGCGCGCATGAGGTGATCATTGAGACTCCGGACCATCAAATGACCCTGGCCATGCTTTCACAACGCCAGATCGAAGATGTGCTGTGGGCTTACCGCGATCGAATCCTGGACCTTAAAAAGGACCGCCGCTTCAAGTACATCATGATCTTCAAGAACCATGGCGAAGCCGCGGGGGCCTCACTCGAGCACACTCATTCGCAGTTGATTGCGTTGCCGGTTGTCCCGCAGCGGGTGCGCGAAGAAACTGACGGCGCGCGCGAGTACTTTAGTTTCAAGGAGCGCTGCATCTTTTGCGACATCATCCGGCAGGAATCGGAGAGCGGTATTCGGGTGATCGCCGATACTCCGGCGTTCATTGCGGTTGCCCCGTTTGCTCCGCGCTTCCCGTTTGAAATCTGGATTATGCCCCGCGTCCACCAGTCGGCTTTTGAGGATTCACAGAAGCAGGAATTTGAGCAACTGGCCCTGGTGCTGAAAGACATGCTGATGCGGCTTGATAAGGTCCTCGACTATCCGGCCTATAACTACATCATCCACACTTCCCCTATCCCGGAAACTCCCAACGAGCATTATCACTGGCATCTGGAAATCATGCCCAAATTAACCAAGATTGCCGGGTTTGAGTGGGGCACCGGCTTCCACATCAATCCGACGCCGCCGGAGGAGTCGGCCAAATTCCTCCGGGAAGCCGCAGTGCCGGTGGCGTCCTGAGAGTTAGCCGGCAGGCACTGCGACATCGGCGGTAGTGCTCGTTTCGGGTTGTGGAGCCAAGTGGCGCAGACTACACGTTTTCCGGGACGACGAATGGCGGACGATAGCCGCGGTCGCCATCGCGTAAAATCAGAGCGGCCTCTTTGTCTCCGATCACCTCTTCGGTTTCAGGATTAAATTGCAGAGTGCGGCCCACGCGATAGGACGCATTGGCCAACTGCATCAGACCTGCGGAAATGTAACCTTCTTCAATCGGAGCGTGCAGGTCCTGGGCGCGGCGGCTGCGAACACAATCGATAAAATTACCAAAGTGGCTCCCGCCCTGGTGTTCCGTCGGACCCGGCTCCTGCGCTTCGCCGAGCCATGTTCTGTAAGTGTCGGCATCCTCATCGCCCATTGACAGGTATCCCTTCGAGCCGTAAAAGATGTCACCGACTGTGCTCGGCGTGCCAACCGGAGGCATCTGGCTGGATGTGACGGGGCGCCGTTTGGGCACGGGCGTCCCGAGCGCCGGAGTTCCAATCCCGGCCTCGTGGTTGGTCATCCAATGCCGGACCTCAAACTCCAGCATCTTCGGCTTGCTATTGGGAATGGAGTACTCGAATGCGCAGTTCAAAGTGTTGGGAGTTTGCTGATCGTCGTCAAACATGAAGTGTCCGCCAATCGCGGAGATCTTGTTGGGGAATTTAAGCCCCAGGCCCCAGCGCGCGGCGTCAACCTGATGGATGCCCTGGTTGCCGATGTCCCCGTTGCCGTACCACCAGAACCAGTGCCAGTTATAAAGAAAGCGGTTCTTGGTGAACGCGTGTTCGGGGGCGGGACCTTGCCACAGGTTGTAGTCGAGACCCGGCGGGACAGGGCTTGGCGGAGCATGGCCGATGGTGTTCCGCCACTTAAAGCACAAGCCACGCGCCATGTAGATGTCGCCGATCAAACCGCTGTGCAGCTTTTCCATGGCATGCCGGATGGCCACGGCGGAGCGGATTTGCGTGCCGTGCTGGACGATGCGGTTGTACTTCACGGCCGCGCGAACCAGTTGGCGGCCTTCCCACATGTTGTGCGAGCAGGGCTTTTCAACATAAACGTCCTTGCCCGCCTGGCACGCCCAAATCCCCATCAGTGAATGCCAGTGGTTCGGAGTGGCGATGGTCACGGCGTCGATTGATTTGTCATCATACAACTTGCGGAGGTCCTGATACCCCTTGGGTTTGGGCCGGCCCATTTTTTCAAGTTCGGCCAGCCGTTGATTGAGGATCGGCATATCAACATCGCACAGCGCCGCGATCTCCACGTTTTGCAGGCCAGCCAATTCATGGATGTGGTCGTTGCCGCGTCCGTGCAGTCCAATGACAGCCACGCGGACCCGGTCGTTAGCCCCCAGGACCCTCGGCGGTACGATTTCAGCCAATCCGCCCAGGGCCACAAGCCCCGCAGCCGTTGTCCCTACACCGGTCTTGAGAAAATCCCGCCGGCTGATTTCAGATTTCTCTGGTTCCTTTGACATAAACGCCTCCCTTTTGAATTGCGGCTCTCGCAGACTTCTATTAATGTTTGCAAAGATATTACACCTTATTGTCCTGCTGCGTACTGCTGGTAGGCCTCGGCGATATGCGCCTGCTTGTCATCTCCGTGGTGGATCAGCACCCGGTAGCGGAATGTCAGCGATTTGCCCTGACGAATCGTCCAGCTTCCATCCTTGTTTGGATCGCCGGTAAATTCTCGTATCCCGAATGGGTTCACAGCGAACAGCCCGTAGCTTCGAGCATGCCAGTAGGTCGGATGGCGGAAACTTTTGGGACTGTCAAAGATAGCGACTCCCACTTCTTCCTTGCCTACCTTGCCGTAATAGTCCACCCAGTTGGCGCGTTTGCCCCAGATCTGCTTTTCACCCACGCCACCGTTGGAATTGACCATGTGGCCCGGAGGAGAATAAAGCTCTTTGACAACCCGGATCGCAAACGTGCCTTCCTTGGTGTCACCCAGCGTAACCGCTGAGCCGTGGTTGGCCAGGAGAGTGAACTCGCAGTCAATCATTCGAGTCTGTTTGTCGCCGCGAAAGATGTAAGACTGGGTTTCGTCGGCGATGATCCTCCCCCCTGGACCCACAAGATGAAAAAGGGCGCGAAGGGTCCCGGACTCCGGGCCGCTCTTCACCTCCTCAACTTTCGCGAGAACTGTGCGGCCGAAAACAGAATCGTCGCTCCACTTTGGGAAGATCGCCTCTCCCCAGAAGTCAATGCCATCGACATTGCCGTGCCCAAAGTACATGGGTCGCTGGTGCGGCTCCAGGTTGGGATCGTGCTGATGCGCAGGAGGGACGGTGTTGCCGATGGGGAATCCGCGCGTAATGATGGTTCCTTCAGCGCTCCGCAAGGGCATGAAGTAGGGTTTTGCGATCTTTGGATCAAAGTAGTAAGTGGTGAAGGGTTGCCCTCCGATGACGACATTGATATGGGTCCCCTCACGCTGAAGCTGGACGCTCTCGCCTGCGGCATATGCACAGGACGAAATGAGAATGGCGCCTGCGAATAGGAAGAACGAAGAAAACAAAATGTTACGCCGGAGCATGGATTGACCTCTCGATCTTAATTGCGGGCGCTACCTCTTGTCACTCGGGAGAGCGCCCGTTTCGTTTCATGTATTATCTACGAATTGGGTTTGCCTGGAAGAAGATTTTCAAAGCAAGTTGCCCGATTCGCCGGT
>Ga0307372_10011451_pt1 | contig 11838 bp, 10 predicted proteins | sample OX1MG_FD_202533 | JGI IMG/M metagenome (GOLD analysis project Ga0307372, IMG submission 202533) | Soil microbial communities from Risofladan, Vaasa, Finland - OX-1 | ecosystem: Environmental > Terrestrial > Soil > Coastal area > Acid sulfate soil | place: Finland: Risofladan, Vaasa | collected...
CTGTCTGCCACGAAGAACCCGAACGGTTACTGCGGCCTGGGCGGCACGGGAGTGGCGTGCCCGGTCGGCGTGGTCAAGACCAGTAGCTGACTCCGGCGGGGGCCGACAGATGACCAGAATTCGTCACACAGCCGCCTGCACGGCATTATCGAGGCCGGCCCCGCGGGCGGCCGCGATCGGCTCGGCGTTCCCGAGGCCCGCCCTGCGGCTGGCCGCGATCGGCTGCGCGTTATCGTCCGGGCTGCTGTCCGTGGCTGGCTGCTCGTCGTCGCAGCCAATCGCGCCGACTCCGGCACGCTCGCCGGCGGCGACCGCTTCGAAGCCGGATCGCTCTCCTGCCGCACGGCCGCAAAGCTGGGCAGTCGCTTCCTCGGCTGCGGCGGGAGGGGGCATGGGCGCCCTGATCGCCGCGGCCCGGAAAGAGGGCACGCTGAACGTGATCGCGTTGCCCCCGACTTACGCCAACTACGCGGCGATCGAGAAGGCATTCAGCAGGCGGTACGGAATCGCGATCAGGGCACTGGCACCCGGAATCGGCAGCGAGCAGGAGATCAGCCAGATCACGAGCGCGGCCGGATCGGCCAGCGCGGCCGACGTGCTCGACGTGGACCTGCAGGTCGCGCAGGCCGACGCCAGCCTGTTCGCGCCGTACCAGGTAGCCACCTGGGCCGCGATCCCGGCCAGCCAGAAGGCACCTGACGGGGCCTGGGTGCAAGATTACGGCGGCTTCATGTCGGTCGGATACGACGCGGCGAGGTTCGGGACGATCAGGTCGCTGAACCAGTTGCTCGGGCCGAAGTTCCGTAACGCTGTCGCGCTTGACGGTAACCCGACGCAGGCGAGCGCTGCCCTGTACGGCGTGCTGATGGCCAGCCTCGCGCTCGGCGGGTCGGCTGACGACATCGGCCCGGGAGTGACCTTCTTCCACAAGCTCGCCGCGGCGGGCAACTTCGTCTCCGTGCCTGCCACCACGGCGCTGACGATCAAGTCAGGGATGACGCCCGTGGTGTTCAACTGGGACTACCTGAACACCCCGGCCGTGGTCGGCCGGCCGGCGTCGGACTGGAAGGTCTTCATCCCGGCGCGGGCCGGTATCGGCTACTTCTACGCTCAGGCGATCAACAAGGATGCTCCGCACCCGGCGGCGGCCAGGTTGTGGGAAGAGTTCTTGTACTCCCAAGGACCGCAGGGTGGCCAGAACTTGTGGCTCAAAGGCGGGGTAAGGCCGGTCGAGCAGGCCGGGATGCGGGCCGACCGGACCGTCGACGCCCGGGCTGCCGCCGGGCTGCCGCCCGTTCCGCCAGGGGCAGCGTTCCTCACCGCGGGCCAGGTAGCAAGAGCCGCGGCGTACCTATTCGCGCGCTGGGACAAGGCGGTCAGGTGAAGGGTTGTCACCACTAGTTTGCTAGTTGTTCACATTTCAGTCGCTTTTCATTCTCTTTGTCCTCCTACTGTCACGTACTGAGGGGCACCGGCTGCCTCCCGCCAGACCGCCTGGCGCTGGCCTGTCACCGACTCAGGGGAGACTGACGTGGCTTTGTCCGGGACCGAGGACCTGATCGGCGCCCTCGACGAGGTGTCGCTGAGCAAATTCCACCTTCGCACCGCGTTCGTGTCCGGTATGGGGTTCTTCACCGACGCGTACGACCTCTTCGTCATCGGAGTCGCGTCCACGCTGATCAAGCAGGACTGGCACCTCGGTACCGGCCAGCTGGCAACGCTGAACGCGACGATGCTAGGTGCGGCCTTCCTCGGCGCCTTCGTCTTCGGCCGGATCGCCGACCTGATCGGCCGCAAGCGGGTCTACTGGGTCGTGGCCGCGATCATGGCGGTCGCGGCGATCGGATCGGCGCTCGCACCGTCGTTCTGGGTCCTGATCGCGTTTCGGTTCCTGCTCGGGCTCGGGGTTGGCGGCGACTACCCGGTCAGCGCCGTGCTGATGAGCGAATACGCGAACACCAAGGACCGCGGCAGGCTGGTCGGGCTGGTGTTCTCCACCCAGGCGCTCGGCCTGATCATCGGACCGGTGATCGCGCTTGGTCTGCTCGGCGCCGGAACTTCCACTGACCTGACCTGGCGGCTGCTGCTCGCGCTCGGCGCCGTGCCGGCCGCCGCGGTCATCTACCTGCGCCGCAAGATGCCGGAGTCGCCGCGGTTCCAGGTGCAGGTGCTCGGCCGCGACACCGAGGTCGGCACCGAGCTGCACGGCCTCACCGGTGGCCTGATCAGCGGCAACAAGACGTCGGGCAAGCGGCGGCAGGTCCGGCTGAGCGAGTTCCTTACCAACCGGACACTGCTGGTTACCCTGATCGGCACGGCCGGTAGCTGGTTCCTGCTCGACTACGCCTACTACGGCAACACGATCTCCACGCCCCAGATACTCAAGCTGATCGCGCCGACAGCGTCGACCATGACGGCCATCGCTATCCAGCTGGCGATCTTCGTGGCGGCCGCAGTGCCTGGTTACATCCTGGGTATCTTGCGCATCGACCGGATCGGCCACCGGCGGCTGCAGACGTCCGGCTTTCTGATGATGGCGGTCTGCTTCGGCATCATCGCGCTGGTGCCGGGGGTCGCGACGGCGGTGGTGCCGTTCCTGGCTGTCTACGGACTCAGCTACTTCTTCACCGAGTTCGGCCCTAACATGACCACGTTCGTGATGCCGAGCGAGCTGTTCCCGGTCTCCGCGCGCGCCACCGGTCATGGCATCTCGGCGGGTATCGGTAAGTTCGGTGCCTTCGTCGGCGTCTTCTTGTTCCCGATCCTGCAGACCTCGCTCGGCCTGCGCGGAACGCTGCTGCTCACCACAGTCGTGTCCCTCGGCGGTTGCCTGCTCACCCAGGTGCTCCCCGAGCCGGCGGGTCGCAGCCTGGAGGACATCTCCGCTCATGCCGACGCGGTGATCGCCACCGCCGAGGGCATCCTCGCCAGCAAGGCAGGGACAGCCACCGGGGTCTGACTCAAGTCCATAGGACCACGCGCTGGCGCGTCCGGGTGAGTTACGCGGGCGCGCCGCCGCGTCCGGCCCCCGACCGGAACCTGGTCACCCCGGCGATCAGCGCCGGGTCAGCGAGGCTGGTCAGGCCGTGTGCGAACTCGCCAGCCATGGCCGCGTCGTGGTCGAGCGAAACGGACTCGATCGCCGACATCCGGTCACCGCGCAGGCAGGTCTGCGGCAGCGCCGCCAGTTCGCTCGCGAGCTGCTCTGCCGCCGCCCGTGCGCCGCCGTGCGGAACCACCCGGTTGACCAGGCCGATCGCCAGTGCCTCGACCGCATCGACCGCGCGGCCGGTCAAGATCAGGTCCAGCGCCCGGCCAAGCCCGATGAGCGCGGGCAGCCGCACCGTGCCGCCGTCGATCAGCGGTACGCCCCAGCGGCGGCAGAAGACGCCGAAGACGGAGTCCTCCTCGGCGATCCGCAGGTCGCACCAGAGCGCGAGCTCGAGACCGCCCGCGACCGCGTGCCCGGCGACCGCGGCGATGACCGGCTTGGACAACCGCATCCGGGTCGGCCCCATCGGGCCGTTGCCGTCCGGTGCGACCCGGTTACCGTCAGCCGTTCCCACGGCGCTCAGGTCGGCGCCCGCGCAGAATGTCCCGCCCGCACCGGAGAGCACGGCCACGGCGGCATCGGGATCGGCGTCGAACGCACCGAACGCCTCGGCCAGAGCGGCAGCGGTCGACCCGTCCACCGCGTTTCGCGCCTGCGGCCGGTCGATGACGACTGTCGTGACCGCGCCGGCCCGCTCGACCCGTACCGTCATGCCTGCGCCTCCCTGGCTCAGGCGACGTGCCAGGTGTCGCTGCCGGCCAGCAGCGCGGCGAGGTCTCCGTCGCCCTGCCGCTGCCTGGCGGTCTCGATCTGTGCCGCCAGGCCGTCGTCGTAGGTGGAGCGTTCCACCTGCCGGAAGATCCCGATCGGGGTATGCGCGAAGTCCGAGCTGTCCAGCCTGGTCAGGGCGAAGGCATAGGACGGATCTTCGGCATGGGCGTCGTGTACCAGCAGCGAATCCGGCTCTGCCTGGGCGAGCGGTACCGGCTCGAGCGAGCCGTACTTGCCGAACCGCAGGCCGTAACGGGCAATCGCGTCAGCACCTTGGCCGGCACCGGCACCGGCACCGGCACCGGTGTTCGGGCCGGCGGCCGCGGTCGTGCCGAACCTGACGGGTTGGCCGTGCTCCAGCCGGATCACGTGCTCTTCGCGCGCGCCCGGTTCGGTGACCGCGGCAAACGCGTCGTCGTTGAAGATCGGGCAGTTCTGGTAGATCTCCACGAACGCGGTGCCGCGGTGGTCGGCGGCGGCGCGCAGCACGCTGGTCAGGTGCTTGCGATCAGAGTCGATCGTCCGCGCCACGAAACTGGCCTCGGCGCCGAGCGCGAGCGACAGCGGGTTGAACGGCGTGTCCAGCGAGCCGAACGGCGTGGACTTGGTCACCTTCCCCAATTCTGAGGTCGGCGAGTACTGGCCCTTGGTCAGTCCGTAGATCCTGTTGTTGAACAGCAGGATCTTGATGTTGACGTTACGGCGCAGAGCGTGGATCAGGTGGTTGCCGCCGATCGACAGGGCGTCGCCGTCGCCGGTGACGACCCAGACGGACAGGTCCTGCCGGGAGGCGGCCAGGCCGGTCGCGATAGCCGGAGCCCGGCCGTGAATCGAGTGCAGGCCGTAGCTGTTGACGTAGTAGGGCAACCGGGACGAGCAGCCGATGCCGGAGACAATGACGAGGTTCTCTCGCGGGATCTCCAGCTCGGGCAGGAAGGACTGGAACGCGGCCAGGATGGCGTAGTCGCCGCAGCCGGGGCACCACCTGACCTCCTGATCGGACTTGAAGTCCTTCGCGGAGAGTTGCTGCTCCGAGTGCGGTACGAGGGTGAGCGAGGTCAGCCGGTGAGCTGGCGCGCCGTGGCCAGTCAGGCCAGTTTCTGTGTGCTCAGACATTCGCGATCACATCCTGGATGACGCCGGTCAGCTCGGCTGCGCGGAACGGTAGCCCGCGCACCCGGTTGTAGGAGATGACATCGGTCAGGTACCGGCCGCGCAGCACCAGGGCGAGCTGCCCGAGATTGATCTCGGGCACCAGGACCTTGTCGTACCGCTTCAGTACCTCGGCAAGGTTGACGGGGAACGGCGACAGGTGGCGCAGGTGCGCCTGCGCCACAGAACCGCCCGCCAGCCTGACTCTCCGGACGGCTGCTCCGATCGAGCCGAATGTGGAGCCCCAGCCGAGCACGAGCACCCGGGCGCTGCCATCCGGGTCGTCCACTTCGAGCGGCGGCAGGTCAGCGGCGATACCGTCGATCTTCGCCTGCCTGAGCCTGACCATCTTGTCGTGGTTGTCGGGGTCGTAGGAGATCGTGCCTGCTCCGTCTGCCTTCTCGATGCCGCCGATCCGGTGTTCCAGGCCACGCGTTCCCGGGATCGCCCATGGCCTGGCCAGGGTCTGCGGGTCCCGCTGGAACGGCATGAACGCCGGGGCGTTCGCGCCCGCTGCCGCCGCCGCGCTGGCGAGCTCGTTGGTGGTGGTGAAGGAGAATTGCGACTCCAGGTCAGGCAGCTCGCTCAGGTCGGGGACCCGCCAGGGCTCGGAGCCGTTGGCCAGGTAGCCGTCGGACAAGATGATCACCGGAGTGCGGTACTTCACCGCGATCCTGACCGCGTCGAGGGCGGTGGAGAAGCAGTCGCCGGGAGTCGCGGGCGCAAGGACGACCAGGGGGGACTCGCCGTTGCGGCCGTACAGGGCCATCAGCAGGTCGGCCTGCTCGGTCTTGGTCGGCATTCCGGTCGACGGCCCGGCCCGCTGGATGTCGCAGATGACGAGCGGCAGCTCGACCGCGACGGCCAGGCCGATGGTCTCCGCTTTCAGGCACATGCCAGGACCAGACGTGGTGGTCACGCCGAGCGCGCCGCCGAAGGCGGCGCCGAGCGCGGCACCCACCCCGCTGATCTCGTCCTCGGCCTGGAACGTGCGCACGCCGAACCGCTTGTGCTTGGACAGTTCGTGCAGGATGTCGGAGGCGGGGGTAATCGGATACGACCCGAGGAACAGCGGCAGGCCGGTCAGCCTGGCCGCGGTGACCAGGCCAATCGCGAGCGCGGTGTTGCCGGTGATGTTGCGGTAATCGCCGGTCGGCAGGGCGGCTGGCTTGATCTCGTACTGAACCGAGAATTCCTCGGTGGTCTCGCCGTAGTTCCAGCCGGCCTGGAAGGCCGCGACATTGGCTCGCATGATCTCCGGCTTGGCCGCGAACTTGGCCTCCAGGAAGCGCAGCGTGCCCTCGGCCGGGCGGTTGTAGAGCCAGCACAACATGCCGAGCGAGAACATGTTCTTGGCTCGCTCGGCGTCTCTCTTGGTGATCTGGAAGCCTTCGAGCGCCTTGACGGTCACCGAGGTGATCGGGATGGCGTGCAACTGGTAGCCGTCGAGTGAGCCGTCTTCGAGTGGGTTGCTCTCGTATCCGACCTTTACCAGATTCCGCTTGGTGAACTCGTCGGTATTGGCGATGATGTCCGCACCCCTGGGCAGGTCGTCGATGTTCGCCTTCAGCGCGGCGGGGTTCATCGCCACCAGCACGTCTGGAGCATCACCTGGGGTCAGGATGTCATGATCGGCGAAGTGCAACTGGAAGCTGGAGACCCCAGGCAGGGTCCCGGCGGGCGCGCGTATTTCCGCGGGAAAATTGGGCAGCGTGGAAAGGTCGTTCCCGAACGTGGCCGTCTCCTGCGTGAACCGGTCACCGGCTAGCTGCATGCCGTCGCCGGAATCGCCGGCGAACCTGATGATGACTCGGTTGAGCTGCTGGATTTGCTTGGACACAGTGGAGTGCCTCCTCTGTGCGCCGAGGCCGCGCTCGTAGTGCGGTGACGGCGTATTTGCTCGGGCGCGGCGCCCTGTCGGCGAGGCGCGTTTTATTCTTCAATCCGCTAATTCGGCTTGCTACAACACGTAACAGGCCAAAATTATGCCGTGGCGCGCAGCGGCAACGTCGCTGCTGACCTGCAGCAAAGATGTCTTCCCCAGGTGCCACGGCGACGATTGGGGGCCGGGCGCCTAGCTGCATTCTATTACCCTTGCGGCACCAGGGAACGCAGGGACTGTCACTAGTGGCGGTCGTGCCGTCGTGCGCCGATATTAGTTAGCTGACTGTAGCGTTGCGACTCGATTGCGATTACGGAGCGTGTCAACCGCTTGACGCTGCGGCGCGTCATACTCGCGTCATGGATTCACGGGGAGGGGGCGCGCGATCAGATGACTGATCTCGCTCAGGGGCAGGTGGTACGGCGTCAGGGCCAGGCGGCACCACGGCCCCTCGGCCAGGCGGAGCCTGGCAGAGCCGCACATGAGCACGCTGGTTTCGGGCGTGCTTCCTCGGGGCGCGCTACCGCGAAGGCGGAGCTGGCCGCCGCGCTGAGCGGAGTCGAGCTGACCGAGTCCGAGCGCAGGTTCCTGGCCAGGCTCAGCCAATGGGACAAGCGCAACGCGAGCATGGTTGCCGCGCTGGTCTCGCGCGCCCGGCAGCGTGGCCAGCAAGAGGCAGCCCTGACGCCACGGCAGCTCGAGGACCCGGTGCCCGGGTTCAGGCACCGCGCCGCGATCGCCTCGTAGCGCCGGGTCGTCATCGCCTGCTGGCGGCGGGAGCGCCGAAGTGCTTGGCGAACCACTCGCGGGCCAGGCGCGTGACGGTCTGCAGCGCGCCCGGCTCCTCGAACAGGTGCGTGGCGCCGGGGACGATCGCCAGCCGGTTCTCGCAACGCAGCTCGCGCTGCGCCTCCCGGTTGAGGTCGAGCACGATTTCGTCGCGCTCGCCGACGATCAGCAGTGTCGGTGCCCGGACGGCTGACAGTCTCGCCTCGGCCAGGTCAGGGCGGCCGCCGCGGGAGACCACGGCGTCGATGTGGGCATCCGGCGCGGCGGCCGACCACAACGCGGCGGCCGCGCCGGTACTCGCACCGAAGTAGCCGATCGCCGTATGCACGCCGCCGGGCTGACCGCGCAGCCAGGACGTGACGGCGGTCAGCCGGCTGGCCAGCGTCTCGACATCGAACACGTTGGCGCGATCGAGCTCTTCGGCGGAGGTGAGCAGGTCGAACAGCAGCGTCCCGAGGCCGGCTTCGTTGAATTGCTCGGCCACGAACCGGTTACGCGGGCTGTGCCTGCTGCTCCCGCTGCCGTGCACGAACAGCACAGTCCCTGGGGCACCGGCGGGAATCGAGAGATGGCCGGCCAGCATCAGGGCGCCGGCCTGGACCTCGACATGCTCGTCTCGCCCTGAAGAGCCGGACGACGCCTGCGGGTCTTGCGTTGCCGCATGGTTCGAAGTCGCCGGCCTGGGCTTTGCCGCACGCTGTAGCAATTCGGACACTTCGGTGTCGGGTACGTGGCTGAAATCCTGGTACCAGGTTCCGACGGCCGCGAAGGAGGCGGGCGCTTCCAGGCAGACGACCTCGTCATAGTCGCTGCGCAACTCCGCTACCGAGTCCGGCGCGCCGACCGGGACGGCGAGTATTACCCATGCCGCGCCCTGCTGGCGGGCAACCTGGCAGGCGGCGCTGGCGGTGCTGCCGGTCGCGATTCCGTCGTCGACCACGACCACCGTCCGGCCAGCGAGGTCCAGGCCGGCCCTGCCCGCCCGGAACTGTTGCGCTTGCCGGTCCAGATCGGCACGCTCGCGTTCCTCCACGACGGCGATCTCCTGGTCGGTGATACCGGCCCGGCGGATCACGTCCTCGTTGAGGACGCGGACCCCGCCCTCTCCGATCGCGCCCATCGCCAGTTCCGGCTGGAACGGGACTCCGAGCTTGCGCACGACGAGCACGTCAAGCGGTGCCGAGAGCGCCTGCGCTACCTCGAAGGCGACGGGCACGCCGCCACGCGGCAGGCCAAGCACGACGACGTCGCTGTCGCGCAGGTACTCAAGCTGCTCGGCAAGGCGGCGTCCGGCGTCGGTCCGGTCCGTGAATCGCACTAGCCACCCCCGAGGTGAGAGTTCAGCGAGGTCATCAGCAGACATACCCAGCAGGCCGGCGGCCACCGCCGGGACCGAGGATCTTCGAATCAGGTGACGGTGTCCTAGCGGGCAGGGACCTTCGCCCCTTGGCCGCAAGCCGCCGGAAGCGAGGCAATAGAAGTCGGGAGGGGAGTTCTCGATGATCACCTACTCGGATGTGGAGCGACTGCTCGCGGTCAGCGCTGACGAGCCTTCGGTCCTTTCGGTGTACCTGCGAGTGCCAGCGGATCCGGCGGAGTTGCGCGAGTTGCCGGCCCGCGCCGACGAACTGCTCGCGGCGGCCGCGGGAGGCGTGCGGGGCGTGCGGGCCGACGACGAACAACAGGTGCGCAAGCTGATCGAGGTGCACGGCCGTGACTGGCTCGGGCATACCGCGGCGATCTTCGTCGCCAGCCGGGCGGGCCTGTCGGAAGCGTTCGCGCTGCCGTGTGAGCTGCCAGACCGAGCAGTCCTGGCGGCGCGACCGCACGTCAGGCCGCTGCTCGTCGCGTTGCAGCGGTGCCCGTCGCATCTGGTGGCTGTGGTGGACCGGCGGCACGCGTGGCTGTTCCGGGTGACTGGCGACCGGATCGAGCGGACGGCCAGCCTGGCTGAGGCGGCGCAGGTGCGCAGCCCTGGATTCGGCGGCTGGTACGGCCTCGATTCGCACCGTGTCAACGACCTGGTCATCGAACTGGCGCACGAGCATTTCCTGGACACGATCGTCTTGCTCGAGCGGGTCTTGCGGCCGGGCGAACATGAGCCGCTGATCGTCGGCGGCCACAAGGACACCATCGCGCAGTTCGCCGGAATGCTGCCCACAGGCCTGCGCGAGCGGCTGTCCGGGAGCTTCGTGGTGGATCCGCATACCATGACGCCGGCCCGGGTACATCACCTTGCCAAGCCGATCATCGATGCCTGGGTCACCGAGCACGAGCGGCGGCTGGACATCCGGTTGCGGCAGGGCGAGGGGCTCCCGGCGCAGGGGGCGCTGACCGTGGCCGGGATAAGACCGTGCCTTGACGCGGTCAACCAGCGGGCCGTGCAACTGCTCGTCGTTCCGGTCGGCGGGATGATCGGCGGCTTCGTCTGCCGGAAATGCCGCACGCTCAGCGTCACCGGCACGGACTGCCAGCACGGGAAAGCCGTGTCCGCGCCGGTACCCGACCTGATCGAAGAGATGGTCACCAGGACGATCGACGACGGCGGCAGGGTCGAGGCTGTTCTCGACCCGCCTGGCGACGTCGCGGCTCGGCTCCGCTTTCCACTTGCTCAAGCACACGGGAGGTAGCAGCGATGGCTGACACTCAGACGCTGCAGGTGCAGACCCACGCGCATGGTGCCGTCCCCGAGGACGCGACGGACCTGGCCGTGATGCGAGTCCGGTCTGAATTGCGCAAAGCGCACGAGCCAGTGCTGTTCGCCAGGGTGAAGCTCACACTGTCAGCCGACCCGGCGGTAGAGCGCCCCGCGATCGCGCAGGTCAACGTGGACCTGAACGGGCGGCCGATCCGCGCGCAGGCCAATGCGGCGACGATGCGCGACGCGATCGAGATGCTGAGCGACAAGCTCAGGATCCAGTTGCGGCGAGCGGAGCGGAACTGGGCAGCGATCCACGGCGGGCTTCCGGCTCGCGAGCCAGAACCTGGTGAGTGGCGGCATCAGAGTATTCCGGCCCAGCGGTTGCCGTACTTCCCGCGTCCGGTCGACGAGCGCAGCGTGGTCCGGCACAAGTCCTACGGGCTGGCCAAGCTGACGCCCGACGAGGCCGTCGCCGACCTGGAGTTGCTCGATTACGACTTCCACCTGTTCACCGAGCGGTCGACCAACGAGGACAGCGTGATCTACCGGGCCGACGACGGCTACCGGCTCGCGCAGGTCCATCCGCGGCCGAGTCGGCTCGGCCCGACCGAGAACCCGATGACTGTCAGCGACGTCCCGGCACCGCGGATAGACGTAGCCGACGCGGAGACACGGCTCGGGGCCTTCGGCCAGCCGTTCATGTTCTTCGTGAACAGCCGGACCGGTCGCGGCAACCTGATCTACCACCGCTACGACGGCGACTACGGACTGATCACGCCGGCCGACTCCTGAGGGCGTGCTGGCGGGGTACTGGCGTGCTGGCCGGGTGCTGGCGTGGTACTGGCATCCTGGCGGGGTGGCTGGCGGGTGAGGGTCAGGTTTGCCGTCGGTTACCGGTAGTTAACGAATTGCAGGGCAATGTCGAGTTCCTTGCCCTTGAGCAAGCCCTGGACGTCCTGCAACTCGTCCTTCTTCTTGGACGAAACCCGCAGTTCGTCGCCTTGGATCTGGGCGCGGACGCCCTTGGGGCACTCGTCCCTGATGATCTTCGAAATCCTCCTGGCGTCGTCCTGCGAGATACCTTCTTTGAGGTTGGTCAGCAGGCGGTACTCCTTGCCGGAAAGCTTCGGCTCGCCCGGGTCGAGAACCTTGAGCGACACGCCTCGCTTGATCAGCTTCTCCTTGAACAGGTCGAGTACGGCTTTTGCCCGCTCCTCGCTGTTGGCCCTGATTTCCACGGCCTTGTCGCCTGACCAGGCGATGGACGCGCCGACGCCGCGGAAATCGAACCTGGTGCCGACCTCCTTCGATGTCTGGTTCAGTGCGTTGTCGACTTCCTGATGATTGATCTTGGACACGATGTCGAACGAAGATTCAGCTGCCACGGGTACAGGTTAGACGCCCTGGAGGTGACGCATGGTGCAGGTTCCGCTATCCTTCTTCGTGCCGTCCTCAGCAGGCGGCGCAAGGCAGGTTGCCCGAGTGGCCAAAGGGAGCGGTCTGTAAAACCGTCGGCTCAGCCTACGTTGGTTCGAACCCAACACCTGCCAC
>Ga0307372_10011452_pt1 | contig 11837 bp, 10 predicted proteins | sample OX1MG_FD_202533 | JGI IMG/M metagenome (GOLD analysis project Ga0307372, IMG submission 202533) | Soil microbial communities from Risofladan, Vaasa, Finland - OX-1 | ecosystem: Environmental > Terrestrial > Soil > Coastal area > Acid sulfate soil | place: Finland: Risofladan, Vaasa | collected...
GGGCCAGGGCAAGAAGGACTTCATTGGCGGCATTACCACCTTCGCCGGCAGCGACGCGCCAATGACCGACGCCGAGATGCAGCAGGCCCCCGGCTCCATCCACCTGCCGGACGTCATCGGCGCGGTGACGGTGCTCTACAACCTGCCCGGCGCCGACAAGCTGCAGTTCTCCGGCGAGACGATCGCCGGGATCTTCCAGGGGAAGATCACGACCTGGAACGACCCGAAGATCGCGGCTGACAATTCCGGCGCGAAGCTCTCGAACACCCCGATCACCGTGGTACACCGCTCCGACGGCTCGGGGACGACTGCCATCTTCACCGACTACCTGAGCAAGGTGAGCCCGGACTGGAAGTCGGCCGTGGGCAGCGGGACGACGGTGTCGTGGCCGGTCGGTGTCGGCGCCCAGCAGAGCCCGGGCGTGACGGCAGCGGTGCAGCAGACGCCGGGTGCGATCAGCTACGTCGAACTGATCTATGCGCTGCAGAACAACCTGCCGACGCCGTCGGTCAAGAACTCCAGCGGCAAGTTCGTCGTGCCGACCCTCGAGTCGTCGGCCGCCGCCGCGGCCGCCTACCTGAACAACATCCCGGCGGATATGCGCGTGTTCATCACCAACCCGTCGCCGGGGGACGATGCCTACCCGATCACCGGGTTCTCCTGGCTGATCATCCACCCGACCTACACCGACGCCACGACGGCGCAGGCGCTGACAGACTTCCTCTACTGGGCACTGACCGACGGGCAGACGATTTCGCAGCAGCTGAAGTACGCGCCGATCCCGGCGCCGGTCCAGCAGCGAGAGATCCAGCAGCTATCCCAGGTCAAGGCCGGTGGACAACCAGCGTTCCAGGCTCCGGCCTAGCGTATGGCGCGGTACCGCGTAGGATCTGGGCGTGATAGTGGGGCGGCACCGGCTTCGGCCGGGCGCCGCCGTGTTTGGTACTCTCCCGGCCGCCGAGACCAGCGTGGACTGGGGTCGGGCCGATGAGCGCGAGCGAGACGCGTGCCGCGCTGCGGATCGGCGGGCTCCGCCAGCGGCTGCGGCACGGCGATCTGCTGTTCGGCGGCCTGGCGCTACTGTTTGCTCTGCTGGTGGTCTCTCTGCTGGTGGCGATCGTCGCGGTGACCTGGACCGGCTCGGCGGAGGCGCGCCGCGCCTTCGGGCTCGGCTTCCTGGTGAGCTCGGCCTGGGACCCGGTCAAGGGCCACTTCGGTGCGCTGCCGGCGATCTACGGCACCGTCGTCTCGTCGCTGATCGCGCTGGTGCTGGCGGCTCCGCTCGCCATGATGATCGGCATCTTCCTGGCGGATCTGTGCCCGGCGCGGCTGCGGGCGCCGCTGTCCATGATGGTGGAGTTGCTGGCGGCGATCCCGAGCGTGGTCTACGGGATGTGGGGCGTCTTCGTCTTCATCCCCTTCTTCCGCGACCATATCGCCGGTCCGATCGCGGCCGCGCTCGGCGGCGTGGTGCCCGCGCTGGCGGGGCCGGTGCTGGTCGGCCGGGGTCTGGCGGTGGCCGGCGTCATCCTGGCCATCATGATCCTGCCGACGATCGCGGCGGTGTCGCGGGACGTGCTGGCGGTCGTTCCCACCGCGCAGCGGGAGGCAATGCTGGCGCTCGGCGCCACCCGCTGGGAAGTCATCCGGCATGCCCTGCTGCCCTACGCCCGGGCGGGGATCGTCGGCGGGATGATGCTGGGACTCGGCCGTGCCCTAGGCGAGACGATGGCGGCCACGATGGTGATCGGCAATACGCCGAAGATCAGCGGCTCGATCTTCCAGCCGGCGACCACCGCCGCGGCGCAGATCGCCAATGAGCTGCCGACGACCAACACGAGCCTCCACGCGAGCGCGCTCATCCTGCTCGCGCTGGTCCTGTTCGTGATCACGCTGGTGGCGAACGCGATCGCGCGGACACTTGTCTGGCGGGTGTCGGGCCGAGCCGGGAGGACACGCTGATGCAGCTGGCAGGGCTCACCACACGCTACCGGCGGCGCCGAATCGTCAATCGGGTGATGCTCGGGCTCACGGTGGTGGCCACCGCTGCCGCGCTGGTCCCGCTGGTGCTCATCATCGCCTACGTCATCCAGCAGGGGATCGGCTCGATCAACCTCGCCTTCCTGACCCAGACCTTCCAGCCGGTCGCGTTCGGGACGAACACCGCCACTGGGGGTGTGCTGCACGCGATCGTCGGCTCGGCGCTGATCACCGGGATCGCGGTCCTGATCGCGGCGCCGTTCGGGATCATGGCCGGGATCTACCTCGCCGAGTACCCCGGCGGGACCGCGTCGACCGTCATCCGGTTCTGCACCGACGTGCTGACGGCGATGCCATCGATCGTGGTCGGGGTCACGGCCTACGTCCTGATCGTGCAGCGCACGCACCAGTTCTCCGCGCTCGCCGGGAGCATCGCCCTGGTCGTGCTGATGGTGCCGATCATCACCCGCACCACGGAGGAGATCCTGCGATTGGTGCCGTCGAGCCAGCGGGAGGCGGCGACGGCGCTGGGCGCCCCGAAGTGGTGGCTGACGCTGACCGTCGTGCTCCCGGTGGCCCTGGGAGGCATCGCGACCGGCGTGCTGCTCGCCTTCGCGCGCGCCGCCGGCGAGACGGCGCCGCTGCTGGTGACCGTGCTCGGGAACAACAACCTGACGTTCGACGTCTTCGGGCCGATGCAGGCGCTGCCGCTGCTGGCCTACCGCTACAGCGCGCAGCCGTTCAAGGCGCTCAATCAGCAGGCCTGGGGCGCGGCGCTGATCCTGGTGTTGGTGGTGCTGGGAACGAACATCCTGGTGCGCGTGCTGACGCGGCGCCGTTCCGTACGGTAGAGCGATTTGCAGAGGAATCGGCGGACCGCGGAGTCAGCGCGGGACAGGCGGAGCAGGCACGCGGGTCTCATGGTCTTTGACGAATAAAACCGGTATACGGCGGCCAGCGACTCGAGCCGCGATGGCCGGCAGCGTCGCGCGGGGCGTCCGCCACGACGTCGGCGAGGCCCGTCGCGCGGGGCTAAAGCCGCCGCGCTGAAAAACGAAGCCCACTGAAGGGGCTGTGGAGCGGATGGCGTGGAGCACAGGCGGGCGGCCGTTTGTACCGACGTATTGTGGCAACGACCATAAGCCGCCGCGCTGACGGAACGAAGCCCACTGAAGGGGCTGAGTTCGGGATTATGGTTGCGAGGAATGGTGAAGGAGAGGCTGTGGTCTCCACCACGACTGCCCCAATCATCGACATGCCCCCGGCCAGCGGCGCGGCGCTGGTGCTGGAGTCGTTCACGCTCAGCTACGGCGGGCGCGCGGCGGTCGCCCCGACGGACCTCGCCATCCCGCGCGGGCAGGTGACGGCGATCATCGGCCCGTCCGGCTGCGGCAAGTCGACGCTGCTGCGCGGGCTCAACCGCCTCCACGAGACGGTCCCGGGCGCCCGGACCATGGGACGGGTACTGCTCGACAGCATCGACATCTACGGGCCCACCGTCGACCCGATGGTCGTCCGGCGGCGGATCGGCATGGTCTTCCAGCAGCCGAACCCGCTGCCGTCCCGCTCGATCGAGCAGAACGTGGCCATCGGCCTGGAGCTGGTCGGGGTCGGGAGGCTGGCCCGGGTGCGGACCGTCGCCGAGTCGCTGCAGCGCGCGGCGCTGTGGGACGAGGTGCGGGACCGGCTGGACGAGCCGGCGACGGCGCTGTCGGGTGGCCAGCAACAGCGGATGTGCATCGCGCGGGCGCTGGCGGTCGACCCCGAGGTGCTGCTGATGGACGAACCGACCAGCGCGCTCGACCCGATCGCCACGCTGCGGATCGAGGAGCTGATCCGGGAGCTGGCTCGGGACTACACGATCGTGATCGTGACGCATAACATGCAGCAGGCGGCGCGTGTCTCGGACTACACCGCGTTCATGACCCTGAACGACCAGGGGGTTGGCCAGGTGTTCGAGGCGGGCCCGACGCGAACGATCTTCACCGCACCGAAGAGCCGGCGCACCGAGGACTACATCACCGGGAGGTTCGGCTGATGCGCCAGGCTGAAGGGACGACCGCCGTGGCGGAACCGGAGGCAGCGGCAGAGCAGGCACTCGCGATCGATCTCGACCGCGCTCGGCAGCGAGCCCAACAAGAGCCGTGGGCGGCCGCGGCCAAGCTGGAGACGCGGCACCTGACGGTCCGCTACGGGGCGTTCACCGCCGTGCGCGACGTGAGCCTGAGCTTTCCGGAGCGCCAGGTGACCGCGATCATCGGGCCGTCAGGCTCGGGTAAATCAACCCTGCTGCGGGCGTTGAACCGCATGCACGACGCCGTGCCCGGGGTCGCGACCGAGGGGCAAGTGCTGCTCGATGGGCTGGACCTCTACGCACCGGAGGTCGACCCGATTCTGGTGCGGCGCCGAATCGGCATGGTCTTCCAGCGACCGAACCCGTTCGCGAAGTCGATCTTCGACAACGTCGCCTACGGCCTACGCTTCGCCGGACGGCAGGCGAAGGCAACCGCGGCGGCGCAGGTCGAGCGGGCGCTCCGGCAGGCCGGTCTCTGGGACGAGGTCCACGACCGTCTGAACCGCGCGGCGCTGGGTCTGTCGGGCGGGCAGCAGCAGCGGCTGTGCATCGCGCGGGCGCTGGCGGTCGAGCCCGAAGTGCTCCTGATGGACGAGCCGACCAGCGCGCTCGACCCGATCGCCACGCTGCGGATCGAGGAGCTAATGCGCGACCTGGTCGAGACTCACGGCTATACTGTGGTCACGGTGACCCACAACATGCAGCAGGCGGCCCGCGTCTCGGACCTGACCGCGTTCATGACGCTGGATGAGGGACGGGCCGGGGTGCTGGTGGAGGTCGGTGAAACCGCGCAGCTCTTCACGGCACCGCGGGACCCTCGCACGGAGGCGTACATTACCGGGCGCGTCGGCTGAAGGAGAGGGCGACATGAGGGCTCCCACGCCCGCCCGCGCGCACTACGAGCGTCAGCTCCAGGTGCTCCGGGAGGATCTGCTGAAACTGGGCGGGATGACGCGCGAGGCGGTTGGGCGCTCGGTCGATGCGCTGCGCCGCAACGACACGGAGCTGGCGAGCGCCGTGATCGCGGACGACCGGAAGATCGACGGGCGCACCTACGCGCTGGAGGAGCAAGCGCTGCTGCTCCTGGCGACGCAGCAGCCGCTGGCGACCGACCTGCGCTCGATCGCGGCGACGCTGTTCATCATCGGGGAGCTCGAGCGTATCGGTGACTACGCCGAGGGGATCGCCAAAATCGCGCTGTTGCTCGCCGACCAGGCTCCAATCAAGCCCCTGGTGGACATCCCGCGCATGGCCGAGCGCAGCACCGACATGCTCGACCGCGCGCTGGTCGCCTTCCTCCAGCGGGACCTGCAGACATGCCGGGAGATCTGGCGGCAGGACGACGAGGTCGACGCGCTCTACGACCAGGTCTACCGCGAGCTGCTGACCTACATGCTGTCCGACCCGGCGACGATCGAGCGCGCCACGCGCCTGATCTGGGCGGCGCACAACCTGGAGCGCATCGCCGACCGCGTGACGAACATCTGCGAGCGCACGGCTTTCGTGATCACCGGGAATCCACGGGAGCTGGGTCCACAGCGCGAGGTCGACTGACCGCTGCCGCCGCTACGCCGGGGCCAGCGTGTCGACCGGAACGTTGACGTCGTCCCCGGAGTCGAGCCGTACGAGCGCCTCGCGGTGGCGGGTCGAGATCGACCGGAGGATGCCGTCGCCATGAGGCGTGGCCACCCGGCTGCCCAGGCGGGGCAGGCCCTCGGGGGCGGACGTGTGCTCCGCGCCGGTCCGGTCGAAGCGGCCGGCGACCACCGCGTCCAGGTCGAGCGGCCGGACCGGCAGGCGGCCCAGGCCGCCGAAGAGCTGCACTCCCGCCGCGGCGAGCGGACCCTCCCACTCAAAACGCACGTTCGCGCCTGAACCGGCCAGGACCTCCACCAGCGGCCCGAGGTCGTACTCATGCGGGCCGCGCCAGTCCACGGTCGCCGTGCGGCCGTCGAGGCTCGGGTGGAGACCGGTGAGGAAGACGGGCAGCCCGAGCTCGCGCGTGGCGGCGATGGCGCGATCGAGGACCTCTCGTGCTCGGTCGGCGAGAGACGGTAGCTGCTCGGTCTCCGCGGTCGTGAGGCGGCGGACGACGACGGCCAGGTGCTCCGGAGGCTCTGCGTAGACGAGCTGGCGAGGCGCGATCACGACCCGTCCTGGCACGTCGGCGCCGGTCTCACCGACGGCGATCCAGTCGCCGATGTCGAGGTCCTCGAGCGCCGTGCGGCAGAAACGAACCCGCCCGCTCCCGAGGACACGTGCCCCGAGGACGGCCCGGGTCAGCGCGTCCGCGGCCACTGCGTCACCATGGCGTCGAGAACCAGGCGCGGCTGGGCATTCGCGGCGAGGTCGAGCAGCGCCTCGTGGGTGGCGGCGAGGCCCCGCTGAATCTCGCGAACGCTCCAGCGTCCTGCCAGCGCGGCGACGCGCTCCCGCACATCGGCGTTGACGATCCCGTCCGGATACCCGCCGGCGATCAGCAGCACGTCGCGCCAGACGCCGACCAGGACGTCGAGCTGCTGCTCGACCTGGGCGCGCTGCCCGCGGCGGTAGGCGTCGGCCATCCTCCGGGCACTGCCGAGGGCGCTAAGGGGTCGCTCGAGCATCTCGATGGCTCCGTCGAGCGCGACGCGGCGGGCGGTGAGGGCTCCCTGGTCACCGGCGAGCACCAGCGCGTGGCCGAGGCGGCCGCGGGTGATGCTGGCGACGACCGCGGCCTCGGCCGCGTCGACACCGCGCTCTTCGAGGACGCGGGCGACCGCCTGCCGCGGCAGGGGCTCGAGCACGATCGGGTGGCAGCGTGAGCGAATCGTATCGGGCACCGCGTCCTGCTCGGTCGCGATCAGCACGAGGATCACGAATGGCGGAGGCTCCTCCAACGTCTTGAGCAGGGCGTCGAACGCGTCGCGCGACAGCAGGTCGACGTCCTCGATCACGGCGACGCGCCAGTCCGCCTCGAGCGGGCGCAGCGCGATGGAGGCACGCAGCTCGCGGATTGTCTCGATCGAGATGCGGGTGTTCTTACGGTTGCGCGTGTCGTCCGCTGCCTGGTTCTCCAGGCTGACGGTCGAGACGTCCGGGTGGATGCCCCGCGCGACACGACGACAGGCCGAGCAGGTGCCGCAGGGACGTGACGCGGGCGCGGCCGTGCACAGTAGCGCCTGGGTGAAGATGCGCGCCAGCGTGCGGCGGCCGACGCCTTCCGGCCCGGCGAACAGGTACGCGTGAGCGATCTGCCCGGAGCGGACGGCCCGCGCGAGCAACTCCACGGCCATCTCGTGGCCGACGACGGGCCAGTTGGGGGATGTCGCAGTCATGGCTCGCTCGTCGGATTCCATCGTACGGTCAGCCAGCGCGTGCGCGCTTCCGGGCCGGCTCGTGCGCGGGAAGCGGCGTTGGCCCCTCGACGCCGTCTCCCTCCGCCAGCGCGGCGACGATGTCGTCCCTCTGCTTGGCCGGCAGGAGCCCCTCGGTGCCCAGGTCGCGTACCGCCCCCAGGACTTCGCCGAGCTTGACGACGGTAGTGTCCGAGGAGACCACTTCGAGCTGGACCTGGGAGTTGAGGAAGACGATCATGCCTTCCACCAGGTCGGAGCCCGCCAGGTCGCGCGACTCGAGGAAGGCACGCAGCGCCGCCTGCTGACGCTCGCACTCCGTGGTCGGATTACCCAGTTGCGGCCCGCCGAGGCTGAAGAGTGCCAGCACGCTACGGCCGGCGCGGCGCCAGCGGTTGGCCTCCACCTTTACCTGGCCCGGAACGTCGCGGGTGGTCATCACGAGCAGGCCGCTCGGAAAGACGAGCACGTGCTCGGGGCGGTCACCCGGCACGTTGGGATAGTGGATAACCGTATAGCGGTCGTTGAGGCGGCGCAGGACCTCGTCCAGCGCCTCGTCGCCGCGGGGATGCCGTCCCCACTTCGTGCTCTGTGGCATGCCGGTGTTGAACAGGATGAACCCGATGATCAGCGTGACGTACGCGGGAATGACCAGATGCGCCTGCAGCGTGAGCGGGAAGGACGCGACCATGAAGATCAGGCCGGCCCAGATCATCCAGCGTGCGGTGCGGCGCTTGGAGCTCACGTAGCTATTGTTGCGCACCAGACGCATCGGTCGCTCACCCTCCCGGCACAGCGACGCCGAGCCCCGGCGCCGGGCCGCCGCCGCGAGTCTAGCACGCCGCCTGGCGGCCCTGCTACCGACGTTGCACAGCGCGGCTCGCAGCACGCTTGACAAGCGTCACCCTGAGCAGGGCAGAATCGTAGTGACACGGACGGCAGGGAAGGCGAAGGGACGGCAGGACTGGACGGTGTGGCGAGCGTCCCGGACATCTCGGCGGTGGTCATCTCCTGGAACACGCGGGAGCTCCTGGCACGCTGCCTGGGCTCGATCGCGCGGGAGCGTGAGCGCGCGGGGCTGACTGTCGAGACCATCGTGGTCGACAACGCCTCGAGCGATGGGTCGGCGGCGATGATCGAGGAGCGCTTCCGGGACGCCCGCCTGATCGTGCTGCCGGAGAACCGCGGCTTCGCCGCCGCCAACAACGTGGCGCTCGCGTCGGCGCGCGGCCCGGCGGTGCTGCTCCTCAACCCCGACGCCGAGCTCGCCGCGGGCGCGCTCGACGCGCTCTGGCGCGCGCTCCACGCCGCGCCCCATGTTGGCCTGGTCGGCCCGCTCTTGCTGAACTCCGACGGCTCGGTCCAGTCGGCGGGACACGCCTTCCCAGGTCTCGCGCAGGTGCTGATCGACCTGTTTCCGTTACATCCGCGACTGGTAGCGTCCCGGCTCAACGGGCGGGTAACCCGGTACGACGGACTGAGCCCGATGGCGATCGACCACCCGCTGGGCGCCTGCATGCTCGTGCGCCGCGCCGTGGTCGACAACGTGGGTGGGCTGGACGAGGGGTACTTCATGTACTCGGAGGAGATCGACTGGTGCCGGCGCATCCGGGCGGCCGGCTGGACGATCCTCCTCGCGCCGGCCGCGCGGGTGGTGCACCATGGCGGACAGAGCAGCGGGCAGGCGCCTGAGGCAATGTTCCTCGCGCTGCATCGCAGTCGCGCCCGCTACCTGCGCCGCTACGAACCCGCCTGGGTGCTCCCGGTCGCATCGCGGGCGGCCGGGCTGGCGGCCTGGGCAGCCGGGTGCCGGGGACGTCCGGAGCGCGCCCGCGCCCTCGAGGCGGTATCTCGCCTGTACCGCGTGGCCGCCGATGACTGAGGGAGACGAGGCGCCGCTGCCGCTCGCGATCGTGGTGCTGACGCGCGACGAGGAACGCCACCTGCCGGAGTGTCTGGAGAGCGCCGCCGGGCTGGCCTGCGAGGTCCTGGTGCTGGACTCTGGCAGCCGGGATCACACGGTCGACATCGCACGCGCGGCCGGGGCGCGAGTCGCGGTGCGCGCGTTTGTGGGCTACGCGAGCCAGCGCGAGGCGGCGCTGGCGATGGTCGAGCAGCCCTGGGTGCTCTTCCTGGATGCCGACGAGCGCCTGACGCCGGAGTTGCGAGTCGAGATCTCTGGGGCGATCCGTCAGGGCAGCGACCGGATCGACGGCTACTGGATTCCACGCCGCAACAGGATCTGTGGTCGCGAGCTACTCGGCGGCGGCTGGTGGCCGGACGAGCAGCTCCGGCTGCTGCGGCGCGATCGCGCGCACTATCGCGCGGGGCGCGAGGTCCACGAGATCGTCGACCTCGCCAGCGAGGCGGGCCGGCTCGCCGCGCCGCTGGTCCACCTGAACTACGACACGCTGGCCGAGTTCCGCGAGAAGCAGGCGCGCTATGCGCGGATGCGGGTCGACGAGCTGCGCTCCGAGGGCCGGCGGCCGCACCGCCGCGCCTACCTGGGTCAGCCGGCCCGCGAGTTCTGGCGCCGGTTCGTGACGCTGGGCGGCTATCGCGACGGATGGCTGGGGTTCCGGCTCGCGATGCTGCTGGGCTGGTATGAGCTGCGCACGCTACGCTGGCTCGCGGCGGACCGGGCGAATGACCCACCCGGCCCAATCGCGCTGCCGGAGCCCGGCCTCGACCTGAGCGTCGTCGTCGTCAGCTACAACGTCCGCGACCTGGTGCTGGCCTGTCTGGCGTCGGTGGAGGCATCCCTCCCGGAGTGCGGTCTGGCGGCCGAAGTGATCGTCGTCGACAACGCGTCGGACGACGGCACCGCCGACGCCGTCCGGCGTCGCTTCCCCTGGGTGCGGCTCGTGGAGATGGGCCAGAACCGGGGCTTCGCCGCGGGCTGCAACGACGGCATCCGGGTGGCCGGCGGGCGGGCCATCGTCCTGCTCAACCCGGACACGCGCATCCAGGGCGACGCGCTGGGCGTCCTGGCCCGCTGCCTGGAGACGCATCCGGAGGCGGGCGTGGCCGGACCGCGCGTCTTCCGGCCCGACGGCAGCACGCAGCCGACCCGACGCCGCTTCCCGACCCTGCTGACCGGGTTCCTCGAGAGCACGATCGTGCAGGACCGCTGGCGAGACAACCGCATCCTGCGCCGCTACTACGTGGCGGACCGCGGGGACGACGAGGAGCAGGAAGTGGACTGGCTGGTCGGCGCCTGCCTGGCCGTGCGGCGGGAGGCCGTCGAGACGTCCGGACTGCTCAACGAGGCGTTCTTCATGTACTCCGAGGAGGTCGAGTGGTGCTATCGCATCCGGGCCGCCGGCTGGCGCGTGGCGTATTGCCCGAAAGCGGGGATCGTTCACCACGAGGGCGCCAGTAGTCGCCAGGACGTCCCGACCCGTCAGGTCGCCTTTGACACCAGCAAAGTCCTGCTGTTCGAGAGGCTGCACGGACGCTGGGCGGCGCGGTCGCTGCGGGCGTTCCTGCTGGCGAGCTACCTGGCGCGCATGGGAATCGAGGGAGCGAAGGGGCTGGTCGGCCACAAGCCGGCACTGCGGCGGGCTCGGGTGAGCCGCTACGCGCGCGCGTTCCGGAGCGGGCTCCGGCCGACGAGGAGGGTGCGGTGAGCCTGGCGTCGCGTCGGGTTCTGTTCGTGAGCGGAGAGTACCCGCCGATGCACGGCGGGATCGGCGACTACTCCGAGCGGCTGGTATGCGCGCTGCAGCAGGTGGGCTGGGACGCTGCGATCCTGACGTCCCGCACCGCCGGGAACAACCCGGACCCGCGCGTGCTGCCCTGGATCGGGCGCTGGGACTGGTCGGCGGCCGCGGAGGTGGCGCGGGCGGCGCTGGAGACCGAGGCGGACGTTGTCCACGTCCAGTACCAGACCGGCGCCTTCGGCATGCACCCGGCAGTTAACCTGCTGCCCCAACTGCTGCGGCGCGCCGGGCGGCGGGTGCCGGTGGTGACGACCTTCCACGACCTGCTCGCGCCCTATCTGTTCCCCAAGGCCGGGCCGGCGCGCCAGTGGGCCAACCGCGCGCTGGCGCTGGGCAGCCGGGCGCTCATCGTGACCAACGAGCTCGACCGTCTGGCGCTGGGCCGCTCGCCCCGGCTCGGGCGACGCACCGTCCTCATCCCCATCGGCAGCAACCTGCCCAGCATCACCGACGCCGACCTCCTTACCGGACGCGCCGCGCTCGGGATCACCGACGGCGAGCGGGCGATCGGCTTCTTCGGGTTCCTGACGGCAAACAAGGGTGTCGACTTGCTGATCGAGGCGCTCGAGCAGTTGCCCGGCCACAGGCCGCGGCTGGTGGTGGTCGGCGGCACGCTCGGCGAGACGGACGTTGCCAACGGCACCTACCACCACCGCATTCGCGAGCGGCTGGAGGCGAGCAGCGTGCCGATCACCGCCACCGGCTACCTGCCTCCGGACGATGCCT
>Ga0307372_10011454_pt1 | contig 11836 bp, 6 predicted proteins | sample OX1MG_FD_202533 | JGI IMG/M metagenome (GOLD analysis project Ga0307372, IMG submission 202533) | Soil microbial communities from Risofladan, Vaasa, Finland - OX-1 | ecosystem: Environmental > Terrestrial > Soil > Coastal area > Acid sulfate soil | place: Finland: Risofladan, Vaasa | collected...
AGGAGCGGGAAGATAATGCGGCGTTTGGTGAAGGCGGTGGCGGAGGGGAAGCCGCTGGGAGACGTCGCCACCCTGGAAGACGAAGCATCTGTCGACGAGGTCAAGCAGGCCTACGAAAGCCTGAGGGTCGTCTGACGATTCCGTCTGGGCAGTGCGGCCTCTCCGGCCATCTAAGATGACGTTACTCTTCGGCTAATTTCGCCCCAGAACCCAAGAGGTAAGTGCGACCAAACTCCGTTTCATAAATTTTATATTCGTCCGCCAATCATACCATCGACAATGATGGGAATAATCGGACTGATAATGTACTTCCTGCACCTTCTCGGGTATTAGAAAGCACCAATTCTAGCCTTCTCCGAGACGTCCGAGCGAGACGGTGTGCGGTTCGGTTGTCGAACCGCTTTTTTCATTGTCCTTTTGGATTCGCTGCATCGCGAATGCATTTGCCCTGACGGAAACCGACGAGCAACTCCATCTTAGAGAAACCGGAGAGACGGCGCGACTTCCTTCTGCCAGCCTTAAATAACGTCCGCGACCGGGACGGGAGAACAGCGGGATATTGTAGCTTGGTCAAGCTAATGATACCTGGACCTTCGCAGCCGGACCCTGAGGTCCTGAAGGCTCTCGCGGAGCCGGTCCTCCCCCATTATGGGGTGCATTGGAAGTCCGTCTACGACGACACCACCTCCAAGCTGAGGGCCGTCTTCGGGACGAAGAACGAGGTAGTCCTGATGCCCGTCCCAGGGCAGGTTGCGGTGGAGACCTCTGTCGTGAACCTCGTCGGCCGCGGAGGGACGGGCTTCGTCTGCGTGAACGGAGTGTTCTCTGGGATGATACCCAAGATGATAAAGGCGGTGGGAGGCAACGCGGTCGCCATACGCTCGAAGCTCGGTTCAGGCCCGACGGCGGAAGACGTCGCCGCCGTCCTCGACGAGTCGGGGAGGGACGTAGCTGGAAAGGCACTCTTCCTCGTCCACACGGAGACCTCGACTGGGGCGGCAACCTCGCCCGCGGAGATATTCAAGGTCTGCAGGAAGAGGGGCGTGCTCACCGTCCTCGACGCCATCTCGACCTTCGGAGGGATGGAGGTCAAGATGGACGAATGGGGCGCTGACTACGTCATAGGCTACGCCAGCAAGGCGGTCGGCGGGATCTTCGGGGCCCAACCCGTCTCCATAGGGAAGGCCTCTTGGGAGGCAGCGAAGAAGAACAAGCCTCGCATCCACAGCCTGTTCCTCGACCTCAACACGTGGCGCCAGGCGATCGAGGAGGACAGCTCGTGGGGGCACCCCTACCCCTCCTCCATGCCGACCTCGGTGATCGTAGCACTCCGCAAGGCGGTGGATCTGGCCCTGAAGGAGGGGCTCCAGAACCGTTACAAGAGGCACGCGAAAGCGGCGTCCCAGCTCAGAGAAGGCCTGATCGAGATGGGGCTCCCGGTCTTCACCGACGAGGGGTTCCTGTCCAACACCGTGAGCGTCGCTAGGGTGCAGCCCGCTTGGTCGGCCTCCCTCCGAAGGCGGGTCCTCGAGAAGCACGACATCATGATCGCGGACGGGCTCGAAGCGCTCAGCGGTAAGATAATCAGGATAGGCCACATGGGGACGTCCGCGACTTCCCAGGCGATATCCGCGACGCTCGACGCGCTCTCAGAATCCCTGGCGAAAGTAAGGAGCTAGTCGCGGCTCAGAGAGGCAGGTTCACTGCCTTGCCTTCCTGCATCGACTTTCGCGCGGCTGCGGCGACCTCGACCGCGGCCTTGCCGTCGTAGGGCGGCACCTTGGTTTCAGTGTCCTTGACGATGGAGTCGATGAACGACTCCATCTCGAGCCTGTATGCTTCCTTGAACCTGTCAGCATACCCGCCGTATGCGGCGAGCGCTTCCTGAGACCCCTTTACCACCCGCAAGCCGGTGTCGGCATCCGGCCTCGTGAAGATCACGCCCTTGGTACCGAGGACCTCGACCCTGACATCGTATCCGTAGGTGGACATCCTGCTGGCGTCGACCTGGGCGACGACCCCGTTCGCCATCGAGAGGTTCGTGATCACGGTGTGCTGGTCTGGTTGCGAGCGCGGCGAGCCCTCCGCCTCCACCCTGCTGACCTCGCTCCCACAGAGCCACCTCACGAGGTCGTAGTCGTGGCTGCAAGTGTCGACGAAGATGCCGCCGCTGCTCTTGAGGTCCGGCCACTGTGCGGGGTTGGGGAGGGGCTCGCGGGTGTTCGACCTTACGAGCACTATACTCCCCACCTCTCCCGACTCGAGCACCTGTTTGACCCTCGTGTGGAGGGGATCGAAGCGCCTCTGATATCCCACTTGGAACTTCCCGGGGGACTTTTGCGTGGACTTCATCACTTGTTCGGCGTCATTGAAAGTGGTCGCGATGGGCTTCTCGCAGAATATGTGCTTCCCCGCTTCGCAAGCGAACTTCACTATCTGCGGCTTCAGCAGCGTCGGCGTCGCGATGACTATCGCCTGCACCTCCCGGTTGTCCACGAGCCTTAGGTAGTCCGTGAAGACGTTCGTGACTCCGAACTCGCCCGCCAGCTTCTTCGCGGTCTCTTCGACGACATCGGAGACGGCTACCAGCTTGGCGTTCGGGATGCCCTGCGCGAGGTTCGTCGCATGGATCCTACCCATCTTGCCAGCACCGATTATTCCAACGCCGACCGGACTGCTCCCTTGCGCCGCCACGACCATGCCGCCTCCTCGTCCAGAGGTAAAAACGATTCCTCCTTACTCTCAATTCAAGAAGGTGCCTGGTTTGCCCCCGAACCGGAGCGTTTAATTAGATATATCGCGATATATCTTTTGTGAGACATCGGTGATGGGTTTCGGCCGCCCGTGGATGCGCGAGTCCCGCCTGCTCAGGCGGGGAGACATACGCGTGCTGGTGTTGGAAGTCCTGAGCAAGCAGCCGATGCACGGCTACGAGGTGGTGAAGGAGATCAGCAGAATATTCGGAGGCCTCTACTCCCCCAGCCCGGGCATCGTCTACCCGACCCTCCAGTGGCTGGAGGACGAAGGATACGTCGGCATCGCAGAGAAGGGCGGGAAGAAGACCTACAAGCCGACTGCCGCCGGGGCGAAGTTCTACCAGGATAACAAGGCGGAGCTAGAGAGGCTGCTAAAGGGGTGGAAACAGGCGCGCGAGGGCGGAAGGCTCGAGCTGATGGAGGCCGGGATGAACCTCCGCCGCACCATGGGGTCTGTGTCGAGAGACCTGGACAAGGAGAAGGCCAGGAAGGCGGCGGCGATCCTCGAAGACGCAAGGAAGAAGATCGAGAAGCTAGCGCTCGAGTGAGCCTTCTGAGCTGAGTCGAGTCCACTGATTCAGGGCGCGCCTGTCATCACGCGCGCTGCGTCCTTCGCGACGGCGACGGGCTCGTGAGCTCCGCCGTCTTCCCCTTGGTCTGGTTGAAGAGGTCGAGGGCCTCCTTCTCGGATGCTCCCTCGTGCACTATCGCGTTTATCGCCTTGATCACCGCGACCGGATTGTCGTTCTGCCAGATGTTCCTCCCCATGTCGACCCCCACCGCCCCTTCCTCGATGGCCTTGTGGACGAGATGGAAGACGTCCGCCTCGGTGTCCAGCTTTGGCCCTCCAGCAACGACGAGCGGGACCGGGCACCCGTCCACGACCCTCGAGAACCCTTCACAGTAGTAGGTCTTGACCAGATGGGCGCCCAGCTCGGCCGCGATCCTGCAGGCGAGCGAGAGATACCTGTCATCCCTCTTGTCGAGCTCCTTCCCCACCGCGGTGATCGCCATCACGGGCATGCCGTACTCCTCGCCCTCGTCCACGAGCTTTCCGAGGTTGAGAAGCGTCTGCTTCTCGTTGGGCGCGCCGACGAATATCGAGATCGAGACCGCCGCAGCGTTTAGCCTGACCGCGTCCTTCATCGACGTGGTGATGCCCTCGTTGCTCAGGTCCTCCTGGAGGATGCTCGTCCCCCCGGAGACCCTCAAGAGTATCGGGACGTCCCACTCCGGGTCGACCGAGCTGCGGAGGATGCCGCGGGTGACCGAGACGACGTCCGCGTAGGGGACGAGCGGCGAGATCGTCTTCCGGGGGTTCTCGAGCCTGCGGGTCGGCCCCATGAAGTAGCCGTGGTCGCACGCCAGCATCACCGAGTGGCCCGTCGAGGGCCTGATCATGCGAGAGATCCTGTTCTTCAGCCCGTAGTCCATGGATATGTCCTCTTCAACGGCAGCCGGCCACGGATATTATCCTTTGCTTCCCGTCCCTATCCGTCTCTGGTGTGCGAAGGCTATGTTGGTGAGCTCATCCGCCTCCCAGTTCTTCTCGCGCGGAATCCACTCGAACCGTAGCTTCGAGAACCTGCGCGCGAGCTCCCTCGCCCTGAGATACTTCTCCACGTATGTGCCGCTCTTGAACTTCCACCTCCCCGCCATCTGGTTGACGAGCAGGGTGGAGTCCGAGAAGACCGTTATCTCTTCGTAACGGCGGGCCTCCAGGCGCTCCAGGGCCTTGATGAGGCAGAAGTACTCCGCGTAGTTGTTGCTCACCTCCTCCCCCGCGAGCCCGTGCTCCGAATGGGTTCGCCTTCCATCCTCGTAGACGACGTACCCGTATGTCCCGAGGCCCGGGTTCGGCTCGGCCCTTCCGTCAGTGAAGACCTCGATCATCGCCGCGGCGTCGGGCAGCGAGTAGATATGTGGTTTGAGAGAATAAAATTAGAAATGGGGGGGAGGTTGCCTCTGTCCGAGGTCCAACCTCGTCACGCGTGCGGAGCGAAGCCGCCTACTCGTCCGATTCTTCCTCTTCTTCAGCGAGCTCAGCGACCACAGCTGCGTTAGCGGGCTCTGAGACTCCTGAAAAGGCGGTCGTCCCTGATCCTTCCACGACGGTGCCCATCGCGAACCGGTTCGAGACCTGGGTGACCTTGATCTTGGCTGACTGGCCTTGCTTGCCACCAACCACGAAGATCACGAAGCCGTCGATCTTCGCGATGCCGTCGCCGCGCCTGCTTACATCGGAGATGGTCACGTCGTATTCCTTGCCCACCTCGACTGGCTTTGGCTTGCTGCTGTCCTTGCTTCCGAATGCATCGCTGCTGCCGAATCCGCCTCCACGTTGTCCGAAACTCATCCGTTATCACTTCCTACCGTAGTTTCCTTCGGTGGCGCAAGGATTTCAAATCAAGTAAATAAATCTTAGCGCGCTTTCCAAAGATTCCGCGTGGCCTTTCCCTAGCGCCAGGGCTCTTTCGTCATCTCAACGTGTTTCACCGCGTGCTCCGTCTCTGGAAGACTCGTGATGCCCAGGGCACATCTGGCGGTGAGAGTATGAATTTCAGCTTCACACAGAAGAAGAATCGCTTCATGTCCTGTAAATAGAGCGCGAACCCGCTTCAAGTCCGAGTGGCCGAGAGAGCGCGTTGAACCTCGATGGGGCGGAGGCTTTAGGGGTATTGATAGGGAAAATTCGTCTTGACGGGGCCGCCGTCTGAACGTGTCGATCATGACGGCGCCAGCCGTTTCCTGTTCATCTTGTTTGATAACGGAGGACCGGTCCGGCTCGAGGTAGACCGGTCCGGCTCGAGCGGCTTCATCGTGACCTGCGGGATTTACGCAAGTGCCATAGGGACGAATCCTTCGAGCACCCTGACGGAGAGCGCGTCGGTCTGGACAAGCGCAACAAACGCCATTCAGCGTAGTCGATCTGAGCTCACAGGGAGGTTGGCGACGAGGGCCGCCTGCAGTCGCAGTCACTCAAGTCTCTGTACCGCAGAGAAGACCGCAGGAACTGCGACCATTACGGCGGAATCCGCTCCCGGCTTTGCTTGCGGGGTGCACTAGGGATGGATTTCAGTCGCGATTCGAAGACGAGGAAGTATCTGGGCATTCTTGTGATGCTGGCCGCCTCGAGTCTCGCTTCGATTCTCTTTGCGTCCGTGCCAAGAGCCGTCTACGCAACAGGTCCTAACGTTGACCTGGGGGCGATGGTGATAACCTGCTCGAACGACGGAAGCGGGTTCTACGCAGAGCCGTACGACCAGCAGATCGCCCAGAACATGATGAGGAGCTGGGGAATCCCGTTCAACACGACCGACGTCTCCGCGATAACGTCTGGGACCTTCTGGGACTCAGTCAATCACATCAACAAGTACCAGTTTCTTGTCTACTTCGGCTGCGCGTCGTTCTCTACCGAGCCTACTCTCAGCTCGACGATAAGGAGCGCGGTAGCTGGGGCGATAGCGAACGGGACGAACGCAATTTTCGTGGGGGCCGGAGTCTACAACTGGATGAACTTGTTCGGACTTTCTCTTTCTGGGACGGGAGATTGTCCGTCCAATCCACAAGCTGGAGGGAGTTCGTGTTTCAAGGCTGGTAATGCTCTCATGTTCGGAATCAGGAGCAGCTTCTGCGGGATAACGAGGGGCGACACATGTTGGGTGAGAGGAAAGGTCTACGACGCGAACAACACTGCGGATTGGCCTGCGGGAAACGCAGTCCCCGATGTCAAGATGCCCACCCTCTCGTGGAACGGGACGCACGGAACGGAGTTCATGAACGCCACGGCAAACGACGTCGTCTATCCCAACACAATCTATCGCGACTATGGAAACAACCATGCTCAGATTTGGTGGTATGGCGCGACTGAGGGGCTGTTCGGGGACTATCTTCAAGGATGGGCAGGCACGTTTGACAACACGGAGTTCTCCTACGGATGCGCCTATGGCGGCTGTAGCTACTATCAGGGCTTTGCGCCCGAGGTCCAGCTCTTCTATTATGCTCTGAACAACGTAACGAGATACCCTGTCAGCATCATGCCTTGGGCGACCGACGGGAGCGCTGAGATAATCAGAGCAGAAGACCACAGTAGCATCTGCCCGACCTTCTCAGTCTGCATGAGTGCAGACCCCGCAGTCCAAGGAGAGGTATCGAGGGGGATCGTAGGAGAGATAAACGTCAACGTGAACGGATGGAGCAATAGCGTGCCGCTGCTCCTCACTGCCGGACTTCCTCCCGGCGCAACGAACTCTCCTTGCACCGGTGGCTATCAGTATTATGGACGGCTGACCACAACCTGGGACTCCCGGTACTTCCTGACTTGTGCTAAGGTCAACAACGCGACGGCCGCGTCGACGAGTGCGGTATCCAACTCCATAACAACCACGCATTCTAGCACGATAGACATAAGCGACGGGAACACGACGACGATAACGGAAGCCGAAGTCCTGGTCTCGACGGCAGGTTCCCCGTCGTGGACGTTGAGCTTCGTCGACTCTAAAGGCAACACGCTCTGGACGTCCCCTGATCAGAATACCTCTCTCTCTTCCGCGACCTGGGTGAAGTTCGCCGGCATCAACTTCACGGGAACAGACACCGGATATGTCAACAGCATACAGGGCAACGACGAGTTGAAGGTCACGGTCACGTCCGGGGCTGTGGTCTGGCACAATCAATCGTCGTCTAGCGCCAATTACGTTCTGACAGGGAGAGGAGGGTGGGACATAGTGTACATCGACCCCACGGCTGGCACAAACGACTTCGCCACCGCCGCCGCGATAATGCCAGATTCGATAAGGATGGCCAGCGGTTCCTTGTATCCTCGGGATAATTCGACGTTCTACATTACGGGGGTTCCGGGTCTTGTTCAGCCCGCAGACATAGCCGGTGATGGGAACACAGGCGCGCCGACGGCGGCAAACATCCAGACGTTCCTCAATGCAACGGACTGGTCCACCTACGGCGCCACTCAGGTGAGCGACTGGAAAGCCCTGGTCGCCCTTGGTTGGCAGATCGACACGAACGGCTGGACGCACGCCAAGGTCGCTTCAGGAAGCAATGACAACGACTTTGTCTACGGCAATGGGACCGCGATGGGACCTGCGGAGATGGCCAAGAGGGTCAACGACATCAAAGTCATGCTGGACAACGTGATAGGTTCGGCATACGTCTCGGCGGATTGGGCATTCGGAACCGCCGGCCAGACATACTATCCGGGGACCACGCAAATGGTCGCAGGAGGCTTCATGGAGGCGCAGCTCGCGACTCAGGACGTCGGGACTCAGACCTCCGTCACCGCCGGATTCTATCAGTCCTCGGCAGCAGGAGGTGGGAGCCTCTACGGAATAGGCGAGGGCTCAAAAGTCGCGGGAGGCGAAGGCTGGCAGAGCTCATACAACGAGACACGAGACATGCAGGGTATCATCGAGTCGCACTCCGACTCGACGAGCCCGTGGAACGACTTCGACCAGGCTCTCTCGATAAAGGTGACCCAGTCATACGACAAGAACTCGACCTGGTTCACGACCACGACCGACGCCCTCAACTTCTGGAACACGACCTTCTACGCAATGCAACACACGAAGACCTTCATGTGGAACCCATCTACGAACCAGGTGACCTTGACGTTCTACACTGGGACCAGCAACAACATAGACAAGGCGAATTTCAACGATCCGATAGTCTTCAGGCTGCCAGAGGCGCTCGACTCCCTCGGATTCACCACCGCAAGCGACAATCAGACTTCAGGGAACCTCGCGAACTCGACGGCGAACTGGAGATACTACGAGGTGGACGCCGGCCACAAGTGGACCTCCTTCACCTTCACGTACAGAGAGACTACGACGACCCTGACCGTCAACACAGGACCTACCAACCTTCAGAGCGGTTTCAGGTTCGATTACGCCACCTACAGCTCTCCCCAGACCTTCACGGTCTACATCAATTCGGTCCACGCGGTCAGCGCACCAAGCCCGACGAGCTGTGGAAACCTCTGCGAATGGTCTTGGTCTTCGTGGACTGACTCGGGAGCGCAGACTCATGAATATACCATCCCCGGAGCCGCGCCCACCCTATCAGCCATCTATGCCCAGACATCTCTTGTGCCTTCTGGGGTTCTTGACTACGTGCCGATAGCGATACACAACACAGGCCCTACGAATTGGGCGAAGGGGACGCAGTGGAAAGTCCTCGTAGACTGGTCCACATACTCTTCGCATCTCGCCTCCGACCTCGGCAACGTGGTGTTCTTCGACGGGAGCGGGAACATATGGGACTCATGGAACGAGAACGCGTCTTCGAGCTCCGTCACCAAGGGGCTGGTGTGGGCTCTCAGCCAGGAATCACTTGCCTCAGGTTCAACCTACACCATCTACATGGGCTTCTATCCGACGGGCACCGACACCTACTCTCCCACCGGAAACTGGGGCGAGGCCCCCACCCTCAGCCCGACCTACGCGCAGTATGACAACGGCGCTTTGGTCTTCCCAGCAGGGTACTGGGACTTCGCGGGGTCTTCGCTCCCCTCAGGATGGACTGGCTCTGGAGAGGTCGTGAGCAACGGGTTGACTGTGCCCGGAGAACGCAGCTATGCTTACACTTCAGCGACGACCTACGGATTGAACGCTTCCTTGGCTCTCGACATGTACGGGAACATCACAGAGCCCAGTCCGGCGCAGGTCTACAGCTGCGCCGGCTATGTTCCGCAGGATGCGGGGACCACGTGCGGCGTCGCAAGCGGCAGAGACATGGCAGCTTGGGCCCTCAACTCTGGGCATCAGCCGGTCGATGCCTTCGGGATGTCCGCTCTGACCGGCGCAGGACTGCAGTATGTAGATGGGGCAGACACTCACGGAATACAGGCATACACGATAATGTGGCCTAGCGCGAGTCAGGTCTCGTTCTCCTCGGCCTACGGCGCATACTACGACACCTCGGGAGGTCAGGTGCCTAACGTCGATCTGGCCATCGGCGCGGCCTCGAGCTTCAACGACAACTACAATCAGGGCCTTGGGCCCTTCAACTGGATGAGGTTGAGGGTCGACGGCGGCGAGTTCGACACCTCGACGTTCGGGAGCGCTACCACGGTCTTCACCCTGACGACCTCGGCTGGGTCCGGCGGGACCGTGTTTCCTTCCACTGAGGGCTGGGGTTCCGGCGCATCCGTCTATGTGCAAGCCGTTCCAAGCACTGGTTCTGCGTTCAACGGATGGACTTGCGCAGGGTCCGGTTGCGTGGCAGGCTCCAGCGATCCTATCTCTGTCACCATGAACAACGCGATCTCTGAGACAGCGTCGTTCAGTTCACTTTCCGTCACTCTGCCACTTGAGGTCTGTCTCCAGGAGCCTGGCGCGACTTCGGGGGCGTTCGGCCTCTCAGGAGCGGGCGTCTCCGCGACGACGATAGTGGGGGCATACTCCTGTTCCGCGGTCGATCTCAACGTCTCGTCGGCGTCCACCGTCGTCGTCACCGTCCCCGCCGACGGAACCAACGCGAGGTACCGGATGAACAGCTCATCGACTTCGGCCTTTACCGAGGACGTTCCGACTTGTCTCTCGGGCACGTGCGAGACGGTGAAGATAGACTCGTATTACCAGCTGAACAACACCTACACGGCTACGCCGGTCAATCCGATAGCCTGGGACTTCAACGGCTCGGTCGCAGTGAGAGGGACGGTCGCCGGGAGCTCGGGACAGACCGGCTGCAGCATCAGCACCACAAGCGGCGACGCGGCGGCCGCGTGCGCTTCATATTTCGACTATGGCACGACCGTCACGACCGCCTCTCCACTGGTGGTCTCGTCCACAGAGCGCTGGGTTCAGTCGTGCGGCCCCACGGGGGCTGAGGCTACCGCCACTACGGGAGGGAAATTGTACAATTGCAACTACGGAAGGCAGTGGCAGGTCGCGTTCGCGGTCTCCCCGAGTTCTAGTTACGGCTCGGTGAGCCCTAGCTCTACGTCATTCTACAACGACGGGACCAACGGAAGCGCTCTCCCGGTGGTTGGAACGGCTGACCCTGGGCACGCGTTCTCCTCCTGGAATGCGTCGTCTGGTTCGATAACCTTCGCGTCGCCCGGCTCACCGTCCACTACAGCAACCATCGAGGCGGCCGGGACGATAGACGCCGCCTTTGTTGAAAGGGAATCGACCGTATCTCTGACCTGCACCATGAGCAACAGCGCACCGGCAGACACCCTGGCATTATCAGAGAGTTCGGGCAGCGACCTTAGTCCGACGTCCGTGCTCTGCGACGGTTCGCCGCACACGATAACCGCGGAGGCCTCGGCGACGCTTACGGCGACGGTGGGGGCGTGCTCATCGAGTTGCGAGTACAGGTTCAACCCCTCGGGGACCCTGGTCACAACCTTGAGCATCGAGACGCCCTCCACAGGAGACAGCGAGTCGTGGTCCTTCCACGACTACATGCTTCTGGGAAACACCTACGTTGCGGACGCGAACGCCCAGACGGACTTTGACGCGAGCATGTCGTGCGCCCTCACGGGGACTCTCGGCGGCAATTCTTCCTCCTCGAACTCCATAAGCTCGACGGTGGCCGCATCAGGCTCTTCGACCGTCTATTTCGACTATCATACCCTGGTTGCATTCTGTGCCACCTTCTCATCAGCTCCGGCGCATTCTCAATGGGCGAGGGCGGGAGCCTACCAGTTCACAGAAACGACGGGAGGCAATTCGCCCACCGTCCAGTACTGGAAACAATGGGCCAACAACTTCGAGTATTCCGTGACGGGCGGAGGTTCGCCGACGACGGCACCCGCGTTGGCCTGCGACGATCTTGGAGCCCCAGCAACCCTCGCCCTGACAACAAGCAGCCAGGCCTTCTATTGCGACAACTCTGCCAGCGCGTTCGCGACGAACCCGATCGTGGGGGGCTCATCCACGGAGCGGTGGGACGACAATGGGCAGTCGTTCACGATCGCTTCTGGCGGAGGTAACGACACCTTCGCATACTACGACCAGCTCAACAACACGTACGAGGCCACGCCGGTCAACCCGACGGCCTGGGATGCGGGGCTCTCGATAGCCGTCACCGGGACGCAGTTCGGGAGCGCCGGACAGACG
>Ga0307372_10011459_pt1 | contig 11835 bp, 10 predicted proteins | sample OX1MG_FD_202533 | JGI IMG/M metagenome (GOLD analysis project Ga0307372, IMG submission 202533) | Soil microbial communities from Risofladan, Vaasa, Finland - OX-1 | ecosystem: Environmental > Terrestrial > Soil > Coastal area > Acid sulfate soil | place: Finland: Risofladan, Vaasa | collected...
ACTACAAGCAGGTGATCGGGGCGCATAGCACTCGGTACCAAGAGGAAGGCCAACTGACAAGCCGGCTGGACGGGGAAGACTCCCGCTCCGCGAACAGATGTCTCTAGCCTTCGGGTATGCGCCCGCCAAGCGGGTGCAACGCGAGGCCGGGGGGCGCCGCGTGATGAGCGATCAGGAGAATTGTCGGCGCATTGCCGCACGGAAAATGTAACCAGGGGAAGGATGTTGCCTCACCCATGATGTAACCCGAGGTGAAACGTGATCACGGAGGGAAACGGTGAGGACCGGGATGAGCTTCCAGTCCCGGCGCGAGTTGTTAGGGCGGGTTGGCCCGCGGTATCGCGAGTCGCGCGGGGCGCACAAGGTATGCATGCTCAACGAGTTTTTCGGGAGTACGGGCTACGTGCGCCCGTTTGCCGTCCGGTTGTTGGGACAGCCCCGTGGGTCGATCGCGACCACCCTCACCCACTTTGCCCTCCACGCATGGCTCCCGCGCCGTTGGGCTGACCCTCTCCGGCCAGCAGTTCCACGCCGCCCGCGCGGCGCTCTCCGTGGTGATCCTCCGATTGCACGATGGCAGTTCCCTCCGGCAGATCACCGGCCTGCCGCCGCCGCTTGCCCGCCCCCCCCTGGCCCAGGGTCACCCACTCCGCTCAGCCGGCCGCGCGGGCCTGATCCCCGTGCGATAGCCCGACTTCGCCTTCGACGCGGGCCGCGTCGTTCTGCCCGGAAGGCCGCCAGGGGCCGGCACGGAGCCATGGCTCCAGGCTCTCGGCCGGTTGGGGGAGACTCACATAGAAGCCCTGGGCTAGCTCGCAGCCCATCCCGACCAGCCACTCCCAGGTCGCTGCGGTCTCCACGCCCTTGACCACCACTTCCACGCCCAGCGCCACCCCCAACCCCAAGAGGAAGGCGAGCAGGGTGCTGTTTTTCTCATTGTCCAGTTCCGCGAGGAAGGACCGATCCAGCTTGAGCTCCTGCACCGGCAGCCGCCGCAACTGGCTCATCGATGAGTAGCCGCGCCCGAAATCGTCGATGGCCAGCCGCACGCCCGTGCCCGCGAGCGCCTCCAGCACCGTCACAGCCCGTTCCGGCTCGGCCAGCAGGGTGCTCTCGGTCATCTCGATGGTCAGGGCCGCCGCCGGCAGATCGTATTGACGCAGGAGCGCCGCCACCAGATCCGCGAACCGGGGCTCCTTCAGGGAGATGGGTGAGATGTTGACCGCCAGTCCAAGATCGAGGCCGCGGGCGAGCCAGTCAGCGCCTTGGCGGATCGCCTCCTCCAGCACCCAGACGGTCAGCGCGGTGATCGCCCCGGTCCGCTCGGCCACGGGGATAAAGCGATCGGGCGGCAGGAGCCCCAGCCGAGGATGCTCCCAGCGGACCAGCGCCTCCACTCGCGTGACCTGGCCGGTGGCGCACCGCACGATGGGCTGGTACCACAGCCGCAACTCACCGCCGGCAATGGTGCGCCGGAGGTCGGTCTCCAGGCGTGGGAGGGCCGTCTCCGCTTCCTCGTGGTCCTCTCCCTGGACTCGGTAGCCCCCACCCGCCCCCTTCGCCCCATACATGGCGCGATCGGCGCCCCGCTTCAGCGTCTGAGCGTCGTCCCCGTGTTCGGGATAGAGCGCGATGCCGATACTGGCGCCCACCCAGGCCGTCGCTTCACCCAGCCCCACCGGTTCAGCCAGAGCGGCGCGAATCTTGCCGGCCACCCGGATCGCGCCCTCCTGTCCGGCCCGCGGCAGCAGGATGCCGAACTCATCCCCGCCCAGCCGGGCCACGGTATCTCCCGCGCGCGCATGCCTGGAGGCGCTTGGCCACCACCCGCAGCAGCGTGTCACCCGCCTCGTGGCCGTGGGTATCATTCACCTGTTTGAAGCCGTCGAGGTCAAGCAGCAAGAGCGCGACCTGGGCCTGGTCGCGCCAGGCCGCGTGCAGGGCTTGTTCCAGCCGATCGTCGAAGAGCACGCGGTTGGGGAGGCCGGTCAGCGCGTCGTGATAGGCGGCGTGGGCCAGCCGCTGCTCGGTCTGCTTGCGCTCGGTGATATCCATGACGAAGGAGGCACGCCGTGGCCGGCCGTCGGCGCCGCTGATGACGGTCTCGGTACACCAGAGGACCAAAGGCCGCCCATCCCGGTGGATCCCCTCCATCTCCCCTTCCGCCTCCTGCCCGGAGGTCAGCCGTTGCCGCGCCATGGTCAGGTAGGCCGGGCGTCGGTTGCGTCAAGTTCCAGCGCAGGGCTGACGAGGTGGCACGCAGTCTGGTATGTTCGGGCGAGTTGTGAGCGTCAAGGAGGCGTACCATGCCCTGTCCACACTGCGAATCCGCGACCACCCAGGAGCAGGCAAAGACGACCAGTCTCGGTTACCGGACCTTCCGCTGCCTCGCCTGTCGGCGGCGGTTCAACGCGCGGAGTGGCACGGTATTCAACGACCTGAGTGTGCCGACCGACATTGTCTTCCTGGTCGTGCTTGGGCGGCTGCGCTATCCGTTGAGCCTACGTCACCTGGCCGAGATGTTCCTCGAGCGGGGATTCGTCTTCAGCCACGAGACGGTGCGAAGCTGGGAAGCGCTGGTGGCGCCGCTGCTGACCGACTACCTGCGGGCCAGGCGGCGCGGCAAGGCTGGGCTCAAGTGGCATGTGGATGAGACCTACGTGCAGGTCCACGGCGTGTGGTGCTATCTCTACCGGGCGATCGATGCCGACGGCAACCTGGTGGCTTCTCTCTTGAGTGAGCGTCGCGACATGGGCGCGGCCAAGCGCTTCTTCGCCCGGTCAATCGAGGTGGTTGGTCATAGCCCAGAGAAGGTAACGACGGATGGCCATGATGCCTATCCCCGCGCTATCCGGGAGACGCTGGGTGAGGATGTGGTGCATCGGTGCAGCCGCTCTAGGAACACTAGAATAGAACAAGACCACCGGGGCATCAAAGGTCGCTACCACCCGATGCGCGGCTTCGGTAGCTTCGACTCGGCAGCGCGTTTCTGTTCAGCCCACGATGAACTCCGCGACTATTTCCGGCACCGGACCAGGAGGGACGAGGTGGGGCCGCTGGGAGTCCAACGGGAGCAATTCCAGGCCCGGTCGGCGGAACTGCGGGCGCGGCTGCGGGTGGCGTAGGCGATCAACTGACGGGAACCACCATGTTCATCCGGCCCACACGACTCCCCTTGACCATCTCGCGCTCCCAAACTTGACGCAACCTCTTCGAGGCGCAGGAGAGGATAAGCTTGGCGCTGCGCAAAGAGATCCTGCGGCGACGCGGCATCATCGCGGAGGCGCGGGTGCGGCCACCAGGGATCGCCATGCCGGCGGCGTTGTCCGCCGCGCTGGACGCGCACCTCGCCGCCGTATCGCTGCCCAAGTTGCTCCCGTAAGAGTTGAGAGTTGCGGAGCGGGCAGGAGACCTGGTAGGAGGGTAGACGACCTGAACGGGCAAGAGGCAGCGGCACCGCGGAGGCAGACGTCAGGAGGCCGACTACCGCGAGGACAGCGAGAACACGCCTGGTCGCTGCTGTCCGCCATCCACCGGGATGAGCGACCCATTGATCCAGCTGCCCGCCGGAGAGGCCACGAATACTGCCACCCGCGCAACCTCTTCCGGTGTGCCCAAGCGCCCAAGCGGGAACTCCTCGTCCTGGAACTTACGGAAGCCCTCGGGATCGCGGTCCTGGTACCGCGCCCAGCCACCGCCGGGAAAGAGAATGGAACCGGGACAGACCGTGTTCACCCGAATGTTGCTCCGCCCAAGCTCCAGGGCCATGGCGCCGCTCAGAAAGATTTCCGCCGCCTTGGCACAGCCATACTGGCTCTCCGGCGCCGAGCGGAAGCCAGAGATGGAGGAAATGGTCACGATAGAGCCGCCAGCCTGCCGCGGCATGTAGGGGATGGCAGCCCGCGAGGCCCGCACCGCGTGGAACAGGTTAAGGTCAAATGTCCCCAGCCATTCCTCATCGGTCGACTGCATAATCCCCTTCCCTCTGGAGCCGCCCACGTTGTTAATCAGGATATCGACGCTTCCCAGGGCTTCCGCGGCGGCATCGATGAAGCCTTGCAGGGCGGCGGGATCCGTGACATCGGCGGCCTGGCCGAACACGTGGACGCCGCTGTCCCGAAGCTCGTTCAGGGCGGCGTCAAGACCATCCTGGTGGCGAGCGCAAATGGCGACATCGACTCCCTCCCGCGCCAGGGTCAACGCTATGGCCCGCCCGATGCCGCGGCTGCCGCCGGTGACAATGGCGGTCTTTCCCTTGAGTCCTAGATCCACGGCCCCGTGTCCTTCCGTGGCGCGTATGGCAGGCGCCACTCCATCGGTTGTACTCGATCAGCGATGATCCGAGAAAGCACGCCTACCCGCGGACAGGTACGCCCAACTGGCGGCCAGGGCGCGCACTCCGGCGACCACGTCGTCGGGCCGCGTAAGCTCATCCGGAGAGTGGCTGATGCCGTCGACGCTTGGCACGAACAGCATACCCACATCGACCAGGTGAGCCAGGCACTGGGCGTCGTGGCCGGCGCCGCTGGGCAGGAGCATCGGCGCGTAGCCGATTGCCTGCACAATCTGGGTCAGAGTCTCAACCATGCCGGGGGCAAACACGGTAGGCGTACCCTGGGACAGGAGATCGACCTGTACCATGACCCCGCGTGTTTCTCCTACCTGGTCACCTTGAGCAATGATCCGCTTGACCAGACGATCCATACTTGTGCCATCGATACCACGGATATCCACCATGAGCGTCACCGAGCCGGGGATAACGTTCATCGTGCCAGGCAGGCACTGCACGGTGGTGACGGTCGCCACGCTGCCCCGCGCGGATTCCCGGCGCGCGCATCGCTCGACGGCCAGCACGATTTCGGCGGCGGCACAGAGGGCGTCGCGCCGCTCCGCCATGGGGGTGGCGCCGGAATGGTCGGCACTACCCTGGATGGTGATACGGAGTCTAATCGGGGCCGCCACGGCGGTGACCACGCCGATCTGGCGCCCCGCGCGTTCCAGCCGCCGGCCCTGTTCGATGTGCAGTTCCAGGCAACTGGTGACGGTTCGATCGGCGGCCCGTCGCGGGCGTGCCCCTTCGCGCGCCAGGGCCGCGGAGAGGTCAAAGGGTGGATTCTCGATGGGGCGCAGATCCGCCGGCGTGAGTTGACCGGAGAAGAGCAGGCTCCCGGCTTTGCCCTGCGAAAACCGGACGGGTTCCTCGCAGCGCCACACCACGACCTCCAACGGCTGGGGCGAGGCATAGCCCGCGTCCCGCATGGCCACGACGCTCTCTACCGCCGCTACCACCCCCAAGGCCCCATCAAAGCGCCCACCATTCGGGACGGTATCCAGGTGCGACCCCACCATGCTGGCGGCGGCGCCCGGCTCGTTGCCGTCGGAGGATCCAAACATATTGCCGAAGGCATCGAAGGCGACGGTAAGGCCCGCCTCGCGCATCCACGACGCCACCAGTTCGGTGGCCACGCGCTCTTCCTCGGAGAAGGCGATGCGCGTGACTCCACCGCCCGCTTGGCCGCCAATGGCGCTCAATGCGTCGAGCCGCGCTTGCACGCGCCGCGCGTCAACCCGGTCCGCCACGGCCCGCGACAGGGTGGTATCCACGCCGATTAACTGCCCTTCGCGAAATCGGCGGGGCGCTCACCTTCCTTATAGACCTGCATGAACTCCAATTCAAAGCCCGGCACGGCCTGCCCGGCCAGGAACGCGACGTAGCCCTCGCTGTGGGGGTGGGGGCCGGTTACATTGCAGGCACTACACGGCTTGAGCACGGCACCGTCGGCGACCGCCTCCTTGATCGCCTGCTCGATATTGTCCACCTCCAGGCACATATGCTGCACACCCTCGCCATAGTGTGCGATATGTTGGGCGAACCGCCCCTCCGGGTCCGTGGACTGACAGAGTTGAATCTCCACCTCACCGAACGGGAAATGCGCCTCACGCGACCGGCCCTTGGCCCACTCCAAGCGCCGAGCCTCTCCCACCCCGAGCCGTTGCTGGTAGGTAGCGAGGGCGGCATCCACATCCTTGACCGCGACCGCCATATGCTTGATACGCCGGATCATGCGAGTAGCTCCTTCTCTATACCGCAACCAGAAACGAGAGTGCGCGTTACTTTGAGTCCGAGGAACGGCGTCGTTACCGCGCCCAGGCCGGGGCTGGGGACACAACGGATTCGCCGCCGTGTAGGAAACGGCCGCTGCCGGGCTCGGCGCGTACCTGGCCGCCGGCAAAGATGATCTCCCCGCGACGGACCGTGCATACCGGCCGGCCACGCAGCCGGCGCCCTTCAAGTGGAGTCCAGGGGTGCCTGCTGAACAGATCCTCGCGCCGTACCTCCCACTCGCTGCCCATATCCCAGAGCGCCAGGTCCGCGTCGGCGCCCACCCGAATGCTCCCTTTGCGCGGATAGAGGCCGACCAGGCGGGCAGGGCCAGCGGCGGAAAAGTTGGCGAACCAGGTGTAGGAGAGCCCCCGCCGGTGGATCCCCTCGTCGACGATGCTGGGCAGCATGACCTGGATGACATTCAAGCCAAGCGGCGCTTTGAAAATATCGCCGAATCCAGCCTCCTTTTCCGCGACCGTGTACGGGGAATGGTCGGAACAGATAGCATGCACGCTGCCGTCGGCAACCACCTGCCAGAGCGCTTCTACCTCCTGCCGATCCCGGAGAGCAGGCGCACAGCGGGCGAATGGGCCAAGCCGATCGAGGTCGCTCAGGTCCATGACCAGATATTGCGGGCAGGTCTCGCAGCTAATGGGAAAACCGGCGGCACGGGCAGCGGTGACGGCGCGCACGGAGGCCGCCGTACTGGCATGCGCGATATGCAAGCGGGCGCCGGCCGCCTGTGCCAGGTGAATGGCGCGCGCGACCGCCTCGGTTTCCACGACCGGCGGACGGGACTCGGCATGGGCGAGCGGATCGGTACGACCGGCGGCGGCCATGCGCGCCAGCCCATCCTGCAAGAGGTCATCGTTCTCGGCATGCACGATCAGCATGGTGTCCAGTTCGCGCATGAAGCCAAGGCATTCCAAGAGGGCCGCGTCGTTCAGGCGCGGATAGGCAGGACTTGAGGCACACAGGAAAGCCTTGAAGGCAAGGGCGCCCTCTTCCTTCAGGGCGGCCAACATATCTCGATCCTGTCCGATGGCGGCGGCAAAGAGACCGAAGTCGGTGATGGCGCCACGGGAAGCCAGATCGCGCTTCAGGCGAAAGCTCTCCACGTCGGTGACCAGGGGATCCGCTTGCGGCATCTCGACCACCGTGGTGACGCCGCCAGCGGCAGCGGATGCCGTACCATAAGAGAAGCCCTCGCGTTCGAGCCGTGACGGTTCGCGCAGATGGGTGTGAATATCCACCCCGCCAGGGAAAATGACCAACCCGGAGGCGTCCAGCTGCTCGCCAGGTACAGCGCGGGCGTCGTCCACGATGCCCGCGATCCGCCCGTCATGGAGGATCAAGTCAGCCTGGAAGGTACCGTACTCAGTCGCGACAATCCCACCCCTAATAGCCTGCACATCCTGGCTCATGTACCCACCAAACCTTAGTTGTACAACACAAGAGATTGTATACGATATGTATACTAAAAAGGAGCAAGGACGTCAAGCATGTCCCGACCGCGCGGCGAGCCCGCGGATCGTGTTACGGCGGGTGGCACGGCTAGAGCATCTTGAGGATGTTCTCTTTCAGGTGGATGATGTGCCGGCGCATTGCCGCTTCCGTACCCTTGCGGTCCCCGGTCTGGATCGTCTCGAGAATCGCCAGATGCTCCTCAATACTGGTATCGTAGACACGGGCGGCGCTGAGGTAGCGGAATCGATGGATCATGGCCGTAAGGTTTTCCATGATGGCCTGGATCCGCCGGTTACCTGCCGCTTCAAGTAAGGCAGTGTGCAAGGTGCTATCGGCCTCATTGAGCGCCCGATACGCTTCTCCGCCGCGCGGAGCGCTCTGCAGGCGCCGGAACTCCTGGGCTAGGGTCCCCAGCAGGACCGAGTCAACCGCGCCGACCGCCGCCCCTGCCACGTAGGGCTCGATCAGTTCGCGCACGCGGGTGATTTCCAGAAAGTCGCGCAACGATACTTCAGACACGATAGCGCCGCTATTGGCGACAATTTGCACCAACCCCTCATAGGAAAGGCGGCGCAGGGCCTCTCGTACTGGGGTGCGGCTGACCCCCTGCTGGGCAGCGAGCTGGCTTTCGCGCAGCGGCTGGCCAGGAGGAAGCTGGAGGGTAATGATCTCGGATTTGATCCGCTGATAGACCGCGTCCCACAGCGGGGGTTGCGTACCGGATGTACGTGCTGTCCGATCATCGTACACGGCTACCCCTGGCTGCCGCTCCTCTGCCTCATTCATCATCGAGATTCGACTCCATGCCTGGCAGTATACGTACTGTATACGCCATGGCCTTTACCTAGTGCTTTTTGCGCCAGCTTGGTTTGCAATGACGCAAGCCCGACCGCGGTTGGCAAGGCGCTACCTCCCGACCGCGGTCGGGGGCATCAAACCACGCGGGCTGATTATGCACTAGCTATACTAGCGGTCCATCCAGGCTGCTGCAAAGCGCACCCGGCGGGTGGTGCCGCTTCGGTTCGAGCATACCCGAAAGCGCTGACTATTTTCAGACCGTGCTCATCGCGCCGATACGACTTGACGCGGCGGAAAAAGACCGTATACTACTCGTATACAATTTTGGCTCCATGGATTGGCATGATGCCATGCACGGCCGGTAAGATCCGGTTATCCCAGATCAAGAGGTAGAGCGATGGCCAGATCCACATCGAGCCCCCAGCCATGGGGAACAGGCCCCGTTTCTCGGCCGCGTGGGCACGTCTTGCTCTGGCGCAAAGGAGGTTGTCTCCCTCTGAAGAATACATAACCGCCGCCGTCCCGCGTTCCCATGGCCCCCGCCATCGGAACTGCTCGACGATCACGACGTGAGAAATATGATCTGTACACAATTTCTAACCCCGCCCTTATTTCTAGCGCTTCTGGAGGTTGTGATGAGACCCTTACGCTGGCGCTCCGTGCGACGCCCCTATCCCTGGTTGGCGTCGGCCCTCATGCTCTCCCTGCTCCTCCATCCCACGGCGCCGAGCCACGCGGCACCCGCCGCCGTGCAGCGCGGCGGCACCCTCGTGATGGGCGTCGATCAAGACGTGGTCAGTTTCGATCCCAGCCAGACCCAGGACAATGAGTCGCTCTGGGTCGATCTCAATATCTACGATCAGCTGGTGCGCCTCACCCCGGACGCCACGAAGCTGGCACCGGATCTGGCCCAGTCCTGGGATATCCAGGACGGTGGCCGCGTGATCGTGTTCCACCTTCGCCATGACGCGCGCTTCTACGACGGCACCCCCGTGACCGCGGCCGATGTCAAGTTCTCCTGGGATCGGGAGCTCCTGCCCAGCGCGGTGACGAGCTGGACTCTACAAGCGGTGAAATCCGATCAGGCGGTCGATCCCTACACCTTCAAGGTGGTGCTCAAGCAGCCATGGGCTCCCTTCCTGAACGACATCACCCTGTGGGGCGCCTCCATTCTGTCCAAGAAGGCGGTATTGAGTGAAGGGGCATCCTACAAGAACCACCCGGTAGGCAGCGGCCCCTTCTACGTGGCCAATTGGCAGCCGGGTCAATCACTCCTGCTCAAACGGAATCCCTACTATTGGGAGCACGACGCGCAGGGCGGGCAGTATCCCTATCTAGACGCGGTGAAGCTGGTCTATCTCCCCAATGACAACACACGGATGGTCAAGCTGGAGGGTGGTGAGCTCGATACCGCTATCGACGTACCCTTCAATCTCCTCAATGTGATCAACGCCATGCCGGGCCTCCACGCGGAAACCACCCCCCAATTCGGCGCCATGGCGATCTCCCTGAGCCAGAAGTTCGCCCCCTTCCGCGACAATAAGATCCGGCAAGCGATGAATTATGCCATCGATCGCGAGGCCATCGTGCGCACGGTCTTCTATGGCCACGCCCTGCCGGCGCTCTCGCCGCTCGATCCCGGCATCTACTTCTTTACCGGGAAATACGGCTACCACTATAGTCTCGCCAAGGCAAAGGCCCTGATGGCCGCATCCACCTTCCCACAGGGATTCACCACCAAATTGCTGACCATCGCGGGTGATACGATCGGTGGTGAGATCGCGGTCATCATGCAGAACGAATTCAAGGCCATCGGCATCCAGATGCAGATCCAACCGCTGGACCCCACCACGCAGTATGCCATGCAGACAAAGGAACAGTTCCAGATGGCATACGGCTACGGCACGAGCGACAACCTCGATCCCAATGCCAATATGCTCTACAGCTTCGTGTCCAACGGTGGCGCGGATGCCGGCTATACGGGGTGGAAGGATCCACAGGTGGACCATGTCTTCGGTCTCACCCAGACGGCCATGGATTTCGCGGCGCGCGTGAAGCTCTATGACCAGTTCCAGAAGCTCACCATGGAGCGCGGTCCCTACATCTGGGTGGTCAATCCCACCAATCGCTATGCGTTCCACGACAACGTGCACGATTTCTTCCTGCAAAAGACCGCGCACTGGCCACTCTGGATAGTCTGGAAGTCCTGAGACTCGGAAGATCTGATCTGTGGCGCGTTCTCCCGGCACCTGGCGGGGAGGGCGCGCCGCCCACGAAAGGGTACCGCCATGGGCGATGTTCCCATGACCGTTGTTCCGTATCCCATACTCGAACGTTTCTGCCTTGAAGCGCTGGCGCGCATGGGCCTCACGGATGAGGAAACCTCGATCTGGGCGGACGTGCTGCTCCAGGGGGCGCTGCGCTCGGTACCGGGGCAGGGTCAGGGCGTGCAACGGCTGCCTGACTACTACCGGCGGATCAAGAACGGTGAGATGGCGCCGGGAGTCGACCTGGAGATCGTGAGCCGCGGCCCGGCGGTGCTGTTGACCGATGCTCACAATGGGCTGGGCTCGGTGATGGCCGTGCGAGCCATGCGTCTGGCCCTGGAACTGGCCGCCGGCCAGGGCATCGGCGCCGTCGGGGTCCGCCATAGCACGCACTTCGGGATCGCCGCCTATTATGCGATGCAGGCTCTGGCTCATAATTGCATCGGCCTCGCCTTTAGCAACGCGGGTCCGGAGATCGCCCCCTGGGGTGGGACCCGCGCCACCGTGGGCACCAATCCCTGGGCGGCCGCCGTACCGGCCGGGCAGGAGTGGCCGGTGGTGCTGGATATGGCGAACAGTACCTCGGGCAAGGGAATGATTGGCTGGTATTTGCGCGAGGGGCGCCGCATTCCCTGGGACTGGGCCTTGACCGCCGATGGGCGCTCTACCGATGATCCGGAAGCCGGGATGCAAGGGACGCTCTTGCCCCTGGGCGGCCCCAAGGGCTACGCCATGGCCGTGATCGTGGATGCCCTGACCGGCGTGCTGACCGGCTCGGCCTTCGGATTGACCGCATTCGCTAATCCTCACGCCCTCGATGTTGGGCACATGTTCATCACCATTGACATCTCGCGTTTCATGCCGGTAGCTCAGTTCAAGGCGCGGATGGACGCCTTTATCGGGGAGATCCGCTCATCGCCGCTGGCGCCGGGAGCGGAGGCAATCTACCTGCCTGGCGAACTGGAATATCGCCGGGAACAGGAGCGGCGCGCTCAGGGTGTGCCTATCGAGACCGACCGCCTGGCCGCCATGCGCGAGTTGGGCCAGGAATTGAACCTGGCGACCCAACTCTAACGCTCCGGTACAATGAGGCCCTGAATAGAAGGGAGCAAGGTTGATCGTGCAAGCAGATGTACTGAACCCGGCAAGGAGCGGTCAGCCTGCTATCCGCATGAGCGATCTACGCGCCCAATACCG
>Ga0307372_10011460_pt1 | contig 11831 bp, 12 predicted proteins | sample OX1MG_FD_202533 | JGI IMG/M metagenome (GOLD analysis project Ga0307372, IMG submission 202533) | Soil microbial communities from Risofladan, Vaasa, Finland - OX-1 | ecosystem: Environmental > Terrestrial > Soil > Coastal area > Acid sulfate soil | place: Finland: Risofladan, Vaasa | collected...
CAGATCGTCGCCGTCGATGGGATAGATCCCGCAAAAGACCATGGGCTTGGGGTCGAAGTAGCCGTCGAGGGGCTGGAGCGCGGGCTTGACGGCGTCGGTGATCGTCTCACCCGAACGCGCCGACGCCACGTCCTTGATGCCCGCCACGACGTAGCCGACTTCACCAGGTCCGAGCTCTTCGACTTTGATCATCTCAGGGGTGCGAACGCCGAGCTCTTCGATGTCGTGGTTTTGGCCGGCCTGCATCATGCGGATCTTCGAACTCTCGCGCATGGTGCCGTCGATGACGCGAATCGAACTGATCACGCCGCGGTACTGGTCGTAGTACGAGTCAAAGACCAGCGCGCGCAGCGGCGCGCGGGGATCGCCCAGGGGTGCGGGGATGCGCGCGATCACCGCGTCGAGCAGCGCTTCGACGCCCTCGCCGGTCTTGGCCGAGATCGAAAGGATCTCCGCACTCGGGATGCCCAAGACCCGCTCGAGCTCTTCCTTGCAGCGCTCGGGGTCGGCCGCGGGCAGGTCGATCTTGTTCAACACGGCCACGATCTCGAGATTGTTCTCGATCGCCTGATAACAGTTGGCGAGCGTCTGGGCCTGGATGCCCTGGCTCGCGTCGACCAGCAGCACCGCCCCCTCGCAGGCCGCCAACGAGCGCGACACCTCGTACCCGAAGTCGACGTGCCCGGGGGTGTCAATGAGTTGAATGATGTGGTCGTGGTAGTGGACGCGGACGTTTTGGGCCTTGATCGTGATGCCGCGCTCGCGCTCGATGTCCATCGAGTCGAGGTACTGCGCGCGCATCAAGCGCGGGTCGACGGCGCCGGTAATCTCCAGAATCCGGTCCGAGAGGGTCGACTTACCGTGGTCGATGTGCGCAATGATGCTGAGATTGCGAATCTTCGTCGAGTCGACGGGTACGAAAGAGGCGGCCACGGTCACCCAAGGCTACCGGGCCCGCGTCAGCGCTCTTCGCCGACCCGTCGCCCGGTTCTGGTAGCATCTCTAGGCCCGCGCGAAGACACGCGCGACGAGAACGAGGTTGTTTCGTGGCCAATATCAAAAGCCAAATCAAGCGCAATAAGACGAACGAAATCGCTCGTGAGCGCAATAAGGCCGTGAAGAGTGAGATTCGCACGCGCGCGAAGAACGCCGTGACCTCAATCGGGACGGAGAACGAGGACGCGGCGCTGCGACTCGCGATGAAGCGAATCGACATGGCCGCGGCCAAGGGCATCATCCACAAGAACCAGGCCGCCAACAAGAAGAGCGGCCTCATGAAGCGCATCAACTCGCTTCGCGCTTCGAACTAAGCCACGTCCCCGCGTCGGCGACGCCAGCGCTTTAGATCAAAGGTTCGGTCCATTCGACTCGGCACGCGCACGTCGTAGGACTCTTCGACGAACGTAAAACCTCCCTTTTGCGCGACGCGTTCAGACGCCACGTTGCCGAACAGGGTCTCGAGGTGAAGTTCGTCGAACCCGAGGTCTTCAAACGCCCACGCGCAGCCGCGCAGCAGCGCGCGCGTGGCGACCCCCTGGGAGCGCGCCGGCGCCGCGACCCAGTAACCCACACCACCTCGGCGAAGCTTCCAATCACGCGTCATGATGCAAAAGTTGCCCCACAGCTCGTCACTCGACGCGTCGACGAGCGCGAAACTCGCTTCACGCCCGTCGCGCCATCTCGCGGGCAGTCCCGCGATCCAGTCGATGGCGTGTTGTTCGTAGTAGGGCGAGGGGATCGCCGCGGTCCAGCGAGCCATCTCGGGGCCCTGACACGCCGCGGTCACCGCGGCCACGTCTTTCGACGTGAGCGCGCGCATCGTCACGACCCCGTCGCTCAGCGTGACCGGGGGTCCGAAGATTTTTCGCACGCCTCGAATGTACTCAGCCTTTTCGCGAGCGGCCTGCCGCGACACGCCCGGGCGCGAGCGAACCCTTCGGTCGCGCTAGGGACGAGGCATCGGTGCCCTAGGAGCGGCGCGCGGCGTGATTCAGGCGCGCGAGTCTCGCCACGAGGACCTCGAGCACCGTGAGTTCCGTGACGTCTTGATCGTTCACGAGGTCCCGGCCCCCGTAGCTGACCGCGCCCTTCAAGGCGAGGTCGGCGTCGGTGACCCAGTGCACAGCGGTCGCGACGCGTTCCGGGCCGAGGCGCCGCGCGTTTAGGAGCGCCTTGCCCGCCGGAAACGCGTTGATCCCGAGCAGGGCCGCGGCCTCGTCTTTGGAACTCGCGCCACTGCCTTCGAGACGCGCCATATTGAGAAAGTGCCGCTGCAGCATCGACACGATCTGCAGGCCGGCGCGCGAGCGCGAGTCGAGCATGCGTCGCGCGACCTTGATGGCCTTGGTGGTGTCGCCCGCGTCGATCGCGTCCGTGAGGTCCCACACGGGCACGTCCCCGGCGTCACCGAGGTAGGGCTCGAGGCGCGCGAAGTTGAGTGGCGCCGAACCGAAGATGGACTGCAACGTTCGGGCCAACGCGTCCACGCGCGCCACGTCGTCACCGATCTGTTCGGCCACTTTCTGGGCCGTCGCGACGTCGATGGTGACGTGATACTCGGCCATCTTTTCGCGCACGAAGGCGACGTGGTCCGCCGTTCGAGAGCCCACGTTGACCTCGATGACGTCGTGGGACGCCTTCACCAGTCGGTGGCTCTTCGCGCCCACGACCCCGAGCACCAACACGGTCGCGGGCGAGGGTTCGCTCATCCACGCCAGCAGCGCCGACGCGTCTTCGGCACTCAACTGCTGAGCGTCGCGCACGACGACCACTCGACGTTCCACCAGAAAGGGCGGCGTGTTGAGCGCCCCCACGACGCGCGCCACCAGACCCTCGGTGTTGTCGCTCATGGAGAAGTCCTCGAGGGCGAAGGAGGGGTCGAGGTCGCCGAGCGCGGCGACGATGACGTTGTGCAGCGCGTCGGCGACCATGGTCGCGTCCGTGCCAACCACGCACACACTCGAGCCGCTCACGAAGTCGCTCGCTCGAGCAACGTCGCGAGCGTGTTGCGCACCCTTACCGTCCCCGCCACGTCATGAACCCGAACGATACGACACCCGCCCAGGATGCCCAGCGCCGTCGCGGCGAGGGACGACTCACGCCGCTCGGTCACGCTTTGGTCGAAGAGGACCCCGAGGAACGTCTTGTTCGAGGCCGACAACAACAAGGGCGCCCCGAGGTTCGCCAACTGCTCGGAGTGGCGCAGCAGCTCCAGGGAGTGCGCGGGCGTCTTGCCGAGGTCGAGCCCGGCGTCGACGATGACCTGCTCGGGCGAGAGCCCCGCGTCGAGTGCCCACTGACGACGCTCGAGCAAAAAATCGCGAACGCTTCGCGTCACGTCCTCGTAGTGCGGCTCGGGGTCCGCCACGCGCGGACGCAGGCGAATGTGCGTGGCGACGACCGTGGCGCCGGCGGCGGCGGCGGCGGGCAGGTAGTTCGGGTCCGCGAAGCCGCTGATGTCGTTACCGACGCAGGCCCCCACCGCGAAACTCTCCTTGGCGACGCTGGCGCGCCACGTGTCCACGCTCAAGGGGACGTCGAAGCGCCGAGCTAATTCGCTCAGGACGGGCACGACCCGGTCGAGCTCTTCGCTCTCACTCACCTCGTCGCCGGGACCCGCCTTCACGCCGCCGACGTCGAGCAGGTCGGCGCCTTCAGCGACGAGCTGCTCGGCGCGGCGAAAGAAATCGTCGAGCTCGTAGGTCGCCGCCGGGGCGAAGAACGAGTCCTTGGTGCGGTTCAAGATGCCCATCACCAGGCAGCGCGTCGAGACGTCGACACGGCGCTCGCCGAGCGCGAGGTTCACGGGCCGCTCGAGGGCGACGACGCGCACTAGTAGAGGCGACTGGCTAAGCGACGTCGAAATGAAACGTAACGCGGATCCTCGGGTCCGAGGGCGTCGAGCATCGTCAGCAGCGACGCCCTCGCGGTCTCGTCACTCGACTGCGCCAAGAGGTGCTCAAGGGTCAAGTCGAGGTCGCCGCTCAGGTTCACTCCCTCGCGCTGGAGTTGCACGCGCGCGAGCACGGTCTTCGCGGCCACTTGGTTCGCGAAGGGCGTCAAGACGCTCTCGGCCTCGTCAAGGCGATCGCTCTGGCGCAACAGATCTGCGAGCGCGACGGCCGCCTCTTCATTCTGGGGGTCGCTCGTGAGCGCCTCGCGCAGACTCGCCTCGTCGCCGGCGCTGACGAGTTGATCGACCTGCGACGCACCGGGCGCCAACTTTTCGACGAACTCACGCACCGCGTGCTCGGGCAACGCGCCGACGAACGTGTCGACGACCTGGCCCTCGTGAATAGCGAAGACGGCCGGGATCGATTGGACGCGAAAGGCCTGAGAGATCTCGGGGTTCGCGTCTACGTCGACTTTGGCCAACGCGACCGCGCCATTGGTCTCGCCGACGACCTTTTCGATGATCGGCCCCAGCGTGCGACACGGTCCGCACCAGGCCGCCCACAGGTCGACCACCACGGGAACTTGGTGGGATCGGTCAATAACTTCTTCTTTAAAGGTGGCGTCGGTCACGTCTAACACGACCTCCAGACTAATGGGGCCCGGCATGAATCAAGGGGGGTGGACAGCGCTGTTAGCCTCAGCGACCATGGGCGCGGTGACCGGGATTGACGAAGCCAGCGTCACTTCGTGGCTGGTCGAGCACGTCGGCGCCGTGGCTCCTCTCAACTTCACGCTGATCGCCGGCGGCCGGTCGAACCTGACTTTTCGTGTCGACGACGCGCACCATCGGGCCTTCGCGCTTCGACGACCGCCGCTCAGCCACGTCCTTCCCACCGCCCACGACATGGTGCGCGAGCACACCATCATTTCGGCGCTGCACCCGCAGGGGATCCCCGTCGCCACGCCGCTCGGGCTCTGCGTGGACGAGCGCGTGAACGAACGGCCCTTCTACGTGATGGAGTTCGTCGAGGGCGCCATCTTGCGCGATCGCGCCATGGCCGAGGCGGCCTTTGACGTCGCGACGAGGGCGATCATCGGCGACCAGATGGCCAAAGCCCTCGCCCAGCTCCACGACGTGGACGTGATGAAGGCGGGCCTGGGTGAGCTCGGACGACACGACGGCTACGTGGAGCGCCAATTGAAACGCTGGCGCACCCAGTACGAACAGATGAAGGTCGAGGGCGTCGACCATCACGGCCTCGTCGAAGCGGTCGGCGAGCAACTGGCCGCGCGCGTGCCTCGCCAACAGCGCGTTTCGGTCGTGCACGGCGACTATCGACTCGACAACACGGTGCTCAACGAGCACGGTGGCGTACGGGCGATACTCGACTGGGAGATCAGCACGCTCGGCGATCCCATGGCCGACGTCGGGGTGCTGCTTTGTTACTGGAGTGAACGAAGCGACGTGACCGCGGCGTTACTGGGAGCCGCTCCCACCACGGCCGAGGGATTCGCCACGCGCGAACAGGTACTTTCCAGCTACGGCGCCTACAGCGATTTAGACCTCAGTGAAGTCAATTACTATCAAGCATTCGGGTATTGGAAGCTTGCCTGCATCTTGCAAGGCGTCTACGCGCGCTACCGCGCCGGTGCGACCGCCGGCGACCAGGGCAGCGTGGATGAGTTTCCCGCCCATATCGCGATGCTGGCCGAGACCGCGAGAGAGACCTTGGAGAACTGATGGACGACGAAATCTACGACCGGGTGATCTTCCTCGCCGACCCCGAGTTCAACGAACCCGTCCTCGTCTTTTGTCTCGAAGGTTGGATCGACGCGGGCCTGGGCGCGAGCACGGCCATGGGCAACCTCCTCGAGACCATCCCGACCGAAGTGCTCGCCACCTTTGACACCGAATACTTCATCGACCAACGCGCTCGCCGGCCCCTCGCTCGCATCGTCGACGGGGTCACGACCGAACTGACCTGGCCCGAAATCCAGTTGCGCTACGGGCGCGACGGCGACGGGGCGGACATCATCTTCCTCGTGGGGCCCGAGCCGGACTTTCACTGGAGCGACTTCATCGACGTCGTGACCGACGCCGCGGGACGATTCGACGTTCGCATGGTCGTGGGTCTGGGCGCCTTTCCCGCACCCACTCCCCACACGCGACCCGTGCGCGTGATCGGCACCGCGCCCGCGACGAGCCTGGCGCTCCTGCAGGTCGTGGGCACCGTGAGCGGCGAACTCGAGGTCCCCGCGGGTATCTCGAGCGCGCTGGAGCTCGGCTTTGGCGAAGTGGACGTCGACGTCGTGACCCTCTGGGCGCGGGTCCCGCACTACGTCGCTTCGATGCCCTACCCCCAAGCTTCGGCCGCGTTGATTGACGGGCTCGCGCGGGTCGCGGGACTGACCTTGGACGCGACGAACCTGCGCGATTCGGCCGAGGAGGCCCGCCAGCGCGTCGATGAACTCGTCACCAACAACCCCGAGCACTCCACGATGGTGAAGCGTCTCGAGGCGGCGGCCGACGAGACCGAGGGCACGTCCCTCGGCGAAGAACTACCCAGCGGCGACGAACTGGCGGCCGAACTCGAGAGGTTCCTGCGAGGCGAGCAGAGCTGACGTCGTTGTGCGACGACGGTTGGTGGCATTCGCTTCGTTCTCGTAAAGAACGACCCTGTGAAGGGACCGACGCGGCTTTGCGCCGTCTGGTCGTCAATCGATAACTCGTGGCGAGGGACGGCCCCACCGCCCAGTACGTGCCCGCCGCGTTCGTGCTCAATCGCTCAGCGCGATACCAAGTTCACCCAGGAGCGCGCGGACTCGAACGTCGATCTCCTCGACGATCCGTCGAACGCTCTCGCGACCTTGTCCCGCGGGATCGTCGATCACCCAGTCGACGTAGCGCTTGCCCGCGACGAAGGGGCAGGTCTCGCCACAGCCCATGGTCACCACGACGTCGGCGCCGCGCACGAGCTCGTCGCTCAGTGGCGTCGCCACCTCCTCGGCGCTGCTCAAACCCCGCTCCGCCAGGACGGCCGCGACCTCGGCGTTCACCGAGGACCTCGGCTCGGAACCCGCCGAGCGCACGTCGAGGCGACCCTTGGCGTAGTGCTCGGTCAGAACCTTGGCCGCGACGGAACGGCCCGAGTTGTGAACGCAGGCGTAGAGCACCACTTTTCGCTCCGTCACGAGTGTGCCTCTCGCGTTTCACTCCCCACGCGTGGTTGCGCAGCGCGAAAGCTGAAGCGTCGCCGCGCCCAAAGCGAAACGTAGACCAGTCCCACGAGGGCGGGCACCTCAATGAGCGGGCCCACGACGCCCGCCAGCGCCTGACCCGACGTCACTCCGAAGGTGCCGATCGCCACGGCGATCGCGAGTTCGAAGTTGTTGCCCGCGGCCGTGAAGGCCAGGGTCGCCGTCGCGGGGTACGACAGGCCGAGCGAACGCCCCAAGATGAACGAGAGGCTCCACATCAAAGCGAAGTAGCACAGCAGCGGCAACGCGACGCGCGCCACGTCAAAGGGCCGCCGAGTGATGGCGTTGCCCTGCAGGGCGAAGAGGATCACGATGGTAAAGAGCAGCCCGTAAAGCGCGAAGGGCCCCAAGCGCGGCAGCAGCTTTGCTTCGTACCACGTTCGGCCCCGCGCTCGTTCCGCGAACCGGCGCGTGAGATAGCCCGCGACGAGGGGAATGCCCAAGAAGATGAGGACGCTTCGCGCGATCGACCAGACCGCGACGTGCACGTTCTGGGTCGCGAATCCGAGCCAGGAGGGCAACACCTTGAGATAGAAGTAGCCCAGCCCCGCGAAGGCCACGATCTGAAAGAGCGAGTTGATCGCCACCAGCAGCGCCGCCGCGGTGCCGTCACCGCACGCCAGGTCGTTCCAGATCAACACCATCGCGATACAGCGCGCCAGACCCACCAAGATCAGACCCGTTCGATAGGCCGGCAGGTCGGGCAAAAAGAGCCAGGCCAGGGAGAACATCAACGCCGGACCGACGACCCAGTTCAAGGTCAACGACGAAACGATGAGGCGTCGATTCGTCGCGACGCTCGACATCTCGTCGAAGCGAACCTTCGCGAGCACCGGGTACATCATCACCACGAGCCCCAGGGCGATCGGCAGGCTGGTCCCGGCGACCTGCACGTGGCCGAGCGCGCGATTGAGTGTGGGCAGAAGTCGACCGAGTCCGAGTCCGGCCCCCATCGCGACGCCAATCCATACCGGCAAGAACCTGTTCAGTGCGGAGAGTCGCGCCGCGACGGGCGCGGGCGCGTTTGAGTGAAGCGACGTCCTCGTCATCGCGCGCGTGTCGTCAGCAACAAGCCGGTGCCGGCACCGATGCCGACACCGACTTCGACATCGACGCCGAGTCACCACAGGTGTCGTCACTCATCACTTTTTGGGCGTCATCCGCGTCGGCCAGCACCGTGTAGACCTCCCAACGCGCGTCGTCGGGTCCGCTCACCCAGACCTTGTCCTGCACGGCGTGACAGCACGACGTTTTCATTTCGACCTCGGTCGCGAAGCCCTGAGCGCTGAGATACGACGTCGCTTCGACGACATCGTCACTCGAGAAGACTTCGACACCCAGGTGGTTGATCGTCCCGGGCGATTCGACGTTCTCGAACAAGACCAGTTTGAGCGGTGGTTCGGCGATGGCGAAGTTGGCGTAACCGGGGCGACGCTTCGCCGGAGCGGTCTTGAAGAAGGCGCTGTAGAACGCGACGGCCTCGTCGAGGTTCGATACGTTGAGCGCTAACTGGAGTCGCGACAAGAGTGCTCCTTACATTGACAGATATCAATGAATGACCCTAGCCGTTACATTGATATCTGTCAATATTAGGATGTGGTGATGAGCGATCTGAAGATCTCGGCCAAGGACGCCGAAGTGCTTTCGTGCTGTAGCCCCATCGCCGCCGCCCCCCTGAGCGAGACCGAGGCCCTCGACGTGGCCCAGGTCTTCGCCGCGCTGAGCGACCCGGTACGCCTGCGCATGCTCTCGATGATCGCCTCGGTCGAGGAGATCTGCAGTTGCTCGCTCGAAGGGCCACTCGCCAAGAGCCAGCCCACCATTTCGCACCACACGCGGGTCCTGGCCGAAGCGGGACTCATCACGGGTGAGCGTCGCGGACGCTGGACGTGGTGGCGCGTCGCGCCCGAGCGCCTGAACGACGTCGCGCGGGTCCTGGGAAACTAGCCGGGCGCTAGAGGATCGTTTCTTCCCTCGACCCGTCGACGTCGCGCGCTTCGATGCGCAGTCCGAGTCCCAGGGCGTAGCCCTCGAGAAAGAGGGCACTGTCGTCTTGGCGAGGATGTCGATTCGCGAGCGCGTAAAAGGCCGCAGAGTGGTCGGCCTCGATCAGGTGGGCCAATTCGTGCACCAAGACCGCGTCGATCACCCACTCGGGACACTGGCGCAGCCGGCCCGAAACACGAATCTCGCGAGAGACCGGCGAACACGAAGCCCAGCGCGACTGCTGATTGGAGACCCAGCGCACCGAGGCCGCCTTCACGCCTTCGAGGTAGAGCTCGGCCAAGACGTGGGCTCGCTCCTCGAGGGCCGCGTCGCCGGCCGAGATCTGCGGGCGCTGGGTCAAGAGGCGTTCGACGAGTTCATCAACGAAGACCACTCGTTCACGCCCGCGAATTCGCGCGGGAATCTGCACGACGATTCGACTCCCCGACCAGTGAGCGGCGCCGGTCTTCTTGCGTCGGGTCGAGGCACGAATCTCCACTTCGGGCCGGTCAAAGCGCGGCGGTTCGATCGTCACGTGCGGATCGAGACCAGGTGAACTCGCCATCAGACGATGACGTTCACCAAGCGCGGCGGGCGCGCCACGACTCGCTGGGGCGTTTCACCGTTGAGGGCGCGACGAATCTCCTCGTCGGCCAGGGCGAGGGCCTCCGCCTCACCTTCGCTCAGTCCCGGAGGGACCTGCAGTCGAGCGCGAACTTTGCCGTTGACCTGCACGACCATCGTCACCGTCTCCTCGGCCACGAACGCCGCGTCGGCCTTGGGCCAGGACTGTAGGTGCACACTCACTTCGCCGGGGTGACGCTGCTCCCAGAGCTCGGCGCTGACGTGGGGGGCCAAGGGTGCGAGCATCAAGAGCAAAGAGTCAAGCGCGCGGTCGAGCGTGCCCTTCTCAATGCCCGCGTCGCTGCGCGCGGTCTTCGAGACGACGTTGAGCAGCTCCATCAACGCCGCCACGACGGTGTTAAAGCTCCAGCGCTCGAGGTCATTCGTGACGCGCTCGATCGTGCGATGCTCGGCCCGGGTGACCGCGAGGTCGCTGTCGTCGGGGACGTCGTGGAAATGCACGTCGTCGTAGCAGGCGAGTCGATAGACCCGGTCGATGAATCGCGCGCAGCCCTCGATCATGTCTTCGCTCTGGTCGTTCCAGTCGACGTTGTCCGCGGGTGGGCCCACGAAGAGATGAAAGAGGCGAAGGCTGTCGGCCCCGACGCGCTCGTAGTAGGGCTCGGGGGCGACGAGATTGCCCTTGGACTTGCTCATCTTGGTGCCCGACAAGCGAATCATGCCCTGGGTGAAGAGACGCTCGAAGGGCTCGCGCGGGATTCCCGGCGCGACGCCGATGTCGTTGAGCGCCTTGACGTAGAAACGCGCGTAGAGCAGGTGCAAGATGGCGTGTTCGACACCGCCGATGTACTGGTCGACGGGCATCCACTTGGCCACCTCGACGGGGTCAAAGGGCACGCCTTCGCTGAAGGGGTCGGCGAAGCGCAAGAAGTACCACGAGGAGTCGGTGAAGGTGTCCATCGTGTCGGTCTCGCGGCGCGCCGGTCCCCCGCAGATCGGACACGTCGTGCGAAAGAAGCCCTCGTGGGTCGCGAGCGGGGACTGGCCGGTCTTATCCATCACGACGTCGTCGGGAGCCAGGACGGGCAGCTGTTCGTCGGGGACCGGCACGATGCCGTGCGCGTCGCAGTAGATGACGGGGATCGGGCAGCCCCAAAAGCGCTGGCGCGACACGAGCCAGTCGCGCAGGCGGTAGTTCACCTTGCGTAGCCCCTCGGCCCTTTCGAGCAAGAACTGCGTCGCGGCGAGTTTGGCGTGGGCGATGTCGAGGCCGTCCATGAAGCCCGAATGCACGTGCGGCCCGTCGCCGCTGTAGGCGCCGCCTTCGAAATCGTCCGGCGGTTCCACCGTTCGCACGATGCGCAGCCCGTACGCCTCGGCGAAGGCGTGGTCGCGTTCGTCCTCGGCCGGCACGGCCATGATCGCGCCGGTGCCGTAGGTGCCCAGCACGTAGTCGGCCACGTAGACCGGCACTGACTCGTCGTTGAAGGGATTGACGACGTAACTGCCCGTGAAGGCGCCGCGCTTCTCGAGTCCCACGCCCTCGCTCGACGAGGTCGTGCGCTCCATCTCACTGGCCGCGGTCGCGCGGGCCACGAGATCATCGACCGCTTCACGATGTTCGTCCGTCGTGAGCTCGCCGAGCAACGGGTGCTCGGGGGCCACGACCGCGTAGGTGACCCCGAAGCCCGTGTCGGGGCGCGTAGTAAAGACCCGCAGCGACTTCGATCGATCGTGGGCGAAGGCCAGGGAGAACTCGACGCCCTCGCTTCGTCCAATCCAGTTGCGCTGCATTGCCTTCACCCGATCGGGCCAGGCGAGCGCGTCGAGGTCGGCCAAGAGTTCGTCGGCGTAGTCGGTGATCTTGAAGAACCACTGCTCGAGGTTCTTTCGCACCACCAGGTCCCCCGAACGATCGCAGGTCCCGTCGGCGTTCACCTGTTCGTTGGCGAGCACCGTCATGCACCCCGGACACCAGTTGACCGGCGCCTCGGCGCGGTACGCCAAACCGTTCTTTAAGAACGCGAGGAAGATGTACTGGGACCAGCGCATGTACTCGGGGTCGTGGCTGTTAAACGTGCGCCGCCAGTCATAGACCGCCCCGAGTC
>Ga0307372_10011468_pt1 | contig 11823 bp, 11 predicted proteins | sample OX1MG_FD_202533 | JGI IMG/M metagenome (GOLD analysis project Ga0307372, IMG submission 202533) | Soil microbial communities from Risofladan, Vaasa, Finland - OX-1 | ecosystem: Environmental > Terrestrial > Soil > Coastal area > Acid sulfate soil | place: Finland: Risofladan, Vaasa | collected...
GGCGAGGCCCGCCGGCAGACCCGGCGGCGGGAGACAGGGCCAATGACGCGACCAGGGCAATGCGCAGCCATCGTGACGCGAGCAACGACATGGGAACTTCTCCGTACCACGTCGTGAGAGCATTGCTGAGACCTTTCTCAGAGTCGGATTCTTAGAAAGCTCTCATCCGGGGAGGGTTACCTCAGTCACGTGAAGCCGGTGGCCCCATTCCCGTATTGGTGGAGTGCGGTGGCCACATTTGTCGTTACAATGAGAGGAATCCCTCCGCCTTTCCGTGCGCATACGAGGCCCGGGCCAGTGCAGGCGCGGCGCGACTGAGGCGGTTAAACCAGAGAAATTGCGGAACTTGCGATGGGAACCATGCGATTGGGCGACCTGCTGATTCGAGCCAAGCGGGTCACCGAAAAAGACGTTCAGGCGGCGCTGGAGCGGTCCCGCGACGTGGGCGGCAGGCTGGGCGAGAACCTGGTCGCCCTGGGCGCCATCGACCAGCGCACCCTGTCCAACTTCATCAACCGCATTCCCGCGGAGCCGGTCGACCTGGCCGCCACCGGGATGGAAGAGGGCGAACTCATCGACCTCCTCCTCAAGCTGATTTATACCGGGCGGCTGCAGACGGTTCGGGACTATCTCGACGCCGTCAAGCTGCCCTATCACATCATCGCCGACGTGGTGAAGACCGCGGTTGATCGCACATTCCTGCAGACCCTGGGCTCGCGGCGTTCTGACAACCTCCTGGACATGGCCTATGGCCTGACCGACGCGGGCCGCGCCTGGGCCAAGAACGCTCTCGAACGCTCCGGCTACGCCGGGCCGGCGCCGGTCACGCTCAACGAGTTCAACGAGCAGACCAACGTGCAGAAGCCCACCAACGAGTTGATCTCGGTCGACCGTATCCAGATGGCGCTGCAAGGGCTGGAGATGGACCAGAGCATCGTGGAGCAGGTGGGGCCGGCGCTGAACTCCGGCCGCGCCATCCTCATGTACGGTCCTCCCGGCAACGGCAAAACCACCGTGGCGCTGCGCTTTGCCGCCGCATTCCAGGATGTGGTCTACATTCCCTATGCCGTCCAGGTGGAAGGCCAGACCATCCGCGTCTTCGATCCCGCCATCCACCACGAGGTGGCTTCGGCCAACGTGGGCGAGGAGCCCGATTCGTTTGTGCGCCAGGATGAAACCGACAAGCGCTGGGTGCCGTGCCGCCGGCCCTTCGTCATCGTGGGCGGCGAGCTCACCCTGGAGATGCTGGACCTGCGCTACGACGAAACCGGCCGCTTCTACGAAGCGCCGCTGCACATGAAAGCGCTGGGCGGCTGCTTCTTCATCGACGACTTCGGGAGGCAACTGGTGAGCCCCACCCACCTGCTGAACCGCTGGATTGTGCCTCTCGAAAACCGCTACGACTTCCTCAAGCTCCATACCGGCAAAAGCTTTCGCATTCCCTTCGAGGAACTGGTCATTTTCTCCACCAACCTCGATCCCGAGGACCTGATGGATCCCGCCTTCCTGCGCCGCCTTCCCTACAAGATCGAGGTGGGCGGCCCTGACGCCGGGCGCTACCGCCGCATCATGCAGGCCGAGTGCGAGCGCAACGGCATGAAGCTGACCGAGGACATCTTCGCTTACATCGTGAACAAGCTGCGCCGCGAGAAGCAGATGGAAATGGCCGCCTACCAGCCGCGCTTCATCGTCGACCAGGTGGTGGCCACCTGCCGCTTCCTCGAGCAGCCGGCGCACTTTGAAACCCGCTACATCGATTACGCCCTCGACAACCTGAGAGTAAAGCGGCCCAACGAGACGCCCATGACGCAGAGGACAGCGGCCCAGGTCGGCTGATCGGAGCCAGCCGCCCACAAGGTCCTAAATCTCCGGGTAAAAATCGAAAAACGCATCCAGACTGCGCTTGAGCTGCTGCTCGATCTCTTCCCGCGAGCCCTCGAGCACGTGCATGGTGACATGCGCCTGGTGGCCGTTGACCAGCGTAAGGGTGGCGTCCTGAACTTCTTTCACTTCGCCTTCGGGGAGCAGGCGCAGGCCGTAGACTAGAGTCAAATTCGCCATGGTGTTCATCATATCGGGAGGGAAGGGTTAAAGACTTCTCAGAGATGAGCTTTTTCTATTCCTGTCCCCTTCCCTTTCCGCAAATGGATGCGTGGGCGCTCCGCCCACGCAGCCGCCGCAAAATTCGCAGATAGAATCAACCCAGGAACCATCGATGATCGAGACCCGCGATACTGTGATTCTGGGCTCCGGATGTTCGGGGCTTACCGCCGCCATCTACACCGCGCGCGCTGCGCTCCAACCTCTGGTGCTGGAGGGCCACGAGCCCGGCGGCCAGCTTTCCATCACCACCCTGGTGGAGAACTTTCCCGGCTGGCCGGAAGGCATCCAGGGCCCCGAGCTGATTGACAACATGAAGAAGCAGGCGGCGCGGTTCGGCGCCGAGTTCCAGCCGGCGCACCTGGTCAGCGTGGACCTGCACACGCACCCCTTCAAGCTGAAGACCACGCACGGCGAGGTTCACACCCGCTCGCTGATCATTGCCTCCGGGGCAAGCGCGCGCTGGCTCAACCTCCCCAGCGAGCAGGCCCTGATCGGGCACGGCGTGTCAAGCTGCGCCACCTGCGATGGATTCTTTTTCCGCGGCCTCGAGATTGCAGTGATCGGCGGCGGCGACTCGGCCATGGAGGAGGCGCTGTTCCTCACGCGCTTCGCCTCGAAGGTCTACCTGCTGCACCGGCGCGAGAGTTTCCGCGCCAGCAAAATCATGCTGGACCGCGCCATGGCCCATCCCAACATCGAGCTCCGCACCAACGTCGTCGTGGAAGAAGTTCTGGGCGTCGATGCCAATGAAGTGCAGGGCCTCCGCCTCAAGGACGTCACCAACGGTACTACCAGCGTTTTGCCCGTCCGTGGAATGTTCTTAGGCATCGGCCACGAGCCCAACGCAAAGATGTTCCAGGGCCAGATCGACCTCGACGCCGACGGCTACGTGAAGACGCGCGACAACGTCTTCACCACCCGCAACAGCGTGCTGGTGCCCGGCGTGTACGCATCGGGCGACGTGCAGGACCGCCGCTACCGGCAGGCCATCACGGCGGCGGGGACCGGGTGCATGGCGGCGCTGGAAGTGGAGAAGTATCTGGAGGAACACGGGCGCTGAACCTAACAACATAGGCATGGAATTCCCTAACGACGAGAACGGAGATGTGCTTCGTCGCCTGGTGTCCAGCGGCGATGATCTGAGTAAGCCGCGCGATATTGATTTCGTTGTGGTCTTCCGCGAAGAGGATTCAGCACAGGCCTTTGCAGACCAAATTCGGCAGCTAGGGTATCAGGTAGTTGTGGTGCGTACCGATACGGCTAAAGGATTGCCTTGGGATGCGCGGGTAGTCCGGCACATGGTGCCTGATCATGCAGCAATCACCGGATTCGAGGAGCAGTTGGAAGCGCTGGCCGCACCTCTAGGCGGACGTAACGATGGGTGGGGGTGCTTATCACAATCGGAACCATTGGACAGCGGAGAGCCATAGTCGTCAGGCATTCCGTTCCCAATCTCGGCGCACCCATCCGCTATGCTTTCGAGTGGCAATGGAGAACCTGAAGACCAACTTGGAGCATCTCGAATCCGCCATCGAGCAGGCCTGCCGCCGCGCGGGCCGTCCTCGCCGCGAAGTCGAGCTGATGGCTGTGTCAAAGACCTACCCCGCTTCAACCATCATCCAGGCGGCGGAACTCGGCCTGCGCATCTTCGGTGAGAACCGCGTGCAGGAGTTTGCCGCCAAATCCGGCGAGCTGGCGTCCTGGCGCGCGCTGGGCGCAAATGCCGCATCCGACCAGCCAGTCCTCATCCACCTCATCGGCCATCTGCAATCGAATAAGGCGGGCAAGGCGGCGGAGCTGTTCGACGCGGTGGATTCGATGGATTCGGTTCGCGTGGCCGAACGGCTGAATGATGCCGCCACGAAGCTGCGCAAACGCATGCCGGTGCTGATCGAAGTAAAGCTGAGCGCGGAGGAGACGAAGGAGGGCGTCGAGCCGGAATCGGCAGAAGCGGCGGCGCTCCTCGAACGGCTGCCCGACCTCAAGCACCTGCATCTGCGCGGCCTGATGACCATTGCGCCGTGGGGCGTCGCGGAAGACCTGACCCGCGCCTGTTTCCGCAGCCTGCGCGAGTGGCGCGATCGCTGGGCGGCGGCGCATCCCCGGCTCCACTTCGATGTGCTCTCGATGGGCATGAGCGGCGATTTCGCCACCGCCATTGAAGAAGGCGCCACCCGCATCCGCATCGGCACCGCGCTCTTCGGCAAACGTCCGCCCATGGCCGCGCAGCGCCAGGCCTATCCCGAGGACTTCCCCGAGTGATCCGCGAAGTCAAAGACGGCGTGACCCTGGCCGTGCGCGCCCAGCCCGGCGCAAAAAGGACCGCCATCGCAGGCGTCTACGGCGAGGGCGCAACAGCACAACTGAAGATTGCGGTGCAGGCGCCGCCGGTGGAAGGCCGCGCCAACCAGGCGCTGATTGCGTTTCTGGCGGAGACCTTCTCCTTGCCGAAGTTTGCGGTGAAGATCGTTTCCGGCGAACTGTCGCGAAGCAAGGTCTTCTTCCTGCGGGGCGTGGCTCCAGAGCAAGCGAGGAAGATCCTTCCCGGAGTGTCCTGAAAACAAGCGGGGCATTGTATATTTACTGGATTACCAGCGAGTCCAGGGCCCAAATGCGAACTGTCCAAAGTTACTTCCTGACCTCCGTAGCGATCATGCTTGGCGTGCAATTTGGCTCCCACGCCTCAGCGCAGGCGCCGCCACAAATTGCGGCTGACGGTTACATCACGGCTGTGCGTCCGGCAGGCTTCGATGTAGACGGCAAGCACGTGGTCATCCAGACGTCGACAAACTATCGGCTGATCGGCAATGACGCAGTGACGTCAACGGTCCCCTACCACGCCCCGCTCTACATCGGAGAATACGTTCAAGTCATCGGTTCGATGGACCGGCACACCAAGAGTCTCGTCGCCGAGGAAGTTCGGCAGCGGAATGACTGGGAAAGAACGCTCAGCGGCTTGGGCGTAATTACCAGAGAGCTTGCCGGAGGCGCAGAGCCGGTTCTTGAGGCCGACGGGTATCGTATCCGTGTGACCGCGCAAACTGCGGTCGCATTTGCAGACCCACTGAAGTCGCTTGCGGAGGTCTCTACCAATTGCTGGATCGCCTATGAAGGTAGAAGAGACAAAAGTGGCGATCTGGTGGCAACGAAGCTGGCTTTCCTGCCCTCGAAGAGAACCTACTCCAAAGCCCTGAAGTACTCAGGGACTTACGAGTTTGAGTTCGCGGCCGCGCATTCCAGCAAACACGAAACGGTCGATAATGCCATTGAACCCTCGCTGGAGGGCGGGCTGGTTTAATTCACTCCATTCGGCAAAGGCTTTAGGATTCCCACGGACGATGCCCTGCAGCAGAGGGTTCAACGCATTGGAGAGTCACTGGTGCCGGAATACCAGAAAAAGCTCCCCCCGAATGATCCTTCCAGAATCCGTTTCCGCTTTTATGCGGTGGACGACGACAAGACCCGAACCGAATTCTGCTCTCTCTACGGCGTCATTCTCATCCCCATGCAGGCCGTAGAGCGGCTTGGAACCGATGATCGAGTCGCCGCCTTGCTCGCAGACGGCATTGCCATCGATCTGCAACGCCAGAAAGTTCGAGTTGCTGAGCAAAATCTTCGATTCCTGGCGGTCGATGCGGCGGGAGATGTTGCTGGCGCATTCGTCCCTGGGCTAAACCTGATTCCGGTGGCCGGTGGATTGGCAGCAGGCAGAATCAAATCGGAAATGGAGGAGGAACGCGGGCGCGTGGCCTTGGCGCTCATGGCAGCGGCAGGGTACGATCCCTGGCAAGCACCGGAAACATGGCGGCTGCTTGCACCCAAAAAGCTGCCGACGGATCTCGACACTCTGAAGTATCCCAATCTCAGCGGCTATCAATTTGAGATTCTTCACTTTCAATATTCGAATTCACCTGCCGAATCGCAAGCCAATGCCGGATCGCTTAGCCAATCACCAGCACAGAAGCAGTAGGAGCGCACATCAGGCGGCAGCGAAAGCAGCCGCCATCACTTCTTCTGGCTCGGGCCTTACGCGGAAGTCGGCGTGGGCCTCGGCGAAGACCACGCGGCCGGCAGGCGCGGCCCATGTCTACGGAAACAATTAACGGGCAAGTAGTCCGCTCATAAAACCGATGCTGTACCCGTCCATTGCGGGCATTGTCGCGATGGACGGGCGTCTCCGACGAACCTCTGTCGTGCCGCAAAACGCCCAACTACCCTCGGGCTTCAGCCCTCAGGATCGCGCTGCAGCCAGATCAAATCGGCTCCCAACCCGTCAGGAACGCCCGCCGCCGGACTCAATCGCGCCGACAATCTTCTCCGTGTCGTAAACGCATCCGCCCCACACGCCGCCGCTGGCCTGCACCAGCGCCGCCCACAGCCGCGTATCCTCCGGCAGCGCCGGATGCGGCGCAAGATCGCTCCGCGGCGCTCGTTCCCTCAGCCGCCGCGCTCCCTCCACCGCATCAAACCGATGCCCTTCCGCATCGCCCACCAGGTTGACGGAACCCGTCAGCCCCTCGCGATCGATCACAATCTCAATCCAGTCGCCGTCCCGCACCCTACCTACCGGGCCGCCCGCCAGCGCCTCCGGCGAGACATGCCCGATGCACGCTCCCGTCGACACCCCGCTGAACCGCGCATCGGTGATCACGGCAACATGTTTGCAGTGCGGCAGCATCTTCAACGCCGAGGTCACCTGGTAGGTCTCCGGCATGCCCGCGCCCTTGGGCCCGCCGCAGATCAGCACCACCACGTCACCCTGCGCAACCCGGCCCGCTTTGATCGCCTCAATGGCCGCCTCTTCCGTCGTGAACACTCTCGCCGGCCCGCTGTGCCGATACACATTGCTCTCATCGATTAAGGACGCATCAATCGCCGTGCTCTTGATCACCGATCCTTCCGGCGCGAGATTTCCAATGGGAAAGCACACCGTTGGCGTCAGTCCGCGAGCATGAGCCTGGTCCGCGCTCATGATCACGTCATCGCCATCGATACCATCCACCTGCTTGAGCTCATCGCGCAGCGCGCGCCGCCGCTCACTCTCTTCCCACCAGTCCAGGCATGCGCCCAGCGTTTCCCCGCTCACCGTGCGCACGCTCGTGTCCAGCAATCCCGCGCGCCGCAGGTGCAGCATCGCCTCCGGCACCCCGCCCGCCAGAAATACCTGCACCGTGGCGAACCCCCGCGGCCCGTTCGGCAGCGCGTCCACCAGGCGCGGCGTCTGCCGGTTGACCGCGGCCCAGTCGTCCACCGTCGGCCGCTTCAATCCTGCGTGATACGCAATCGCCGGCAGATGAATCAGAAGGTTCGTCGATCCTCCGAACGCCGCGTGCACCACCATGGCGTTGCGCACCGCCGCATCCGTCAGCACGTCGCGCGCGCCCATCGCGAGCTCGTGCATGCGCATCAGCGCCCGCGCCGAGCGCCGCGCCGCATCCAGCCAGATGGCGTGCCCGGAAGGCGCAAGAGCGGTGTGCGGCAACGACAATCCCAGCGCCTCGCCCACCACCTGCGAAGTCGCCGCCGTTCCCAGAAACTGGCACCCTCCGCCCGGCGACGCGCACGCGCGGCAACCCATCTCCGCCGCATACTCCAGCGTGATCTGCTGCTGCGCGAACCGCGCCCCGATGGTCTGCACCTTGCCAGCGTCTTCGCCTTCCTCGGGCAGCAGCGTCACCCCGCCGGGCACCAGCACCGCGGGCATCGAGCCGCTTGCCGCCAGCGCCATCAACATTGCCGGCAATCCCTTGTCGCACGTGGCCACGCCCAGCACCCCCCTGCGCGTGGGCAGCGACCGCATCAGCCGCCGCAGCACCATGGCCGCATCGTTGCGATACGCCAGCGAATCCATCATCCCCGTGGTGCCCTGGGTGCGCCCGTCGCAGGGGTCGGTGCACGCCCCGGCAAACGGCACCCCGTGCAGCGCCTTCAGCTCGCGCGCCGCCTCCGCCACCAGCAAGCCCACTTCCCAATGCCCCGTATGGAATCCCAGCGCGATCGGGGTTCCGTCCTCCGCGCGCATACCACCGTGCGTGCTCAGGATCAGGAACTCGGGATCCCGCAGCCGCGCCGGATCCCAGCCCATCCCCGCATTCTGCGTCAGCCCGAAGAGATTCCCGGAGGGCGCGTTGCGCAACATCTCCGCCGTGATGGGCAGCGCGCCCTCAGGCCCGCGTGCATGCGTGGCCACGCGATACAGGTCGTTTCCATGCGGTTCAACCACCGATTGAAATGAAATCTTCATCTCAAAACATCTCCGTGCCCCATCCTTGCGCCTTCTTTCCGGCGCAAGGGTGGGCTCACCTTTCATCTCCGTGCCCCATCCTTGCGCCTTCTTTCCGGCGCAAGGGTGGGCTCACCGTTCGCTATCGCGGTCCCGGCGCCGTCGCCACCGCCACCAGCGAGTCCGCGCACCCGTAATACAAAAACCACTTGTCGTGGAAGTACACCAGCCCCTCGGCAAACGTGGTCCCCGCCGCGTACTGCCCGGTCTTCTCGTAAGGCATCTCCGGCTTGAGCACCGGCCCATCGGTCTGCGCCATCCGCCTTATGGGATCGTCCGCGTCGAACAGCGCCTCGCCTGCCGCGTATGCATTCGGCCCCAGCGCCTTGTCGCCGCCCGCGGGCGCATTCTTGCCGTTGTAGAGGACCACGATGCCCTTGTCGGTCTCGACCGGCGGAGGCCCGGTCTCCGGAAACGAGCTGTCGAAATGCCCCGGCCGCGGCTTCAACACCTCTAACGGTTTGCCATCGGCCCCCTCCAGCGGGGTCCAGTGGATGGCGTCGTCCGACATGGCGATGTGAATCGCGCCTTCGCCCCAGTACATCCAGTACCGGTCGTCGATCTTCGCCGCGATCAGCCGCCCCTTCTCGGGATCCAGCCGCGTCACAATCCCCGCCGATTTATACTTCAGGTCCGCATACTTCCCGCCCGCCGCCGAGTTGAACGCCGGCCCGTGCTTGGTCCAGTGCACCAGGTCCGTTGACGTGGCAATCCCCACCGAGTAAGTCACCCGGTTCCATTGCGTATAAGTCAGCACGTAAGTGCCGTCCTCCAGTTCCACAATGCGCGGGTCCTCCACGCCGCCGGGCCACTCCCGCGCCTTCTGGTTGTCGTCCGCGGGATAAAACACCGGCTCCGGCTGCCGCGTGAAGTGGATCCCGTCCGCGCTCTCCGCCATCCCCAGCCGCGAGGTGTGCCCGCCGATCTCCATCTTTCCGCTGTCATCCTCGGCCCGGTACAGCACGTACACCTTGCCATCGCGCACAATCGCCGCCGGATTAAACGTGTGCAGCGCCTCCCAGTGCACCGGCGCTTTCTCGATCGGGTCCTCGAAAGTCGATTGCGTCTGCGGCGCGATCACCGGGTTTCCGCTCGCCGGCCGCGTAAATGGCCCGATGGTCCACGGTGGCAGCCCCTGCGCCTGCACCCCCGCTACCGCGATCATTACCAGCCCGCCCAGCATTACAACTCGCGTGTACTTCATCGGTGTCCCCTTTTCGATTCCCAACTCCACACTGGAACTGGATGCAAAAATGAGCCTTGAAAGGGTACGAATTCAGAGCCTGCCGCAAGAGATCAGTGAACCGGCGGGCTTCAGCCCCTGAGGGATGTCCTTCTGCTCGCCGAACGAATTCAAGCAACCAGCTCGAGTCTCCTGTCCCTGAAGTTGCTGACTCGCTGACTTGCCGACTCGCTGACTCCCTAACTCGCTGACTTGCCGACTCGCTGACTCGCTGACCCGCCAACTCGCTGACTCGCTAACTCGCTGACTCGCTAACTCGCTAACTCGCTGCCCGATAAAAGCTCAGCCCCGCATCGCCCTGCAGCAACAACCGCGTCCGCTCCAGCGTGCCGTATTCATCTTTCAGCGTGTCCTTTCGCCGATGTTCCGCAATCACCACCGCGCCAGGATTCAACCATCCGGCGGAATCCCCACCCAGCAATCCCATCGCAGCTTCATACTCGCTCTCCGCATCGTACGGCGGATCGAGAAACACGACATCAAACTTATCTCCAACTCCGCGCCGCAGATACGTCCCCACGCTCTCCGCCCTCACCTCAGCGCCATCCTTCACCCCCAGCCGCGCCAGGTTCCCCTTGAGCACCTTCAGCGCCCCCGCCGCCCGCTCCACAAACACCACCCGCGCCGCCCCCCGGCTCAGCGCCTCCATGCCCACCGCTCCCGATCCCGCATACAAATCCAGAAACGCCGCGCCCTCAATTCTCGGCGCCAGCACATTGAACAGCGTCTCCCGCAGCCGGTCGCTCGTCGGCCGCGTCTTCAACCCCGGCGGCGCCTCAAACCGCCGCGAGCGCAGGCTTCCCGCAATGATGCGCATCGCCCCCCAGCATAATTGACCCGCCCGCGCCCCCAGAACCACTACAATAGCTCCATGCGAGGCTGGAGTGTCCCATTGGGCCGGTGGCTGGGCGTGGAACTGCGTGTCCACACCTTTTTCCTGCTCCTTGCATTGGTGTGCATCGGCCTGGGCGCATCCGCCGGCGGCGAGATGGCCAAAACCCGCGGCCTGGCCCTGTTCTTCATCCTCGCCGCGGCCGTTGTCGTTCGCGAAATCGCCCGCCTCCTGGTCGCCGCCTGGTACGGCATCCGCCTGCGCGCCATCCTCCTGCTCCCCATCGGCGGCATGTTCGCTTATGCCACTCCGGAAAGCCAGGAGATCGCCACCAGCGGATCCGGCCAGATCGCTCTGGCCGCCGCCGGGCCCATCGCCAACCTCGCCACCGCAGTTGTCCTCGCTGCCTTCATCACAGGCGCCGGCGGCCAGTTTGACGTCCTCACCCATCCCTACATCTCTTCCACGCACCTGCTCCGCGCCATGGTCTGGATGCAGGCCGGATTGGGCGCCCTGCACCTGTTGCCGGCGTACCCACTCGATTGCGGCCGCATCCTCCGCAGCGGCTTCGCCCGCTCCCACGGCCCCGCGCCCGCCAGCCGCGCCGCCACCGGCGTGGGCCAGCTCCTTGCCCTCGCCCTCATGATCGGCGGCCTCCTCCTGCACAGCTACTGGCTCGTCATCGCCGGCTTCTTCATCATGATCGGCGCCCAGATCGAGGACCAGGGCGTCGTCTTCCAGTCCGTCGTCGACACCGTCCGCATGCGCGAGGTCATGCTCACCGACTTCGCCACCCTCTCGCCGTCCGACACCCTCGCCGACGCGCTCTCCCGTTGCGTTCATTCCCTCCAGGAAGACTTCCCCGTCGTCCGCGGCCCCAACCTGGTCGGCATCGTCTCCCGGCAGCGCATTCTCGACGCCCTGCGCAGCGACGGCAACGGCTACGTCCAATCCGTCATGTCCCGCGCTTTCCAGGTGGCCCGCCCCGAGGACACGCTGGGCACCACCATCCGCCGCCTCACCGCGGGCCGCGGCCTTTCCCTGATTCCCGTCACCGAAAGCGGCCGCGTCGTCGGCATCGTCAGCGTACAGAACCTCATGAGCTCCATGTCCCTGCTCAGCGAACAGCGCCGCTACGAACGCCAGGAAGCCTCGGAATAGGATCTGGCTGAAAACCCGGCTTTGAAAGGGCACGACTTCAGTCGTGCCGATAACCGCTTCATAATAAAGAGCCGGGCTTTAGCCCCTGCCATGCCAGACTTGCAAATCGGGCCAGATTTGGCCTTTTTCCGCAGCCTGTTTAGCCCCTGGCCGCTCGGCCTCGTCGCTCCCGCCTTATATCTTTACAATCAACAATGCTTT
>Ga0307372_10011470_pt1 | contig 11822 bp, 14 predicted proteins | sample OX1MG_FD_202533 | JGI IMG/M metagenome (GOLD analysis project Ga0307372, IMG submission 202533) | Soil microbial communities from Risofladan, Vaasa, Finland - OX-1 | ecosystem: Environmental > Terrestrial > Soil > Coastal area > Acid sulfate soil | place: Finland: Risofladan, Vaasa | collected...
CTGGCCAATTCGGTGACGGCCGCGCGCTGGGGCGGAGTCAGGGTGGCTGTAATAGTCAACTGCTGCGCTGTGCCCAGCGTGCGCTCGTCGGTGATATCCAGGCGGCTGCCTGCCTGCGCGGCGAGATCAGTAACGGTGTCGAGCATGCCGCGCGGAAGGATCAGGCCGCCGTCGAGGGTCTCGTCGTAGGCGTGCAGGAAGCGGGGAATGTTGTAGGTGGAGGCACGCATACGCTGCCGCTCGTAGAACAGCGGGTTGTGCATAGAGGCCGCGTGCCTCAACGTTGCGGTCAGCCCAGGGGTCAGCTCTGCCTGCTCGACCCGGATCCCGGCCCCGAGCCGGGCACGGAGGACCGCCGCGGCTTGCGGCTGTGTCGCAGTCGATGACGCGGTGACAAGGCGGGTGACCTCGGTGGCGACGGCAACCTTCCCGGCGCGGTCAGCGGCCCGCTTAAGCTCCTGCGGGCTCATCCGGCCGAGGGTAGACAGGTAGGCCCACTGGTCCTTGTGCGGCTCCAGGGCCTCCAGGTCCAGGAACACTGTCGCGCCGTTCCGCCGCGCGGGCCTGAACAGCGGCGCGGCGATCAGGTTCCCCATCCCGCCGGTGGGGAGCAGGTCCTGGGACGGGAACAGCCGGTCATAGCTGGCCAGCGTTATCCGGCCGCGCAGCGCCATCGCCTCCCGCAGCAGCCCGGTACCCAGGCGGCGAGCCAACTCGGCCGGGACCGGGGAGGTGAAGAACACCCACGCGTGCGCCCCGACACCCGACCTGGATACCTCCAGCGCGACCGGGACCTGGAGAGCCCGGCCGGCCTTGACGTACATCAGGGCGTCAAACATGGCCTCGGGGCCGTCGAAGTCGGCGGTCAGCCACCAGCACTTGTCGCCGTCCAGGAGCGGGTACAGGCCGATATGTACCTCCCCCTTCAGGTGCGCCGCCAGCACCACCGCGGTCAGCGGCAGGTAGTCCCGGTCCTCATGGCGGACGCCTTTCCGCCAGCCGCCTCGGACCGCCGGAACCCATCCCTGCTTGCCGGTGCGGCGGTTGTCGAACCGGACCGCATAGACGTCGGTGCGGGCCGCGAATAGCGCCCCAAAGAACGCAACCTTCGCCTCGGGCGGCGACCCGTCATCCACCAGCCCCGGCGGCGCCTCGAAATACGCCGCCTGCGCCGGGCGAGGCGCGGCAGCCTCCTGCGGGCTCAGCTTCAGCAACCGCAGCAACCGGGCATTCTCCGCCCGCAGCCGCGCCAGCTCAGCCGCGATCACCGCCGGGATATCAGTCACGCCCAAAACCTATCCGCTGCTGCTTGACGTCCCGGCTTCCAGGGCCGGGCTGCCTACGCGGCGGCAGACTGGGCTATGCCAGAGAACCGGAGCGCAAAGAGCGGAGGGGTAATGGAGCTGAGCCCGCAGCGCGAGGATGAAGTCGTCGTGCAGATTCTGCGCGATCAGGTAGGCATCGATGCACGGTCGTTACGGGCGGTTCTGCGGCTGGCCGCGCTCGGGCTGGTGAACTCGGCGTGGCGCAATACTTGTGTCGAGGACTGGCATGCCGAGGGACGCCTCCACGATGGAGACATGCTGGGCATCAGCTCTCATATGAGCTGGCGCCTGGATCAGCTGCTGTGGCGCTGGCGTTCCCAGATGGGGATCGCGCCGGATGCCCAAGCCCACTCCCTAGATGAGATCAGCTTTGACGACTTCCGCTGGCTCGGTGGCCGCATTTATCAGTGGATCGTCAATCCAAGTCGGCGCCTGCCGACCGGCGTGACCTTGCGCGATGTGGCGCGGGAGAACCTGCCGCAGTTGGAGAACGACGCGGACGAGGCGCTGACCGCCTTCGTTTACCAGGCAGAAGACCGAGGGGTCGGCTTCGCTTTCCGCCGGGCTGCCGCCCACGGTGGCCTGGCATGCCGCCACTGGTGGGGCCACCCTGCCTGGCCAGAGCTAGTGGACCGGTTCATCCGTGCCCTTGATGACCCCGGTGACCCCCACTGGGGCGACAACGGCGAGTTCCGCGTGCGGCTACCCGCCGAGCCCGCCGCGGTACAAGACCGCAACAGCCTCCGCCGGACGCTGCTTCAGCAGCTCTGGACCCTCGACTTCGGCTCCGCCCAGTGGATCGTGGCAGCGGGCATCGGCTACCTGCGTAACCAGTGGCCGACCATGACGGTGGCGCTCCCGCGGGGCACCAGGCCGATTCTTGCCGCAGTCCAGGACATGTCGGGCAGCATCAGCCCAGAAGCCGTCGTCTGGACTCGGCGGTCTCGGCGCAGCTGGCAGGAACAATCCCTGACCGGGCGACAGTCGCTCAGCCACATGAGCCGTCACAACCATCCCCACCCAGCTGGCGCGCCGGCAGATCGCGGAGCTGCGCGGGAAAGCCAAGGCGTCGTTCATTCTTCCGTGGGGACGTATTCCTCGCCAAGCTCACCGGATCGTAGCTGGAGCAGTGCTTCTGCCAGCTTGCTATCGGCGTAGTCGGAACTGTCCTGGGCGGACCACCACACATAGTCGCGGAGTTCACGGTCCTTGCCCAGGCGGCGCAGTTCGTCCACGAGAGCCTGCATGCGGACAAGGCTGTCGGTGGTGACCTCATGACGACGGTGCCGCGCGGTTGCTGGCGTGAGGATGCCTTCCTGCCACCATGCTTCGATGGTGGTGCGCGAGACTCCCAGTCAGATTCGCCGATTCCAGCGGTGCGCAGTCGTGCGACCAGGCCGGGGAGCGCCGGGAGCATGTCGGCGGCGTAGCCCCAAGTTCATGGCGAAGTTGTGCCGCGTCCCTGCGTGTCGGGCAACGGGGCGAGGAAACGCTGACCGACCGGAGGGTTCGCGACACATGGGTGCCGCCTGATACCGACCACGGTGGTACGACACCTCTGTACCAGTCGTATGGTACCGTAGTGCTGTACCATACGAGAGGGGTTCCGATGGCCATCACGGCAACCGAAGCGCGTAAAAGGCTGTTCCCGCTGATCAAGCAGGTGAACGACGACCGGGCTCCTATCGAGATAATCTCAAATCATGGCCGGGCTTACCTCGTCGCGGCTGATGACTACGAGTCCATGGCCGAAACCGACTACCTGCTGCGCTCCCCCGCGAACGCGGCCCGTCTCATGGCCGCCGCCGAAGAAGTGCGCCACGGTCGCGCCCTGGTCACAAAGACCATGGAGGAACTCCAAGCCATGGCCGACGAGGGCGAGGCGCGTTGAGGAGCATCGTCTTCCACCCTCAAGGGTGGGAAGACTTCACCTACTGGGCCACGGCCGACAAGAAAATGCTGCGCCGCCTCCTCCGGCTAATAGAGGAAGCCCGGCGCACCCCGTTCGAGGGCACCGGCAAGCCGGAGCCACTGCGCCGCAATCTCTCCGGCTTCTGGTCCCGGCGGATCGACGACGAGCACCGTCTCGTCTACGGCGCAACCGATGATGAGTTGATCATCATCCAGGCCCGCTACCACTACGACTGACTTCTGCACCGCGGTTGCACGGCAAAATAGGGTTCATGGAGCTGAACATGCACTCACTCTGGGACCGCTGTGCATCCGGCAACGGCCAGCGATGTCCTGGTCGCTAGTGCTCGCTGGGCGGGAGGCCGTCCCCGCCTGATCAGTGATGATGACGTGGAGTTCATCATCACGGCGGCCACCACGCGCCCGGAGAAGCTGGGCCTGCCGTTCACGCGCTGGAGCCTGCGCAAGCTCACCGCCTACCTCGCCGCGAACACCACCCGGACAGTGCGGATCGGGCGGGAACGGCTGCCGACGAGGCAGGTACCTATAACTCACTAGTACGGGGTGTTCGCCGTGGCGTCACTCACCGGCGGATTGTCCACCAGCGCGGGCCTGCTCGTTGCCGCGCGGCTCGACATGGAGGTCGCGGCGATTATGGTTGTCGCTCGCAGCCGACGCCACAGAGGCAGGAACCGATGAGCGAGGACCGCCGTGCCGGACTCGTCTGTAGCGGGTCGAGCGGCGAGCTGGTGACCGCCGGGGACGCGATGGGTGCGCCTTGCTGGGAGCCGGCGCAGCGGGAGCGCCGGTGGGCCGCGACCGCGACCGCGCTGGAAGCGCTGCGCTCTTTCCTCGGTAGCCGCCAGCCCGGCCGGATCGTCGACCTCGGCTGCGGCTCCGGCGAGCTGACTGCCCGGATCGCGTGGCTGTGACCCGCCGCCGAGATTGTGGCCGTGGACCAGAGTGACCTGATGACCCTGTTCACCCAGGGTTCCGCGCTGGCAGCGGGCCATCGCAATGTCCGGGCGGTCACCGCGGACGCGGCCGGCGATCCGGGGATCGAGCCCGGCAGCGCCGATCTGGTCGTGGCCAGCTGCGTCGCTAACAACATGCTCAGCGAGATAGCCGGGCACTGCCCTCATGGCGACGCCGCCGCGGTCGGCTACGCCCGCTGGTACCACGCCCGGGACACCCGCCCCTTCCCGCTCCTGGGGCAGGCCCGCCGCCTGCTGGCGGCCGGCGGGCTGGTGGTCTCCGTCGAGCAGAACAATCATGAGTTCGGCATCGGCGCCTGGGGCCGGATGCTGGCCCGCGCGGGCTTCATGATCGTCCCTGAGCTGAGCCATCCCATTGGATGGGAGTGCGACTGCGGATGCCGCGTCCCGCTGTCCGTCCTGCGGCCTGCCGGGGACGGCTTCGACAAAGCGCTGGCGGTCTTCCTGGCCTGGCGCTGAGGTCGAACGGCCATGCCCTGCGCGGCGGCAGCCTGGACCTGCGCCATTCTGTCCGGTCGCCCGCATCCGCGCCGCGCTGCGGATACCGAATGCTGCCGGGGCGTACCGGGGCACATAGTTCTTGGCGCGGCGCGACATGTTGTTTGCGATGCGGGTCTGGCGGCAGCCGCCGACACGCTTGGTGATTCCTGCTGGCGGCGCCATTGCCGAGCCGGGCGATCGCCTTGATGGGGGCGGGTCTGAACAAGGAACTCACGGGGGCGAAGAGCGCGCGGCACGCCGGGCGGGGCATCTGTGAGCGTGGCCAAGCTGATAAGCATGGCGCTCTGGGTGCGCTATATGCCGAAGTGCGGGACGGCGGTGCTCGATAGAGGAACGCGCGAGAGGCATCGGCTCAAAATGTACAGCAAATGTGCAGATCTCAGTGTACATTTGCTGTACATGACTGAGGATCTTTCCGGACTCGCTGCCGAACTGCGCGTGTCGGGTGGCGACAACACCAGCATAGAGGTCAAGGCCGCCGCGGGCGGGCTGCCGGAGAGCCTCACTTCTACGCTGTGCGCGCTGGCCAACATGCCCGGCGGCGGGACCATCATCCTCGGCCTGGACGAGCGGACGGGGTTCCATCCGGTTCCCCTGGCCGACCCGCAGAAACTCAAGCAGGGGCTAGCCGGGAAGGCCCGCGGTTTCATCCCTCCCGTTCGCCTCGACGTCGGCGACGCTCAGGTCGACGGGAGCCCGGTAGTCGTCGCGCGCGTGCACGAATGCGACCAGTCACTCAAGCCGTGCAAGGTCGCGTCCACGGGCAAGGCGTACCTGCGTGGCTATGACGGCGACTACCTTCTGTCCGCCCTGGAGGAGCAGGCGTTCCTCGCCGCCCGCAGCGTCCCGATGGCCGACCGGCTGCCGGTTGACGACGCCACGCCCAATGACCTTGACCCTGACCTGGTAGAGGCGTTCACCGCGAGCACCCGCCGCCTCGACCCCCAGGGCCGCGGACGGTTCAGCGACGACGGCGAGCTGCTGCGCCGCAGCGGCGTCCTGCACTCCGACGGGCGGCCGACCGTGGCCGGCGTCCTCGCGCTCGGCCTCTACCCGCAGCAGTGGTTCCCGCGGTTCGTCATCCAGGCAGCCGCCGAGCCCGCGCCCGGAGAGCCCGCGACCGCCCGGGCGCGCAACCAGGTCACGATCGACGGCCCCGTGCCCCGCATGCTCGACCAGGCGATGGCTTGGGCGCGCCGCACCTTCGACACCTACATCGTCAACGAGCCGGACGGCACCGTCCACGACCGCTACGCCTACCCCCTCGCTGCCTTCCGGGAGCTGATCGCCAACGCGATCATCCACCGCGACCTCAATCCCTGGTCCGCCGGGCTCGCCATCGAGGTCAGGCTCCGCCGCGACCGCCTCGTCATCGGCAACCCCGGTGGCCTGTACGGCATCACCGTCGACCGCCTTGGCCAGGAAGCCGTCACCTCCGCGCGCAACGCGCGGCTGGTCGCCATCTGCCAGCACGTGTACTCCGCCGAGACCGGCGCCCGCGCGATCGAGGCACTCGCCAGCGGAATCCCCATCGTGACCGAGGCGATCGCCGAGGCCGGCCTTCCGCCCGCCCGCTACACCGACTCCGGCATCCGGTTCACTGTCGTGCTCCACCGGCAGGCACCGCAACCAGCGGCCATGAGCCCCCTCGATAGGCTCGTGTTCACCGCCCTTGAACCCGGGCCGCGCACCGTCGCCCAGCTTGAGGAGGAAACCGGGATCCCCGCCTACACCGTCCGGCGCGCGCTCCGCTCCCTACGGGAACAATGCCTCGCCGAACAGCACGGCGGCAGAGGACGGCCCACCACTTACCGGCAATCACAAAGGAAGAAGAGGTGACGGGTCCGCCCGCAGTATGCAAACGGTGAGGTCAAACGATCAGCCGACGCTAGCTGAAAGGTGCTCTCGGACCTCTCGCCCTGATTCGCGACCGGGACAGCAAGTTTGAGCATGGCACCCGCCGGATACGCGTCCTCGGAGCCGCCGAGCACCCGGTCCAGGCGTGGGTGGTCCAGCAGGCCCGGAACCTGCTCATGGACCTGGAAGACGCGGGTACGCGGGTGAAGTTCGTGCTGCATGACCGGGACGCCAGCCTCACCGCCGCGCTGCTGGACCGGACCCTGGTGCGGAATCAGCGGCACCTGATGATCGTGCTGCGCGAGTACGAGGACTTCTACAACACCCACCGGCCGCACCGCGCCCTGAAGCAGGCAGCGCCGCTCCGGCAACTGCCCGACGGCATCACGGATCTCGATCAGTTCCGGGTCCAGCGGCGCGATCGCGCCGGAGGCGTGATTCACGAATATCGCCTGGTGGCATAGGTTTTCGGCACCCACAGGGCGGAACGGGCGGGTGCGAGGCCGACCACGGCGGCCCGTGGACTAGGTCCGGACTGACGAGCAAACATGGAGCAAACATGGCCCCGAAACGGCCTCCACGAGGTCGACCGGAACGGGTATAATACCAGGTCAGAGCGGGTGCGCCGCGAGGGACTTGAACCCCCAACCCGCGGATTAAGAGTCCGCTGTTCTGCGTCCGGCTCCTACCGGATAATGCCTGGTGGTGCCGTTTTGTCCGCGCCTCCGCCAATTTCGCTGCCGCCTACTGCCGGTTACTGTCAAATGGTAGCGCGACATCCGAGCAAACATGGAGCAAACATGGGCGCGGAGACTGCCGGATCGATGGGTGCGGTGTGTAATCATCAGATTCCACGGCTCCCGTGAGTGAGCCGCTGTTTGACGCTGCCGGTAGTGTGTGACACTATCGATAGGTGAGGATTCGCGTGTCCCGATCTGGCCGCAAGCACAAGATAGGGAACGCGCACATCCTCGCGGCCATGCGCAACGCGGGCGTCCCGGTCCTGGTGCCCGGCACCGATCAGCTCCTGTACATCGGCAAGGATGACCGGGGCGTCGAGCTGGAGGTGATCGCGGTGCCGGATGACCGAAATCCCGGCGGCGTGACCGTCATCCACGCCATGCCTGCATCTATGAGGGGAGACAGCGAGGAGGAGGTGGCCAGATGAGTGTTGATCCCACGCGGTATGCCATCGGACCGGACGCCGTGATCGAGGACGTCGATCTCGACGAGGAAGATGTCCGCTTGCGGGATGGTACCCGGCTGACCGAGCAGCGCGCCGGGCAGCTCGCCCGGGAGGCGCTGGCCGAGATCCGCCGCCGTAACCTGGTGCCGGGGCGCAAGTCGCTGTCCGGCGGGTCGGTTCATTCGCCGCGGGTGCAGTTCCGGGTGCCGGAGGAGATCCGCGAGCAGGCCGAGCAGCGCGCCGCCGCTGAGGGCAAAAGTTTGTCCGCGCTGGCCCGCGAGGCGCTTGAGCGCTACCTCGAAGCAAGCTGATGGCACCCACACCTCCAGCGCTGACCTTTTGCTGCTCACAGGTGCTCGCTCTGGGCCGCTCGCTCCTGGATCTCATCGGCCTTGCGGCCGAGCGCGGCTAGGCAGGATGCTCGCAACGGACGCAACTGTTCGAGGGCATACTCCGGGTCACCGGTGCGCAGCGCCAGGTCCAGCCCGGTGGTCAGCCAGTCCAGGGCCTCGGCGTGGTCGCCGATGTCGCTGTACTCGATGCCAGCCTGGACATAGATCCAGACGTCGTCGGGGTAGCCGGCGCGGGCCTGCTGCCACAGGAGCCTGGCCTGGGGCTCGTACCCCGAGCGCATCAGCTTCTTGGCTAGCTCGCACAGCATCTCGGCGCCCTCGGCATAGCCACTGCGGGTGGCGTCGCTGATCGTGCGGACCGCGTCGTCGGCCCGGCCGAGCGCGAGATAGCTGTCGGCAAGCTCCTCGCTCCAGGCCCCGGCATCGAACCACGCCTCGTCCTGGCGGGCGCGGGCCAGCGTCAGGTACTCCTCCAGCGCGGCGGCCCGCTCGGCGTGATCGTCACCGGCCTGCTGCACCCGGTCCATGATCTCCTCGATGCGCTCCTCCACCGCCTCCGCCTGCCGCAGGGAGCGCCGGGAGCCTTCCTTCGCCGTCCGGCGGCGGGATAGCGGCGGCATGGGCACTACCGTAGCGGGCCGGGCACTCGCGGCTGGCGCACTCGCGCGGCACTAGGTACCGCTCAGCCGGGCGTCGATGGCTGCCGCGCTGGCCTCGGGGTCCAGGCCGGTGATGGTGACGTGCAGGTCTGCGCGCTCATACGACCGCTTGTCGACCTCGTCCTCGCGCGGCACCGGGACCACCGCCAGCCGCAGCTCACCGCCCGCGTCCTGGCGTGCCGCCAGGAGTGGCCCCACAGCCGGCCCAGCAGCACGAGATTCTCCGCCGCGGTCAGGTCTTCGTCAGCCGAGGCGAACTGGCCGGTGAGGCTCACCCTGCGGCGCACAGCGCCCGCCTCACGCACGACGTCGCGGCCGAACACGCGTGCCGTGCCGCCGTCTGGCCGCAGCAGCGTGGCCAGGATGCGGATGGTCGTGGTCTTGCCCGCCCCGTTCGGCCCCAGGAAGCCGTAGACGCAGCCCGCCGGCACAGTCAGGTCCACGCCGTCGACCGCGCGTGTCTTCCCGGGGACCGGCAGGCTCTGCGGATTCTCCCAGGTCCCCGGCGCATTGCCAGCCGTGTTCCAGGCCCGCGGCCGCGTGTGGGGCTCGATTACTGGATCTGGCCTGTACGGGCTTCCCGGCTGGGATCATCGCTGAGTGATCATTTCGGCCCTCTACCTGCTTGTACGCTGCCTGCTCAGCTGCCTGACGGTGCTGGCACGGCACCAGGGGTCCAAAGACGCCGAGCTCTTGGTCCTCCGGCACGAGAACGCGGTCTTGCGCCTGCGGGCCGACCAGGATCCCGGCGCCGTGGCGGCCACGGCGCGTCCCGCCGGCCCGCCAGCGGCTGGCCCGGATGGCTGTGCCGACACGGGCTGCGACCGCCCCGACGTGGCCGCCTTCGCGCCGACTTCACGCCGGCCGTTCCGACTGGCGAGCAAACGTGGAGCAACCATGGCCCGGAAACGGCCATCGACCAGGGTAAAGAGACGATAAAAACACCAGGTCAGAGCGGGTGCGCCGCGAGGGACTTGAACCCCCAACCCGCGGATTAAGAGTCCGCTGCTCTGCCAGTTGAGCTAGCGGCGCTGAACGCAGTGATCGTAGCGCAACTTTCCGGGCCGTGCGAATCACCGGAGGTGCCCAGGTCGGGCCTGGCGGCCCTAAATGGCCCGTGCAATCAGCCATTAAAGCCTCTAACCAGCGCAGATACCATCACATCAGGCTAAACGTTAAATTATTCGCCAAGGAACCGGCCCATGAACGCGGCCGCGCGAGATGGCCGGCCGCTCCGGTCCTCCTGCCGGTCGGCGAAGCTCATGGCCTGCAGGCCCGCGTTCAGGCCGAGCCAGCGCAGCGGCTCGGGCTCCCACCGCGGCGACCGGTGCCCCACCCACGGCAGCCGGGTCAGCTCGCTGTCGGTGCCGGTGATCAGGTCGGCGAGCGTCCGGCCGGCGAGGTTCGTCGTCGCCACCCCGTCGCCCACGTAGCCGCCCGCCCAGGCCAGGCCGGTCGCGGCGTCCAGGCCGACCGAGGCGCACCAGTCGCGGGGGACGCCGAGCGGGCCGCCCCACCGGTGCGTGACGCGCGCGTCGCCCAGGGCCGGAAACAGCTCGCCGAGCGTCCGCCGGAGCGCGTCGAACACGGCAGGCACCCGGTCGAACGACGGCCTGATGGCCGAGCCCAGGTGATAGGGGGCGCCGCGGCCGCCGAACGCCAGCCGGCCATCGGCGGTCCGCTGGCCGTAGATCACCAGGTGCCGCAGGTCGCTGAAGGTCGGCCGGCCGGCCAGGCCGATCTGCGCCCAGACGGACTCGGGCAGCGGCTCGGTCGCGATCATCAGCGAGTAGACCGGCACGATCGCCCGCGCGAGGCCGGGCAGTTCCGGCGTGTAGCCCTCGGTGGCCCGCACGACGTACCGGGCCCGTACTGTGCCCGCGGTCGTCACGACCCGGCCCGGCGCAATCTCCCGGACGGGCGTGCGCTCGAACACCTCAACGCCGGCCCGGCGCACCGCCTCGGCCAGCCCGCGGGCCAGCCGGGCCGGGTGGATGGCCGCGCAGTGCGGCGTAAAGGTCGCGCCGAGCACGTCCGATGCGCTGGCGACCTCCTGGGCCTGCGCGGCCGTCAGCAGCCGCAGATCCGCCTCGCCGAAGCCGAACTCGCGCGCTTGCGCGACCTCGGCCTGGGCTCGCGCGAGCTGAACGGGGGTGCGGGCCAGCGCCACGGTGCCCCCCTTGGCGAAATGGCAGTCGATGCCCTCGGCGGCCGCCGCCCGGCCGACCTCGTCCACAGCCGCGCGCATGGCCTCCTGCATCGCGATGGCGGAGGCCCGGCCGGCCATCCGCTCGAGCTTCCGGGCTGAGGCCGGGAACAGGGCCGAGCACCAGCCGCCGTTACGGCCGGACGCGCCGAAGCCGGCGATCTCCCGCTCGCAGACCACGACGCGGAGCCGGGGGTCGGCCCGAGCCAGGTAGTAGGCGGTCCACAATCCGGTGAAGCCCGCACCCACGATCGCCACGTCGGCCTCGATGTCGGACCCGAGCGGCTCACCCGGCGTGAGCGTGCCGGGCACGGTGTCGTGCCAGAAGGACAGGGACCGGTAGCTGGCGGGCGAAACCATGCTCTCCATCGTGGCAGGTGGCCGGCTCCGGCTGAGCATCAGGCATGCTGGTGGCATGGCTGCTGACCGCGATCCCGCGACGCGCGTCCCGCCGGCTCGCCGCGCCGGGTCGCCCGGCGCTCGTGACCGGAACGACTCTTACCGGATCTGCGTGGTGTGCCTGGGCAACATCTGCCGGTCGCCGATGGCCGAGGTGATCCTCCGGGATGAGCTGGGCCGGGCCGGGCTGGCCGGGCAGGTGACGGTGGAGAGCGCCGGCACGGGCGACTGGCATATTGGCGGTCCGATGGACCCGAGGGCCCGCGCCGAGCTGGGCCGGCGTGGTTACGACGGGTCCGCGCACATCGCCCGGCAGATCCAGCCCGACTGGCTGGCCGGCTACGACCTGTTCGTCGTCATGGACCGCATGAACCTGGCCGATCTGCGACGGCTGGCGGCCAGGGATCCCGAGCTGGCTAACGGCCGGATC
>Ga0307372_10011471_pt1 | contig 11821 bp, 11 predicted proteins | sample OX1MG_FD_202533 | JGI IMG/M metagenome (GOLD analysis project Ga0307372, IMG submission 202533) | Soil microbial communities from Risofladan, Vaasa, Finland - OX-1 | ecosystem: Environmental > Terrestrial > Soil > Coastal area > Acid sulfate soil | place: Finland: Risofladan, Vaasa | collected...
GGGGCCCGCCACGGCCAGCCCCTGCGGCCGGGCTGGATGCGGTCAGCCCATGGACTTGGCGCCGTCCAGCGACTCCCGGATGATGTCGGCGTGACCGGCATGCTGAGCGGTCTCCGCGATGACGTGCAGCAGCACCCGCCGGGCCGACCAGTGCGCCCCCGGCTCGAACCACGGTGCCTGCGGCAGCGGCTGGGAGGCGTCCAGGTCCGGCAGCCCCAGCACCAGCTCCTCGGTCTGGCTTGCCACCCGCTCGTACTCCGCCAGCACACCGGCCAGTGTCTCGTTCTCCAGCAGCTGGAACCCCCGCGCCCAGGCGTCCGGGCCAGCGTCCTCCCCGTCTCGGCGCATCGCCGCCGGGCCGCCGACGATGAAGCCGGCCCACCGCTCCTCCACGGCCGTGACGTGCTTGATCAGGCCGCCCACGCTCAGCTCGCTGGCAGTGGTGCGCTGCCTGGCCTGCTCGTCGGTCAGGTCCCGGGCCGTGTACCGCAGGAAGTGGCGCTGCTTGGCCAGGGACGCGAGCAGGTCGGCGCGCTCGCCGGTCACCGTGGTCTGGGTACTGTTCATGGTGCCCGCCTTCCGGTTCGGTGTCGTCAGCACCACGCTACGGACCGGGTCCGACAGTGAGGGAGCGGCCACATGAGAGCTATCGACTTCCACGTCCACCTGCCGACCCCCGACTGGCTGGACGGGAGCATGGCGGGCTACGTAGAGGCGGCCGAGGCCTACTTCCGCTCGCCGGTGCAGCGGCAGTCCCTGCCCGAGCTCGCCGACAGCTACCGGGCGCTGGAGACGATGGCGGTCCTGCTGGCCTGGGACGCCGAGACCGCCACTGACAGGCCCCGGGTGCCGAACGAGACCGTCGCGGCCGCCTGCCGTGACCACCCCGACGTGTTCACAGGTCTCGGCTCCGTCGACCCGCACAAGGGCGAGGCCGCCGTCGCCGAGGTGGCCAACATCGCGGCGCTCGGCCTGCGCGGGGTCAAGTTCCATCCCTCACTGCAGGCGTTCGCCCCCGACGACCCGGCCTACGACCCGATCTTCACCGCCTGCGAGCAGCTCGGCCTGCTCGCCCTGTTCCACACCGGGACCAGCGGGATCGGCGCCCGTGAGCCGGGCGGCCAGGGCATCCGGCTCGACTACGCCCGCCCGATCCGGCTCGACGCCGTCGCCGCCGCCCACCCGGCGCTGACCGTGGTGGCGGCACATTTCGGCTGGCCGTGGCACATGGAACTGATCGCCATGGCCCTGCACAAGACCAACGTGTACATCGACATCTCCGGCTGGTCCCCCCGCCGGATCCCACCGGAGCTGATCAGCGAGCTGAAGGGGCGGCTGTGCGGGCAGTTCGTCTGGGGCAGCGACTTCCCGTTCCTGACCCCGCAGCGGTGCCTGGCCGAACTGGACGGGCTCGGCCTGCCGGACGACGTCGTGCGCCAGGTGCTGCACGATAACGCCGCCCGCATCCTCGGCCTGGCCTGACCGGGGCGGGCCGGCCAGGCCAGGCCAGCTCAGGCGAGGATCTCGAGGCAACGCCGCCGGTCCCCGATCACCGGCTTTATCCTGGCAGACCAGGCGAGCGGGCGACAGCCTCAGTTCCGGGCCGGAAGCAGGCCGGAAGTGGGCCGCGCCGGGCCGCGCCCCGGGAGGCCGGAAGGCTCCCCGCCGGGTCAGTTCTTGCGGGCCACGCCGGCCCACAGGGCCGCCGGGTTGGCCATTTCCTGGTCCGTACGCGGCCGCCATTCCGGCCCCCGCACCAGGCCGGGCTCGACCAGGTCCAGCCCCTCGAAGAAGCGCTCGACCTCAGCGCGGGAGCGGAACCGCAGCTTCATCGGCATCAGTTCGTTGAGCCGGGACGCGAGGTTGCGGATGCCGGTGGTGTTGATGTCGTTGGCCGGGTGGGATCGCCCGCCAGGTACCTGACGGACCTGGCCAGGAACGCCCGGTTACCGCGGACGCCCTCGACCACATTCGGGTCTTCCCGCATGGCGGCCTCGGCGGCGATGCGGTCCGGCGCGAAATTGTCCTTCCCGCCCAGCCAGTAGTCGTAGACCCGGGCGATGTGCGCGACGCTGGTGTCAATCTCCGGCAGCGGCCCGCTGTCTTCGGGAGTAATGGCCTGGAACCAGTCGCTGGCCATGTGCGCTCTCTTCCCCGTGTCTGCCCGGCCGTTCGCGGTCGCGCTGCCCGTCAGACTACCCATTGCGGATGGAAGGGACATGCGGGATGTCCGCGTCCTGCGGGTCCGCCACCCAGGCGGAGAACACCGGCAGCCCGTGCCAGGGCCCGGCCGGCTGGCCGCCGGGGTCGTCGGCGGTGACCGCGACCACCGCGAACGGATGCCCGAAGCGCAGGGTTGCCGTGCGCACGGCACCGGGCCGGCGCAGCGGTGCCGCCATCGCCACCGCCACCGCCGTGACCGCCGCGGCCTCGAACCCGACCCGGCTGTAGCGCGCCATCGCCGACTGCTTTGCTTCATAACGAAAGGAGCCCAGCGCGAGCAGCCCTGCCAGCGCCGACGCCGCCGCGGGGAAACCCAGTGCGGGGCGGGCCAGGTTGTGCTCGCTGCTCGCCGCCCAGGCGGGCAGCACCGCGTGGCAGTTCTCCTCCCGGCCGCTGGGCGCCTGCGTCATCGCCTGCCGCTCGGTTACCGTCCCCAGCGGGCCCTCGCCCAGCGGCAGGTCGAACAGCGACCGCCGTTCCACCTCGCCACCCAGGGCCGCGGCGATGGCCAGCTGGTGCGCTGCCGCGAGCACCGTCTGCGCCGGGACCTCCGGCGCCGCGGCGACCGAGGTCACCAGCAGGCCGCCACGCGCCCGGGCGGTGTGCACCGCCACGTCACCCGCGTCGGCGGTCGCGGCCACGAACTGGCTGTGGCCGGGGCCCGCCGGGGTGCGCAGGACCTGCCGCAGCCGGCCGGCCCAGGGGCTGGCCGGCCCGAGCTCGCGGCCAGCGGCCAGCTCGAACGGCCGCTGCCACGACACCCGGGTGGCCAGCGCGCTGGCCAGCACGAGCAGCATGTCCGGGGTCAGCTGGACGGGGAACCGCTCGATGAGCCCGTAGGTGTGCTCGCGTGCCCAGCGGTCCAGGTCAGCCTGATCGGTCAGCACGCCGTGCTGCGCGGCCGGGGGCAGCCCGGCCAGCCACCGGGTCAGCGCCTCGGTGTCGGCATCGCGGCGGCGCCAGGTGGCGACCGCGGCCGCGACCAGCGGATGGGGCGCGGCCAGCAGGGCCGCGGCCGCTCCGGCGGCCTCCCCGGTGCCGCACCCGAGCGCGTCGGTGATCGCGGCCCGGTCCTCGCCCTGGCTGGCCGGCCCGCACAGGGCCAGCAGCAGCCACGCCCCCAGCGGCGACGCCACGCCATGCCCTTGGCCGGTGAGCGCGTGGAACCGCCCCGCGTAGCGGGCCAGCAGCGGTGCCAGGCCGGCTTGCATGTGCCTCACCCACCTGGCATGGAGCTGATCGTGTCCAGCACCTGCTGGCCGTACTTCGCCAGCTTGCCCTCCCCGATGCCGTTCACCGTGCCCAGGTCGGCCAGCGAGGCCGGGCGGGCGCCGGCGATCTCGCGCAGGGTCGAGTCGTGGAAGATCACATAGGCCGGGACGCCCTGCTCCTTGGCGGCGGCGGCCCGCCATGCCCGCAGCTGCTCGAACAGCCCGGCCGCTTCCGCGGGCAGGTCCGCGGGCTCGCCCCGGCGTGGCTTGGCCGTCTTCGCCGCCTTCGGCGGCCGCTCCGGCTCGGTGCGGAGCAGGACCTGGCGCTGCTGGCGCAGCACCGCGCCGCTGGCATCGGTCAGCGTCAGGGTGCCGTAGTCGCCTTCCACCGCGAGCAGCCCCTGGGCCAGCAGCTGGCGGACGACCCCGCGCCACTGCGTGTCACGCAGCTCGGTGCCAATGCCGAACACCGTCAGCGAGGCGTGGTCATGCTGGATGACCTTGTCGGTCTTCTTGCCGAGCAGGATGTCGATGACATGACCGGCGCCGAACTTCTGCCGTCGCTCCCGCTGCAGGCGGTAGATGGCGGACAGCAGTTTCTGCGCGGCCACGGTGCCGTCCCACGACTGCGGCGGCTCCAGGCAGGTGTCGCAGTTGCCGCAGGCGGCGCTCTCCTCGCCGAAATAGCCGAGCAGCTGGCTGCGGCGGCACTCGATGGTCTCGCACAGGGCCAGCATGGCGTCCAGGTGGGCGCTCAGCCGCCGCCGGTGGGCATCGCTGCCCTCGGAGCCGTCGATCAGCTTGCGCTGCTGCACCACGTCGGACAGGCCGTAGGCGAGCCAGGCGGTGGCGGGCAGGCCGTCCCGGCCGGCCCGCCCGGTCTCCTGGTAGTAGCCCTCGACCGACTTGGGCAGGTCCAGGTGGGCCACGTACCGCACGTCCGGCTTGTCGATGCCCATGCCGAAGGCGATGGTGGCGACCATGGCGAGGCCGTCCTCGCGCAGGAAGCGGGCCTGGTTCGCGGTCCTGGTCCGGGTGTCCAGCCCGGCGTGGTACGGCAGTGCCTCGATCCCGTTGCTGGTCAGGAACTCAGCGGTCTGCTCGACCGACGCCCGGGACAGGCAGTACACGATGCCCGCGTCCCCGGCGTGCTCGGTGCGCAGCAGCTGCAGCAGCTGCCGCTTGGGATCGTTCTTGGGCGCGATGCGGTAGCAGATGTTGGGCCGGTCGAAACTGGACACGAAGTGGCGCGCCCCGGCCAGGTTCAGCCGCTGCGCGATCTCGGTCTTGGTCGCCTCGGTGGCGGTCGCGGTCAGGGCGATCCGGGGCACGGCCGGCCATCGCTCGTGCAGGGCGGACAGGGTCAGGTAGTCGGGCCGGAAGTCGTGACCCCACTGGGAGACACAGTGCGCCTCGTCGATGGCGAAGAGCGACACCGCGCCGCGGTCGAGCAGGCGCAGGGTGGGCTCGGTCCGCAGCCGTTCCGGCGCCAGGTAGAGCAGGTCCAGCTCCCCGCCGACGAAGGCCGACTCGACCTGCCGGCGCTGCCCCGGGTCTTGCGTTGAGTTGAGGAACCCGGCCCGCACCCCCAGGGCCAGCATGGCGTCCACCTGGTCCTGCATCAGCGCGATCAGCGGCGAGATGACCACACCCGTGCCCGGGCGCACCAGCGCCGGAATCTGGTAGCACAGGGACTTGCCGCCGCCGGTCGGCATCAGCACCAGCGCGTCGCCGCCGGCGATCACATGCTCGATGATCTCCTGCTGCCGGCCGCGGAACGAGTCATAGCCGAAGACCCGGCGCAGGACCTCCGACGGGTCGCTCACCGGGGAGCTCGGGCCGGGCGACAGCACCCGGCCACTCTACGAGGCTTTCGCCGCCGGCACGGGCCGCCCGGCCGGCTTGGGGCCGGCTAACCGGCCGGCTGTGCCGCTGGCGAGACGGCCGAGGGGGAAGGGCGGGCGCAGGCGCAGTTCCACGTTCCGGTCCAGTGTCGCGCCCGCCAGGCCCGAGCCCGCGCCGCCGAACGGGACGTTGGCGGCCAGCTCCCGGTGCAGCGCGGCCAGGTCGGCCCCGGTCTCCAGCGACGCCGGCCCGAGCGGGGAGTCGTGGTCGGCCATGGTGCACACGATGGACAGGTGCTCGCCCGCGTCGACCAGCTCGACCAGCCGGGTCTGGCAGGGCCAGTCCACGATCGCGCAGGTGGTGACCTCCCAGAACCCGCGGCCAGGGTCGGCCGGGTCCCGGCGCGGCCGGACCGCGTTGGTGTGCGTGTGGCCGTTCAGCCACAGCACGAGGTTGGGGAAACGGTGCAGCAGGGCCAGCAGGTCCGCGCCGGAGAACAACGGCTCCCCGCCCGGGCCGGTGTGGCGGGTATTGGTGAGCGTGTCGATCCCATGGTGGGAAAACACGATGGCCAAACGATCTTCGTGGCCGGTGCTGACCTGATGGCCATCGGGCCCGCGGTAGGCCGAGTGCACCTCGGCCAGCCGCGCCTCCAGCCAGCGGGCCTGCTGCCGGTCCAGGCAGCCCGCCGCGCCGCCGGCCAGGCAGTTGGTGTCCAGCGCGATCAGGCGGACGGCCGGGGTGTCGTGCACGTAGTACGCGGTGCCGTCGAGCAGGTTCTGCGCGGTGAAGCCGTGCCCGTCCGGGCGGGCACCGGGCCGGAAGTGGGCGTCGACGAAGTCGCGCCGGGTGATCGGCCGCCGCCCCGGGTCGGGGGTGACGGTGCGCGCCGGCCCGGCCAGGAACGCCTCCGGGCGGGCGGTGAACAGCTCCAGCGCCTGGTCGTGGTCGAAGGTGTCCGGCAGCGCCATCGGCTTGCTGGACCCGACCAGTGCGTCGGCGATCGCGGTGGTGGCCGCCCCGACGCCCTGGTTGAGCGCCTCATGGTTGCCGAAGCAGGAGAGCCAGGGGATGCGCAGGCCCCCGGCCCGGAACTCGCGCAGCGCCCGTTCCAGCAGGCCGGGGTGGTGCGGGAAGCCGAACTCGCGCCGGAAGATGTCGGGCCCGCTCGGGCCGTGGCCGTCCGGCTTCCAGAAGAAGTCGTCCGGCCAGTCCAGCGCCTGCACCCCCTCGTGGCCGGGGCCGCCGGAGTTCGCCATGACCACCCCACCGTCGAGCAGGGCCAGGAAGGTCTGCAGCTCGTTCCACTGGGCGTTGTCGATGGCGTCGCCGGTGGTGACCGCGAGCTGGAGCGGCATCTGTGTGGCTGGCCCGTGCAGGGAGTTGACCGTGCGCAAGGTGGCGTCGACCGCGTGCACGGTCAGCGCTTCCTGCGGCCGCTGGACCGGGATGATGTCGGCGTACCGGGGGTCGGCGAAATGACGGTTGAGGAACTCGAACCGGGTAGGCGACTGGACGTCGGCGAGCTGAAGGTCGGTGAGGTGGACCAGGCATAGCAGCGGGCGGCCCTGGGCGGCGCTGGCGCCCGTGCTGGCGCTGGTGCCGAGGTCATCGCGGACCGCGTGCGGTTCGCCGTCGATGATCGTGACCGCCCGGTACGGGGCGGTCGACCCCGGCCGCAGCACCGCGCCCGGGCCCAGCCGCCGCTGGGTGGTCAGCGGCGGGATGAGCGGCGGGTGGTGCCCGCTCACTCCTCGGTCACGGCCGGGGCGCCGGAGACCAGCACCGGGTCCGGGCGGATCGTCAGGGTGACGCGGCTGCCGGCCGACAGCGCGGTGGCGTCGGAGGTGGCCAGCTGGGCCAGGATCGTGGTGTCGCCGAGATCGACGGTGACCCGGCTGGTCGCGCCGAGGAAGGTGATGGCGATCACGGTGCCCGTCAGCGGCCCGGACCCGCCCGAGCTGTCCGAGGCCAGCGTGACCGCCTCCGGCCGCACCAGGGCCGTCACCGGGCCGGGCGGGGTGGACAGGTCCACCAGCGGCAGGTCCCGCCCGCGCACGGTCACGCTCGAGCCGCTGACCGTGCCCACCAGCCGGTTGGTGAGGCCGACGAACTCGGCCACGAACGCGGTGGCCGGGCGGGAGTAGATCGCCGTCGGGGGACCGAGCTGCTCGATCCGGCCATCCTGCATGACACCCACCCGGTCCGCGATGGCCAGCGCCTCCTCCTGGTCGTGGGTGACGAACAGGGTGGTGATGCCGACCTCAAGCTGGATCCGGCGGATCTGGTCCCGCAGCTGGGCACGGACCTTGGCGTCCAGCGCGGACAGCGGCTCGTCCAGCAGCAGCACCTGCGGCTGGATCGCCAGTGCCCGGGCCAGCGCGACCCGCTGCTGCTGGCCGCCGGAGATCTGGTGGGCGTAGCGCCCGGCCTGCGTGGACAGGCCGACCAGCTCCAGCATCTCCAGTGCCCGCCGGTCGCGTTCGGCCCGGCTGATGCGGCGCAGGCGCAGCCCGAAGGCCACGTTCTCGCGCACGGTCATGTGCGGGAACAGCGAGTAGGCCTGGAACACCATGCCCATGTCCCGCTTGCTGGCCGACTGGTGCGTGATGTCCTTGCCGCCGACGGTGATCGTGCCGTTGTCGGCGTCCTCCAGCCCGGCGAGCAGACGCAGGGTGGTGGTCTTCCCGCAGCCCGACGGGCCGAGCAGGGCGACGAGCTCGCCGGGCCCGATGGTCAGGTCCAGCCCGTCGAGCGCGACGACCTGGCCGTACTGACGGCGCAGGCCCTGCAGGCGCACCTCGACCCCGGCGCGCGACTGGGCGGAATGGGCTTCGGTAACCGGGGAGGTCACATCGCCACCTTCATCGGTGACCGCGGCGGCGGCCAGCAAGGGAGAGGATCATCAGCAGCACGAAGGCGAACAGCAGGGCGGCCGCCGAGGTGGAGAACAGCACCCCGGCGTTGGCCGTCTCCCGGCTGATGTAGTAGAGCGAGGTCTGCAGGTTTGTGTAGAGCAGCAGCAGCGCGACCGTGAACTCACCCAGGACGAGGGCCGAGGTGAGGATCATCGCGTTCAGGATCGCCGGCCACATGTTGGGCACGACCACCCGCCAGATGACGGTGAACCAGCCCGCGCCCAGGCTGCGGGCGGCCTCCGACAGCGTCTTGGTGTCGATGGCGTCCAGACCCGCGATCAGCGCCCGGTACGCATAGGGCAGGGCCAGGATCGCGTACGCCCAGAACAGCTGCAGCGCGGAGAGGCTGATGTGGGCCCTGATCCGGTTGTAGATCGGGGCCAGCCCGACCACCAGCACGATCGCCGGGATAGTGAGCGGCAGCAGGCACAGGAACTCCACCGCGCGGCTGATCCACCGCACCCGCAGCCGGATCCAGATCAGGGTCGGCACCACCAGCACGCCGATGACGGCGCAGGTGAGGACGGCCAGCTCCAGGGTGATCTCGATGGCGCCCAGCAGGTTCGGGTAGGACACGATCTGGGTCCAGGCGGCGACGGACCAGCTGCCCGCTTTGGTCCCCTCCAGCGAGAACCTGACCATCGCGGCCAGCGGCAGCAGGAAGAACAGCCCGAACAGGGTGAAGACCAGGTAGCGGAAGATGTTGAGGCGCCGGCGCCTGCCCGCCCGCATGCTCCGGCGCGGCACCGTCGCCGGTTGGGTCAGCGCCTCGAAGGCCTGCGGCGCTACCGCAGCCATCGGGCAGTCCTGCGCTGCAGCAGCGCGTAGCCGGTCATGATGATCGCGACCATGACCACCATCCCCAGTGCGAGCACCTGTGCCTCGTTGGGCGAGGCGAGCCCGACCTCGCTGGTGATGGCGGTGCTGATCTGCTGCGGGACTACATAGGCGATCTGGTTGTCCCAGGCCTGGATCGTGGCGTACGCGGACAGCGCGTTGGCGAACAGCAGCAGCGTGCAGCCGAGGAACGCCGGCGCCAGCAGCGGGCCGCCCACGTAGCGCCAGAACTGCAGGGTCGACCCGCCAAGGTTCTCGGTGGCCTCCCGCCACTGGATCTTCATCCCGTCGATCGCGGGCAGGAACACCAGCACCATCAGCGGGATCTGGAAGTAGATGTAGATCAGCCCGATCCCCTGCGGGAAGTCGTAGAACCAGCCGGCGTGCATCAGGTATCCACTGGTGGGGCCGATGGCCGCCAGGAAGGCGAAGGCCAGGGTGACCCCGCCGAACTGGGCCAGCACCCCAGAGCCCGACAGGTAGACCCGGCGGATGGTGCCCTGCGGGTTGCCGGAGGCCACCGCGTACGCCAGCACCGCTCCGAGCAGCGCCCCGACGATGGAGGTGATAGCGGCCAGCTCCACCGAGCTGATGAAGAAGCCGCGGACGGTGGAGCCGCCAAGGAGCTTCAGGCTGGACAGCTTGAAGCCATGCCCCGCCGGGTCCCTGATCGCGCCCCACAGCACGATCCCGGTCGGCAGCAGCAGGAACAGCCCGACGTAGGCGAAGAACGGCACGGTGCCGGCGAAGGCAAGCGGCGGCCGGCGCCCAGCCCGGGAAGGCTGGGCGCCGGCCGTCGTTGCCGTTACTGCTGTCAGGTTCGTCCCCTCGCTACTTGACGGCCTGCGCCCAGTTCTGCGCCAGGTACGTCGCGGCGCCGGTGGCCTGAGTCGCGCTCAGGAACACCGGCGAGCCCGAGACCGGAGGCAGCTTGGCCGCCGCGGCGGAGTTGATGGACTTGTTGGCCATCATGGCGCTCATCTCGACCGGCCGGGCGCCGCCCACCAGCCAGAGATTCTGACCGCCGTCGGTGGTCTGGGAGTACAGGTACTCCTCCCACAGCCGGGCGGCGGCCGGGTGCGGCGCGTTCTTGTTGATGGCCTGCGCGTAGTAGCCACCCAGCAGGGCGTTGGAGGGCACGAAGACCTTCCAGTTGGCGCCCTGGCCGACGACGCTGGCGGTGTTGAGGTAGTCCCAGTTGATCACGACCGGGGTGGTGCCCGCCTTGATCGTCGCGCTGGTCGCCTGCACCGGCACGAAGTTACCGGCCTGCTTGAGCTGGTGGAAGAAGTTCACGCCCTTGGCGATGCTGTCCGCCGTCCCGCCGTTCGCCAGGTTCGCCATCATGACGCCGTTCAGCGCGGCGTTGGCCTGGGTCGGGTTGCCGTTCAGCGCCACCGCGCTCTTGAACTTCGGCCCGAGCAGCTGGCTCACCGAGGTGATGGTGCCGAACTTGGCCGAGTTGTAGCCGATGGACATGTAGCCGCCGTAGTCCTGGTACCACAGGCCGGTCGGCTCCTTCTGGCCGGCCGGGATGTTGCTCCAGGTGGCCACCTGATAGGGGGCGAACAGGCTCGTGCTCGCCAGCGCGACCGACATGCCGACATCGACCACGTCCGGAGCGGCGGCGGTGCCGTTCTCCTGCTTGATCGCGTCGACCTCTTCCTGGCTGCTGCCGCTGGGGTTGGCCGAGTTGACCTTGATCCCGTACTTCTGCGAGAAGGTCTTGATGATGTTGCCGTAGTTAGCCCAGTCCGGCGGGAGCGCGATGACGTTGAGCGTTCCCTCCTTCTTGGCGGCGGCGACCAATGCGCTCATTCCGCCGCCGGCCGATGCGGACGTGGCGGTGCCCCAATTGGTCCCGCCGCTTGAACTCGACGAACTGGACGAGCAGCCGGCCCCCAGCAGTGCCAGGGCGGCGAGCCCTGCCATTGCGAATCGATATGACGCTCTCACGCGATTCCCTCCTGTCAGCTTTCCCCATCCCCAAGCGGACTGCGGCCGCCCCGAAAGCTCACGGCACGGAGCCACTCAGGAGGTCGGCGGACCCCGCCCCGGCAGACAACACCGGACGAAACGCCTTAAACGTTTAGCATTCGGTATGCTCACCCACCCTGACCCGGGTGTCAAGGCTTCGTTACCGAGTTGACGCACGGGAGCCGGCAGTGGGCCCGGCGGCTTGGTGAACCCCCGGTGAACAGGGGATTCCCGGCGCCTGAAGCGATGCGCGCTCCACCAGTTCGACCGGTGCCACATAGTCACCGGGCGGGTCCTGCCCGAGCAGCCGCCGCATCAGCGTCCGGCCCATCTCCCGCCCGTCCAGAACAATGGTCGCCAGCGGCGGGTCGAGCAGTTCGGAGGTGGGCAGATCGTCGTGGCCCACGACCGAGACATCCGGCCCGACCCGCAGCCCCAGCTCACGCGTGGCCTTGTAGACCGCGCCCGCCGTGTAGTCCGAGTTGGTGATGATCGCGGTCGGCGCGTCGTGGCCCGCCAGCACCGTCAGCGCGCACTGGCGGACGTCGGCGAGCGTGAGCGGCGAGGACATGACCCGCGCCCGCAGGCCGAGTTCAGGGGCCAGCCGCCGGAAGTGCTTGAGCCGGTCCGGGTCGGCCATCAGGCGCCGCGGCGCCGAGAGGAACCCGACGCAGGTGTGCCCCAGCTCGGCCAGCCGGCGCAGCGGCAGTTCCACCGCGGCGGCGTTGTCCGGGCAGACCCGTGACACACCCGCCGCATGCGCCACCGATGTGTTCAGCGCCACCACCGGTGCGCCCGGGCGCAGTTCCT
>Ga0307372_10011472_pt1 | contig 11818 bp, 14 predicted proteins | sample OX1MG_FD_202533 | JGI IMG/M metagenome (GOLD analysis project Ga0307372, IMG submission 202533) | Soil microbial communities from Risofladan, Vaasa, Finland - OX-1 | ecosystem: Environmental > Terrestrial > Soil > Coastal area > Acid sulfate soil | place: Finland: Risofladan, Vaasa | collected...
CTCAGGCAACAATCGTGCGTCCGGCGCCGACCGCCCGCGCGATGTTTACAAGGGCCGCCGCATTGGCGCGCCGTCTCGTGATCTACGAGCAACTCCTTCGCTATCGCGGCCCGGAAATGCCAAAGAAATCAGCCGCGCGACTTGCGGAAAGTAGGATGCGTGGCCTACTTCCGCACGTATTTCAACCGCCACTTCAAGGAGCCGATCTGCTGCGTCTCCGACTCGATGACCGAGGACGCGGCGGTCTTCGGCGGCCAGAAGAACATGTTTGCCGGCTTGAAGAACGCCAAGGCGATCTACCAGCCGGAGATGATCGCCGTCAGCACCACCTGCATGGCCGAGGTGATCGGCGATGATCTCAACGCCTTCATCGACAACGCCAAGGCAAACGGCCACATCCCGCAGGAATACCCGACGCCATTCGCCCACACGCCGAGCTTCGTCGGCAGCCACGTGACCGGCTGGGACAACATGATGGAAGGCATCCTCCGCTACTTCACCCTCAACAGCATGGAAGGGAAGAAGCCCGGCTCCAACGGCAAACTGAATATCATCCCCGGCTTCGAGACTTATTTGGGCAACTTTCGCGTCATCAAGCGCATGCTGCGCCAGATGGGCGTCGATTACACCTTCCTTTCAGACCCGGAAGAAGTGCTCGACGCGCCCGCCGACGGCCACTATCGCATGTACGCCGGCGGCGCCACCATCGACCAGGTCAAGAACGCGCCCAACGCAATTACTACGCTGCTGCTCCAACGTCGGCAGCTCGAAAAGACCGCCAAGTACGTCGAGGGGACCTGGAACCACACTATCCCCGAACTGGAAATCCCGATGGGCCTGGACTGGACCGACCAGTTCCTGATGAAGGTGTCGGAGCTGACCGGCCACCCGATCCCCGAGTCGCTGGAGAAGGAGCGCGGCCGCCTGGTGGACATAATGACCGACTCCCACGCTTGGTTGCACGGCAAGCGCTATGCCCTGTGGGGCGACCCGGATTTCCTCATGGGCCTGACCAAGTTTCTGCTGGAACTGGGCGCCGAACCAACGCACATCGTCTGCCACAACGGCAATAAACGCTGGCGCAAGGACATGATGAAGCTGCTCGATTCGTCGCACTATGGCAAGAAGGCCGAAGTACACATCGGCAAGGACCTGTGGCACATGCGTTCGCTGGTCTTCACCGACAAGCCCGATTTCATGATCGGCAACTCCTATGGCAAGTTCATCCAGCGCGACACGCTCACCAAGGGCAAGCAGTTCGAGGCGCCGCTGATTCGCATCGGCTTCCCGATCTTCGACCGCCATCACCTGCACCGCGAAACGACCCTGGGCTACGAGGGCGGGATGTACCTCCTGAAAACCCTGGTGAACGCGGTGCTGGAGCGCCTCGACGAGGACACGATGGGCATGGGCACTACGGACTACAACTTCGACCTGATTCGCTAGAGCGGAGGACCTATGCCGAAAGTCATGCTGCGAAAAGGAACGGCCGGACAGCTCGTCTTCTACGTTGCCAAGAAGAACCTCGAAGACGAGGTCGTGTCGGTCGAGTTCAACGAACCCGACAAGTGGGGCGGCGAAATGCTGCTCAAAGACGGCTCCAAATACTACGTCGATCCGCTCAATGGTCCGCCGCGCCTGCCGCTCACGGTGCGGGCCCAGCGGCTCGGCGGCGGTGACAACGACTAACAGCGGGAATTGCCATGAATCCTGGACTATCGCGCGAATTTGCTTTACGGATAGGACTGGCGACCCGTGTCCTGTCAAACGTCACGGTTGCGGCTCTCGTCAACGGCCTCGTGAGCCAGCTCGGCTGGCCGCTGAGCGAGGAGAAGTTGTCGCGCCTGACCGTCTCGCAACTGCGAAACGGGCTGAGCCAGGGAGGGTCGATCGACGCGGACGTCGAGCTTCCCGGTGCGGAGATCACCGAGCGATTCAGCCTCGAGCAGCTCAAGGAGGCCGTCGAGATTCTCTGGGGACAAAAGCTTGGCGAGGAGGTGGACCTGCCTTGCGTCGAGCCCTACGAAGAGGGCGAGATGCCCGCTTCTGTCCGCGTGGGCGTCGCTTCCGACCGTGACGAGGAGATCAACTCCCATTTCGGCAATTGCCGGCGGTTTCTGATCTATCAAATCAGTCCGTACGAGTGCCGGTTGATCGACGTGCGCTCCACCGACGGCTCAGACGAGTCCGACGACAGCTCCGCCTTCCGCTGCCAGTTGATCCGCGACTGTCATGTCCTGTTCGTGCAGTCGATCGGCGGCCCAGCGGCCGCCAAGGTCATCAACGCGGGAATCTACCCTCTGAAGTTTGCCGAAGGGGGGCACGCTCGGGAGCACCTCGACGAACTGCGGCAGAAGATGGCGTTTTTGCCGCCGCCATGGCTAGCCAAGGTAATGAACGTTCCAGTCGAGGACCGTATTCGATTCCATGTCGAGGAGGTGGGATCATGAAACCGGAGCAAGTGGCCACCGTGGCACGCCATGCACTGGAAGCCGGCATCAACGAGCGTACGCTCGCGGACCTCCGCGCCCAATTTCAGGGCGTACACCTCTCGTATTGCAACGATGACGATGTGATTAACGCCATACCGTATCTGCAATCGCGGGGACTGAACATCTACCTCGTCGACGGACGCGAGCACTGCTTGACGCTGACACAAGACCTCGACGCAGCCACCGGCCTGCTGCTCGCGGAAGTGAGCGAGGACGCGGAATAACCAGCCTGCGGTGCTGACATGGCGATGAAACCGAAAGACATTGCGGAATTGCTCAACGAGCCGGCCTGCGAGCACAACAAAAAGTCGAAGTCCGGCTGTGCCCGTCCGAAGCCGGGCGCGACGGCCGGCGGTTGTGCCTTCGACGGCGCCCAGATCGCCCTGGTTCCCATCGCCGACGTGGCCCACATCGTTCACGGCCCGATCGCCTGCGCCGGCAGCTCGTGGGACGGCCGCGGCACGCGCTCGTCCGGCCCGACCTTGTACCGCCTGGGCATGACGACCGATCTGACCGAGCAAGACGTCATCATGGGCTGCGGCGAAAAGCGGTTTTTTCACTCGATCAAGCAGGCGATCGACGACTATCATCCGGCCGCGGTCTTCGTCTACAACACCTGCGTGCCGGCCTTGGTCGGCGACGACATCGAGGCAGTGTGCAAGGCGGCCCGCGAGCGCTGGGGCGTGCCGGTGGTGCCGGTCGATTGTGCGGGTTTCTACGGCACCAAGAACCTCGGCAACCGCATCGGCTGCGGACGCTGCTACAAAACGTGCCCGCGAGATGTCTTCGAGTTGGTCGACCGCGAGCAGGACGACGATGACGAGGACACCGCGAAGGTTATGCGCGTCGCCCATGCTCTCGATTGCATCGGCTGTACGGCGTGTGCCAACGCCTGCCCGATGACACCCGAACGAAAGAAGACGACCAATTGGAAGACCTTCATCAAGTCGCACTGGGACGTGCTGGCGGCCGTCGACTTTACGACGGTTGAAGTCTTGACGACGCGCGGGCTCGTGACCTTTTACCTGCTGTTCGTAATGGAACTGGCGACGCGGCGGGTGCATTTCGCCGGCTGCACGGCGAATCCGAACGGCCCCTGGATGAAGCAAGTCGCCCGCAACTTGACGGCCTGCGACGACAGCTTCTTGAAGGGAAAGAAGTATCTCTTGATGGACCGCGACACGAAGTTCACGACTGAGTTTCGCAGCATCCTCGAACAGGAGGGCATCGAAAGCGCATTGCTGCCACCGAGGTCGCCCAATTTGAACGCGAACTTGGAGCGGTTTTTCAGATCCCTGAAATCTGAGTGCTTGGGCCGAATGATCTTCTTCGGCGAGCAGTCGCTTCGCAATGCCACGACCCAATTCGTGGAGCATTATCACGCCGAACGCAACCATCAAGGGCTGGGCAACAAACTGATCGAGCCGGGCCCGGAATTCGGCCAAGCGACGGGCGAAGTCGAACGCCGCGACCGGCTGGGCGGGCTATTGAACTACTATCATCGCCGGGCCGCCTGACGAAGCGCCCACCGCGCTCGTCAGCAACCCACTCCCCACGCCTCCAAGGATTCCGCGTTCCCGCCGCGTGCCGACCCCGAAAATCCGCCCTCGCCGCCCCCTGTAGCACGTCTCTTGCCGACCTAAATTCCGTCCGCCGACCCCCGCCAAGTCGTGATTGCGACTCGCTTTCGCCATCGGTTGAGTTTTTTTACCATACGCGCACAGCGCTCCGACAACCTCGGTCTCCGCCCGCACTTCTGTCCGACAACGTTTTTGTATAGGACGGGCCTGCTCGGCGTTCACTCGCGTTTCGGCCTATCTGCTTGCGGAGCCGCCCAAAGCAGCGCTTTGCACCAGAGGCTTCGGCAGTTTCGTTGCCTCCACTGCCGCTCCGGTTGCTTCCGGCTGGAGCGACCCGTCGCCGGGCGGGGCTTGCACCCGCTGGAAATCGCCGCATTTTCACGGCGCACAGTCTTTTGACCTTACGGGCTGGTCGTGTCGGGCAACATTTAGTTCAGTATCGATTAACGTCAAACAACGGCGGCTGAGTTGCTAGCGAATGCAAAAATCTCGGGGCGTTCGGCCATCATTGTCTTTGATGGTTGGGTCAGCGCCGTGTTTTTCGAGCAGTTCGATGAAGGGCGAGGGGACGTCTTCATCGTCATCGTACGGCACGGCATAGGCTTCGTGCAGCGCCGTCCAACCATTCTTGTCGGCGGCGTTAACGTCGGCGCCGTGTTCCAGCAGCCACTCCGCCGCCTCGGGACTGCCGGCGTCCATCAGCGGCGTACGGCCGCGATCGTTTCTCGCGTCGACCGGAACGCCAAGCCCGTGCACCAATTCGAGCCCTTCCAGGTTTCCCGCGAATGCGGCGACATGCATCGCCGTGCCGCCGTCGTAGACCGTCGCATCGACGCGCGCCCCGGCATCGAGAAGCATGCGGCAGACGTCGTTGTGCCCTTCGCCAAGCGCCAACAGGAACGGCGTGTAGCCATCGCTCTGTTTCGCGTTTGCGTCGGCGCCATCTTTGAGCAATGCGCGGACTCTCTTGAGCCTGCCCGCTTCGGCAGCGTCGAGCAATTGCCGGTTGATCTTGCGCGCCGTGGATTTGCCTGAGTTCTTTTCGGAATTTTCGTCCGCAATTTCGTCCCAGGCCTCGTCAACAACTTCGTCCGGCAACCCCGCAATGACCGACAACGCCAGCTCGCGCAACTGCGTAATGTCGGGCCCCTGCTCGGCGAGTTTGCGAGCCTTCGGGTCTCGCGTCAGTTTGGCGCCGTCGATGATCGTGTAAAGTCCCAGGCCGTCATCGGCCAGCGACTCGAAGATTTCGACCAACTCTTGGCCGACGTCCAAATCGCGATTGGCGCACGGCGGCGGCCCGCGCTCGGCCAATTGGCGCAACTGCTGCGGGCTCAGGTAGCCGATCTCGTATTCCAATTTGCCCAGGTGCGGCAGGGGCAGCGGGCCAGGTTCGGCGGTCATTTCCGGCAACAAGGGGACTTTGTCGGCAAGGCTCGAGTAGCGGACATCGTCAAGTTTCGCAATGTCGATCGACTCGGCGGCGTACTTGAGCATTTCCAAAAATGAGCGCACCGATGAATAGTCGTAGTCGTCTCCAGCGGGCCAGTTCAATGTCCGCGTCTCACCGATGCGGGCGCAAATCGCGTCGCATTCGTCCTGCGAAATGCGGCCCTGCTTCTGCTTGGCGATTTCCGAGAGCATCTCGGGGTCGCGGGCCCACTTCTCCCGCAACTTTTCCGGATCGGCGGCGAAGAGCCATACGGTGAATGACACGGACGGACCTCCGGTGGAAGTTACTTCAGTTCCAGCGATTGGTGCGTGACCAGCCGCGCGGCGATGGGCAGTTCAAACGATAAATCGGTCCAGCCTCGCTCGTAAGCCAGAGCGGCGAGAATCGATTCCTGCAGGGCGATCGCAGTCAGAGGATGGTCGTCTTTGGCTGTCGTCTCCGCGAAGTTGGCGGTCGACTCGGCCAGCGCCGCGGAGAACTTCGCGCTGTCGCCGCTCTGAAGCGCCTGCCAGGCTTTGTAGAGCAGTTTGGGGCGCCTCTTGCGAGATTTCTGCAGCCGCGCTTCGAGCGGCGCCGTATCCATCGGCGAGGACTGGAATGATGCGGCGATACAAAGCAAAAGATCGCCAATCGCAGCTTCCGTGTGCGGAAGGGCCAGATCCTCGACGACAAGCTTAGGGTGCAGAAGTTCCGAAAGTTGCATCCGCTCGCGGGTTTGCCCGCCGAGTGTTGCTAGCAATAATACTTCGGAATACGGCTCGAACCAACGCGCTTGCTCGTTCCAGGGCGTGTCCGCCGTCATCTTCGCTAGTTGGTCTCTCACGACATCGAAGTACACGAGCGCCATTTCGACGCTTTTTTTTAGGATCTCCTTGGGCGACAGCGCGCCTCGAAATCCGAGGTGCCAACGGTAGATCATCTGAGCACACAAGTTCAGATACCGCCTATAGCAAAACGCCATGTTTCCCGTGGGCCCGAGAGCTCGGCAATCATCGCCAAATGTTGGGAATTGCTCATCGCAAGCCTTTGTTTCTTTGGCCAGCTTGTCGGGAATGCCGCACTTAAGTTGATCGAAAAACTCGTTCATGAATGGCTTTCAATAGTTATTATTCGTCGGATTATACCAAATGCTCGGCCACGGGCCGGCGTACGGGCTCATATTGGAGCCATCGGGCGGCCGGTACGCCTGGAAGGCAAAACGCATTTCGACGGGCCGCGTCCTCGGCCCTATGATCACGAGTTTGACAAGCCCCGCGAGCATCAGGTTGTGTGCGTTATAGGCGGCAGCGAGGTCATTGGCGCCTGTCCCATTTTTCTCAATCACCTGATTGATCCAGTACGAGATCCACTTTCCGCTCATTTGCGTTCCATATCCCTTTGTGTCGCCCAACTTGGCTTTCCTCCCCCCCTTTGGCTTCGAAGATGCCCCAGACGCCCGAGGAACTCTGTTGGGCGATCTGGTCGGGGCCTTGATTGTCGTGGATCGAGAGCGAGACGCCCTCGAACCCCAGCGCCCGAATCACCAGCGCTGTGCCCATCTCTCCGATCAACTCCTGGATATCGTTGGGTTTGGCGCCGAATGCCTTCGTGACGGGCGACCCGAGCAATCGTCTCCCCAATACCGCCAACATTGCTTTTGAGTACATCGAAGGTGAATCGATCCTCCTCATGTTGAACAAGGAAGGCATTGCCGCGTCGAGCGGATCGGCCTGCACTTCGGGGTCGCTGGAGCCGTCGCACGTGATGCGCGCGATGGGCATTCCTTACACGGCGGCGCACGGCACCGTGCGCTTTTCGCTGTCGCGTTACAACACGATGGACGAGATCGATCGCGTAGTAGCGGCGGTGCCGCGCATCGTCGCCCATCTGCGTTCCTTGTCGCCGTACTGGAGCGGAGATGCGCCGGCGGTCGATCACGAGCGCGCCTTTGCTCCGACGTTTGCGTAGTACGGATTATTCATCAGCCTAGCGAAAACGGCGCACACTGCGTAGCAGAATTCGTGAGAATTCTGGCCGTAACTCGCGACGACGACCGGACTTCTCAAGAAGTCGGTTACGGGCTCGGCAGAGAGATTTTGACCATGCGCACCATCATCCTCGACGACACAACGCTCCGCGACGGCGAACAGTCGGCCGGCGTCGCTTTCACGCTGGACGAAAAAGTCGCCATTGCCCGTGATCTCGACGCCGCCGGCGTGCCGGAGCTGGAAGTCGGCATTCCGGCGATGGGTGAAGAAGATCGCGAGAGTATTCGGGCTGTCCGTGCGGCCGGTCTCCGCGCCCGCCTGGTCGTCGGGTGCCGCATGCACGAGCGCGATCTGCGTGCCTGTCGAGGCCTCGGTGTAGACATGGTGGACCTGTCGATCCCCGTTTCCGACCAGCAGGTGCGCCACAAGCTCGGCTGGGACCGCGCCAGGGTGCTGCGCCAGGTGGCCACGCTCGTCGACCGCGCTCTCGATGAGGGACTGCAGGTCTGCGTCGGCGGCGAGGACGCCTCGGTCCGCACGCTCCGCGACGACGGCACTTATCCCGGCACGTCCGTGGGCGAGGTGCTGGTGCGCGAGGGGAGTGTCGGCCAGGGCCGCAACGTCGGCGCCTACCTGCAAGACCACGTCATCTACGCGGTCCACTTCTTCGAAGTGGACCGGATCGTCGGCTGTTGCGAAGAAGAGTTGATCTCCGCCGACGAGTCCTGGATGCCCACCCGCTTCCTGTTCCGCGATAAGGTGGCCGCTCGCGTCCCGCTTGGCGTGCAAGGCCGCGTGGTCGTTGCGGTCGGGACCGAAGGCGAGGTGCTGCGGGTGCTGCGCCATGCTCCCGGCGGCCCGGCGTACCAGGTGTATTTCGACGGGCGCACTTTCATCGTGCCCGAAAACGCTCTTGATGCTCCCAAGGAGACCGCGGATGTTGCCGCCGCTGACGCCTGACGAACGACTGCGCTACGACCGGCAAATCGGGCCGGGCGTACTCACCGACGCGGGGCAACGCCGCCTTAAGGCCGCGACGGCGCTGGTCGCCCGCGCGGGCGGCGTCGGCGGACCGGCGGCCCTTTCACTCGTGCTGGCCGGCGTGGGCCGAGTCATCATCGCACATCCAGGCGAACTCGAATCGCCCGATCTCAATCGACAAATTCTCGGCTCCGAGAGAGGCCTGGGCTTCCCGCGGGCCTCTCAATTCGCCGCGCATCTGCGGACCATGAGCTCCTTCGTGACCATCGAAGAGATCGACCATGAACTCAACGACGACGAGGCCGACGAGCTGGCTGGCCGGGCCGACGTCGTTCTGAGCTGCGCCGCCGATTTCGGTCGCAGGCTGATTTTGAATCGAGCGGCACATTCTGCCAGGATTCCGTTTATCGATGCCGCTCAGTGGGGAATGACCGGTTCGCTGGTCGTGAGCGATGGACGGACGACCCCCAGGGCGATTGCATCATAAGTCATTGTCCGACTAGCACTTTCTCGAGGTAGTCCTCGTCCAAGGCGGCGAGGAGGCGTTTGTTCTTGATGCCGACCTTTTCGCTCGTCTCGTTCTTCAGCAGGCTCAGTGCGGCGCGACGCAACGCGCTAAAGTTCTCGTCGGCGCGTCCTTTGCGGATGCGGCATTGGTCCTCTTGGAACGTCACGTCGAGCTGCCAGTGCAAGCGATTTTCGATCCCCCAATGACCGCGCACCGCTTCGCCGAAGCGAACGGCGGAAAGGTATTTGTTGAGAATGAAGTAGCGCGTCTCGCAACTCGTGGTTCCCTTGCGAGCCGTGACGTTCATGGCCATCCCGATGGCCTTCAACTTCGGCCAGCGCTCGCGGTCGGGAAGGTCGTCGGGAACAGGACAGATGAAATAATAACGCTGCTCCTTTCGGCCGTGTCCCTTTTCGTTCGTCTCGTGCCGGCGCACCGGCGTGCCGTCGAACTCGTCCCCGAAGTGGACCTCGAAATGGTGCTTGATGCCCTCGGACAACGTCGGCTGGTTGCCTTTCACGGCCAGACAGTAGTCCGCCTTCGCCGCCACGATGGTCCGGGCGATTTCCACCTGGCAGCCCATCGCGTCGATGGTCACCAAAGAGCCCGTAATTTCCAGCATTTGCAGCAATTTCGGAATCGCGGTGATCTCGTTGCTCTTCGCATCCACGGCGATTTGTCCCAGCGTGATCTGATTGGCCGTCGCGAAGGCGCTGACCAGATGGATCGCCGTCTTGCCGCTCGCCGCGTCGAAACTCCGGCGCAGCGTCTTCCCGTCGATGGCCACGATTTGTCCGTCCGTGACCGCGCGGGAGCGCCGTGATCCAACTCAGCAGACACTTTTCGAATTCCGCCGGCTTGAGGGCCGCCATCATCGCATTGAAACGGTCGTGCGAAGGAATCATGGCATCCCCGCTTCTTCCGCAGCCTCTCTCACCGCAGTTGCCGGTTCCCAGGCTCGAATTGATGCTCGGCCATATGCGTCACGGCGGCCAGACGTTCTTTTTGCCCGACACGTTTCCGGTTCCCAGTCGAGACGAGCTCCGCGAGATGATGGAAGATGCGTTGCGCGGCAGCGAGGCGCCGGAACATCTGGCAGATTGGATGCAGATCATTCGCGCTTCGAACCCATCGCGGAACATGCTGAAGCGATTGGCCAGGATTCTGGCCCTCAAGCATTATTGGCAGGCGGTTTTTGGGCGGCACGGGGGCCAACTGCGGCGTGCTTGGGCCCGCCTGGCGTTGGCAAAAGCAGCTGCCTGCGCCAGGCCATGCAGGGCGCCGCGCACTGGATCGAAGGCAATGCCGCGCCGTTCGGCGTCGACCAGGAGGCTTTCGAGCACCGCGACGCGCCGCTCGTGCTCGATGACGTGGATGCTTTTCACCGTGATCGCAACGGCGTCCGGCTGTTGAAGTCGCTTTGCCAGACGGAGTTCATCAAGACCGTCTCCTGGCGCTCCGACATCAAATCGCTTGAACTGCGCGGAATTCCGCGCAGTTTTAGCACGACCAGTCCGGTGGCGTTCATTGCCAACGATTGGAAGTCGTCGAATTCCGACGTGGCCGCTTTGGAAGACCGCGCCCACGTAATCGTCTTCGAGCCCAATCCGCTGGCGGTACGTCTCGAGGCGGCCGCGTGGTTCTGGGATCAAGACGTGTTCGACTATGTGGGCCAACACCTGCATTTGGCCGAACAGCACTCGCTGCGAGTCTATCGGCGGGCCTGGGAGGCGAAGCAGGCGGGGCTTGATTGGCGGCGGCTGGTGTTGGCAGGTTTGCTGCCGGAAAACGCTCTGCTGGCGGCGCGCCTCAAAGCCGATTCCTGCTACAAAACGGAGCAGGCGCGCGTGCAGGCATTCATCGCCGGCGGCGGCGGTTGCCGGGCCACGTATTTCAAATGCGCCAAAATGCTGACCGCGTCGAAAAGAGCGCCGGTCATCACGCTGAGCCACACGGCGCCGCCCGCAGCCGAGGTCGACTCGCCCGACGTTCTGTCCTTTGAACAGGCCGTCCGAGAACAAGCCCAGGGCTAAAATCGATGGACTTTTAGACTCCCCGGCCGCTTTCCTTTCCAACTGACGGCGCCCGGAGCCGATGCCAACGGTTGCTCCGCCGATTCTATCCGACTGCATCGGACAAATTGGGAGGTCGCTGCCAAGCAGCTTCCCTGTATTCCTGGCTCGAAAGCTGCTCTTCTTCGATAAATAGACCGCCATGGATCGGCGGATCGCGAGTCGATGTTTCAGCCGCACGAGCGCCATGTCAAGCAAGGATGCAAACCTCGATCTAAGCAGCAAGGAAATCTCGGCCCTCTTCGCACCATCGCAGTGGGCTGAACGCTTCCTGCCTGTTCTCACCGTCGACCAGGTCGCCGAGTTGCTGAGCGTCCCCAAAGCGACTGTCTACGACTGGAGCTCGCGCGACCTGCTCGAAGGCTGCTGCGCCAAAGTCGGCAAGCATCTGCGGTTCGTCCGCGACCGCCTGATCCAAAAAGTTTTCAATGAAGGGCTAATTGGACAGCGCCGGTTTAGGCAATGCTAGCAGGCTTAAGCTGCGATTTGACTGAGAGTTAGGTTCGCGAGGCAAATCGGTGTTGCAAGGGTGGGTTGAAAAAGACGATCCTCCGGGTTTTCCAAACCACGAGTCAGAGACTCCACGGAGGACCGTCAAGGATGACATTAGAGCAGATGACCCGGTTGGGAAGGAAGTTGACTTCGTTTCTGGCGTTGTTCGCCGATTGTTTCGGCCGCCGCGACGCGCGGGCCTTGCTGAAGATTTATGTCCAAGGTCAACTCTCCAACGTGCATCGCAAGACGGCCGAGGCGATCGCCTTGCAG
>Ga0307372_10011473_pt1 | contig 11818 bp, 10 predicted proteins | sample OX1MG_FD_202533 | JGI IMG/M metagenome (GOLD analysis project Ga0307372, IMG submission 202533) | Soil microbial communities from Risofladan, Vaasa, Finland - OX-1 | ecosystem: Environmental > Terrestrial > Soil > Coastal area > Acid sulfate soil | place: Finland: Risofladan, Vaasa | collected...
GAATCTCCCTGTCCCCCGACGGCCGCGCCCGTTTTCGTCGTGACCACGATCGCCAGCTCGGAATTGATCAAGCACGCCTCGAACTCTTTTCTGGCCCTGAAAATCTCTTACGCCAACGCCTTGGCCGATCTCTGTGAGCGGCTGGGCGCCAACGTCGAGGAGGTCACCCGCGCCATGGGACTCGATCCCCGCATCGGCCCGCATTTTCTTCGCGCGGGGCTGGGCTTCGGCGGCTTCTGCTTTCCGAAGGACGTCCAGGCCTTCATTCGCCTCTCCGAGCGCGCCGGGATGGATTTCCGTCTCCTGAAGGAAGTAGAAGCCATCAACAACCGGCAAATCGACTGGTTCGTCGAAAAAATCCGGCGGGCCCTGTGGGTGATTCGTGACAAACAGATTGCCCTGCTCGGCCTGGCGTTCAAGCCGCATACCGACGACATTCGCTTCTCGCCCGCCGTCAAACTCGCCGAGCATCTGCTCGCCGAAGGGGCCCGCGTGCACGCCTACGATCCGAAAGCGATGGACCGGGCGCGGGCGGCGCTTCCCGGCGCTTGCTTTGCTCCAGATCCTTACGCCGCAGCGCGGCAGGCCGACGCGCTCGTGATTGCCACCGAATGGCCCGAATTTGCCGCTCTGGATTGGGCGCGAATCGGCCAATCGATGGCGCGGCCGCTGATCCTGGACGGCAGGAACCTGCTCGATTCGAAAGCGATTCGATCCCTCGGCCTGGAATATGAATCGGTGGGCCGTCCCGCCGGAAATTCGAACCGGCTCACCCCCTGATCGTCTATACGGAAGGCAATTCGGAACTTCTGGACGCCGTCCCTCCGCCCCGTCGACCCCCACATCGCTTCCTCAGGAGGGGAGGCAGGCAACGGCGGACGACAGCCCGGCCAAGACAAGCTTCCGGTCACCCTTGCGGTGGCCTGTATGGCCGAACAGCCCGGAGTCACCGCACACCCCGCCCGAGCCAGCACAAAGAGCAAATACCCGCTGAAAAAGTCGCCCTTATCCGAGAGGGAAGTCTACCCGAATATTTCGCGCTTCTTATCCTCGCGCATGCCCCGTCCCAACTCCTCCGCGGCGAGCACCCTGACATAGATGTCAGCGCGCTCCTTGCCCGCCATGCGGCTGTACGTTTCGTATCGCTCCCTGCCTGGATTGCCAGCAACCTTGGCCATTTGGTCGTCCACACTCAACGACGTGAAGTCCGCGGACTCCAGATCAACGCCGAGAGCCCAAATCGGCTGGTCCCCCACGCACTCCTGATAGTCCGCCAGGAACACCGCAGCCCCCCCCCAGCGCCCCACGCCGGGCCGCGTCGGCTTCCCTCACGATTTCCAGGTAGATGGCATCCAGGATGGCCCCCTTGTCGTGTGGAAGGCACTTCACATCCCAGACGTCCCCGCGCGGCCTACGCTCCAAGAACGCTCCGTAGTCGGCGATGATCCTGAGTCGTTCTTCGACGCTCTCTTGGCCGTGTTCGGCCCTCGGGCCGCCCGGCCTTGTCCTCGGATTTGACCACACCCCGCCAGCTTTCCTGCTCTCCCAATTCTCAATCAGGCTCTTGTACGCCGTGATGTTGGACCGGTGACGCTCTATGGCGACTTGCAAAGCGAAGTCGTTTTCCTGAAAGCGTGCAAGCTCCTCCCAGCCATCGAGGTCTCTCTGCTCTTGAGCGAGGGCCTCCTTGAATAACGCGAGGACCTTTTGTTGCAGCGGTGACAATTCGACCCCCTTTGAATTCGAAAGCTATCCTGCCCCTCGCCGCACAAGCCTCAGGGACTGCGTTCCCACCGTGGACGGGGCGCACGGAGCATTTATTCCCGGCGCCTTCGGTTGCGGGGTCGTCCACTGCACTGTAGCGGTTTCACCACCGCCCAAGCCGATTGGCGTAACTTCCAGAACTCTCCCCTCGCCACCGCGGCCCCAGACGATGTCGCCGACCATTGGCTCTTGCCCACTGCCATACATTTTCCCCTCCTCGCTTCCAATCCCTGACGCCGTTTGCCACGGGAAGCCTTCCCCGTCATCATATTATGGCGCTTCTTCCCTGAATAGACGGGGCGGGTGGCGCGGAGAATGCGCGCGAGGAAATGTCTTGGGGGATGCAGCACGGAGGGAGTACATCATCCGGGCACGATCCCCTGCGGATAGGATCGAGGGGGTGCCGCACCCTTCGTTTTCAAGGGTGCGGATTTTTCTTCCATACGCAACCCCCGCTGCACTACTACCGTCGGCATTACCTGCATTTCGCCACTTGCCCCTGTTAGGGGTCGCGGAAGGGCCGAAAAAGGTCGGTACTCACGCCCGAGCTTTTCCTCTCGTAAGTCTTGTTTTGCCATACCTAACTAAAAAAGGTCGGTACGCTTTTGTATTTGTACCGCGGGCCGGTTTCGGTGATCGTGTGGGTTGCCGTGAGCGGCTCGCGGCGCCCAACCCCTCACCCTGTCGAAGGGCGGGCGAAGGAAAGCCCGGACGATCTGACGGGGCAGGAACCCGTCCTCAGGACTGCGGCGTCCCTGCCGCCTTGCGGAAGAAATCGATTGTCCGCTCTAGCCCTTCCTCGAGTCCGACGCGCGGCTCCCAGCCAAGAAGTCTTTTCGCCTTCGCGATATCCGGGCAGCGGCGTTTGGGATCGTCGATGGGCAGCGGCCGAAAATCGATGCCGCTGCCGGCGCCCGTGTATTTCAGGACCATCTCGGCGAACTCCAGAATCGTCATCTCGCGGGGATTGCCGATATTGACGGGCTCGTGATGTTCGGATTCGAACAGGCGGTAAATCCCGTCGATCAGATCGGAGACGTAGCAGAAGCTGCGCGTCTGTTTTCCGTCGCCGTAGACGGTCAGCGGCTGGCCCTGGAAGGCCTGATAGACAAAATTTGGCAGCACGCGGCCGTCGTTGAGCCTCATGCGCGGGCCGTAGGTATTGAAGATGCGCACGATTCTCGTGTCCACACCCCGGGCGCGGTGGTAGGCCATCGTCAGGGCTTCGGAAAATCGCTTGGCCTCGTCGTAAACGCTGCGCGGGCCGATCGGGTTCACGTGACCCCAGTAGGTTTCCGGTTGCGGCGACACTTCCGGGTCGCCATAGCATTCCGAGGTGGAAGCCTGCAGGAACCGGGCCCCTTTGGCCGATGCCAATTCCAGCATGTGGCGCGTTCCCAGCGAGCCGACCTCCAGCGTCTCGATCGGCAGGCGGAGATAATCGACCGGGCTGGCCGGACAGGCGAAATGAAAAACGGCTTCGACGGGACCGGCGACGTCGGTGGGTTTTGTCACGTCATGGCGAAGCATGCGAAACCGGGGACTGGTCTGAAGGTGCTCGATATTCGCTTCCGAGCCCGTCACCAGGTTGTCGATGCAGAGTACCTGCCAGCCCTTCCCGATCAGAAAATCGCACAGATGCGAGCCTAAAAACCCGGCGCCCCCGGTCACCACCGCGCGCGTTTCGCCTTCTCGAATTTTCATTGGAATCCCCGCGATCAGCCGAAGAAAACGCCTTCGCCGCCTATTCCGCCATTGTAGATCAGGTAGCGGCGCGGGCGCGGCGAAAAATCGATTCGAAAACTAGGCCCAACGCATCAGGACGCCGCCGGTCGTGTAGCCGGCGCCGACGGAAACCAGCAGCACGAGATCGCCTCGACGGAGCCGTTTCTGCTCGACCGCGTCGCGCAGCCCGAGGGGAATCGTGGCCGCCGTCGTGTTGCCGTAGCGGTCGATGCTCACCATGATCTTCGAATCGGGCAAGTCCAAGCGCTCCTGCATCGCGCGGATGATCCGCAGGTTGGCCTGATGCGGAACCACCAGCGCCAGGTCGTCGGCGGTGAACCCGTTCCTCTCCAGCAGTTTCGTCGAAACCTCGCACATGCGCCGCACCGCGTACTTGAACACCTGCGGGCCGTCCTGATGCACGTAGTGCATTTTCTGATTGACGGTCTCGTGCGAGGGCGGGTGAAGCGAGCCGCCGCCCGGCATGTACAGGTTGCAGCCGCCCGAGCCGTCCACATCATGACAAAAATCGAGGATTCCTTCGGCGTCGGATTCGGCCGGCTCGATCAGCACGGCGCCGGCCCCGTCGCCGAAGAGCACGCAGGTGGCCCGGTCGGTGAAGTCGATGATCGAACTCATCACGTCGCTGCCGATCACCAGGGCCTTCGCGTGCGTGCCCGCGCCGACGAATTGCGCTCCCACCGTCAGCGCGTACAGGAATCCCGAGCAGGCGCCCGACAGATCGAATCCCCACGCCCGGCTGGCGCCGAGGCGATCCTGGATCAGGCAGGCGGTAGCGGGAAACATCATGTCGGGCGTCACCGTGGCCACGACGATCAGGTCGATCTCTTCCGGTGGCACGTTCCGCTGCGCCAGGAGCTGTTTCGCCGCTTCCGTTCCCAGGTGCGAGGCGGCCACGCCCGGCTCGACGATGTGCCGCTCGCGGATGCCGGTTCGCGTGCGAATCCATTCGTCGTTCGTGTTGACCATCTTCTCCATGTCCGCGTTGGTCAGCACGCGCGGGGGAACGTAGCCCGCCACTCCCGTTATTTTCGCCCGAATCGCTTTTCCCATCTCTATTGGCTCCAATGCGTGTTGCGCAGGGGCGCGGTCCCGGCCCGCCCGCTCGGGCGGCCTCGGCCCGCTAGCCGGCGATTTCGTAACGGTAGGTGATCGAGGCCACTTGCCCGAGCATCGCCGCCACCGAGCAGTATTTCGACTGGCTCAGCTCGATGGCGTCCCGCACCGCTTTCTCGTTCAGATCGCCTTTCAATCGATACACCATCTCAATTTTCGCCCAGACGGCGGGCGGTTTCGCCGCCCGTTCTCCATGCACCATGACTTCCAGCCCAACGAGCTTCTGCCGCTTCTTTTTCAAAATCTCGGCCACGTCGTAGGCCGTGCATGTTCCGAGCGCTCCCAGCAGCATCTCCATTGGTCCGGGACCGGAATTGCGCTCGCGGTCGCAATCGAACGTGATGGCGTGGCCCGAAGGCATGGTGGCCAGAAACTGTTCGCCTTCGACCCAAAGGACCCTGGCCGTCTGCATGGTTGCCTCCCGCGGCATTGTAACGGAGCAGGCCGCCGAGGGCGAACCGAAAGAGGCCCCGCAAGGGCAATCAGGAGCTGCGCGGCTGCGGGGAGGGAGATTCCAGGCTGTGGCGGCCAATCGCCTGGATGAATACCGGAACCAATCCGGGATCGAGCTGGCTACCCGCCATTTTCAGCAGTTCCGCAAAGGCCTGCTCGCTCGAGCGGGGCAGCTCGAACATTCCCGATGCCATCGCGTCGTAGATCTCGGCAATCGCGACCAGGCGCGCCCCGTGCGGAATCCTCTGGCCGGCCAGGCGGTCGGGATAGCCCGAGCCGTCGAAATACTCGTGGTGATGGCGGACGATCTGCTGCACGCGGCTCATGCCCGGCAATACGCTCAGCAGTTTCCAGCCCATCACCGTATGCTGGCGAACGGCGTCCCGTTCGCCCGGCTGCAACGTTCCGTTCCTTCGCAGCAGGTTTTCCGGGACCCCGATTTTGCCGATATCGTGAAGCAGCCCGGCCAGGCGGATCTCTTCGATTTCGGCGGGATCGAGCGCGAGCGCTTCCGAGACCCGCGCCACGTACTCGGAAACGCGCCGCGAATGCCCGTGCGTCGAGAGCTTTTTCTCGTCGACCACGCGCACCGCCGTCATCAGCCCCTCCATCAACGTCGGCGGAAATTCCCCTGGCGTCAGGCTGCGGCCCTGGTTCGCCAGGGTCGTGGCAAACTCCTCCAGCCAGTTGAGCACCAGGTCGAACGCCTCGGGACCGGACACGAAATCGTGATGCAGCTGGAAGCGCGGCAGCTCCCCGGCCGACGCCGACCCCGCTTCGGCCGGCTCCAGCACGAACCGCTGGGCGCTCGAAACCGCGTTCCCCCCTCTCCGTTTGGAAAGGTACATGGCCGCGTCGGCCCGCTCGAGCAGTTCTTCCGGAGTCGAGCCATGAACCGGGAAGGTGGCGATGCCGAAACTGGCCGTGATGCCCCGCTGCCGCAACAACGGATCGGCGGCCAGCAGACCGCGAAGCTTGTTGCCCATCTGCCGCGCCTGGTCCACCGTGGTTTCCACCATCAGGACGACAAATTCGTCTCCCCCGTAGCGCGCCACCACGTCCGAGCGCCGGCAGTGTTCCTCGAGCAGGCGGCCGACGCGCCGCAAGACGACGTCGCCTTCCAGGTGGCCGTAGTGGTCGTTGACGAATTTGAACCGGTCCAGGTCCATCAGCAGCAAGGCGAACGGCCGCCCCATTCGCGTCGACCGGCGCCATTCCGACGACACCGCCTCCATCAGGAAGCGATGCGTCTTCACGCCCGTCAGTCCGTCGGTGATGGCCTGTTCCTGAGCCTTCTGCAAGGTGCGCGCGTTGTGCAGGGCGCCGGAGATCAGATCGGCGAGGGTGCGCAGCAGCAGGTGCTCCTCGGCCGAGAATTCGTGGAACTCGCTGGTTTCGATGTGGAGCACGCCGAGCAGCTCGTCGGCATACATGATCGGCAGCGCCACGCCCGAAACCGAACCCTCCAGCAAAAACGGGGAGCCGTCGGGGGCCGATCCGCTGGATGGTTCTCCCGTGCGCGCCACGTCGCCGATCAGTCCCTCGCCGAACGGGACGCGCCGGCCCAATGCTTCGCGCCGCCGTCCCGCTTCGGCCCGCACCACGATTTCCTTCGCGTCGTAATCGGCCAGCCCGATGCCGATGTGATCGAAGCTCAAGCCGAGTTCCATCTCCTCGGCGATCCGGGCGAGCATCTGTTCGACGTTCAGGGCGCCGATGGCATGGCGCGACACGTTGTTCAGGAGCGTCAGATGGCGCGATTTTTCCTGCTCCTGCCCGAACAGCCGGGCGTTCTCCATCGCAATGCCCGCGGAGTTGGCCAGCGCCTGCATCAATTCCAGATGGCCTTTGTCGTAGGCCCGCTCGTCCCGACTGTAGAGCCCCATCACGCCGACGGCCCGGTCGTAGAGCACGACGGGCACCCCGCAAAAGCAAGCCGCGCCCGGCATCGCGTCGATTCCCAGCCGGTGCAGCTCGGCGGGGAGTTCCTCCCGGATCAGCAGCGGCTTGCGGCCGCGCAGGATGTATTCGATGATCCCGTTTCCCGCCGGGCGCGAGCGCCGCGGGCATCGCTGGCCGTCGATCACTTCCAGATCGACCTGAATCTGATCGTGCTCGGGGTCGAATCGGCCGATGAAAAAATTCTCCGCGTCGAACAGCTGGAGCATCTCGGAGTAGATGCGGTCGGCCAGGTTGTCGATATCGAGCGTCGAACTGAGCGCCCGGCCAATCTCGTTCAGCGCGTTCATCTCCTCGGTGCGGCGCGCGGTCTGCTGGATCAGGTAGCTGTTCTCGACGGCCATTGCCACCTGGTGCGTCAGGGCGAGCAGCAGCCGTAGTTCCGGCGCGCTGAACCGTCTCTTCTTCGGCGTCCCGAGAAGCAGCAATCCGAAAACGCGTTCGCGGGCCTGGAGGCTGATGCCGACCGCATTTTGCAGACGCTCGGGCACCAGCAGTTGTCGCACCTGCTGGAAGGCGGGTTCGCTCTGCAGCGGCGCCCACTCCTCATCCCGCAGGATCCCCTTCAGGATCATGACGCCGCCCAGCCGCGCCACAAGGTAGACGAGCGTCCGTCCCACCGGTTCCTGGCTCACCAACTCCTGGAATTGCCCGCTGATTCCGCTGCTCACGACGATCGCCGGCTGCCCCGCCTGTTCGTAGCTCACGAGCAGGACCCCGGTGGGCAGACGCATCACCCGCAGGATTCGTTCGAGCGCCTGCTTGAGCGCCCGCTCCATCTCCTCCCCGGTGAAGCCGGAAGCCGCCAGGTTCAAATTGGCGAGCGAGAGCATGTTCCGCTCGACGCGCCGTTTTTCCTCCTCGTAGAGCGAGACCAGTTGCAGCAGTCCCGCGAATACCTGGGGCAGTAGGAAGACCAGCCGTACATTGTCTGTGATCCAGCCCAGCCGCCGGTCGAGCACCGTGGCCAGCAGCGTCACGCCCCATGCCGCCAAGGCGCCCGCCAGGATGCACTCCGTGCTCGATTCCTGTTTTTGTCCTTCCTCCCAGAATGAGCGCGCGGCCACAAACAGGAGAAAGCCGAGCCCGAAATCCACCGGCACCGCAATCAGATGCCGCCAGCTCGCCGCCGCCCATACGGCCAGCAGCAGGCCGGCGCCGAGCGCCATTCGCGTCCGAATGCGGTTTTGCGAATAGGCCTGTGCGGAAAGGATCAAGGTGAGGACGGCCGCGGCCAGAACCAGGGAATTCAGCGGCCCTTCCCAGGGCTGGGCTGGCAGCCAGAGGCTGAGCGTTGGCGTCAGGTAATAGAGCGCGACCAGGCCCCACATCCACGCCCACAAGCGCACGTATCCCAGCCGCTTCTGCCGGTAGAGATAGACAAGCAGGACCGTCAGCAGGGCCGCGAAGCCCAAAAGCGCCAGCGCAACAGCGGGAGCCGGTTCTAGCAAATTCTTTGTCCCCTGGAACTTGTCTGCCTACTCATCCCCAACGCATTTGCATGGCGCGTGGTGCGCCTCAGGCCGTCGCTTTTTTTACACGGCTATCGCCAGCCGGAATGGCAGGTCTAGGACCTCGCAAACCACTTCAGGCGGAATATAGACGTCGGCCCGAGGGGGGTCAAGAAGCGTAACTCCTTAGTAGCGGAAAGGATAAGGCCCGTTTCATTCACAACGATTTGGTAAACACCGCCGGGTGCGCGGCGGCTCGCTTTTCCCGGCCCGCTTGCGTAACATGATCGACTCTGTTTCCCGATTTTGGGAAATAGCCAATTATGGCAACCATGAAGCCACGCGTTCGCTTCGCTCCGTCACCGACCGGCTACCTCCACGTGGGAGGGGCCAGAACCGCGCTTTTCAACTGGCTTTTTGCGCGGAACCAGGAAGGAACCTTCATCCTGCGGGTCGAAGATACCGATGCCGAGCGCAACCGCCCCGAACTGGTGCAGGGGATTCTGAACGATCTTCGCTGGCTGGGCATCGAATGGGACGAGGGCCCGTTTTTCCAGTCCGACCGCTTGGAACTTTACCGCGGCGCTGCCAGTCGCCTTTTGAACTCCGGCTCCGCCTACCCTTGTTTTTGTCCGCCGGCCCAGTATGCGGGCGCCGATGCCCAGGAACCCGGGGAAGGTGAGCCGGCCGCCGGCTTGGCGGCGCGCCAGCGATGCCCGTGCCGGAATCTCGATTCCTCCCAGCGCGAATCCAAGATCGGCCAGGGCCTTCCGTATGCCATCCGCTTCCGCGTGCCCGAGAGCGGCACGACCGGTTTTCACGACGACGTGTTCGGCGAGCGCGAAGTCGAAAACGCGGAAATCGAGGATTTCGTTCTGCAGCGTTCGAGCGGCCTGCCCACCTATCAATTGAGCGTCGTTGTGGACGATCTGGCCATGGGAATCAGCCACGTCATTCGCGGCGCCGATCACCTCTCGAACACCCCGAAGCAGGTGCTGCTGTATCGCGCCTTGGGCGCTCCCGCCCCCGTTTTCGCGCACGTTCCGCTGATTCTCGGTCCCGACCGCACGCGCCTGTCGAAACGTCACGGGGCCACCAGCGTCGGCGCCTATGCCGAGGAGGGTTTCCTGCCCGAGGCGTTCCGCAACTTTCTGGTATTGCTCGGCTGGTCCTCGGGCGACGACACCGAGCTGCTCGACGCCGGCGAAACGATCCGGCGCTTCTCGCTCGCGAGCGTCAGCCGGACCAACGCCGTCTTCGATCGCAGCAAGCTCGAATGGTTCAATGTGCAGTACCTTCAAAAGCTTCCGATCGATGCCCTGCTGCCGTACGTCGAGCAGGCCCTGCGCCGCGCCGGTCTCTGGCGCCAGGAGTGGGCTGGTCCCGAACGGCCTTGGCTCGCCCACGCTGTCGATCTGATCCGGCCGCGGACGCGCCTGCTCGGTGATTTCACCACCTGGGCGCGGGCATTCTTCAGCGATGACTTCGAATATGAGCCGGCGGCGCGCGAGAAATTCTGGAAGGACGGCCGGCTTCGGGACATGCTCGAAAAACTCGCCGCCGCGCTTGGCGCCGCTCCGGAATGGGACCACGATTCCTGCGATCGGGCGTTGCGTGAACTGGCGGCGGCCGAAGGCGTCAAGGCGGGCCTGCTGATCAATGCCACGCGCGTCGCCCTGGTCGGCCGCGCCGTCGCCCCGCCGCTGTTCGAAACGATGGTCGTGCTCGGGCGCGACCGCGTTTTGGACCGCCTGCGCCGCGCGCTGCCCGTCATATCGGCGCATCGAGCCCCTTCGCCATAAGCTTCGATGGGCGCAGGATTGCATCGCTCGACCCGTCGGGGAACGTGCACTACCTCTTCGCCGCTATTCTGGGGAGCACGCGCGTGGTCACCGATTCCAGCGGCAACCTCTGTTTCGACACGGACTATTATCCGTATGGGCAGGAAAACGATTACAGCACCTCCCGCGAGCCGTAATACAAATTCGCAGGGATGGAATACGACTCGGAAACGGGCAATTATTATGATGGAGTTTACCCTGAGCGTAGTCGAAGGGCGCGGTACTACAATCCGCGCCTGGGAAGGTTTATGACACCTGATCCCGCCAACGCAGGAGTTGTTGCGGGCAACCCGCAAAGCTGGAACGCTTATTCATACGTGATCAATAGCCCGGAGACGTTCATCGATCCGACTGGCAGGCTTTACTGTATCGTTAAGAAATTGAGCAACTGCATCAGCGACTCGGTCTTCAAACACGACCCGGCCAAGTACCGCGGCTATATCCGAATCTATTTGGACACAAGTGTTACGGTGAATGGTCGTACAGGGCTTCCTGCCGCAACCGAAGCACGCAACCGCTAATCCATTCGATCGAAGGCAGAAACTAGTGTGTCCCACCCTTGCGAGGCAAGAGATGGGGCACCCGCAAAAGTACAACCCGCGATAGGGGCGCGGTGCTAATATGCCCCCGGTGTGCACAAGGAATGGCCGCATGCCACGGAAAGCCTGGGCCACCCGCCCGGGAAGACCTATATGCCCCTCACCTACCTCGACCAGGTGGCCCTGCTCAAGCTAGGCTACTCGGCAAAGGACGACGGGTTTCGTGCGAGTGTGAACGCGGTGATCGCATCGGGCCTCGTTACGGTAGTGGTGTCCTCTTGGCACCTTGTTGAGACTGCACACAAGACCAATCTCCAGAAAGCGATCGCTCTTGCTGAATTCATTGATAGTCTCAACCCGATGTGGCTTCTGGAACGGCTCAACATCATGAAACTCGACGTGGAGGAAGATTTTTATCGTTTCGCAAACGTGGATTTTGAGCCCATGCCGCGAGTCACCACACGCTCAGCGGCGATTGGCTCGCTGCTAGGAGAGAGGGATTCGCCTCGGTATGACATTCCCTCCCGTGATTTCGTAAGGCAGTGGATCGAGCGGCCCGACCAGACCGCGGTTTTGGACAGGTCCTACCGAGGCAACGCGGAAGCGCTGACATGGGCGAGGGGCTAGCGGCGGCGGGGAAAATGACTTCCCCGGTGACGGCGGCTATTGACCGGGAATACCTGCGCCGGCTGATTCCGGCACGCACGCGATCCGGGTTAGACACCGGCCGCGAATTAAGAGATCAGTATTTGGAACAGGCGGACGTGCGCCGAATTCCAAGCCTCGCGATTGAGACTGCCATCTCCAAGCGTGAATGGGTATCCCAGGGCGGCGCCGACAGGAATACTCTGATAGACAAGATGCACCTAACCGCTGCTCTGCCGTACACAGATGAGATTGTGTCCGACGATAGGTTTTTCCATAGGCTATATCCGATAACGGAGACCAC
>Ga0307372_10011475_pt1 | contig 11817 bp, 10 predicted proteins | sample OX1MG_FD_202533 | JGI IMG/M metagenome (GOLD analysis project Ga0307372, IMG submission 202533) | Soil microbial communities from Risofladan, Vaasa, Finland - OX-1 | ecosystem: Environmental > Terrestrial > Soil > Coastal area > Acid sulfate soil | place: Finland: Risofladan, Vaasa | collected...
AGACCGCAGGTCTGTTCAGCGCGCATCGAGGCGGCGTCGCGGCGATCGCCGGGCTGGTGGTGATCACGGCAGGAGCCGGCGTCATCAACCCGATCCTCATCAAGGTCGTCTTCGACACCGCCCTGTTCCCGACGCGCACCGTCGGCGGGCGGATCACCAACCTCCCGGTCGACGTGCCGCGGCTCGAGATCCTGGTCGCGATCATGATCGGCATCACGATCGTCACCGGCGCAATCGGGGTGCTGCAGACGTACATCACCAACCGCGTCGGCCAGCGCGTCATGGAGGAGTTGCGGAACCGCCTCTACGAGCACCTGCAGGGCATGTCGCTGCGCTTCTTCACGGGGACGCGTACCGGCGAGATTCAGTCGCGTCTGACCAACGACGTCGGCGGCATCCAGTCGGTGGTGACCGACACCGCGACGTCGCTGCTGTCGAACATCGTCACGCTCCTGAGCACGCTCATCGCGATGCTGGTGCTGTCCTGGCAGTTGACCGCCCTCTCGCTCGGCATCACGCCGCTGTTCGTCTTCTACACGTACCGCGCGGGCAAGGTCCGGCGCCAGATCACGATGCAGGCGCAGGACTCCAAAGCGGAGATCAGCGCCATCACCGAGGAGACCCTGTCGGTGTCGGGGATGTTGCTCGCCAAGGTCTTCGGACGTGGTCCCGAGGAGATCGCTCGCTTCCGCAAGGAGAACCACCGCCTCGCCAACCTCGCCATCCGTCAGGAGATGATCGGGCGCGCCCTCTTCGCGGTGATCGGCGCGTTCTTCAGCAGCGCTCCTGCGCTCGTCTACCTCATCGGTGGGTACGTGCTCGCGACCGGCCACGGCGGTGGGTCGATCACCCCGGGCACGATCATCGCCTTCACCACGCTGCAGAGCCGCCTGTTCTTCCCGATCGGCAGCATGCTCTCCGTCTCGATCGAAATCCAGGCGAGCCTTGCGCTCTTCGAACGCATCTTCGACTACCTCAAGATGCCCCACGACATCGTCGACAAGCCAGGCGCGCGGGTGGTGAACCCAGCCGACATTCGGGGCGCCGTCGAGCTTGACCATGTCTCCTTCCGGTACGACCGCGGCAGCTTCGGACCCATGCTCGATTCGCAGCCCGCCGAAGCCACGCCGCCGGGGACGAACGGCGACGCGCCTGACGCCAGCGACGTCCCCGACGGCGACGATCCCGTTCCAAACGAGATCCGGCGTCCGTGGGCGATCGAGGACGTCAGCCTGAAGGTGCGGCCCGGGCAACTTGCCGCGATCGTCGGCCCGAGCGGCGCCGGCAAGACCACCATCTCGTATCTCATCCCGCGTCTCTACGACGTCACCGAAGGCCGCGTGCTGCTCGACGGCATGGACGTCCGCGACGTCACGCTCAACTCCCTTGCCGGGGCGATCTCGATGGTCACCCAGGAGACGTACCTCTTCCACGCCTCGGTGCGACGCAACCTGGTCTACGCGAAGCCGGACGCAACCCAGGAGGAACTCGAGGCAGCCGCCAAAGCGGCCTTCATCCACGATCGGATCATGGCGCTCGACGACGGCTACGACACGCTGGTCGGCGAGCGTGGCTATCGCATGTCCGGCGGCGAGAAGCAACGCCTGGCCATCGCGCGTGTCGTCCTCAAGGCGCCGCGCGTGCTCATTCTGGACGAGGCGACATCCGCGCTCGACACCACCAGCGAGCGCCTTGTCCAGGCAGCGCTTGAGCCGCTCCTGTCAGGCCGCACCACCATCGCCATCGCCCACCGGCTCTCCACGATATTGGCCGCCGACGTCATCTTCGTCATCGACCGAGGGCAGCTCATCGAGCAGGGCACCCACGCCGAGCTCCTGCAGCGCGGCGGGGCGTACGCGAAGGTCTACGAGCAGCAGTTCCAGGGCGGGAGAGTCGAGGCTGTCTGCGAGGACGGGATGGTGCTCGCCAGCGGCGAGGTGGTTGCCGGCACCAAGGCATAGCGTGAAGGCCCCGCTCGACGCCGTGGTCATCGGGAGCGGCCCGAACGGCTTATCGGCGGCCGTCGAGCTCGCCCGCAACGGTGCGTCCGTGCTCGTGCTCGAGGCGTCGGAGACGATCGGCGGCGGCACACGAACGGCGGACCTGACGCTCCCGGGCTTCCACCACGACGTCTGCTCGTCGGCGCATCCGCTCGGGATCCTCTCCCCCTATTTCGCGACCTTGCCGCTCGCCGAGCACGGGCTCAGGTGGCTGCAGAGCGCGGCATCCGTAGCCCATCCGTTGGACGGCCAACCGCCGGTGATGCTCGGACCCTCGCTGCGCGCGACCGCCGAGGGTCTCGGGCGCGACGCTGCGGCATACCGGCGCCTCGTCTCGCCGCTGCTGCGCCACCCGCACGAGCTCCTGACGGAGGTGCTCGGCCCGGCGCACCTCCCCCGCCATCCGTTCGTCCTCGCCCGATTCGGCGTGCCTGCCCTGCTTCCGGCGGCGACCCTGGGACGCGCGCTCTTCCGCGGCGAACGGGCTCGAGCGCTCCTTGCGGGGTGTGCCGCCCACGCAGCGCTCCCCCTCTCGCGCCCCGTGAGCGCCGCTGCGGGGATCCTCTTCCTGGTGGCTGCGCACGTGGAGACGTGGCCTGTGGCCCAAGGCGGTTCGGCGGCGATCACCACGGCGCTCGCCGGCCACCTGCAGTCGCTCGGCGGACGCATCGAGACCGGGAAGAGGGTCCGGTCGCTCGCCGACCTTCCGCCGGCACGCGTTCTCCTCTTCGACACGAGCCCCGCGCAGGTCGCGGAGATCGCAGCACCGATGCTTCCCGGCCGCTATGTGGACCAGCTCCACAGGTTTCGATACGGGCCGGGCGTGTTCAAGGTCGACTGGGCACTCGATGGGCCGATCCCGTGGCGCGACGCCGCGTGCCGTGAGGCATCGACCGTCCACCTCGGTGGCACGCTCGATGACATTGCGGCATCCGAAGCAGCGGTCTGGCGCGGCGAGCACCCCGACCGTCCGTACCTCATCGTCGTGCAGCCGACCCTCGTCGACCCGTCGCGGGCGCCGGCAGGCAAACACACCGCGTGGGCGTACTGCCATGTGCCATCGGGTTCGAGCGTCGATCGCACCGACGTCATCGAGCGCCAGATGGAGCGTTTCGCGCCGGGGTTCCGCGACCGGATTCTCGGCACACACGTCATGGGCACCGCCGACCTCGAGCGATACAACCCGAACAATATCGGCGGAGCGATCACCGGCGGCGTCACCGATCTCGGTCAGCTGTTCACGCGCCCCGCCGTGCGCGTCAACCCCTACGCCACGCCGAACCCCCGGGTGCTTCTCTGCTCAGCGTCGACACCGCCCGGCGGAGGCGTGCACGGCATGTGCGGGTACCACGCGGCACGTACCGCGCTACGTCATCTCCCCGCCATCGCGGTGTGAAGCGGTCACCCGCGCCGCGCCCGGAAGAACTCCTGCAGCAGCACCGCTGACTCGTCCGCGCAGATCCCGGTCGTGACGTCGATGCGATGGTTGTTCTTCGCGTGCCGGAGCACGTCGTACGCGCTGCCGTCGGCGCCTTTCTTCGGATCTCGCGCAGCGTAGACGCAGCGCGCGATGCGCGTCTGGACCATCGCGCCGGCGCACATCGGGCAGGGTTCGAGCGTCGCGTACACCGTGACTCCGTCGAGGCGCCAGCCGCCGTGCAGATGCGCGACACGGCGCAGCACGATCATCTCCGCATGCGCCGTGGCATCACCGCGACGCTCGATGGCGTTGCCCGCGGACGCGATGACGATGCCGTCCCGAACCGCCACCGCGCCGACCGGCACCTCGCCGCGTAAGCCCGCCGCCCGCGCTGCGCGAAGCGCACGGCGCATGCTGCGCTCGTCGGCGTCGATCGGCAGCAGCCCTAGCCGACTGCGACGAGCGGGAGTTCGACCTTCAGATCCGGCCGCTCGACCACCCGCATCGTGTCATCGACAAAGCGCACGCGCTCGAAGGTGATGCAGTTCACGGGACAGTGGTCCTCGCAGATCCTGCAGTTGGTGCAACGGTCGTAATTGATGAAGATCTCGCCCTCGTAGCCACCGGACTCCGGGTTGCCACCGGACGTCTTGCAGACGAGTGTCTCCCCGCCCGAGGAACGCTCGCGATCCTCGCCGAAGACGACGACATCGATCGCCTTCTCGGGACACACGTCGTCGCAGGCGCCGCAGAGCACGCACACCGTCTGGTCGTAGTGGTGGACGGAGTCACACTGGAAGCAGCGGATCGACTGGACGATGGCCTCGCGATCGCTCCACGACTGCTCGACCTCGGTCATGTCGTAGCGCTTGGCTGCCTCGAGGATGGCGGGCTCGGTGCGGGCGAAGACCTCGGACTGACGGTGGTCGTCGGTCCGCTCCACCACGGTCTGGTAGATGCGGTCGCCGGCGGCCTGCATGTCCTCGCCGAGGAACTCGCGGATCGAGCGAGCGACGCGGTGGCCCCAGCCGGCGGCGTCGACGATGAACGACGGGCCCTGCACGCAGTCTCCGCCGCAGAAGAGCTTCGGCACACCGGTGTGGCCGCCGCGGTCCGCTGAGAGCAAGCCGCGCTGCGTCACCGGGACGAGCTCGTCGGGGCGCTCCATGATCTGGCCCGACGCGAAGATGCAGTAGTCGGCGGCAACCGTCCACAACGGGGCGTTCTCGACCTCCTTCACGGACGAGAAGATGAGCTTGCCGCTGAGTGCGTCGAATTCCAGGTCCTTGAGCGGCGCAAACGACACCGACTTCACGTTGCCCTGCTCATCGGCATCGACCTGCTTGACGATCACGCCGCACTTGATGTGCAGTCCGATCTCCTTGGCCTCATGGAGCTCGTTGCCGAACGCCGGGAGGCGATCCTCAGGCTCTATCGCGACCATCCACACGTCCTTGGCGCCGAGCTTGATCGACGACTGGCAGGCATCGGTCGCGACCGCACCACCGCCGACGACGACCACGCTCCCGCCGATCGGGAAATGCTCGGGGATCTTGTCGTACGAGACGGTGCGCAGGAAGGTCATCGCGTCGGTGACCTCGGGCAGGTCACTCCCCGGGATGGGCAGGATCCTGCCCTTCATCATCCCGATCGAGAAGAAGACAGCGTCGTATTCGTCGAGCAGGTCCTGCGTCTTGATGTCGTCGGGCCCGGGGCCGACGTTGCTGTTCAGGCGCACGTCGATGCCGGTCGACATGATCATGTCCAGCTCCCACTGGAGCTGGCGATGGTCGAAACGGAAGGGCGGAATCGATGTGCTCAGCAGACCACCGACCTTGGCCTCGCGCTCGTACAGGACGACCTCGTATCCCTGCACGCGCAGGTCGAGCGCGCAGGTGAGCCCCGCGGGTCCGGCTCCGACGACGGCGACTCGCTTGCCCTTCGCCGGAGCGATCTTGTAGTCGATCCAGAGCCCCTGCTGAAACGCGAAGTCCGTTGAGAAGCGCTTGATGGACTTGATCGTCACCGGATCCTCGCCGGGGTCCCACCCGCGCTTGCAATCGGTCTCGCATGGATGGTTGCAGAGCCGCCCGAGCATGCTCGGGAAGGGATTCGTCTCGTGGATCACCGACCACGAGTCGACGTAGCGACCCTGGCTCACGTAGTCGATGTACGTTGCGATGTCCTGCCGGATCGGGCAGTTGCGCTGGCATGGCGTGATCGGGACGTTGAAGCCGAGGTCGAGATGCCCGCTCATGATCTTCATCGGCGCCTTGTCGACGACGTTCTTCGCGATCGCCCCGAGGACGTGCGCGGCGCTGATCATGCCGACCGGTTCACTGCGCTTCGAGAAGATCCCGCCGTCGACCGCCGTGATGATCGCCGCCTCGGCCGACGAGTCGCGCATTGCCTCCGCGCCGGCTTCGATGCGCTCACCAAGGTCGATGCGAGGTGCAGGCCGCATCACGTTGCGAACGCTCGTCTCATCGAGCACGTCGAACGAGGACACGATCGACTCGAGCCCGACCGTGCCGAGCACCTCGTCCCCGCGGACCACGAGCAACGGCACCGGATCCTGCATGCGCAGCACCTGAAGGATGTCGCCCAGCATGTCGTCGGGATCGCACTCCGCGCCGAGCGGAGAGGCGATCGACGCCAGCTCAGGCATGGACCACCCGACGCCGCGCCAGCGCGAAATCCGCGAGCTCACGTGGCGTGATCATGCCGACGACGGTCTCGTCCTCATGCGTCACGACCGCGAGCCGCCGCTCGTGCTGCGCCATGAGCGCCACCACCTCGCTGACCCGTTGATGCTCGTCGACGAGCAGCGGCGAGGGACGCAGCATGTTGCGCGCCTGGACTGCGGTGGACGGAGGCCGCACCGCGAAGTCGCTGCCGGCAACCACGATGTCGCCCCCGACGAGGTGGTTGATGACGTCCTCTTTGGCGACGTACCCGACGGGGCGGCGATCGACGAGCACGACGAGCTCACTCAGGATGTTGTCGCCGAGCAATTTGGCGATCGCGTCCGCAGGGGTGCTCGGGAGGCAGAAGACCACCTCATCGCGCATCACCGTTCCCACCTCTGGGTCATCCGCATCCGGAGCGAGCCGGTCGGGGTCCAGGGAGGCCGAGACCGGCGTCGAGGTCACGCGCCGGCCTCTTGGCTCATCTGCTCCTGCAATCGACGCAGGACGTCCTGCCACGTCTCAGTGGTCTCCACCGGCCCGGACTGCGCACGCGGAGCGGCGCGTTGGATCTTGGTGCGTGTCTTGGTGATCTCACGGTCGCGCTTGCGGTCCTGGACCGAGCGTGCCGACTCGACGGCCTGGCGCACCTCGGTCTCGACCGCGGCGATCTCCTCCGCCGTGGCGGCGGATCGCAGGGAGCGACCGAGTCGCGACGTGATGTCGGGCGCGAGTTGCGGACCGGCGTCGCGGAGCAGATCACTGCCCTTGCGACGGAGCAGATCGAGCGCGTGCGCCGCGCGTGCGCGCTCTGCGCTGGATGCCCGCTGCTGCGTGTACAGCTCCATACCCGTTGCAATCAGCTGCGGGTACTGGAACGCCTGACTGAACTTCCCGGCGTTGATGCGCTCGGTGATGTCGTCGACGGCGCGTTGCAGCTCCTCGCGCGGCTGGCCTTCGAGCGAACCGAGCAGGTCCCCTAGAATCGGGCGCGCCTGGGCATACGCTCGTTTCACCCACGCCGGGAGGTGATGGTGCGATGGCTCGGCCACCGGCGCCGGGTTCGTCGCGCGTGGCGCGCCGACTGGACGGACGATGGCCGGGAAAGCGGTCGTGAGGGGCGCCTGGTGCTGGCTGCGAGCCCTCGTCTGGATCACTGCGATACCAGCATCGTACCCGGCTGCACGGGTGCCGCGACTCCCCCGTGCCTCGATTGACTCATCACGCCGACCCTGACCATCCCGCATGAGTCTAGCGACCGCCCTTGGCTGGGCGTCGTTTGGCCCCTGGCGCGGCCTTCAGCCCGATGTTGGCGGAGGGGCAGATGTTTGCGAGGACACACGCATGGCATCGCGGCCTTCGGGCCACGCATACGCGCCGTCCGTGCAGGATCAGACGCAGGCCGAAGTGCGTCCACTCGGGCGCTGGGACGATGCTGCAGACGTCCTCCTCGATCTTCACCGGGTCCGTTGCCGACGTCAGGCGCAGCAGGCCGGTGAGGCGCGCAACGTGGGTGTCGACCGCCAGCCCGGGGACCCCGAAGGCCACGCCGAGCACGACGTTCGCCGTCTTGCGACCGACGCCTCGGAGCGTGACGAGGTCCTCCATGCGCGACGGGACCTCACCACCATGGCGAAGGATCAGGTCCTGGCTCATCTCGATGATCGCGCGTGCTTTCGACCGGAAGAACCCGGTCCGGTGAATGATCTCCTCGACCTCGAGCTGCGGCGCCGACGCGAGCGCCTCGGGCGTCGCGAAGCGCGCGAACAGGATGGGTGTCACCGCATTGACCGTCACGTCAGTCGTCTGCGCGCTGAGGATCACCGAGACAAGGAGCTGCCACGGCGTCGCAAAGTCCAGCTCGGTGCGCGCCTCGGGATATTCGAGACGCAACCGCTCGACAACCTGCGGAGCCCGCTCGCGCGCCCCCGCCGGCAACCGGCGTTTACGAACCTTCATCGCTTCGCCGTGATGTCGATCACCCACTGTCCGCCCGGCGGGACGGGGAGCAGCAGCCTGGTACCCGGTGCCGCTGTCACGATGGTCCGTGCCTCGTCCGGCCAATGCTCGTTGACGTAGGGCGCGTCACCCCAGGTCGGCAGTCCCGACATGAACGCCAGTGTGCCGCCAACCCAGACGGTCCGTCGCATCCAGAAACGGGGCAGCGTGGAGACTGCCCACACGAGTATCACGAGCCACGCCACGCGGGCCATGAAGAAGTATCGACTTCCGGATTCGGTCATGGCGAGCGCATGCCACTGGCTTCCCCTCGGCAGGGCAAGTGGTGACACCAACGCCGCTGCCACGATTCCAAAGGAGACGAGCGCAAATATCCTGAGTTCCCAGGGCGCCTTCCAGGCAGCGTAGACAACGATCAGGAGCGCCGACACGCAGACAATGCTTGCGATGAGCACTCCAAAGGGCTGACCGGCAACGTAGACGTGCCGGCGCGCCGGCTCAGCGAAGAGGCCCGCGAGGACGATCCGGTCGCAGATGATGAGCGCGAGATCCTTCACGTTCGCCCCAAGTTCCAACGCGATTCGCGGGGAGAACTGGCGCGTGTAGATTTGAGCGACCAGCGCGATCGCGAGAATCGCGCTCAGGATGAGTGTGAAGCGCCGACGGCGCATGAGGTACCACACCAACGAAACCGGCAGAAGGATGTAGACGAACGGTCCGGAAAAGCCGCAGAGCAGCACTGCGACAAGGTCGAACGTCGTCCAATACCACCGTCTCGGATCCGGCGCCACGATGACCAACGTTGCGAGGATCACGAGATGGAATTGAGCGCCCGTGATAGTGACATCGAGCTCAGCCACCGGCAACAGGAGGTACATGGCGCTGAACGCAATCCGAATCCAGAACGACGGGACCACAGTGTCGAATCGCCGGCTCAGGAAGAAGAGGCCCGGGGCTATCTGCAGCAGCAGACCGCAGACGTTGTAGATCAGCGGTTGGTTGGCAACCCCGAACGGAGTCGCCACGAGCGGACCGATGCGCGATAGCACCTGCAGATAACCGGCCCATGAAAGTCCGAGGGCGCGGATCGCACCAACGTTATATGCGTCGGAGAACCATCGCGAACCATCTTCAGCGTAGAACTGAGGATTCGTGAACGCGTCAACGCGATGGGCGACGACAATGCCCGCGGCGAACACGATGGCCGCAGCCCAAAAAGCGAAGCCCGGCACCGTTGCTGCTTTCCAAGATCCGCCGAGTACCCGTGCGCTCCGCGGCGGTCTCATCGCCAGGATCTTACCCGGGGCGGTTCCGCTTTGCTGCCACTCCCGCCGAAGCAGGTGGCGCGTAAAATCCGCCAAATGAGAACCAAGATCACCGTCGTCGGCGCCGGCAATGTGGGGGCGACGCTCGCGCAGCGCGTCGCGGAGCGCGACTACGCCGATGTCGTGCTCGTGGACATCGTCGAAGGGATGCCCCAGGGGAAGGCGCTCGACATGCTCGAGTCCGGACCAATCGTCGGATACGACTCGCTGGTCACGGGAAGCAATGGCTACGAGGAGACCGCGGGGTCGCAGATCGTTGTGATCACCAGCGGGATCCCGCGCAAGCCGGGGATGTCCCGCGACGATCTGGTCATGACCAACGCCAAGATCGTCTCCGGGGTCGTCCGCCAGGTGGTGGCACGGTCGCCTGACTGCATTCTCATCGTCGTTGCCAATCCGGTCGACGGCATGACCCAGCTGTCCATGGCGGTGTCGCGCTTCCCGCGCTCACGCGTCATCGGCATGGCAGGCGTGCTCGACACCGCGCGCTATCGCACCTTCATCGCGCAGGAGCTCGACGCGTCCGTGCATGACGTGCAGGCGTACGTGCTCGGCGGCCACGGCGACACGATGGTGCCGCTGACGCGGCTGACGACCGTCGCGGGCATTCCCGCCGCGGACCTCATCCCCGCGGAACGTCTCGAGACCATCGTGCAGCGCGCGCGTGACGGCGGCGCTGAGATCGTCAACCTCCTCAAGACCGGCAGCGCGTTCTACGCGCCGAGCGCCGCGGTTGCGCAGATGATCGACGCCATCGTGCTCGACACCCGTCAGGTGCTGCCGTGCACCGTGCATCTCGAGGGGGAGTACGGGATCAACGGGCTCTTCACCGGCGTTCCGTGCCGGCTCGGTGCGGGTGGGCTCATCGAGGTGATCGACGTCTCCCTCACCGATGACGAGCGCGCGTCATTGCATCGGAGCGCGGGGGCGGTGCACCAGGTCGTGCAGGTGATGGACGCGCGCCGCGGGGAGATCGATCCGGACCTCGGCTCACTCACCGACGGGATCAGCATCGGCTGAGAGCAGCATCGCGGGGGTGAGCTCAACCAGCGAGTCGATCACCAGGTGTGCATGGCCGATGTCACCGCTGAGGTCGCCATGTGAGCGCACACCGATGCAGCGCATCCCTGCGCCAACCGCTGCGCTCACGCCGACAGGCGAATCCTCGATCGCGACGCACTGAGCCGGCATGACGTCGAGAGCCTGGGCGGCGCTCAGGTATACGCCGGGGTCGGGTTTGCCGCGGTCCTCATCGTCGGCCGTGCACACGACATCGATGAGCGCCCCGATGCCGAGTCGATCGACGACGGCATCGATGAGCTCACGGCTCGACGACGACGCGATGGCGATGCGCAACCCGTTGGCGCGAGCCGTGTCGATTGCCTCGAGTGCTCCTGCCATCGGCACACCGTGCTGACGGACGTACTCGACCATCTCGCGGACGATCTCGCGTTGCACCGCGTGCGGACGGATCCCGTTCCAGGGTCGCACCTGATACCAGTGGTCGACCACCTCCTCGATGCGCATGCCCCAGGTGTCGCGGAGTTGCTCGTCCGTCAGCGTCACGCCAACGCGGCCGAAGACATCGAGCTCAACCTGACGCCACACGGGCTCGGTGTCGATCAGCACCCCGTCCATGTCGAACACGCAGGCCCTGAACGTCCTCCCCATTGCCGTGATGCTACTCGCTCTCGCTCGGCGGAAGGGTCACGGCACGTGTATCGTCCTCGTCGTCCTGCGCAGGCGCCGAGATGCTCGTGGGTTCGGGCGGCTCCTTCTTGTAATGCATCCCGAAGATCGGCCCGACGACGATCATCATGTTGAGCATCGCCTTGCGCGTATCGGACTGCCCCCACGCCGGGGTCCGCGAGTACAGGTAGAACCGGAAGAACACCGCGAGCATCACCACGATGATGACGCTCAGAACGACGACGCCGATCAATCGTTCCGCTGGCCGAAGAGCATGCGGCCGACAAAGCGCACCGGGTCCCAGTGCACGTCGGCCACCCGTTCCTTGAGGGGGATGATCGCATTGTCCGTGATGTGGATGTGCTCGGGGCACACCTCGGTGCAGCACTTCGTGATGTTGCAGTAGCCGAGACCGCCGTCCTCGCGCGTCTGTTCCCGGCGGTCGAGCACATCCTTGGGATGCATCTCGAGTGACGCAACGCGCACGAAGAATCGCGGGCCGTAGAAACGCTCGGCATAGTCGTGGGTGCGGATGATGTGGCAGACGTCCTGACACAGGAAGCACTCGATGCACTTGCGGAATTCGTAGATGCGATCGATGTCCTGCTGCTGGATGCGCCACGGCGTGCCGTCGTCGGGCGCGGCGGTGAAGGGCGGGATGGCTTTGTTCACCTCGTAGTTGCGCGACACGTCGGTGACGAGGTCCTTGATCAACGGAAAGGACTTCATGGGATGGA
>Ga0307372_10011477_pt1 | contig 11815 bp, 12 predicted proteins | sample OX1MG_FD_202533 | JGI IMG/M metagenome (GOLD analysis project Ga0307372, IMG submission 202533) | Soil microbial communities from Risofladan, Vaasa, Finland - OX-1 | ecosystem: Environmental > Terrestrial > Soil > Coastal area > Acid sulfate soil | place: Finland: Risofladan, Vaasa | collected...
GCCCCACTCTCTCCTCTGCTGGGGTGTGGAGAGCGTCTTTCGTCTCCCACGAGTCCTCATCCGGTCCTTCAAGGGCCAGCTAATCCTAATAGTATCTGCTGATTCTCCAACTCGTCTATGTTGAGCTGGGGATATGTGAGGCGCGCAGCCGAGTCTGCCATCCGCAATCCCGGCGCCCTTCTCCCGCTCTTGAAGGGCGGAGACCCAGGAGAGGTCATTTACGACAAGCGGATGAGAGAATGGCTGCGCACGAGACAGAAATACCTCGACGAGCCGAAGCAGACCTTCGGATTCAAGATTTTTCTCAATCCAGAGGACATGTCGCAGGCCTCTGCACTAATCGCGACGAGTGGGTGGCTCAATCTCCCCGTCACGTGCCTTCTTTTGGGAATACTAGAACGCGGCATGAATGTGGTCGATGTCGGAGCGAACCTCGGATTTTACACCCTACTCGCCGCGAAGGCGGTCGGGAAAACTGGGCGAATATGGGGGTTCGAGCCTGAGCCACGCAATTTTCTGCTGATGATGAAATCTGTCCAGGCCAGCGGCCTTCACAATGTCGTCCCAGTTCAGACGGCCTTGTCCGACAAGCCAGGTACCGGTAGGCTATACCTTGCGCCCCCGTCCGAGCCAAACGCCCACACCCTCACCCAAGACAGAGGTCTGGGGTCTCTCGATGTGCCGACTACAACGCTGGACGACTTCTGGCAGGCAAAAGGAGCGGGCCGACTGGATCTCCTCAAGGTTCATGTGTTCGGTGACGAGCCGATCGTTCTCCGTGGTTCTAGGAGGGTCTTGCACGACTCAAGGCCGATGGTCGTCACCCGTTTCGGGTCCTCGAGGTGGAACGACAACGAGGGTCTATTGGACGACCTCTTCTCTTGGTACGACGTTTACGAGATAGTAGAGTCGCCATTCCTCATCAGACCGATCGCGAAGTCCGCCCTGACTGCAGGAGTTCACAGGGGCATCTTCCTCGCGCCCAAGGGAGGATGAACGCCTAGTTGGCGAAGGATCAGCTCTCGGAACCTACCGTGGCAACTCCCATCCGGGCACGACCCCGCCGACTTCACGAACAAACCCTTAACTTCGCCTCGAGCCTTTGCTTTCCAGGTCCATTGCAGAGCGGCGAGTACCTCAGGCTCCGGACAATTGGCAGAAAGACGGGGGCCCCTCACGACGTCATCGTCCGCTTCCTGACGATGGATGGGAAGATAGTAATCTTTCCGCAGAGTGTCGGTCGACAGGACTGGGTTGCCAACCTTCAGGAGAACCCAAAGGCTGAGCTCTTCAGCACCAACTTCACTGTCCAGGGGACTGCAGAGATCAGAGAGATAACGGGCCTTAAGGATCCGCTGCTCTCCGCCTTCACCAGGAAATACGGAGAGAGGGATGTGCGAAGGCGCTACTGGGGTCAACATCGATACGTAGAGGTCGCGATAACGTCGAGTTCCGGTTCCCTCGACTACGCCCAACTAGTCTACGCCGAGCTCGAAGCGGCGTTCGACGGAGTCGCAGAGAATTACGACCACCACATAATGGACAACGAGATGAACCTCTGGCTGAGAAATCGCTCGGTGGCCCTGCTGAAGCGGTCGTTCGGGCCAGGCGAGACGGTGCTCGAGATCGGGTGTGGGACGGGCACCGAGACCTTGTCGCTCGCCCGGCACGGCGTCTCCGTGATAGCGTCAGATATCTCATCGAAGATGCTTCGGATCCTTTCGAAAAAGGCCTCCAAATCGATGCTCGAGGGCCGGGTCGAGACGCTGCACGCAAGGCCTTATGAGCTGAAGGAGAAGCTTGCGCTGGCCGGTTTCGCCGAGATTGACGGTGCCTACTCCACCTACGGCGCGATAAACACAGACCCGCTCCTGCCTCAACTCTTCAGGGACCTCGCGTCGATCATCAGGCCGAAAGGGATCCTAATCCTCGGAGTCTGGAACAAGTATTGTCTGTCTGAGATCTTCGGATATGCGCTTCGCATGAGGCCTAGCATGATGGCGGCGCGGATGAGAAACCCAGTGCCCGTGGGCAAGTCTCGTTTCTGCATCGCGTCGAACGCATATACAGTGGGGTCGATGAAATCGCTCATGAAAGGGTCATTCGAAGTGAAGAAGGTGCTCGGTGTGGAGATATTCCTCCCTCCGTCGAACCTCGTCCACTATCTTCCACCAAGGCCGCTGGTAGGGATGCTCAAGCTGCTCGACGTGAGCCTCGAGGACCACTATCCCTGGAACCGGCTGGGCGACCATTTCTTGCTCGTCTGCGAGAGAGCGGCTTCGTGATGAGTCAGTAACGCCGTCTCCCCCAGGGTCGGGGGAGGAGGCGCCGGCGTTAGCCTGAGGGAACGAACCTGGGATTTGGAATACCATTCCTTGACGACCCCGGGGCCGTACTTCCCCTCAAAGAGCCTCCTCACCAAGCCGATGTCGGAGAACGCCTCGCACGCCACGGCTTCCGGGTGGCCTGCCAGCATAACCTTGCCCTCCTTCCTCACGAGCGCGTTGACGTACCAGTCGCTCCTGTCGCCTTCGCCAATCACAAAGTAGGCCCCCTCGTAGAAGACGAACCTCACGATCACCGCGTGAGGGAGGCCAGTCGTCCTCCCGGTGGTGATGAGCCTCAGGGTTTCCGGCTCGCGCGCGGATCCTTGATATGGGACGTCGTCTCGGCGCGACATCGTCCCATCAGCCGCCGTCATTCTCCAGCCCGCCGTACATCGTCCTGAGATTCCTGTACCTGTTGGATTCGTATATGTGATGCCCCACGCCGATCCTCGTCGCGAAGACAGCGGAATGCCATCCTGCCTTTGTGAGCTTCCTGTTGAGTGTCCACGACTTGACCCGAAGGAAGGTGCCTAGCGTGTGGTAGAGGAATGAGTTCAGGACGACCGAGCTTTCCTTCCCTCCTGCCCCTTCACGAAGCAATTGCGGCTCCTGCGGGCTCGTCTCGCGGAGTCTCATGCTGTAGAAGGCGGGGAAGTACTCCTTCATCCACTGCGCTTTTTCGAGCAGCCCACGATACGCCACTCTGCCTGCCAACACCTTGGCAGTCAGCGCATCTCGGGCGAAGATAGGGTGCTGCCTTTTCCCGAACTCTTGCGTAGCCCACCTTTCGTCCATGATGCAGCTGAAACAGAGCTCGGGCACTTCCCTGTTCGCGAGGCGGTGTATCCTGGCGAGGACTAGCGCCCTCAGCATGAAAGGCCACATGCCGTTGGTCTTGGTGACGCAGAAGAAGTCGATATCCTCGTCCTCCTTCGCCGAGAGGAATGAGTTCCCCCCGCTGACAGAGACGAGCACCGTACCCCTCTTCAGGCTAGCCCCGAACCTGCTCGCGCTCTTCAGGTTCTTCTGCGCGCGCTCTCTGCTCCTCTCCTCCACCTCGACCGTCTGCCGCGAAGTCCGTTCCATGGCGGTGGATCTCTCGAGAACGTATCCCGACTCGAGCATGAACTTCGACCGAAGCTTGGAATCGGAGTCGAAGGCCGCCGCAAGCTCGTTCTCGTTGGAGTCGATTGCCGCGAGTTCGATGAGCTCCCGCAGGGAAATCAGAGCCCCGTTCTCCTTGGCGATGTGGCAGAAGGCCTCGATTTCTCGTTCCTGTTTTTCAGTCAGCGCGAGGCTCATCGCAGCGCCTCCGGGCCGCTTGTCGAAACTCTCGGTCGCCTCACTGGACTCTCTACTGTCGCGATAGTATCTTTTGTGTATACTGGTCGGAGTCCCCTTGCTCATACCTCTTCCAGACGGCGTGTCCCGCGTTTGAGACGAAGGTGTCCCAAAGCGCGCCGGAGAGGGCTATAAGCTCCCCCATCGTCGCGATAGGGAGGACGAGGACGCGCCTTGGCCTGCTCGCCAGCATCCTGATGACTATCTTGAAACTCTCGAGGGGGCTGAAGAACATCATCGTCTCGACGGTGCGGGGGGCCTTCCCCAAGAGCCTCTTCACCTGGATGTGCCCGAAGAGAATCCTCCGCCTCTGTCGTATGAGGTCGATCATCCTGCGTGGCACGTCTATCTGGACCACCGCCTCGGGCTGGAACCCGATGCGGAAGCCCTTCTCCCTTATCCTCCCGGCGATGTAGGCTCCATCGTTGACCACTCCGAACGGAAGCTCTGAGAGCAGCTCGCTCCTGATGACCATCAGCTCGTCTGTCCCGTGATTTTTCTGCTCGCTCTGGTTGGGGTCCGAGGAGAGGAAGTCGAACGACGTCCACATGACATCCAGGACGTCCGAGATGATGCCACTTGGCTTTACGAACACAGGCCTGCCTGATACGAAGCCCGTCCCTCTGTCCTCCTCGATGCTCCTCAGCAGTGCGGGGATAGAATCGGGGCCTATCAGAGCGTCGGCGTTCACGTAGACAAGGAACTCCCCCTCCGTCTCTCTGAATATCTCGTTGATCGCGTCGGCTTTCCCAGTCCTCCTCTCGTGCTCGATGAGCCTCAGCCTCCGGTCGCGAGCCGCGATGCTTCTTGCAACGCGCACTGTTTCCTCCGAGCAGTCGCTCGCCACCAGCACGACCTTGCTCAGCACGAACCCGGGCATCTCGCTTGAGAGGACGGTCTCGAGGAGCGGCCGGAGAGTCTGAGGATGCCCGGTGGCGCATATCCCGACCGTGAACGTGTAGAGCCTGTGCTTGGCGGCCTGACCGCTCTTTTGGCTCCTGCCGATCTCTTCGCTTTTCTGCATTGTCGGACGATCTCTTTTCAAGGTCCCGGCCTTGCTTCACCGAATACCGGTCATCTGGGACATGGCCTTACAGTCTCATAAGGGTTTTCTCCTTCGATTTGGCGAAGATATTGAAAAATCGTTAATATTCAGTTCCTCCCCGGCTGCGATAGCTGCCGATCTCAGGCGTGCCTGCGTTGGCCGGCTAAAGTGAACAAAGTTGAGGCCAAGACTCAGGAGGTTCCTCCTAGGCATGGGTGCAGGTGCTGTCGCCATGTCCATTTCCCTCTTCATCCGCTTCTACTTCGGCGGCGTGTTCCTGCCCGAGTTGGCGGTCGGCGCGCTCGTGACGAACACCCCGGGTTCGGTGGAGTCGGTCCTGGTGACCAACCTCCAATACCTCGCGAAGTACTCTGCGCTCGCGGGCGCGATAATCATCAACCTCGTACTCTACGGCGCCCTCGCGTCTCTCCTCTCCGCAGTCGGCGGGAGGAAGGAGTACGGAGACCGCGTCTCGATATACACCTTCGCCGCCTACGGCTTGCTCTTCATCCTCACGGTAGTCGCCCTCGCCTTCACGCAGGTCCTCAGCTCGCCCCAGCCGCTCCCCACCGTCGTCCTCACCACCCTTCCCCCGCAGCTCGCCTATGGAGTGGTCCTCGTCGCCGGCGAGAGGTACGCCCCGGCACAGACAGGCGTTCTCTGTGAGCCCCTGAAGCCGATTGGTCGGGAGGGCTCCGGAGGAAGAGGGAAGAAGAAATTCGACAGGAAAAGGCGCTTGGTCATTCAGGCGGGGCTCGCGACGGCTGTCGCTGGCGTCCTCCTTTACTACGGCGTAGGCCTGCTCTTTCCGAAGCCCGGGGTAAGCAGGGCGGACGCAGTAAGCTCGCTCTACTCACAGGAGGTCACGCCCACCGGCCAGTTCTACCGAGTCGACGTCAACATCTTCCCCCCTAACGTCAGCTCTAGCAGCTGGGCTCTTCCCTTGACCGGCCTCGTCGCGAAACCGCAGACCTTGAACTACGACCAGCTTATCGCGATGCAATCGCAGGAGCAATACAACACACTGGAGTGCGTTAGCAACAACAACGACGGAGACCTGATAAGCAGCGCGAAGTTCACCGGGGTGAGATTCAGCGACATCCTAGACATGGCGGGAGTGGATCCCAGTGCGACCTACGTGGTCTTCAAGGCCACCGACGGCTACAGCGTGGGCATACCAATCAAGAAAGCTATGGACCCGGGGACAATCCTCGCATACCAGATCAACGGCGAACCCCTACCTGCGGAGCACGGCTTCCCGGCCCGCATGATAGTCCCTGGCTTCTACGGCATGATGAACTGCAAGTGGGTGACGAGCATCGAGGTCGTGGCCGAGACCTACCAGGGGTACTGGCAGGTGCGCGGGTGGATCAACGAGGCGCAGTACGAGACCGGCTCATTCGTGGTGACGCCGGGTACTGCCCAGGTGGCTGACCGCTTCGGAATCTCGGGGTCGGCGAACGTCCCGCTGGGCCTGACCCCAATCGCAGGGGTGGCCTTCGCAGGAGACAGGGGCATCGAGAAGGTGGAGGTGAGCACCGACGGAGGGAACACGTGGACGCTCGCAAGCGTAAAGGACCCGCTCTCGGACTATACCTGGGTCCTCTGGACGGCTGACTGGAACCCGCCAGCCGCGGGCCACTACTCCATAGCGGTCAGAGCCACGGACAAGACGGGGGCAGTGCAGACAGCTTCCATGGCCGCACCCTTCCCAGGAGGGGCGACCGGCTACGCAATCGTCGACGTGGGCGTCACTTCAAGCTGATCCGGTCACAGCGTAATCTTGAGGAGCACGGCCAGTCCCACGAACTCGAGGACTGACATCGTCGAGAGAAAGGGGAGCGCCTCCCTCCCGAAGAAGGGCGCCATGGTCGCGTATGAGTACGCGGTGAGGATGCTGTTAGCAAGCAGTAGCAGGGCAAAGAACATCAGGCCTACGGAGTGTGACGCGCGGCTCCGGACAGCGATTCCCGCGAACACGTAGAGCAGGACAACGAGTAGCACGGCGTTGAGCGTCGAGAAGACGACTGCCACATCCATCATCGGGTCCATCCTTCTCGAGTCTGTCTGGCGATTCCTATCCGGAGTATTAAGGATATTTCATATTCTCTCCACTCAGGGATAAATAGCGTCGCGGGATTTCGGCCGTCGTGCCGGACAACCAGGACCTCCGCCGTCTCTTGTGGTATCTCCTGGGGGCGACCCGGGGCGGCGAGATGAGAGCGCGGTTGATCCACGCGCTCCGAGTCCAGCCAGGCAACATGAACCAGCTCGCAAAGAGGCTCGGGGTCGAATACAGGACGATACAACACCACATCGAGGTCCTGAAGAAGAACTCCCTCGTCGACTCCACCGGAGAGCACTACGGGCTGACCTACTTCCTCACACCTTGGATGGAGGCTCACATAGAGGTCTTCGACGAGCTTTGCCGGAATCTCAAGTTCGAGCTAGAGTGAGATTTGCAACGAATCTGCATGCAAGGTTGAAAAAGCGATAAATGGATTTTTTGGCCTCCTACAACGCCGGTGCTCCAATCCAATAGTGAACGTCGAGCAGTCACGACTGCGGCTTTCGGAGTCACGGTGGCCATCATTCTCGTGGTCGCAGCGAGCGGTTTCGTACTCTACGGCACAAGGTCAACAATGCGAGAGACCTCGACGGTCACGATGACGGAAACGATGAGCCACTCAGCCTCGACGTCGGGCGCGATGAACGAGTCCGCCGCGCCCGCGGCGATTTCCTTCGTGCCGGCCCACGGCCAGATGTTCGGGAGTGGCTGGCTCATCATCGCCTCTTTGGGCAACGGGGACTACGCCTTGACTCTGCACGCGACCGGACTTGAGTCTGCATCGATGGGCAACTATATCGTGGAGGCCGCTCAGAACAGCGGTCAGATGGCGACGGTCCCCATCGCCGGCTCCAACGCCACCCTCAGCGAGTTCGAGGCCGACAGCTCAGGAAACGGGCAGTTCTTCACTGTCCTGATGGAGAGCCCCAGCTCCGCATTCGAGAGCGTCTCGATAGTCTACCTCCCTGGGATGGAGATGCAGAACGCGACCGACGTGGCCACCGCCGCTCTGCCGGCGTAGGCAATGTCCCTGGCCGTCGAGCTTTAAGCGCCCGAGCATACATGCATGGCCGTTGGAGCCTCTCCCAAGCGCCGAGGCGGTGGCGTACAGCCTCAAGCGCTATCTCTCGATAAAGTCGGCATACTCGCCCGAGTTCTCCCCGGACGGCAGGAGGCTCGCGTACCTCTCGGACGTCACGGGGGTCCCGCAGATCTGGAGGACGGACCTTTCCGGACCCCGCGCCCCGCAGCAGATCACCCTGGATGAAGAGAGGGTCGGGTTCCTCAGCCTCGCGCCAAAGAGCGAGCGGATAGCCTTCGGGATTGACCACGGGGGGAACGAGCGGTTCCAGATCCACATGCTCGAAGGAGGGGGCGACTCTATGGTCAAACTCACGGACGAACCGGATGTGATCCACAACTGGGGAGACTGGTCTCCCGACGAGAACGCCATAACCTTCTCCTCCAACGCCAGGAGCCAGGAGTACTTCGACATCTACGTCCAAGATTTGGACGACCGGTCCAAGGAGCTGGTATACCGATACGACGGGAACGCCTACCCGGTGACCTGGAGCCCCGACGGCTCCAAGATCCTCTTCGAGGTTACCCACGCGCCATTCGACCACGACCTCTACCTGCTGGAGCTCGATGACAAGAGCGCCGACCTGCTCACCCCCCACACCGGGGACGCCGCGTTCTACTCCCCCACGTTCGACGCCACGGGCAAGTACGTATACTGCGTCACGGACAAGGGCCGGGAGTTCGCAGCCATCGCGAGGATCGACGTCTCCTCCCATTCGCTCGAGTATGTCTACGCCGAGGACTGGGACGTGGAAGGGCTCTCGGCGACGAAGGACAAAGAGACGTTCGCCTTCACCGTGAACGAGGGGGGTGCGTCCAGGCTGATGATCTGGGACCTACCTAACAAGGTCCAGAAGGAGCTGGCGCTCCCAGAGGGTCTTGTCGGGGGGCTGGATTGGTCAGACGATGGGATGAAGCTCGCATTTTCGCTCTCTTCCTCGTCGGCCAACTCCGACGTCTGGGCTTTCGAGTTCGAAGACAAGAGGTCTCTTCGCGGCATTCTCTCCAGAGTCACGACCTCTTCGACTTGCGGAATCCCGGCAGAGAGCTTCGTCGAGCCTCAGCTGGTCAAGACGCGCTCCTTCGACGAGCTCGAGGTCCCCTCCTACCTCTACTCTCCGAAGGCGGCGGCCAAACCGTTCCCTCTCATCGTGCTCCTACACGGAGGGCCTGAGTCCCAGTTCAGGCCTGGATTCAGCCCGCTCATCCAGTTCTTCCTTAAGCTCGGCTTCGGAGTCCTTGCGACCAACTTCAGAGGCAGCACCGGATACGGGAGGCGGTACACCCACCTCGACGACGTGATGGGGAGAATGGACACGGTCAAAGACGTCGAGCAGGCGCTCCGGCACGTCTTGGAGAAGTACCCCATCGACGGGACGAAGGTGGTCGCGTGGGGAGGGAGCTATGGAGGGTTCATGGTCCTCGCCTGCCTGTACACCAATCCGGGCACATGGGCGGCGGGGGTAGACATCGTCGGGATCTCCAACTTCGTCACCTTCCTCAAGAACACCGGCCCGTGGAGGCGGAAGCTGAGGATAGTGGAATACGGTGATCCCGAGGCTGACAAGGACTTCTTGGAGAGGATATCGCCCAACAACAACGCCCAGCACATCAAGTCTCCGCTCTTCATAATCCACGGCACCAACGACCCGCGCGTCCCGATCGGCGAAGCGGAGCAGATCGCAGAGACGCTCAAGAGGCACGGAAGGGAGGCGCGCCTCATGAAGTTCGAGGACGAGGGCCACGGCCTGGTCAAGCTGAAGAACAGGATCGCCGGCTACTCGGAGGCTGTAGAGTTCCTGATGAGGCACGTCTCAGCTTGAGCGAGGCGGCCTGGTCATCCTACTCCTCGCGGGCCTCTTCCTTGTCCCGCTCTTCTACGGCTTCCCGGCGCGGCCCTACGCCTACTACCCGTTCCCATTCTTCTTTCCCTTCGGCTTCTTGGTATTCTTCTTCGTCATCTTCTTCGTCGTCCGCAGCCTCTTCTGGGGGCTGGGATGGGGTTGGGGCTGGCGCGGGGGTTACTCACGGAGCTACTGGCGCGGCCAGGGCTACGGGAGTGCAACGGAGATACTCAGGCAGAGGTATGCGAAGGGAGAGATCAACAAGGACCAGTTCGACCAGATGATGAGGGACCTGAAGGCTCAGGATGCCTAGGTCACTCTCCCCATCATCTTCGCCACGCGAGTGGTCTTTCTGCCTAAGATGCAGCGTGAGGGCTAGGGCGGGTGCCCGAGACCTTCCTAGCGAGGAATGCGACGAAGATCAATACCGAGAGCATCAGAGGAGCGAGCGCCTCGGTCGGGAACTCTGGCACCGGCGTGCTGGTTGTGGTGGTTGTGCAAGACGTCGTGACCGGGTTGCCTGAGATGGTTCCTGGACCGTCAATGACGCCCCCGCAAGCGTTGGTGAGAGTGCCCGAGTTTTCGATGCTGCCGGTATTTGTGATCGTTCGCGAGTTGGTGATCGTGCCGTTGGAATTATTGCCGATGTAGCCGGAATTCAAGAGGATGCCCGAAATGGCTATCGAGCCGCTATTGAAGATCGAGGCGAAGTTCGAAAGGGTGCCTGAGCTGACGATCGTGCCCGAGTTTATGACGGTCCCGTTCGGGTTGTTGATGAATACGCGCGCGTTGGTCAGGCTGCCGTAGTTGGTGAAGGTGGCATTGACGTTGTTGCCGAAGTTGCCTCCGTTCTCAATGGTGCCACTTGCGGTGTTGATGAGCAATGCGTTGTTCACGAGCGAGCCGCACGCGGCGACGGCGCAGCCGACTAGAGTGGTTATCGTGCCCGCATTGGTGAGGCTGCCGTTGTTGCGAAGGAAGCTGGTGTCGGCAACCGTGCCGTTGCTCGTGATCGTCCCGAAGTTCTCGATCACGCTGTAAACGTTCTGCGTCTCTATGACTGTTCCAGGATTTGTGAACGTGCCGGTGTTGTTGAAAGTCGCCCCGTCGACGGTGAAAGTGCCAGTCGGCGAGTTTGTGAATGTCCCCGCGTTGGTCGCGAGCGGCGCGCTGAAGTTCCCGATGTTGATGGTAGCTGATGAGAGGCTGAAACTTCCGGAGTTCGCGATCGAGGCCTTGGCGCCATTAGTGAAATTCCCGAAATCGACGAAACTCCCGAGGTTATCGAAGGTGCCGATATTGGTGAAGTTGAAGGAGCCCACCTCCACGGCGGTCTGCTGGGGGTGCTCGACGCTGAGCGACCCGCCCGGGCCGTTTGTCACCGTGCCGCGATTGACGATTGTCCCGTTGGCGATGAAGGCGGTGATCGTGCCTGAGTTGTTGAGGAAGCCTCCCGCCGCCGTGGTGATCGCGCCGAAGTCTTCGATGGCGCCTCCGTTACTGACGGTGAAGCCCCCCGCTATCGCGAGGACGGCGTTGGGGTCGACCACCAGCGAATCGCCCTGGTTCAGGGTCAAATCTCTGCCCAGAGTGCACTTGCTCGAGCCGTCCCAAGCTCCGCCAAGGCTAGCGCAGACGGAGCCGACCTCCGGGTCCGTGGGACTTATGACGTACGACGACGCCGCGTGCGAAGCGTTCGCGGAAAACAAGAGCGCCGTACACATCGCGGTCGCGAGGGCAATGGAGAAGATGGACTTGCGCTGGAATCTCAAATCAACTGGCTCCCGAGGACCGATGAATTGGCTACCAGAGTGGTTGCGAACGATTCGACACCGGTCACAGCACTCTGCACCCCCTCTCTCCTTGAAGGCCGTCGGTGGGACGACTCATGAGACGGGTGCCAAACGGCATCCGCGGTATATAACGAGCTATGGAATTCAAAACCATGTCGGACACTGGAGCGCCTCACTCCGGGGGTCGCAGGCTAAGCCCTTAGCGCCCCATGGGGCGCTGACCCCCGCGCTCCGAATTGGTGCGGGGGGTGCGCATCGCATTTTAGGTTCAAATCCCAACCTCCCGGAGGGCTTTCCCTTCTGAACTCTCGTTCAAG
>Ga0307372_10011478_pt1 | contig 11815 bp, 10 predicted proteins | sample OX1MG_FD_202533 | JGI IMG/M metagenome (GOLD analysis project Ga0307372, IMG submission 202533) | Soil microbial communities from Risofladan, Vaasa, Finland - OX-1 | ecosystem: Environmental > Terrestrial > Soil > Coastal area > Acid sulfate soil | place: Finland: Risofladan, Vaasa | collected...
TTCAGGCGCAGGGGGTGGTGATCGCGGGCGGCCTGGGGCCCTGGAGCTCCGACACCGTGCGGGTCGGCCACATGGGGGAGGTGGGGCTCCCCGAGCTCCTGGCCGGACTCGCCGCCATCGAGCGCGGCCTGGCACGGGTGTCCCCGCGGCCGGTGGATGGGGCCGGCGTGGCGGCCGCGCTCCGGCAGGCCGGTTAGGCAGCGCGCGCGCCCGCCCACCGGCGCGGCCGGTCGTCCGCCGGGGCGCGCGAGTCACCCATCGGACGGCCTGGTCCGGCGATATCATCGAGGCGACGGGACATCTCGCCAGGAGATGTGCCGCGGGAGGGTTCGCATGTACGACGCGGTGCTGGCCGAGACGATCACGATCACCGGCGACGGCGGAGACGCCGTCGAGGCCTACCTGGCCCGACCGCTCGACCCCGGGCCGCGAGGCGGGGTGGTCGTGATCCACCACATGCCCGGGTACGACGCCGCCACCAAGGAGATCACGCGTCGGTTCGCGGTGCTCGGCTTCAACGCCTGCTGTCCCAACCTGTATCACCGAGAGGCGCCCGGCGCCAGCCCCGATGACGCCGCTGCGAGCGCGCGCGCCTTGGGGGGCGTGTCCGACGACCGGCTGGTGGGGGACGTCGCCGGGGCCGCCGCCGTCCTCCGGGGGCTGACCAGCGCCAACCGCAAGGTGGGCGTGATCGGCTACTGCTCGGGGGGACGGCAGGCCTTCCTCGCCGGGTGCCGGCTGCCCCTCGACGCCGTCGTCGATTGCTACGGCGCCTTCGTCGCGACCTCCACCCCGCCCGAGGCGCCGTTCAGCCGGCCGGCGGTGATCGGCCTGGCGGCGGGCCTCGCGGGTCCGGTCCTCGGCCTCTTCGGGGCCGAGGATCAGCACCCCTCCCCAGCCGAGACCGCCGAGCTGGAGCGCGTCCTCACCGAGCTGGGCACTCCCCATGAGCTGCACACCTACGAGGGAGCCGGCCACGCCTTCTTCGCGGTCGATCGTCCCAGCTACCGTCCCGAGGCGGCCGGCGACGGCTGGAGCCGGATCGCCGACTGGTTCGGCCGGTATCTGGCGGCGTAGGGGGACGGCGCGTGTGCACCTATTCCACCCAGGTGGTGGCGGTGGAGGGCAGCGGCAAGGGTGCGGCGGGATGGTTCCGTCTGACCAGCGCCAGCGTGTACTTCGACCACCCGGTTCACGCCGCGGCGGATCACACGCTCAACCTCGACTTCGCCAACCGCGCGCTCGGCCCGGCGGCCCGGGTGGCTGTCGAGCTGACGGCCCCGGCCGCGCGCCAGCTGGCCCGAGCGATTCTCGCCGCGCTCCCGGAGCCGGAGCCGGAGCCGGCCGACTAGGCGGCGGTCGGTCCGAGCGGGGCGGCAGGGCCCGCGACCAGCTCGCAGCCGAGCCGCGTTGTGGTTGTGGCACGGCCGCCGCCCCGGGGGCGGCGGCGTCCGCCTAGACTGCGGCGATCGTGTCGAATCGGATCGGGGGAGCGCTGCGGCGCTCGTGGGCGACGGCTCTGCTCCAGCCCGGCGGGCTCCTCCTGGCAGCGATCCTCGTGCTCGCGCTGGCGGCGTTCGTCCAGCCCATGTTCGACCCCGACTTCTGGTGGCAGCTGCGGGTGGGGCTCCACATCGTCGCGCACGGGGTCCCCGAGCACAACTTCTACACGTACACCGCCGCGGGCCACGTCTTCATCACCCAGGAATGGGGAACCGAGGCGCTCTTCGCTGTGCTCTTCCCGCGCGGCGGGATGCTGCCGATCCTGCTCCTCTTTGGGCTCGTGACCTGGGTCGGATTCGTGGTGGGGATCCTCCGTGCCCACCGCCCGGGCATCCCGATGGGCGTGCTCGCCGTGGGCGCCGCGCTCTGGGTGCTCAGCAGCCTGCAGATCTGGGGACCGCGCTCCCAGACCTTCACCTTCACCCTCGCTGCCGTGCTGGTCTGGCTGCTCGACCATCACCGGCGCCGCGGGGGCCGGGTGATCTGGTGGACCGTCCCGCTGATCGCGGCCTGGGGCAACCTCCACGGCGGCTTCATCTTCGGGTTGGGGGTGTTCTTGGTGGTGGTGGGGGGCGAGGCGATCGCCAACCGCCTGCCCCAGGACGGGCCGGTGGTGGTGGTGGCGGCGCGCGTGCCCTGGCCGCGTTGGCGCGCGCGCGCCGCGGCCCTGCTGCTAGCGGCCCTGGCGGCGATGGTCAATCCCAACGGGCCGGCGGTGTACCGGTATCCGCTGGAGCTGCTCTCCAGCCATGTGGCCCAGTCGGTCCTGCAGGAGTGGCAGAGCCCCGACTTCCACAGCCATGCCATGTGGCCGCTTCTGGTCCTGATCGTGACGACGCTGCTGGTCGCGGCGCGGGCCCAGCGCACCGCGCTCACCGACTGGCTGCTGGCCGGGGCCGGGCTCACCCTGGCGCTCTACGCGGTGCGCAACGTCCCCCTCTTCGGCCTGCTGGTGCTGCCGCTGTGGGCCGATGGCGCTGCCGGCTGGGCCGCCGTCCTGCGGCCCCCCCGCATCCGGGCGCCGGCGCCCGCCGCCGCCCGCACCCGGCGCGCCCGCGGGGCCGCCGCGGTGGCGGTGCTCGCTCTGGTGGCGCTGGTCACCGCCGCCCGGATGGTGGTCGCCGTGCGCAGCCCCGAGAATGCGCCCACCGGATCCGCCTATCCCAATCAGATCGCCCGGCTCCTGTGCCACGGACCCCGGGCCCGGGTGCTCGCCCCCTATGGCGCCTCCGGGTGGCTGCTCTACCGGCTCGACCCGCACCAATCCGGGGGACGGGGCTGTACCCCCGACCGGCTGTTCGTGTTCGGCGAGGTCAACGTGATGGGACCGGAGGCGCTGCGCGCCTACCTGACCGCGGTCGCCGGTGGCCCCCGGGCCCTGCGGGTGCTCGCCCGCACCCGGACCACGGTGGTCTGGCAGCCGTCCGGGGCTCCGCTCGCGTGGGAGCTGGCGGGGGACCGGGGCTGGCGGTGCATCCTCGCCGATCCCGCTGGCCTGGTCTACGCGTCGGCGGCCACGGCCGGCCGCTGGCACACTCCCGCCCGGGCCCGGGCGGGCTGCCCCGGCTGAGGGCGCGGGCGACGACGGCGCACAATCGCAGCGACGTGACCTCCTTCCCCAGCCCGGCGGCGAGCGCCGCCGCGAGCGCCCAACCCTTCGTCGTCCTCGCCGCCGGCAGCAGCCGCCGGATGGGTCGGTCCAAGCCCCTGTTGCCGTGGCGCGGGGGAACCTTCCTCCAGCACGTCTGCAGGGCGGCACGGGCCGGGGGCGCGGACCCGATCCTGGTGGTGGCCGCCGATCCCCCGGGCCTCGCCGCTACCGCCGGCCCGGTGGGCCCGGTGCTCTGGGTCGCCTGTCCCGATGCCGACCGGGGCCAGTCCGCCTCGCTGCGCACGGGTCTGCGCGCGGCGGTGCGGTCGGTGCCCGCGGCCGCTGCCGTGCTGGTGGGACTGGCCGACCAGGTGGGGCTGGAGCCGCGGGCGGTGGAGGCGATCTTGGCGGCAGTGGCGCGCGGGGGCGCTGACGCCTGGGTCGCCGCCTACAGCGACGCTCCCGAGGTTCCCGGGCACCCGGTGGCGCTAGGTCCGGCGGTGTGGCCGGCGGTGCTGGAGCTGGAGGGTGACGCCGGGGCCCGGGCGCTGCTGGCGAGCCTCGGCCACCGGCTTCTGTCGGTCCCGCTCCCGGCCGCCTGGCGGCCCCAGGATTGCGACACGCCCGCCGACTACGCTGCCCTGCTGGCGGCCGAGCCGGTGCCCGGTGCGGTCCCGGCTGGTGGAGGCTGAGCCCGACCCGGCCGCGGGCGGCGGTCACACCCCGGCGGGCGGCGGTGCTTCCCTTCCCATGAGGAGCAGCGTCCTGCCGACCCCGGCCGCGGCCCGGCGCGCCCCGGCGGCCCGCCCGGACCAGGCCTTCGAGCGCCTCTTCCAGGCCGAGTACCCGCGCGTGGTTGCGGTCGCCCAGCGGGTGCTGGGAGAGTGGTCGGCCGCCGAGGATGTCGCCCAGGAGGTCTTCTTGGCGTTCCACCGGCGCCACCCGGGGGGACTCGCTCACGCCGCGGCCTGGCTCCACGTGGGAGCGGTCCACACCGCGCTCAACCGGGTGCGGGCGGAGCAGCGGCGCCTGCGCCGGGAGTCAGCGCACCTCCGCGGCGGCGAGATCGACCTCGGTCGTGACCCCGCGGACGCGGTCGTCGCGGCGGAGACGCGGGGTGAGGTTCGGCGGGCGCTCAGCCGCCTGCCGCGCCGCCGCGCCGCCGTGCTGGCGCTGCGCTACAGCGGGCTCAGCTACGCCGAGGTGGCGGCCGCTCTGGGGGTGCGGGTGGGACAGGTGGGCACCCGGCTGCGGCGGGCGGAGGCGGCATTTCTGCAGGAGGTGACCCGTGGGTCTGTTCCGCCACCCGTCTGAGGGCGCCCTGCGCCAGCTGGCCGACGAGCCCTGGCTGGTTCCCGATCGGATCCACCGCCATGTGGCCGGCTGCGGCGCCTGCGGGGCGGCCGCCCGGGAGGCCGCCGGACAGGCCGGCGCCGTCTGTCTGATGCTCGCGCCACCCGCCGGGTCGATCGGGGCCGAGGCGCTCGCGGCCGCCTGGGAGGGGATCGGCCAGCGTGCGGGTGACCCCGCGGCCGGGGCGCAGTGGGGCCGCCTGTGGCGGGGGCTCGGCTGGGTGGAGGCGCGGCTGCGGCCACGCGGGTGGCGCCGCGCGGGGGCGGTGGCGCTGGCCCTGCTGGCGGGGGCGGCGGCCGTGAGCACCGCGACGGCCGCCGGCTGGGTGGTGATCTGGCGGCCGGCGACGGTGGCCCCGGTCCCCCTCCCGCTCAGCTCGCTGCGGGTGCTCCGCCGGCTCCAGGAGCTGGGTTCGGTGCGGCTTGGCACCGCGACTTCGCCCCGGCCCGCCGCCAGCCTGGCCGCCGCCGAGGCCCAGGCCGAGCTGACCCTGAGGCTGCCGGCGCGGCTGCCGGCGGGCGCCTCGGGGCCGCCCTCGGTGCTCGTGACCCGTGGCGCCACCAGCTCCTTCACCTTCAGCGCGGCGCGCGCGCGCGCCTTCGCTCATCGAGCGGGTCTGGACCTCCCCCCGCTGCCCCCGGGGTTGGACGGCACCCGGTTCTGGGAGACAACCCCCCCCGCGGTGATCGTCACCTACGGAGGCGGCGCCTCCGCGCTGTTGGCGGGCCTGCCGACCCTGGTGGTGGCGGCGATGCGCGCCCCGGTGGTCAGCTCCACCGGCGTCGGAGTCGCCGAGCTGGAGCGGTACCTGCTCCGGGTGCCGCGCCTGCCGGCCACCCTGCGCCGAGCCGTGCGCGCTCTCGGCGACCCCGCGACGACCCTGCCGATCCCGGTGCCGGTGCGGCTCGCCCGAGAGCAGCGCACCAGCGTCAACGGGCGTCCGGCGGTGGTGATCGGCGACCCGAGCGGCCTCATCAGCGTGGTGGTGTGGGAGGCGGGCGGGGTGGTCCGGGCGGTGGGGGGATCGCTGCCCGCCGCCGTGACCCTCCGCCTGGCCCGCGCCGGTGGCTGAGGCCGGGGCCGCCTCCCCGGCGGTTCACACCGTCCAGCTGGCCAAGCGGTACGGTGCCACCGTGGCCCTGGCCGGTCTTTCGATGACCGTGCCCCGCGGGGAGGTCTTCGGATTCCTGGGACCCAACGGGGCTGGCAAGACCACCGCGGTGAAGCTGCTGCTGGGGCTGGCGCGCCCGAGCCGAGGTGAGGCCATGCTGCTCGGGGCGCCGGTGGGTGACCGGCAGGCCCGCCGCCGGGTCGGCTATCTGCCCGAGCTCTTCCGCTACCAGGGATGGCTGCGTGCGGCCGAGGTGCTCGGGCTGCACTGCCGGCTGGCGCGCCTTCCCCGGTCCGGCTGGGGAGATGCCATCCGCGATGCGCTCGCCCTGGTCGGTCTTGCCGAGCGGGGCCAGGACCGCGTCCAGACCTTCTCCAAGGGGATGCAGCAGCGCCTCGGCCTCGGGGTGGCCCTGCTCGGTCGCCCCGCCCTGGTCTTCTTGGACGAGCCGACCTCCGCCCTCGACCCGGTCGGTCGCCACGACGTGCGCACCATCGTCAGCGGGCTGCGGGACCGCGGCACCACCGTGTTCCTCAACTCCCACCTGCTCTCCGAGGTCGAGCAGATCTGCGACCGGGTGGCGGTGGTGGACCATGGCCGGGTGGTGGCCGAGGGCCGGCTCCAGGAGATGCTCGCCGGCGACGTGGTGCGGGTCCGGTGCAGTGACCTGCGGGTCGAGCAGCTCCCCGAGCTCAGCCGGTTCGGCGCCCTCACCCTGCGCGACGGGGTGCTGGTGGCGGAGCGCCTGGCCCAGGACCTCGTCCCCGACCTGGTGGCATCGCTGGTCGGGCTGGGGGCCCGCATCCACCAGGTCGAGCCGGGCCGGCGCTCTCTCGAGGAGCATTTCCTCACCCTGCTGCGCCAGCCGTGAGCGCCACCTGGGTGATCGCGCGGCTGACCGTGCGCGAGCTGGTCCGGCGCCGCCTGGTGCTGGCCCTGGTGCTGCTGACCGCTGTCGTGATCGGCCTGACCGGCTGGGGCTTCGCCCGGGTCCCCGGCCTCCACGACCATGGCCAGCCGCTCACCGCGGGCGAGGCGCGGACGGTGGCCGCCGAGCTCCTGCTGCTGGTGATGTTCATGTTCAGCTTCGTGCTCGCGCTCACCTGCGCCTTCCTGGCCGCGCCGGCGATCGCCCAGGATCTGGAGTCCGGCGTGGCGCTGGCGCTGCTGGCGCGGCCCCTGCGGCGGGCCGAGCTGCTGCTGGGCCGGTGGCTGGGGCTGGTCGCGAGCGCGGTCGTGTACACGGTGCTGGCGTCGACGGCGGAGCTGCTGGTGGTCGCCCTGACGACCGGCTACGTGCCGCGTCAGCCGCTCCAGGCCGAGGCGGCTCTGTGTGTCGAGGGGGTGTGCCTGCTCACCTTGGTGCTCGGCCTCAGCACCCGGCTCGCCACCGTGACCGGCGCCGTGGTGGCGGTGATCGCCTTCGGCGCGACCTGGATGGGAGGGGTCGCCGGCGCCTTCGGGCAGGTGTTCAACAATGCCCCCATCCGCGACGTCGGCACCGTCACCCACCTGCTCCTGCCCACCGACGGCATGTGGCGGGCGGCCACCTTCTCGCTGGAGCCGGCCGTCTTCGCCTCCCAGGCCGCCCAGCATGCGGGTGCGGGAGCGTTCCAGTCGGCGTCCGGCCCCACCGTCGCCTACCTCGCCTGGGTCGCCGCCTGGCTGGTCGTGGTGCTGGCCGCGGCGCTCTGGAGCTTCCAGCGTCGGGAGGCGTAGGCGGGGAGCGGGGCCGTCAGCTCGGGATCGACTGCTCGGGTGTGGCCTCGGGCAGGAGCGCCCTCAGGGCCCGCTTGTCGAACTTGCCGACCCCGGTCGTGGGGATCGCGTCGACGACGAGGAACGCGTCCGGCACCCAGAAGCATGCGACGCGGGGCTCGAGATGGGCACGCAGGTCCCCGGCGCTGAGGGCGGCCGGCCGCCCCGGCCGGAGGACGATGAAGGCCACCGGGCGCTCTCCCCAGCGGGGTGTCGGGGCGTCCGATCACGGCGGCCTCGAGCACTGCCGGGTGGCCCATCAGCAGGCCCTCCAGCGCGACCGAGCTGATCCACTCCCCCCCCCGACGTGACCAGGTCCTTGGTGCGGTCGACGGTCTGCATGGAGCCCTCGTCGTCGATGGTGGCGACGTCGCCGCTGCGCAACCAGCCGTCGGGCGCAAACGACGATCGGTCGTCGGAGTTGAGGTAGGCGGCGCAGACCCACGGACCGCGCACCTGCAGCTCGCCCGCGTGCTGGCCGTCGTGCGGGCAGGGTCCGCCGCCAGCGAGGTCGGCGAGGCGGAGCTCGACGCCGGGGGCGGGCAGCCCCTGGGTCGCCCGCACCCGCAGCAGCTGGTCCGGCCCGAGGCGGGCGGTCAGCTGGTGCTTCACCACCGCCACCGTCCCCAGCGGCGAGGTCTCGGTCATCCCCCAGGCCTGCACCATGCGCAGGCCGTGTCGGTCGAACCCTGAGATCAGGGCCGGCGCCGCCGCCGACCCCCCGCAGAGGATCGCGCGCAGCCCGGGCAGCGGATGGGGAGCGTGGTCGAGCACCTGCAGCAGCGCGCTCCAGACGCTGGGCACGCCCGCCGCGATCGTGACCCCCTGCGCCGCCAGCAACGCCAGCAGGTGGGGCGGATCGAGGAAGCGGTCGGGGAGGACGAGCCCGGCGCCGCTCAGCAGGCAGGCATGCGGCTGACCCCAGCTGTTGACGTGGAACAGGGGGCCGACCGGCAGGAGCACGTCGGCGTCGGAGAGTCCCCCCGGGAAGATCGAGGCGGTGCAGGCGGCGAGGGCGTGGAGGTAGGAGGAGCGGTGACGGTACACGACCCCCTTGGGGTCGCCTGTGGTCGCCGAGGTGTGGCAGAGCCCGGCCGCCTGGTGCTCGTCCAGGCTGGGCCACGCGAGGGGGCGGTCCGCTCCCCAACCGCTCCTCGTAATCGACCAGCGGGGGCAGGCGGGCCGCCGGGGGGCCGCCGGTGCCGACGCACACGATCCGCTCCACACTCGGGATCCGCTCCGCCACCGCCGCCAGTGCCGGGAGCAGCGACCGCTGGCAGACGATCACCCGGTCCTGCGCGTCGGCGATCACATGGGCGAGCGGCTCGGGATGACGTCGGAAGTTGAGCGTGTGCAGGACGGACCCCATGCAGGGGACGGCGACGTAGCACTCCAGATGCTCTTGGACATTCCAGGCGAGGGTAACCACCCGATCCCCGGGCTCGACCCCGAGGTCGTGCAGCCCCCGGGCCAGCCGGCGCACCCGAGCGCCCAGTTCGGCGTAGGTGGCGCGGCGGCTGGAGCCGTCCTCGGTCTGGGTCGAGACGCGCTGACGGGGATAGAGGCCGACGCCGCGCTCGACGACGTGCTACAGAGGGAGGGGGATGTCCATCATCAGCCCCTGCATGGCGCTCCTCCCGGGACAGGCCAGCGGCCATCCGTCACGTCGGTCCCATGGGAGCGGGGGAGCGGCGTTCCGGTGCGCCCGATAGGGAAGGCGCGCCGGCGCGGCCGCCCCCGGGCGGGGAGGTGCTCGTCCCGCGAGCCGGTGGGAGGGCGCCCTAGGGAGCGGGACCGGGGGCGGTGAGGCCGCGAGGTCGGAAGTGGCTGTGGGCGCTCCCGGGGTGGGCCTGGTGGGAGTCCTGGCCGTCGCTCCTCACCCCAGCCTGGGAGGCGGGGGCGGCGACAGACTCGAGCCGACCCCCCGGCCACTCTCATGGTTCGATGCGTGGGCCAGGAGCGCGATCCGTCGGTCGTCGTCGTCGCCGCGCGGGGATCGGGGCGGTGCGCGCTCTCGAGCTGGGCCTCCCTGCAGCCGGCTGGCTGGAGGAATCCGGCCCAGTTGGTCACGGCGGAGCGCAGCATCAGCCATCCCGCCCTCCCCCGTCGGTCCTGGCGGGATCCGCGGGGGAGCGTTCCCGAGCGGAGGTCCCTGCGAGGCCGGGTGGAGCCGTCAGCCGGAGCGGGCGTCCTGGCGCCGGGCGCAGGCGGCGGGGCTCGCTCGGGCTCAGTCGCTGATGCTGACGGGGGTGTCAGCGGGGACCACCTCAACCCAGGTGAGCCCGGTCGGCAGCGGGAGCGGGTGCCCGCCGGCCACGGTGTAGAGAATGGGACCGCCGTCCGCCGGGCGGTGCCAGGTGCCCGAGAACTGGAGCCCATCGATGAAGGCCTGGAAGGGCCCCGACGTGTTGAGGTCCCAGTAGATGCTGTGGTTGCCGAGCACGTCCTCGACGTAGTTGGTGTAGTGCCAGGGCGCGGTCAGGACGATGAGGGTGCGAACCGCAATCGGCTGACCGGTGGAGGTGTCGATCTGGGGGGTTCCGTTGAGCCAGCGCTGCCAGGTTCGGCTCACGGGGTTGTAGTGGTAGGCGGGGATGTTGACCGGGGTCTGGTCGATGGTGACCGTCCGGATCGGACCGGGGTGGAGCCGGTCGACGTGCGGAGCCAGGAGCGCGTAGGCGAGGGTCTGGTGCGCCAGCGACGGGAAGCCGGACGCCAGCCCGCCCAGCAGCAGTCGACCCTGGCTGAAGAGGTTGGAGGGAGCGACGTGATTGGCGGTGCGGAAGAAGTCCTGGCCGCAGCAGTCGTCGGTGAGCAGCGGCACGTGCTGGTGGATGAGGTTGGCGTAGGTTCCGTTGGAGGCGCCGCTGAAGACCACCAGCCCCTGGTACATCTGCTCGATCGGGATGTCGATCAGGCGGGCGCTGCGCAGCGGTCCCACGGTGGCGGCGGGACGGATGTGCCAGTACACCGCGGTGAATCGGGTGATGCCCCCCTCGGTCGCGTACTCGTAGACGATGTCGGCCGCCTGCAACCCGGTGTGGGGATCGGAGGTCGGTCCGTTGTCGATCTGGATTGCCAGCGGGGCGTGGGCGACGAAGCCCGGGGTGACCGTTCCCAGGTTGGTCGGCACTGAGGGCAGCACCCGCACCCGCGCGGAGGCGGGTGGGCCGTCGGGCCCGCGCACGACCAGCATCCCGGTGCCGAGCGCGGTACCCAGCACGCTGGTGCCGGTGACGGCGAGCGGGCCGCCGGCCGCCGCCGAGACTCGGACCGGGAACGGCGCCCGCCGCGGGGTGGTGCCATCGGTCAGGGTCTCGCGCACCGTGGCCGTCACCGTCTCGCCGTAGCCGATCGTGCCGGGGACGTTGAGCCGCAGGGCGCGGAGGCCGACGCCGGTGACCCGCGCCGAGGCGGTGTGCCCCCGAATCGAGGCCGACACGGTGACGGTTCCCGGTGCCCGGGCGGCGACCAGTCCCGTGTCGGTGACGCTGACGATGGCGGGGTCGCTGCTCCGCCAGCGGGGGTGGGCGGCGCTTCCCGCCAGCCGCGCTCGGAGCGCCACCCGGTGCCCGACCAGGAGTCGCACCGATTGCGGATGCAGGCTCAACCCGCCGGCGGGCCGCCCCAGCAGCAGCAGCGCGGCGACGGCGGCGCCGGCGAGGACCAGCACTCCCGCCGCCGGCACGACGACCCGGCGCCGCCGCCACCCGCGCCCGCCCCTCGGGGTCACCACGGCGCCGGCGGGCCCACGCCGGCTATGGGTAGATGCCCCGAACCTGGGTGGCGTCTGCTACCCGTTTGACGGCGAGGCAGTAGGCGCCCATCCTCAAGGTCGTGTCGTGCGCGCGGGCCAGCTCCTCCACCTGGACGTAGGCCCGCTCCATCACCCGCGTCAAGCGCTGGTTGATCTCGCCTTCCTCCCAGAAGAACGACTGGAGGTCCTGCACCCACTCGAAGTACGAGACCGTCACCCCGCCCGCGTTGGCGAGGATGTCCGGCACCACGGTGATGCCCCGCTGCGCGAAGACATCGTCGGCCTCGGGGGTGGTGGGGCCGTTGGCGGCCTCCACCACCAGCCGGGCCCGCACCCGGGCGGCGTTGGCGAGGGTGAGCTGGTTCTCCAGGGCGGCCGGGATCAGGATCGTCACCGGCAGCTCCAGCAGATCGGGGTTGCTGACCGGGCGGGTGTGCGGAAAGGTCGCGAGCCGGTCGCCCCGGTCGCGGTGGGCGAGCAGGGCGGGGACGTCCAGTCCCTCGGGGGCGTAGATGCCGCCACTGACGTCGGAGACGGCGACCACCCGGAATCCCTCGGCGCTGAGGAGCTCGGCGGAGACCGACCCCACGTTGCCAAACCCCTGGATGGCCACGGTCGCCTGGCCGGGGTCGATGCCCTGGCGTCGGCAGGCCGCCAGCGTCACCACCGTGACCCCGCGTCCCGTGGCCGCCGGGCGGCCCTCGGAGCCTCCGATCTCGAGCGGCTTGCCGGTGACCGCGGC
>Ga0307372_10011484_pt1 | contig 11809 bp, 9 predicted proteins | sample OX1MG_FD_202533 | JGI IMG/M metagenome (GOLD analysis project Ga0307372, IMG submission 202533) | Soil microbial communities from Risofladan, Vaasa, Finland - OX-1 | ecosystem: Environmental > Terrestrial > Soil > Coastal area > Acid sulfate soil | place: Finland: Risofladan, Vaasa | collected...
TGCCCCCGGAGCAGCTGGCGGCGATCGTCCAGCGCACCCGCGACGGTGGCGCCGAGGTGGTCCGGCTGCTCAAGACCGGCAGCGCCTACTACGCACCGTCGGCGGCGGCCGCCCAGATGGTGGAGGCGATCCTGCTCGACCGGCGGGTGGTCCTGCCGGCGGCGGCGATGCTGGCGGGCGAGTACGGTCTGGAGGGGGTCGTGATGGGGGTGCCGGTGAAGCTCGGCGCCGAGGGGATCGTGGAGGTGGTGGAGGTGGAGCTGACCGCGGACGAACGGGCGGCGTTCCTGCGCTCGGCCGACGCGGTCCGCGAGCTGCTCTCGGTGATGGCGGGCTGATGGCCGCACCGGCGCGGGCGGCACCGCTTCGCCTGCGGGCACGCCACCGGCGCGACCGCTGGTGGCTGTACCCCGCCAACGTCGTGGTCTGGCTCACCGGCTTCGGCGCCTACAGCTTCTGGACCATCGTGTTCTTCCAGCGCGACAGCTACCACCAGTACCTGTCCCCCTTCTACTCGCCGCTGATCGCGGCGGGACGGATCCCGGTATCGCCGGCGTTGCTGATCTTCTGGATCCCGCTCGGGTTCCGGGCCACCTGCTACTACTACCGCAAGGCCTACTACCGCGCCTTCTTCCAGGACCCGCCCGCCTGCGCCGTCGGCGAGCCCCGTCTCGCCGCCGCCCTCTCGCCCACCGGCCGGGGCCAGCGCTACCGGGGCGAGACCCGGCTCCCGTTCGTGCTCGCCAACCTGCACCGCTTCTTCCTCTACCTGGCGATCGCGTTCGTGGTCCTCTTCGTCATCGACACCGTCAACGCCTTCAGCTACCAGGGACGTTTCGGGATCGGGCTGGGGACGGCCCTGATCCTCGTCAACACCGTCGCCCTCGCCCTCTACACCTTCTCCTGCCACTCGTTCCGCCATCTGGTGGGCGGGGGTCTGGACTGCTTCTCGTGCGCCCGTGGGGGGCGGCCGCGCTTCCAGCTCTGGCGGTTGACCAGCTGGCTCAACCTCCGCCACAGCACCTGGGCCTGGGTCAGCCTCACCACCGTGATCCTCACCGACCTGTACATCCACCTCCTCCAGTACGGGGTGTTCGTCGACCCCCACCTCGGGTTCTAGGCGGGTCGGGGGCGTGGGCCGATGAGCCTGGAGCTGGACACCGACGTCCTCGTGATCGGCGCCGGCGGCGCCGGGATGCGGGCGGCGATCGCCGCCGCCGAGGCCGGCTGCCGGGTGGTGGTGGCCTGCAAGTCGCTCTTGGGCAAGGCCCACACCGTGATGGCCGAGGGCGGCATCGCGGCGGCCCTCGGCAACGTCGACGTCGAGGACTCCTGGCAGACCCACTTCGGCGACACCATGCGCGGCGGCGGGATGCTGAACAACTGGCGGATGGTGGAGCTGTTCTGCCGCGAGGTGATCGACCGGGTGATCGAGCTGGAGCAGTGGGGCGCGGTGTTCTCCCGCACCGCCCGGGGGTCGATCAGCCAGCGCGCCTTCGGAGCCCACTCCTGGCGCCGGCTGGCCCACATCGGCGACCGCACCGGCCTGGAGCTGATCCGCACCTGCCAGGACAAGCTGGTGCACACCCAGGGGATCACCCTGCTGATGGAGACGACCCTCACCCGCCTGCTCCGGGACCGGGACCGGGTGGCGGGGGCCTGCGGTTACCAGCGCGACACCGGCACCCTGGTCCTGGTCCGGGCCCGCAGCGTGGTGATGGCGACCGGCGGCTGGGGACGGATGTACCGGATCACCTCCAACTCCTGGGAGGGGACCGGGGACGGGGCGGCGATGGCCTACCAGGCGGGCGCCGAGCTCAAGGACATGGAGTTCGTGCAGTTCCACCCGACCGGCATGATCTGGCCGCCGGGGGCGCGTGGGCTCCTCGTCACCGAGGCGGTCCGCGGCGAGGGCGGCCTGCTCCGCAACCGCGAGGGGGAGCGGTTCATGGTCCGCTACGACCCGATCAAGCGGGAGCTGTCGTCGCGGGACGTGGTCGCCCGCTCGATCTTCAAGGAGGTGCAGGCCGGGCGCGGCTCCCCCCACGGGGGCGTCTTCCTGGACATCACCCACCGCGGGGCGCAGGCCATCCGCCGCGCCCTGCCGTCGATGGTGGAACAGTTCGAGAGCCTGGCCGGGGTCGACATCACCAAGGAGGCGATGGAGGTCGCCCCCACGATCCACTACACCATGGGCGGGATCAACGTCGAGGCGGAGACCGCCGCGACCACCGTCCCCGGCCTGTTCGCCGCCGGGGAGGCGGCGGCGGGGCTGCACGGGGCCAACCGCCTCGGCGGCAACTCCCTGGGCGACATCCTGGTCTTCGGCAAGCGGGCCGGCGAGGCGGCCGCCGCCGATGCCCGGGAGCTGGCGCGGGTCCCCGCCCCCAGCCGTCGCCAGGCGGAGGCCGAGTGGCGCCTCCTGCGCGAGCCGTTGGAGCGGGCGGACGGCGAGAGCCCGTACGGGCTCCACCGCGAGCTGCAGGAGGCGATGCAGTCGGGGGCGGCGATCGCCCGCACCGAGACCTCGCTGCGGGAGACCCTCGCCACCATCCTCCAGCTGCAGGAGCGTGCCGCCAGGATGGCGGTGGCGGGCGGTCCCGCCTACAACCCCGCCTTCAGCACCGCCCGCGACGTCCGCTTCATGCTCACCGTCAGCGAGGCGATCGTCCGCGCGGGGGTGGAGCGGCGCGAGAGCCGCGGCTCGCAGTGGCGGCTGGACCACCCCGACCGCGATCCGGAGCTGGGCACGGTCAACCTGGTCGCCCGCTGCGGGGCGGGGGAGATGGCGGTGCAGCCGGTGCCGCTGCCGCCCCTGCCGGCGGCGCTCCGCCGGCTGACCGAGGGTGAGACCCGGGTGGCGGGGACCGCCCTCGCCGACGCCGCCGACGCCCAGGCCCGGGGGCGGCCGCGGTCGCCCTCTGGAGGCGTCCCCTCGTGACCGCCGGCCCCGGCGCGGCCCCGCCCCAGGCCCCCCCCGCCCCGGAGCAACCCCAGAGCCTGCGCATCGCCTACGACGAGGGCGTCACCGACCGGGTGGCCACCCTCAGGGTGTGGCGTGGCGACGCCGGCGGCGGGGACTTCTGCGACTTCGAGGTGCCGATCCAGGAGGGGATGGTGGTGCTGGACGCCATCCACTGGATCCAGGCCAACCGCGCCCCCGACCTCGCCTGCCGCTGGAACTGCAAGGCGGGCAAGTGCGGCTCCTGCTCAGCCGAGGTCAACGGCCGCCCGGCCCTGCTGTGCAAGACCCGGGTGGAGGCGGTGACCCGCCCCCACGACCGGGTGGTGGTGGTGGAGCCGATGCAGGCCTTCCCGATCGTCCGCGACCTCGTCACCGACGTCAGCTGGAACTACGAGGTCAACCGCAGGATCCAGCCGTTCACGCCGGCGGCGGGGGAGACGGCGCCGTTCGTCATGACCGAGGCCGACATCACCAGGGTGGAGGAGCAGCGTCGCTGCATCGAGTGCTTCCTCTGCCAGGACGTCTGCCACGTCCTCCGCGAGCACCGGGCCGCGCCGCGGTTCTTCGGCCCCCGCTTCATGGTGCGGCTGGCGTCGCTGGAGATGCACCCCAAGGACGTGGCCGACCGGCTGCCCCAGCTGCGGGCGGAGGCGGGGCTGGGCCTCTGCAACATCACCAAGTGCTGCACCGAGGTCTGCCCCGAGCACATCCGGATCACCGACAACGCCATCATCCCGCTCAAGGAGCGCCTCGCCGATCGCGACTTCGACCCGCTGCGGGCGCTCTGGCGCCGGCTGCGGCCGCTTCCGATGGCGGGGGGCGGCGCGCCTCATCGGGGGGCCGAGCCGGAGGGCCCGGCCCCCCGATGAGGCCCTCGGCGGGACCGCCTCAGGCGATCCCGCCGAGGGCCGTGGGCCGCTCCGCCTCGCCGCGCTCGAGAAGGTCGGGGGAGTGGTAGGCCTTGGCGAGCAGGCGGGTGCCGTCGAAGTCGAGGGTGAGGTAGCCGCCCTTGGCGCACTGGAGCCGGTGCAGCGCCCACGGCGGGCGCCCGTCGCTGGTCGCCCAGTAGGCCTGGATCGGGTCGCCGTGGCTCACCAGCACCCCGCCCCCCTCCCGATGGGCGGCGAGCACCCGCTCCAGCTGGCGCCGCACCCGGGCGGCCATCACCGACATCGGCTCGTCGAAGGGCAGCAGCCCCGGCCAGGCCATGTGCACCCACCAGCCCGGCCGCCGCCAGGCGATCTCGCGGTACCGGACCCCCTGGAGGTAGCGGCCGAACTCGGCCTCGCGGAGGTCGGCCGCCACCTCGACCGGGACCCCCGGGAGGTGCTCGGCGACGATCCCGGCGGTCTCGCGGGCGCGCTGGAGGGGGCTCGTGACGATGACCCCGACCGGGGTGCCCCGGAGCGCCCGGCCCAGCCGGTGGGCCTGGGCCACGCCGCGGGCGCTCAGCCCGAAGCCGGGCAGGTGCCCGTACAGGACCCGGCCCGGGTTCTCCACGTCGCAGTGACGGACCAGGTAGCAGCGGGTGGCGTCCACCTTCGGATCGTACCGGAGCGGCGGGGCCGCCCCGGGGCGGCCCCGCCGCGGGCCGGATGCACAATGGCGCCGGGGCCCCCTTAGCTCAGCGGATCAGAGCAGCGCCCTTCTAAGGCGAAGGTCGGTGGTTCGAATCCACCAGGGGGTGCCACCCGCGCCGGGGCGCTCGGGCGGCCCCAGACCCTTGCCGTATGATCGCTGGAGCTCGGCGGCCGCCGCCGGGGCCGTGACGTCGTCCTCCCCACCTGCCACCCCCAACGTCCGCGCTCCCTCGCCCCGCCCCCACCCTGGCGGCCGTCCTCACGGCCGTGGGAGCTGCCCTCGCCGCGCTGCTCGGCGCCGCCTCGGCCGCGACGGCCGACCGCGCCCCGGCGCCCGCCCCGGCGGTCAGGCCGGCGCCCCCGGGGCCGACCCGGTGCCGGGACTTCCCGGTCAGCTCGGCGGTGGTGGAGCCGGCTCGCTGCTGGCGCACCGGCCCCCAGGGATGGGTCGTCGCCGGCGCCGACCCCCGCCACCCGCGGGCGGGCGTCCTGGTGGTCGGCCGGGGGCAGGCGATGCGGGTGGTCCGGATCCGAGGCGGCGCCCGGCGCGCGGCGGTGGCGGCCGGGGTGGTGGCGGCGGCCGACCTGGTGGGGGGGCGGGGCACCGGGGCCCCCGCGGTGGCACGAAAGGTGGCGGCGGCCGGCGCCGCCACCGCCGCCCCGCTCGCCACCGCCTCCTACTACGTGTACGGGACGGCGCTGCTGGCCTGCAGCGCCAGCCCCACCGCGGGCTGTCCCCTCTACGTCGACGGGGCCGCCGAGCCCCAGTCGGGCGGGATCGTGGTGCTCGATTTCGGGGCCCCCTGCTTCGTGCCCCACACGTCGCCGCTCAGCTTCGGCACCCAGCTCTTCGGCACCGTGGACTGCACCCCGGGGGCCCAGCTCGTCCCCCTGGTCGACGCCTGGCTCGCCGGCTACGCCACCACCCACGGCGCGCGGGCCCCCGCCCTGCGGCTGGCGGTGGGGACCAGCAACAGCCTCACCGCCGCCGACCCGCCCACCGGCGCCCTCACCGACGCCGAGATGACCGCCGCGGGATCGGCGTGGGCGACCCAGGTGGTGGGGGCGGTGGCGACCGGTGGGCTCGCCGCCCCGGTCGCGGTCTGGGGCGCCAGCGACATGGAGCAGTCCAGCTCCGGCAACTGGTACGGGCCGCTCCCGACGGAGGCGTGGGTGCGGGGATTCGGCAGGGTGACCGACCCCTCCGGGGCGGCGGCGGACTGCCTGGCGCCGAGCGCCCGCGGCCTGCTCGCCGACTTCGGGGATGACGTGGTCGGGAACGGGGGGTGGAGCGCCGCCGCCATCTACGACGTGGCCTACGGTCTCCCCGCCGCCTGCGCGCTCCCCGAGATCTACTACCGGAGCATGGCGTCGGAGTGGGCGGCGCTCAATCGCTGGGCGGCGGCCGACCCCGCCCTCGCCCCGCGGGGACCGGTCCTGGTGACGGCGGTGATGGACGAGCCCGGGACGGGGCTGACCCCGGCGGCGGCGTGGGCCGCGCTGCAGGCCGCCCTGGGCCAGCGGCCGCGGGTCGCGGCCCTCACCCTGATCGGGTCGGCGCTGGCGAGCGTCACCGGGGTGAGCGGGATCCTGCCGACCACCGGCGCGATCCGGGGGGGTGCCCGGGTCACCATCACCGGCAGCGGCCTGCGCGGCGCCACCGCGGTCCACTTCGGGCTCCGCCGGGCGTCCTTCCGGGTGATCTCCGCCACCACCATCCGGGCGGTCAGCCCGCCCCAGCCGGCGGGGGGCTCGGTCGCGGTGACGGTGACGACCCGGGCCGGCACCACCGGCTCCGCCGCCGCCCCCCAGTTCCTCTACCTCGGAGACGGACCGATGCACCAGCTGGCCCCGGCCCGGGTGCTGGACACCCGCCTCGGCCTCGGCGCCCCCCGGGGGGGGCTCGCGCCCGGCGGCACCCTCAGCCTCCACCTCGCCGGGGTCGACGGGATCCCCCGCCACGCCCTGGGCGCCGTCTTCCTCAACGTGACGGTGGTCCACCCCGGGGGCGGCGGCTTCCTCACCGTGTTCCCCGCCGGGCAGCCCCGCCCGCTGGCGGCCAGCGTCACCTTCGCCGCCGGCCGCACCACCGCCACCCTGGTGGCGGTGGTGGTGGGCGCCAGGGGCGACGTCGTGGTCGCCAACGGTCCCGGCCCCACCCAGGTGGTGGCCGACGTCCTCGGCTGGACCGCCGCCGCCCCGGTCCGCGCCAGCCGCCCCCGCCCGACCCCCCGTCCGACCCCCGCCGCGACCCCGACCGTGGTCCCGACGCCCGTCCCCACCCCGACGCCCACTGCGACCCCGTCCGCGATCCCGACCCCGTCCGGCCTGCCGACCGGGTCGCCGACGCCGGCGGCGCCGACCGCCGCCCCCGCGGTGACCCCGCCGGCATCGCCGGCCACGCCGCCGCCCACGGCCGCCCCGACGCCGGCCGCCACCCCCACCCCGATCCCGGCGGCGGGGCTGTACGTGCCGGTGACCCCGGCCCGGATCGCCGACACCAGGGCCCGCGCGACGGGGCCGTACGCGGGTCGGACCCTGGGACCCCTCGGCACCATCACGGTCCAGGTCGCCGGCCGGGCCGGGGTGCCCGCCTCGGGGGCGGCCGCGGTCGCGCTGAACGTCACCGTGACCGGGCCCACCCGCTCCGGCTACCTCGCGGTCACCCCGGCCGGGGAGGCGAGGCCAACCGTCTCCACCCTGAACTTCGCCCGCGGCGAGACGGTGGCCAACCGGGTGGTGGTGGGGCTGGGGGCGGGCGGTGCGGTGACGATCGCCAACGCTGCCGGCCGCGCCGACGTCCTGGTGGACGTCGACGGCTGGTTCACCGCCGGCACCGCCCCGGCGCCGCCGGGCGGCCAGCTCCACCCGATGGTCCCGGTGCGGGTGCTCGACACCCGCCCCGGGAGCGGACAGCTGGACGCCGGCCGTCCGCTCGGACCGGCAGGCCTCCTCCCGGTCGCGCTGGCCGGGGCCGACGGGCTCCCCGCCACCTCGGTGAAGGGGGTGATCCTGCACGTCACCGCCACCGGGGGGACCGCCGCCAGCTACCTCACCGCCTTCCCCGACGGGTCGCCGCGGCCGCCCACGTCCGACTGCAACTGGACCGCCGGCGCGACCGCTGGCACCCTCGTCATCGTGCCAGTGGGCCCGGACGGCGCCGTCGACCTCTTCAACGCCGCCGGCACCGCCAACCTCGTCGTCGACCTGGTGGGCTGGTACGGGTGACGGCCGAGCTGCCCCAGGGGGTCCGCCTCGACCTCCGGGCGGGGCCGGTGATGCTCGCCACCCAGGCGACCCTGCGCTGGACGCTGCGGCGGCTGGCGGGCCGTCACCTGGTGCTGGACGGGCTGGACCGGATCCCGCCCTCGGGGCCGCTGCTGGTGTGCAGCAACCATCACAGCTACCTCGATCCGTGCCTGATCGGCGGCTTCTTCCCGCGGGACCTGCACGCCATGGCCAAGGCCGAGCTCTACCGCAACCCCCTCCTGCGGCAGGTCTGCGCCCGCTGCCACTGCATCCCGGTCAGCCGCGGCAGCAGCGACCGGCAGGCCCTGCGGGGGGCGCTGGCGGTGCTGGGGGCGGGGGGGGCGCTGCTGGTCTTTCCGGAGGGCACCCGCAGCCAGGGCCTAGGGCTCCTCCCCGCCACCGGCGGGGTGGGCTTCCTCGCCCGGCTCAGCGCGGCCCCGATCCTGCCGATCGGGGTGTGGGGGACCGAGCAGGCCCTGCCACGGCATCGCCGGATCCCCCGCCCGGGTCCGATCCTGCTCCGGGTCGGCGAGGCGTTCCGGCCCCGGTCCAGGGAGAAGGGGGCGATCGGCGAGGAGGTGATGCGGGCGATCGCTGCGCTGCTCCCCGCCCCCTACCGCGGCCGCTACGGCTGAGGCCCGCCCGGGCCAGGGTCAGCGCACGGTGAGGAGGTGGACGGTGAAGACCAGGGTGGAGTCGGCGGGGATGCCGCCCCCGGGCGACTGGCACAGGTAGCCGAGGGAGGCCGGGATCACCAGCTCGCGGATCCCGCCCGCCCGCATCCCGACCAGGCCCACGTCCCAGCCGCCGATCACCTGGTGCTTGCCGAGGGTGAGGGCGAAGGGCTTGTTGCCGTGGCGGCTGCTGGCGTCGAAGACGGTCCCGTTGGGGAGCGAGCCGGTGTAGAGGACGGTGATCTTGGATCCGTCGCGGGCCACCGTGCCGGTCCCCACCTTGCGGTCCAGGATCTCGAGACCGTCCCGAAGCGTGCGCGCCCCGGGCAGGCTGGTGGTGGCGACCGTGGCCGGGGTGACGCAGGCGGTCGGCGTCGGGGCCGGGGTGGTCACCACCGGCGTGGGCCTGGCCGTGGGCAGCCTCGGAGGCCGCCCGGCGTCGAACCGGCCCCCGCAGCCGGCGAGCAGCAGGACGGCGCCGACCGTGGCGGCGGCCCGGAGCGGGCCCGAGAGCCGGGCGGCGCCGCGGCGGCGGGCGAGGACCAGCGGCCCGGCGGCCGGGGGCGGCGGTCCGGGGTGTTCGGGCGGTCGCGCAGCTGGGATCGGGGTCACCTCCTGCAGCCGGTGGACGCGGGCGCGGGGACGAACGTTAGCGGCTTCGCCGGTCCCCCCGCCGCCCCGGATCGGGGCCGGCCGCCGCGAGGGAGCGCCCGCCTCACCCGTGGAGATGGCCGTTGCTGGCCGGGCAGACGTGGCCGGCGGGGTCGATCGGCCGCTGGCAGAGCGGGCAGACCGGCCGGCCGCCCTCGATGATCTCGAGGGCCCTGGTCGCCAGCCCCCGGACCTGACCGAGGTCGGCGACGAACCGGGCGGTGCGAAGGGGGTCGGCGTCCTGGTCCCCGCCGAGCACCCCGGGATCGTCGCTCGCTCCCGTCTCGTCCGCCGCCGCCGGCTCGTCGTCGTCGGCCTCGACCTCGTCGCCGACCTCGGTGAGGTCGAGCTCCTCCACCACCAGGACGCAGCGGGGCTGGGACTCGTCGATGGCCACCTGGATGTTGCCGACGCGCCAGCCGGGCGAGCCCTCGGGGGTGGTCCTCGGCTCCGGCGCGCTCCGCTGCTCGCCGGTCTCCCCCAGCACCTGGAGGAGCCGTCGACCGAGCTCCTGGACCTGGACCTTCTCCACCACCAGGGTGCAGTGGCGGGCCCCCGACCACCCCTCCAGGAAGAAGGTGCGGTGGCCGGGCTCGCCGGCCACCCCCACCGTGAGCGCGTCGACCGGGTCGAAGTCGTATTCGTGGAGCGGCATCCGCCCATTGTGCCGTCCCGCCCGGATCAGCCGCCGTGCAGGATCGGGTGGGGCCGGGCGCCCCGTTCGAGGTGGGCGGCGGCGTTGATGACCGCCACATGGGTGAAGGCCTGGGGGAAGTTGCCGAGCAGGGTGCCGGCGCTGGCGTCCACCTCCTCGGAGAACAGCCCGAGATCGTTGCCGTGGCTGATGAGGCGCTCGAAGAGCTCGCGGGCGGCCTGGGTCTGGCCCTGCTCCGCGAGCACGTCGACCAGCCAGAAGGAGCAGAGCATGAACGTCCCCTCGGGCTCGGCCAGCCCGTCGGCGGAGCGGTAGCGGTAGACGAAGCCGTGGTCGTCGGTGAGCTGGCGCCGGATGGTGTCGACGGTCCGCCGCATCCGGTCGTCCATCGGGGAGAGGAAGCGCAGGAGCGGCAGCATCAGGGCGGTGGCGTCGAGGGCGTCCTCGTCGAGGGCCTGGCGGAAGGCCTGCAGCCGGTCGCTCCAGCCCCGGGTGAGGATGGCGTGACGGATCTCCTCACGGGTGCGGGCCCAGCGGCGGCGGGTGGCGGGGTCGGCCCGGAGGTCGTCGGCGAGGCGCAGGCCGCGGTCGAGGGCGACCCAGCACTGCAGCTTGCTGTACAGGAACTGGCGGGGACCGCCGCGCACCTCCCAGATCCCGCTGTCGGCGTCGGTCCAGTGCTCGCACACCTCGGCCAGCATCGCCAGCAGGATGGGCCGCATCGGGTGGAGGTCGCCGCGCCCGAAGCGGTGGTGGAGGTAGGCGGCGTCGACGATCTCCCCGTAGATGTCCAGCTGGCGCTGGTCGGCGGCGGCGTTGCCGATCCGCACCGGCTGGGAGCCCATGTAGCCCTCGAGGTGGCCCAGCTCCAGCTCCGGGATGTCGCTGCGCCCGTCGATCCCATACATGATCCGGAAGTGCTGGGGCTGGCGGCGGTGGACACGCTCGATCCAGCCCATGAAGCGGGAGGCCTCGTCGTGGTAGCCGATCACCTGCAGGCTGTAGAGGAAGAAGGCGGAGTCGCGCAGCCAGGTGAAGCGGTAGTCCCAGTTGCGGCTCCCCCCGATCCACTCCGGCAGCGAGGTGGTGGGCGCGGCCACGATCGATCCCTCGGGGGCGTAGATGAGGAGCTTCAGCGCCAGCGCGCTGCGGCGCACCAGCCCGGGGTAGGGGCCGTCGTAGTCGCAGGTGGCGATCCAGCGCTCCCAGTAGCGCTGGGTGTTGGTGAGCAGGGCGTGGGGCTGGCGCTCGCGGTGGCGGGTGCTGCCGGCGCCGTAGCTGAGCAGCACCCAGGCCGGCTCGCCGGCGCGGAGCCGGAGCCGCTGGACGGCGGAGTCGCCGTCCGCCTCCCAGCCCACCGGTCCGTCGAGGTGGAGGACCGTCTCGTCGTGGCGGATGAGCAGGCAGCGGCCGCCCTCGCCGGCGATGGTGGCGGGGGCGGACGCCTGGCCGTACCGGCAGCGGGCGTCGACCCGGACCACCAGCTCCAGGTCGCCGTCGAGGGCGGTCAGCCGGCGCACCAGCACGTGGTCGTCGTCGGGGTGGGCGAGGTGCTCGCGCGCGACCATGAAGTCGGTGAGCTGGAGGCGCCCCCGGGCCGTGCTCAGGACCGTCTCCAGGACGTTGCTGCTCTCCAGGTAGCGGCGGCTGTCGGGCACCGAGGGGTCGTTGGGCTCCACCGTCATCGAGCCCCCGCGGTCGGCGTCGAGCAGCCTGCCGAACACGAAGGGGCTGTCGAAGCGGGGGGCGCAGAGCCAGTCGATGGCGCCGCTGCGGTCGATCAGGGCCACGGTGTGGAGATCGCCGATGACGCCGTACTCGGAGAGCGGCTGGTAGCGGGGTCGTGGCACGGGGGCCTCCGGTGACGGGCGGGGTGGGGCCGCCCCGATGATCGGGGGTCGCCCCGGGCCTTCGCCACCCGGCGGGCGGACCCGGGCCGGCGGTGGCGGAGCGGGAGGGATTCGAACCCTCGAAGGGGTTGCCCCCTTACGGCATTTCCAGTGCCGCGCCCTCGGCCAGCTAGGCGACCGCTCCC
>Ga0307372_10011487_pt1 | contig 11807 bp, 10 predicted proteins | sample OX1MG_FD_202533 | JGI IMG/M metagenome (GOLD analysis project Ga0307372, IMG submission 202533) | Soil microbial communities from Risofladan, Vaasa, Finland - OX-1 | ecosystem: Environmental > Terrestrial > Soil > Coastal area > Acid sulfate soil | place: Finland: Risofladan, Vaasa | collected...
CCGAGTGCCACCGACGAGGGATCCGGGTCATCCTGGACATGGTGCTCAACCATTCGAGCCACCTCCATCCCTGGTTCGTCGCGTCGCGGGCCGGCCGCACCGGACCGTACGCCGACTGGTACATCTGGCGCGATCCAGCCGGCCGGACCGCGAGCGGCCGGCCTCGCCGGCCGAACAACTGGGTCTCGTTCTTCGGCGGGCCGGCGTGGACCTGGGACGAAGGGCGCGGCCAGTTCTATCTGCACACGTTCCTGCCTGAGCAGCCGGACCTCAACTGGCGCAACCCGGCCACCCGGTTGGCGCTCCTCGACGTCATCCGAACCTGGCTGGACCGCGGTGTCGATGGCCTCCGCTTCGACGTGTTCAACGCGTTTTTCAAGGACGAAGCCTTGCGCTCCAATCCAACTCGGCCCGGCGAGGCTACCGGGTACGCGCGGCAGGAGCATCGGTACGATAAGAATCGTCCGGAACTGGCGGGACTGCTGAGCGAGATCCGGCGGATCGTCGACGAACGCCCGGGACGGATGACCGTAGGCGAGCTGTTCGAGGGGTCGCCGGCGCAGGCAGCCGCCTACGCCACGGCCGGACATCTGGTGTTCGACTTCTCCCTCGTCGAGACGCCCTGGGACGCGCAGGCATTCGAGCGGACGATCGCAGCGCGGGAGGCGGCGTTCGGGCCGGACGGCTGGCCGACCGTCGTCCTCTCGAACCACGACCGCTCGCGGCCCGCGAGTCGCTACGACGACGGCGTCCACGGCGAGGCGCGGGCGCGGGTTGCAGCGGTGCTCGAGACGACCCTGCGAGGAACGCTGTTCCTCTACTACGGCGAAGAGATCGGCCTGCGGGACGTGGCCATCCCGCGCTCCGAGATCGTCGACCCGCCGGCGCGACGGGGCGGCCGTCGGCTCGGCTGGTGGAATCGCGATCAGGCCCGGGCGCCGATGCCCTGGCAGGCGGGCGCTCACGGCGGGTTCACGAGCGCGGAACGCCCGTGGCTGCGGATGAGCCCGGACCATCCGACGCGGAACGTCGCGGACCAGGCGGCCGATCCGATGTCACTCCTGTCTCTCTATCGGCGGCTCCTGCTCCTGCGGCGGGAACATCCGGCCCTGCATCGAGGGTCGCTCGAACTCGTGGACGTCGGCGGGCCGGACGTGCTCGCCTACGTCCGTCGGGACGGCGACGAGACCGCATTGGTGGTCCTCTCCTTCGGCGACACGCCCCGCCCCGTTCGTGTGCCAGCCACACCGTCGGGGCATCCCTGGCGCGTCGCGATCACCACCCACGGATCGCCCCCGGAGCTCGCGGAGGATGGGACGTCGACCCTGCGACCACTCGAGGCGGTGGTCGTCATTGATGACGACGGCAGGAAGATCCCACCCGGCTGATCCGCGCTCACCGAACGTGCTGCGCGATGACGCCTGGCATGAAGTACCTCCCGGCGTACGGCGTCTGGGTGATGCGATCCGCCCGGTCGCGACCGATACTCGTGACCCGACCGAGGAGCACCCAGTTGAACCGCGACGACCTGAGGACCCTGCGTACCCGCCTCGACCAGGCTCGACGACGGCTTGGGGCCGAGGTGCCCTACAGCCCGTCCTGGGCCGCGCTCGCGGACTGGGTCGAGGAGCTCGAGCGGCAGCTCGCCACGCTCGAGGAAGCGGTGGAGCAGGGACGGGACGCCACGCTCGTCACCGCCTGACGCGCGCCAGCGCCGCGGCCGCAGCGGCCGCTATCCTCATCCGGACATGACCCGACAGCACGTGCCGCAGGCCGTCATCGACCTCGCCCATGCGCGCCGGACCGCCCGCGCGGCACGGGAGTGGGAGCAGGCCGACGCTCTCAGGGCGGAGATCGAATCCGCCGGCTGGCGCGTCGTCGACACGGGCACCGATTTCGCCCTTCGGCCGCTCCGAGCGGCCGACGAGATCCGCGACGGCATCCTCGTGCACGGATCGAGTGCGGCGGTGCCCACCCGCCTCGACGAACCAGCCACGATGGCCGCGACCGTCGTCGTCGTCGCGGGAGCCACGGGTGAGCCCATCCCGGCCGCAGCAGCGTCGACGATGGCGGCCGGGATCCAGGTGGTGCTCGTCGAGACGATCGATGAGCAGACGGATCTCGGGGCCGGCGTGGCATCCGCCGCGAGCGAGACCGTGCGGATCGCAGCGGCCGCCGGGCCGGGCGCCGTCCGCAACGCCGGTTGCCGGCGCGCCCTCGGCTCGATCGTGGTGATCGCGTCGGGGGCGGTCGCGGCGGGAGTGGTCTCGGCGAACCTGGTCGCGCGGATCGTCTCCGCCCTCGCCGACCCGGGTGTCGCGATCGTGGGTTCCACGGGCCTCTGGACGCCGGACCTCCGTCGCTACGCGACGCTCGATCCGCCGCCGACGGATGCGATCGCGGGCGCTCCCGCCGCGGTGACCGGCGCGGTGGTCGCCTTCCGGCGATCCGACCTGCGCGATCGCGGTCCGTTCGATGAAGGGTTCCGGTCAGCCGCTTGGCTCGACATCTGGTGGAGTCTCGTCCTGCGCGACGAGGGTGAAGGTCCGCCGCGCCGAGCGGTCCAGGTCGCGTCGCCGGAGGCGAGCGTCGGCCCCGCCGGAATGTCCTCGCTCGACGAGCTGATGCGGCAGTCGAAACGGGATGGCTATCGCCTTGCCGAGCGGTTCGCAGGCCGCTCGGACCTCGCTTCTTCGCCAGCGGTGCGGCCGGCCCACCGGCCCTAACGGATCGCGCTCAGTCGCGTTACATGGACCGAGGCCTCGCAGCAAGACATCGTTCCCCCGGCGGTGTGGTTCGGCGAGGCCTCTTTCGCTGCCCGGCGCCCGGCGAGGCAGCCGAAACGGACGGCCCGCCTATACTGCCGTCCATGGCGGATCCCGCACTGGCGGCCCCCGGATGGCCACGCCGCGGGAGCGGCCGCACCGGTCGCCCGCTCTTCATCTTGGTGCTCCTCGCCGTTGCGCTCGTCGGGCCGTGGGGCACCGCCGCGATCGGTGCGACGAAGGACAGCGTGACGATCGTCGGCAGCGCCCCGACCACCTTCGATCCGGCCGCCCAGGGCGACGTCGGAACGGCCGCGGTGACCGCCCAGATCTACGAAAGCCTCACCGCCTTCGACCCAGGCCTCGTGCTGCGGCCGGCGCTGGCTGCGTCGTGGGATGTCAGCGACGGCGGTCGCCGGATCGTCTTCCACCTGCGACCCGGCCTCACCTTCTCCGACGGGACGCCACTCACCGCCGCAGACGTCGTCCGCAGCTGGCTCCGGGTGATCGACCCGCATACGCCGTCACCCCTGGCGACCCTCCTGGATGACGTCGTCGGCGCCGACGCATACCTCCACGCAACGAGCCTGGATCCGTCGACTGTCGGCCTCCAGGCGAACGGTGGGGATGTCGTGGTCACCCTCATCGAGCCGGCCGCCGAATTCCCCGCGATCGTCGCCAGCCCCACGTTCGGCATCATCCCCGCGCAGGGGCCGATCGACGGCTCGGTCGGCAGCGGCGGGTACGTCCTGTCGGCGACTTCGGCAACCGAACTCACCCTGACTGCGAACGCACGATATTGGGCCGGCCGCCCCGCGATCGGCACGATCCACCTGCTCACGACGCTCGGCGGCGCGAGTCCAGTGGATGCATTCACGGCCGGCACGGTCGACTACACCCCCATCGACGACACGGATGCGGCATGGATCGCGTATGACCGCACCCTGGGCCCGGATCTCCGGTCGGTGCCGTCGCTCTCCGTCGAGTATCTCGGCTTCGACGTACGGCAGCGCCCGTTCGGCGACAGCCGCGTGCGGCGCGCCTTCGCCTTGGCCGTCGATTGGGCCCGCCTGGTCACCCTCGCCTCCACCGGCACAAGCGTCCCGGCGACGAGCATGGTGCCGCCGGGGATCCCCGGTCGACCGGCCGGAGACTTCAGCGAGCGGGCCGATCCGGTGACTGCCCGCGCGCTCCTCGCCGCCGCCGGCTACCCGGGCGGTGTCGGCTTCCCGACGGTCACCTACCTGTCCGCAGGCACGTCGATCGACGCCGGCATCGTGGCCCAGCTGCATGCGGTGCTCGGCATCACCGTCAACTACGAGACGATGGAGTCGACGGCCTATTTCGCCCGGCTCGCCACGGCACCGCCGGCGATCTGGTCGCTCGGCTGGTCGGCTGACTACCCGGGCCCGAACGACTTCCTCGGCCTCCTGCTCGGCACGGGTCAGCCCAATGACTATGGACACTGGACGTCGGCAAGCTTCGATGCGGCGATCGCGGCGGCTGCGGCCGCGAGCGACCCGGCGACCGCCGCCGCGGCCTACGGTCGTGCAGAGGCGGTCGTCCAGGCCGAGGCGCCGGTGGTCCCGATCTCGTACGGCTCAGGCTGGGCGCTTTCCCGACCTGGACTCCTCGGCGCTGCGGACAGCGGGCTCGGCTTCGTCCGTTTCGCGGGCCTGGCATGGGCACCGTGACACGGCATCGGTCCGCCGGCCGACTCGGCGGCCGCGCCGCGACGTTGGTCCTGTTCGCAACGATCTGGCTCGGGTCCGGCCTCGGTGCCGTCGGGCCGGTCGCGGCCGCGGGCTCGACCTTCGGCGCGCCGACAGCTACGTCGACCTTCGGCGCGAGCGTGGTGTTCAACCAACCGGTGAACCTGGCCACGGTTCCGGATCGGGTTGAGATCCTCATCCTGGCGCCGGGTGCGATCGGTCCGACGGTGAGCCAGGTCGCCGTCCCCGGCGCTGGAACACGGACGCTCCGATTCGTCCTGTCGCTCGCAACGGCGCACCTGTTTCCAAACACGACCCTCAGCGCCAGCTGGCGCCTTGTCTTCGGAACCCAGGCCGTCGTTGGGCCGTCGGTGTCGGTGACCTACGCCGACACGCGGTTCGCCTGGCGTACGCAGACGGGCTTGATCGTGCGGATCCACTGGTACCAGGGCGACGCGGCGTTCGGCGCGCGGGCCCTCGCGATAGCCGAGCGCGGCGTCCAGACCGCCGAGCAGCTGCTCGGGGTGAAGGAGACCGCTCCGATCGATTTCTTCGTCTACGCCGCGCAATCGCCGTTCTACGACGCCCTCGGACCGGGCACCCGCGAGAACGTCGGTGGCGAGGCCGTGGCCGAGATCAGGACGCTGTTCGCGCTCATCACGCCGGACGAGGTGAACGCCTCGTGGGTGAGCACGGTGCTGCCGCACGAATTGACGCACCTCGTGTTCAACACCGCAGTGGCCAACCCGTACCACTTCCCCCCGCGCTGGCTCAACGAGGGCCTAGCGGTCTACCTGTCCCAGGGCTATGACACGACCGACCGTGGTCTCATTGCGAGCGCCGTGGCGGCCGGGAACCTCACCCCCCTCGACGGCCTGGCGGGCCAGTTCCCATCCACCCAGGGTCAGTTCTACCTTGCCTACGCGGAGAGCGTCTCGGCGGTGGACTACCTCATCCGGACTTACGGGCGCCGCGCTCGTCTCCCTCGTCAAGTCCTACGCGTCCGGTGTCACCGACGACGAGGCGTTCACGGCCACCCTTGGCGTCGACACGGGGACGTTCGACCGGGCCTGGCTCGCCTCCCTCGGCGCTGCGGTGCCGGCGAAGGTCGGCCCTCAGCCGGCTCCACCTGGTCCGGTGCCGCCGGGATGGTCCGGTGGCGGGGCCGCCGGCACGGGCGCCGCGGCTGGACCGTCGAGTCCGGCACCGGGCTCAGTCTCGCCGACGGCCGCCCCCGCTGGATCCGCCACGCCGGCCTCCTCCACGCCGACCGACTTCTCGCCGCTCGTTGCCGTGCTGGCGATCGTGGTGGGTGGCGCGATCCTCGTGACCGTCGGCTTGCGCGGTCGGAGCGATCGGACGTGACGCGGGGCGGCGAGTGAACAGGATCGGCGGTTCGGGGCTCGGGCGGACGTTCGGTTTCGCGACCTGGCAGGTCACCCTCGGGGCGGCGCTGCTCGTGCTCGGCTTCGTGATCGCGGCGCAGCTCCAGTCGGAGGTGCCGCGGACGACGTATACGAGCCAGGAACGAATCCCACTCGTGCAGACCGCGCTCGAGCTCCAATCGCAGCAGGACGCCCTCAAGCAGCAACTCCTCGACCTGCGGACCCGCATCGCCGATGTCGAGTCCCAGAGCCAGGGGAACGCCACGTCGGTCAGGCAGCTCAATGACTCGCTCGAACGGGCACGCATCGCCGCCGGCCTCATCGCCCTGCACGGACCGGGCCTCGTGATCCAGCTCGCGGATTCTGACACCCCGATCCCGCCGGGTGCCAACACCTCCGACTACCAGGTGAGCGCGACCGACGTCCGGACGATCGTTCGCGAGTTGTGGCTGGCCGGAGCGGAGGCGGTCGCCGTGAATGGCGAGCGGGTGACCGTGTCGACCGCGATCGTCGACATCGGGGGCACGCTGCTCGTGAACTCCGCGTACCTCGCCCCGCCCTACCAGGTATCGGCGATCGGCGCCCCCGGTCTCTACCAGGCGATGTCGAGCGCGCCGTCCTTCGTGGCCTTCATCCGCGCCCGGGCACAGACGTTCGGGATCAAGGTCTCGTTCGCGCAACCGTCGGACGTGACGGTCCCCGCCTTCGCCGGGCTCGTGAACCTTCGCTGGGCCCAGCCGGTGTTGCCGTCCACTGCTCCGTCCTCTGCTCCGTCCACGTCGAGTGTCCCATGAGCCGCTCCCTGCGCTCCGGCCGCAACCAGCTCACCCTGGCCGCCGTCGCCACCCTGCTCGGCATCCTCATCGTCGTCCAGTTGCGGGCCCAGGGTGGCGGGTCGGGCCTCGACAATCTCTCGGCGACGGAGCTCACCGTGCTGGTGGCCAACCTCAACACCCGCAACGACGAGCTGCGCACGGAGCTCGGCTCGACCCAGGCGGAGCTCGATGGCCTCGTATCGGCGCAGCAACGCGGACAGACGTCGGTGGGCCAGCTGCAGTCAGATCTGACGCGGGTCGAAGCCTGGGCCGGGTTGCTCCCGGTCAGCGGCCCTGGCGTCCAGGTCACGGTATCCGGGTCGATCGCCGGCTCGGCCGTCGAGGACCTGCTCGACGAGCTGCGGAACGCCGGGGCGGAGGCCATCGCGGTCGACGCGGTGAGGGTCGTGCCCGGCAGCGTCGTCGCCGGGTCTCCCGGTTCGATCTCGATCGAGGACACGGCCCTTCCAGGCACGTTCGTAGTCGCCGCGATCGGCGACAGCGAGACGCTCACCGGCTCGCTCACCCGGGCGGGCGGGATCATCGCCCAATTGACGGCCACCTTCCCGGACGTCTCGCTGACGGTGACACCCGTCGACCACCTCCGTCTCCCGGCGACGACCCGCGACCTCGTCCCGAGTCACGGCAGCCCGACGCTCTGATAGGCTCCGGGCCGATGACCGGCCGACCCGTGCTCACGCTCTTCGTCGGCGATACCGTCCGGCTGCGCCGGCGGCATCCCTGCGGGGGCGACGTCTGGACGGTCGATCGCCTCGGGGCGGACATCGGGCTGCGCTGCGGGACGTGCGGCCGGCGGGTGCTCATCGAGAGACCGGCGGTCGAACGCCGGATCGTCGCCTTCGTGGCGCGCGGCGATCGGGCGTCCAGCGCGGGCGAGCCGGATGCGGACCGTGACCCGAGCGGACCGCCGGAGTGACGACCGATCCGGCAGGGCCGGAGGATCGATCGGAGCCGACTCGCGGCGCCCTCGCCGTCCTGCGCAATCGGTCGTTCCTGCTTCTCTGGCTGAGCCAGGCCGCGACCCAGATCGGCGGCAACATGGTGCTGTACGGCCTGACTGTCATCGTCCTCGAGACGACGGCGTCGAACGCCGCCGTGAGCGGGCTCATCCTCACCTTCCTCGTTCCAGCGGTCCTGCTCTCCGCGTTGGCGGGCGTCTACGTCGACCGGTTCGACGCGCGGTCCGTGCTGTGGGTCACGAACCTTCTGCGCGGGATCGCGATCGCGGCGATGGTCCTCGTCCACGACCAGCTCGGCCTCATCTACGTCCTCAACATCCTCGTCTCCACCGTGACGACGTTCTTCTCACCGGCCGAGGCGGCGATGATCCCGCGGATCGTGCCGCGCGCACAGCTCGTCGCCGCGAACGGCATCTTCACCATCACCCTCAACGCGGCATTCGCTCTCGGCTTCGCGCTCCTCGGCTCCCTTGCCGTATCGCTCGCCGGTCCCACCGGCCTGCTGCTCATCGTGGCGGTCCTCTATCTCGTCGCAAGTGGCTTCTGCTTCACTCTGCCGCGGTCGGCGCTGCGGCCGGGCGGGATGCGGCCCGGCCAGGTGGTGACGGATGCAGAGCGAGCGGTGTCGTCGACGTTCGGTCAGCTCCGCGAGGGTCTCTCCTACATCAGGGCGAATCCGTCGATCGCTTGGAGCATCGTCTATCTCGGCGCGACGGCGTCGCTCGTTGGCGTCCTCGGCGTCCTCGGTCCGGGTTTTGCGACGCGGATCCTCGGCCTGGAAGCCAAGGACTTCATCGTCATCGTGCTGCCGCTCGGGCTCGGGGTCGTGGTCGGGATCCTCGTCCTCAACTACGTCCGAGCGCTGGTCGCCCGGCAACGGCTCATCGAGCTGGGCCTCGTGGTCCTTGGCGGGTTGATCGCGGCGCTCGCGGTCGTGGGCCAGCTGACACGGATCATCGCCCGCGTCGCGGCGTCGACCGCGGTCAGCCTGTCGAGCATCGTGAGTGTGCTGTCGATCGTCATCGTCGTCGCCCTCCTCGCCGGGATGGCCTATGCGGCGGTGGCGATCTCGGCCCAGACGCAGCTCCAGGAGGAGTTGCCCGAGGATGTCCGCGGACGGGTCTACGGCGTCCTGTTCAGCCTCATCTCGGTGGCGAGCTTCGTCCCGGTCATCGTGGTCGGGCCGATCGCCGATCTCGTGGGGACGACCACGGTGCTCCTCGGCGTCGCGGCGAGCGTCGCAGCTGTTGGTCTCGCCTCGATCGTGACCCGGCGGAGGCCACGCGAGGCGCCGCACCTCGGTCCGCCGGCGCCGGTCGAACCGTTCGTCCTCACCCCGGACTCTGCCGCCCGCCATTCCGACCGGAACGCCACCGAGCGAAGGTCGGGTCGAGGGTCACAGCTCGATGATTGAGCCGCCATGATGGAGCTGCCCCGGCTGGCATCCTCACACACCACCCGGACCGCCGCCACCCCGCGGCGCTGGCGGATCGCCGCTGTCGGCACGCTCGTCGCGGGGTTCGCCGCAGGAGACGTGGCCGCGCGACGGGCCGGGAGGCGTTCCGCGGCGCTCGGGCTCGTCGCGGGAGGCGCGACGGCGATCGCCGTCGTCGCGCTTGGACGTGCCGAGCGTCGTCGCGGAGTCGAGGTCCGGGCAGTCGTACCTGTTCGCTCGGCGGCCGGGCCGTACCTTTCGGTGATCGTCCCCGCGCGCGACGAGGCCCGGGTCATCGGCCGGATCGTGGCAGATCTCGCCGCGCAGGATCACCGCGCCGTTGACGGGACGCCGTTGTTCGACGTGCTCGTCGTCGACGATCGGTCGACCGACGGAACGGGCACCCACGCACGGCTCGCAGCGGATCGGGCAGGGCTCGGTGCGGCGCTCCGCGTCATGGAGCGTCGCGGGCGTGGGCTGGCCGACGGCAAGGGTGCGGCGCTCGCCTGGGTCCCGCTCGGGGCGTGCCGTGGCGAGGCGGTCGTGGTCCTCGACGCCGACGCGCGGATCGGCCCGCGCTTCCTCACGATGATCGCCGACCTCGTCGCGGCCGGGGCACCCGCGCTGACGGCACGCCGGCGGATGATCGCGGCGCCCGGTTCCCGCCTCGCGCGGGTGCAGGACGACGAACAGACGCTCGACGGCGCGATCGCCGCGGCGCGAACCGAGATCGGCGGATCGGCCGAGTTGCGAGGTGACGGGATGGTCGTCCGACGCGACCTGCTGGAGCGGGTCGGGGGATGGTCGTCCATCGCGCTCACGGAGGATCTCGAGCTGTCGAGCCGTCTCGCGGCGCGAGCCCGGGTCTGCGTTTCGTGGACGGCCTCGGCAGAAGTCCTCGAGGAGGCCGCAGCGAGTCCGGCCAAACTGTGGCGACAGCGCCTCCGGTGGGCGGAGGGATCGATCCGGCGCTCGTTCGAGCATGGACCGGCCGTCCTCCTCACCTCCGGATTGCCACTGCGGGCACGCGCGGACGCGTCGATCTACGGGGCCCAGCTGGCCGTTCCGCCGGTCGTCCTGGGGGCCCTCGTCGGCGGGCTCGTGCGGCGGCGCCCCTGGGCGCTCGCGGCCATCCTCGGTGCGTATGCCACGTTCTCGGCGTCGGTCACCTGGGCCGTCCTCGACGCCCGCGAGCCGACGGGAGAGCCGGGTCGCGGGCGAGCACGGCTGCCACCGGTCGAGCGGCTGATCCGCTCGGTCCAGGCTGCGCTCTTCGGTTCGATCTGGATCGCTGCGGTTCCCGCCGCGTTCATCCGACTGGCGGTCGCGCGGGGCACGCTCCTGTTCGAGCGGACGCCCCACGGCGAGGTGGGGCGGCCCGAAACGGAAACGGAGCGTGCCGCGTGATGGCGGGCCGGCCGTGAGGCGGGTCGTGGTCTTCTTCACCGGCGGGACGATCTCGATGGCTCTCGATTCCGCCGCCGGAGGCAACGTGCCGACCCTCGACGGAGCGGCGATCCTTCGCCGGACGCCCGGCCTCGAGGCGATCGCCGACGTCCGTGCGGTCGACCTTGGCCTGACGCCGGCGAGTCATTTCACCCTGCCGCGCCTGCTCGAGATCGGTCGAGCCATCGGCGAGGCGACCGCCGATCCGACGGTCGACGGGGTCGTCGTGGTGCAGGGGACCGACACGATCGAGGAGACCGCGCTGTGCTGGGATCTCGCCCAGCGGGACGCGATGCCGGTCGTGGTGACCGGAGCGATGCGGTCCTCGAGCGAGGCGGGTTACGACGGGCCGGCCAACCTCGCCGATGCGGTCCGCTGCGCGGCCTCACCCGACCTGCGAGGCGAAGGCGTCGTCGTCGTGCTCGGTGGGACGATCCACGCCGCCGACGAGGTCCTCAAGACCCACACGAGCTCGCTGACCACGTTCCAGAGCCCGAATCTCGGGCCGCTCGGCTGGATCGACGGAGCCGGCGTGGTCGTCCTCCGCCGGCGAGCTGCCCGGCGTTCGGTGCAGACGGCGCGCGCCGTCGAGCCGATCTACCTGCTCACCGCCACGGTGGGGATGGACGGCGCGCTCCTCGATGCCGCAGTCGCGGCCGGCGCCCGCGGCATCGTGGTCGCGGCGACCGGTGCGGGGAACACGACGCCGGAGTTGCTTGCCGCGGGCCGGCGGGCGATGGAGGCGGCCATCCCGGTCGTCCTCGTCTCGAGGGCACCGGGCGGGCGGGCCGGTACCGGGTACGCGTTCCCCGGTGGCGGGGCGACCTGGGTGACGGCCGGCGCGCTCCTGGCCGGCTCGCTGAGCGGGCCGAAAGCACGGATCGTCCTCGCCCTCGGGCTCGGCGCCGGACTCGACCGGCAGGGTCTCGCCGCCCTCCTCGCCGATCCGGCGGTCGATCCGGTGCCGCACGGGTGAAGGTCGACCGCATCATCGAGGGCGCGATCGCCACGCTCAGCGGAGGCGAGAGCGAACCGAGCTTCGGGTTCGTCGAGGCGGTCGCGATCGCCGATGGACGGGTCGTGGCCGCAGGACCAGCCGCCGAGATGCGGGCAGTCGCCGGACGCACGGCGCGACGGACGATCCTCGAGCCGGATGAGGTCGCGGTCCCCGGCCTGACGGACGCGCATCTCCACCTCGCCGACACGGCGCTTGCCGCCGTTCGACTCGACCTCACGCCGGCTGCGACGCTCGAGGCGGGTCTCGCGCGC
>Ga0307372_10011489_pt1 | contig 11806 bp, 9 predicted proteins | sample OX1MG_FD_202533 | JGI IMG/M metagenome (GOLD analysis project Ga0307372, IMG submission 202533) | Soil microbial communities from Risofladan, Vaasa, Finland - OX-1 | ecosystem: Environmental > Terrestrial > Soil > Coastal area > Acid sulfate soil | place: Finland: Risofladan, Vaasa | collected...
AAATAGGGCGAGAGCAAACGCATGTAGCCAGCGAGGCAGACGAGATCGACTCTTTTCTCTTGCAGGGCGGCGACGACCTGGCGGTCATAGGCTTCGCGTTCGAGGCCCTTGGATGGAATGACGCGAGCGTCGATGCCGCGCGCGCGGGCGCGTTCGATGCCGGGAGCGCCTTCGCGATGGCTGATGACGATGGCGATTTCCGCGTTGGGGATGCGCCCGGTCGCGACGCTGTCAGCGAGGGCTTCGAAATTCGACCCGCGGCCGGACAATAGGACGCCAATGCGCTTCGTCATAACCGAGCGAAGTTAGCACAATTCGCCCGACGGGCAAAACCGTCCTCCCGCGGGACTGATGCGTCAAGAGCGGGGCGAGCGAACGCCGAATCGTATGATGCTGCGAATCGCATGGATGAAGTCAGCGAGACGCGGGAAGTATAGTGTGCGGCGAGCGGGCCCGGCTCCCCCGGCGGTTTGAAGAATGCGCACGATCTCCGAAGCGGGCACGCGCGCCGACGTGGAGTCGAACGAGCAGTAGCGGACGCTGCGGTCGCGATCGATGATAAAAACGGACGGCCGAGCGATTCCGCCTTTCTCTCGCACGTTGTAAATATCCCATTCCCGTACGACGCGGCGCTCTACGTCACTCAAGATTGGGAAGGGCAGGCGCAACTCCTGGCGCACCACTTCGGACTTTTCGGGCGAGTCGACGGAGATGGTTACGACGCTGACGCCCGTCGCGCGAATTTCACTCTAGTGCTCGCGGTAATCCGCCAACTGGCGGAGGCAGAAGGGTCACCAATGACCGCGAAAGAAAACAAGAACGATGGGCTCTTGCAAAACGAGTTGCGACAAACGCCGCAGGGCACCCGTCGAGTCGGGCAGCTCGAAGTCGGGTGCGATTTCTCCGGTGTTTGGCAATTTGGAGTTCAGCATCGGGATATTTTATCGGATTCGCACAGTCAAGAAAAGATTCAGGGCGCTTTCCGCAGCCGCTCGCGCTGGCGAATCCACCATGCCGAAGAGGAAATGCCTCATGTCAGCCAGCCAAAAACGCTGGCGGGACATGACCTACATGCCGATGAGTTTTAGGGAATGTTGAGGGAGCCCGAGAAGGTGACGCGGGGCTTGCCCGCCGGAGCTGATTCGATGCGGCCGATGCGGTAAAAACGCTCGCGGCGGCGCTTCAATTCGGATTCAACTTTTTTCACGTTCTTGGGCGGGACGATGAGGATCATTCCAATCCCCAAGTTGAAAGTCTTGAGAAGTTCGTCGGTTTCGATTTTCCCGATTCGCGCGAGATAGCGAAAGATCGGCAGGACGGGCCACGACCCCAGTTCGACGATGGCGTGAACATTGCGCGGGAGCACGCGCGGAAGATTACCGGGAATGCCGCCGCCGGTGATGTGGGCCATGCCGGTGAGCCAGCCGCGGGCGACGACGCGCTTGAGCATGGGCCAGTAACAGCGATGGGGTTTAAGAAGCTCGGCGGCGATTTTGTTGCTGATTTCGGCGACATAGGAATCGGGTTTGAGGCGCGCAACGTCAAAAACAAGTTTGCGGGCGAGCGAATAACCGTTGGTGTGCAGGCCGCTCGAAGGCAACGCGATCAATGCGTCGCCGGAGCGGACGTTACGCGGGTCAGGCTGGTGGCCGCGCTCGACAACTCCCACGATGAAACCCGCGAGGTCGTATTCGCCGGGGGCGTACATGTCGGGCATCTCCGCTGTTTCACCGCCAATCAACGCGCAGCCGGCCTGGCGCGCGGCGCGGCTCATGCCATCGAGAATCTGCTCGACCACTTGCGGATCGATGCGGCTCATGGCCAGATAGTCGAGAAAAAAAAGCGGCGCGGCGCCCTGCGTTAGAATGTCGTTGATGCAGTGGTTGACGATGTCCGCGCCAACCGTGGAGTGGACGCCTGCGGCCGAAGCAATTTTCAGCTTTGTGCCAACGCCGTCGGCACTGGCGACAAGCACGGGATCACGCCAGCGCTTGGGGTCGAGATGATAGAGCGAGCCGAAGCCGCCGATGGGCGCGAGAACGGCGCGATTGAACGTGCGGCCAGCGAGACGGCGAATCCGCTGCTTCGCGTCTTCCGCGCGTGAAATGTCGACCCCGGCATCAGCGTAACGCATGGGGACTGCCCTGCTTCCTGTAGAAATCCGCTTCAATTTCAAAACGTATGGAACAACCGGCGCCAGCGCATTTCGCTCGGGTGAGCCAAAATGCTCACGTATGTGCCGAGGCGTTCGCCGATGTGGCCGGGTTCCCAAACCTCATCGGGAGCTTTGATGGACATGTAAATGAATAAAGGCGTGCCGATAATATTCCGGCGCGGAACGAAGCCCCAGTAGCGGCTGTCGTCGGAATCATCGCGATTATCGCCCATCACAAAATAGCTATTGGGCGGAACGATCAGTTTGCCGTCTTTGACATATTTGGGCAGATTTGCTGCCCATTGCGGACCCATTCCCTCGAAGAGATTGTCTCTGCTGGGCGGGAAATTCTCGACGGGGCTGTCCGCATCGGAGGCATCGCGATTCACATACGGTTCATTCAAGCGCCGGCCATTCACGTAGACGATTCCGTGGCTGATATTGATGGCATCGCCTGGAACGCCGATGACGCGCTTGATGAAATCCTCGTTTTGAGCCGCCTCGGGGGGAGCCTCGAAAACGATAATCTGCTGGCGCTTTGGATTGCGCCATAACGGATAGTGATGCTCGGTGAACGGAATGCCCACGTCGTACCCAAGCAGCGTGACGATGAGGTGGTCGCCGATCAGAATGGTGTTCTCCATCGATGCGCTGGGAATCACGCGCGCCTGGACGAAGACCGATTCAATGATCAGGAATGCGAGGATCACCCAAAACCACGAGATCAGTTCACGGCGGATTTTATCGCCGGTGGTATGCGGGGGAGGCGCGGGCTTCAACTTGCTTTTTACCTTTCTCGATTTCGCAGCAGGCACTATTGGGTCTCCACGTTTAGAGCGGACGGAACAGACGGTGCCAACGGACTTCGCTGGGATGAGCAAAAATCGTCAGATAGGTCTCGAGGCGCTCGCCGATATGGCCGGGCTGCCAGACTCCATCCGGGGCGTTGATGGACATAAAGATGAACCATGGCGTGGCAATAATGTTCTTCCGAGGTACAAAACCCCAGTAGCGGCTGTCATAAGAATCGCCGCGATTGTCGCCCATGACGAAGTAATCGTTCGGCGGAACGATAAGCCTGCCATTGACCACATACTTGTGCAGATCCGCCGCCCATTCGGGTGTGAGGCCCTGGAAAAACGCATTGCCCGCGGGCGGGAAATTCTCGACGGAACTGCCCATGTCGTCCGGGTCGCGCAGGACGTAAGGTTCGTTCAAGCGCTTGCCGTTGACGTAGACGACGCCTTCGCGAATGTCGATGGCATCGCCGGGAATGCCGATGACGCGCTTGATTAAATCTTCCGAGTGCGTGAGCGGCGATTCGAGAACGATGATCTGCTGGCGTTTCGGATTGCGCCACAGCGGAATGTGCAATTCGGTATACGGAACGCAAAGAGCGTAGCCGAGCGGGCTGACGATCATGTGATCGCCGATGAGCACCGTGTTTTCCATGGAGCCGCTGGGAATCAGGCGGCTCTGCGCCACCGCGCTCTCGACGACGAACAGCGCAAGGAAAAGCCAAACCCACGACACAATTTCGCGCCATAGTTGGTGGCGGATCATTTTTGCGCGCTCGATTTTTGCTGCGTCGAGTTCAGCAGGCACGATGCGCCTCCACTTCGAGTTGGACGAGCTCGGTCGGATAAACGCCCGTGTAACACGCGGTGCAGAATTTGCCGTCGTTGTCCTCGACGGCGGCGCGAAGGCTGTCAAGCGAAAGATAGCCGAGCGAGTCAGCGCCAATGAACTGGCGAATCTGTTCGATCGATTTTTGCGCGCCGATCAGCTCCAGCTTCGTGGGTGTGTCGACGCCGTAGTGGCAGGGCGAAACCGTCGGGGGGCAACTGATGCGCATGTGAACTTCGGCGACGCCGGACTCGCGCATCATACGCACGATTTTCCGGCTGGTAGTGCCGCGGACGATGGAATCGTCGACGAGGACCACGCGGCGGCCTTCGAGCAAGCGGCGAACGGGATTCAATTTCAGGCGCACGCCGAAATCGCGAATGGCCTGCGAGGGTTCGATGAAGGTGCGGCCAATATAATGATTGCGGATCAGGCCCATGCGGAATGGGATGCCGGATTCGCCGGCGTAGCCTATGGCTGCGGGCACGCCGGAATCAGGAACGGGCACGACCATGTCCGCGATCGCGGGATGCTCGCGCGCGAGCAAACGGCCGAGGCGCTCGCGTGCGGGATTCACGGGGCGGCCGAAGACGACGCTATCAGGGCGGGCAAAATAGACGTGTTCGAATATGCAGTATTGGTGCTGCTTTTCGGGCGCGAAATGAATGGATTCGACGCCGCTTTTCGAGATGCGCAGCATTTCGCCGGGCTCAACGTCGCGAATATATTCGGCGCCGATCAAATCGAAAGCGCAAGTTTCCGAACCGACAACCCAGGCGTCGCCCAGGCGTCCGAGGGCGAGGGGGCGAAAACCGCGCGGGTCGCGAACCGCGAAAATTTCGTCGCGCGTGAGAATTAAAAGAGAATACGCGCCTTCAACTTGGCCTAGCGCGTCAGCGATTGCGCCAGCGAGGTTGCCGACTTTGCTGCGCGCAACGAGATGCACGATGACTTCGGTGTCGCTGGTGGTCTGAAAGATGGAGCCCTTGTGTTCGAGGTTGCGGCGAAGTTCGAGAGCGTTGGTCAGGTTGCCGTTGTGCGCGAGGGCGAGCTTGCCTTTATTGCAATCGGAGGCGAGCGGTTGCGCGTTCATCAACGTGGTGTCGCCGGCGGTGGAATAGCGCGTGTGGCCGATGGCTGCGGCCCCGGGCAGGCGCGCGATTACGTCGGGAGTAAATAATTCCTGCACCAGACCCATGCCCTTTTCGACGCGCAGTTGCACGCCTTCGGTAGCAGCGATGCCGGCAGACTCCTGTCCACGATGCTGCAGGGCATAAAGTCCAAGATAGGTGAGCTTGGCGGCCTCTTCGTTGCCGAAAACGCCGAAGACGCCACACTCGTCGTGGAAGTGGTCGTCGTCGAGATGGAGTATGCGGTTCATGTGTTTCCGAGAGCGCGTTCGAGCGCAGTGGCCCAGACTTGGCGAAGCGAATCCACGGCGGCGCGAATCCGAGGCTGGCCGTTCAGTTGGATGCAGAATTCTCCGCGAGTGACTGTGCCGATTGGCTGCGCTTCGACCTTATATTGTGCCGCAATCTGGAGCACGCGGGCAAGCGAAGTGGGAGGGGCGGAGACGATGGCGCGCGCGCCCGTTTCCGCAAACAGCGCAAATTCGGCGGCTCGTGCGGATTTAGGCGAAACCTCGGCGGAGAGGCCGTCGCTGCCCGCGAAACAGGATTCGGCGAGCGTGACGGCGAGGCCTCCGTCGCTGACATCGTGCGCGGAAGCGATAGCGCGTTCGGCGGCGAGAGCGACGAGGCAATCGATGAGATTTTTTTCCGCGCCAAGATCAATCGCAGGAGGGGCGCCGGAGACGACGCCGTGAATTGTCTCCGCGTATTCGGAGGAAGAAAATTCGCACTGAAGATTTTCGGGGCTGCGGCGCGCATCTGCATTTGCGCCGTCGAGCAAAACGATTGCGTCGCCTGCATGTTGAAAGCCCATGCCGAGTGCGCAATCGGCATCATCGAGAATGCCGAGAACGCCGAGAACTGGCGTGGGGTAAATCGCGCGGCCCAGCGTTTCGTTATAGAAGCTGACGTTGCCGCCGGTGATGGGCGTGTCGAGCGCGCGGCAAGCCTCGGCGATGCCGTCAATCGCTTCGCTGAATTGTGCCATCACTTCAGGTTTTTCGGGATTGCCGAAGTTGAGGCAATTCGTGGCGGCCACGGGGCGCGCGCCGGTGCATGCGATATTGCGCGCGGCTTCCGCGACTGCGTGCATCGCGCCGAGGCGCGGCGAAAGTTGGCACCAGCGGCCGTTGCCGTCGGTGGCGAGGGCGAGGGCGCATTTCGTTTCCTTAATGCGAATAATAGCCGCATCGCCCGCGCCGGGGCCGATGCGCGTGTTGGTGCGCACCATGTGGTCGTATTGCTCGAAAATCCAGCGCTTTGAGGCAATCGTGGGCGAAGCGAGGAGCTTGCGGAAATTTTCATTCAGATCCGCGCCAGCGGCAGCGAATTCGACGAGGGGCGCGGAAGATTCCGGTGATTTCGCCGGCGCAATCGGCCGTTTGTAGACAGGTCCTTCTTCGGCGATGGCGTGCGCGGGAATGTCGGCGACTGTGCTGCCGTTTTCCAGGATGCGCAAGCGACCGTCATCAGTGACGCGGCCGATTTCGACGGCATCGAGTCCCCATTTACTGAAAACGTCGAACACTTCGTGTTCGCGGCCGCGCTCGGCGACAAGGAGCATGCGTTCCTGCGATTCGCTGAGCATGATTTCGTAGGGCGTCATGCCGGTCTCGCGTTGCGGGACGCGGGCGAGTTCGATTTCGATTCCCATTCCGCCGCGCGAAGCCATCTCAGAGGAGGAACTCGTCAATCCTGCAGCGCCCATGTCCTGAATGGCGACGACTGCGCCAGTGCACATGACTTCGAGGCAGGCTTCAAGGAGCAATTTTTCCATGAAGGGATCGCCGACCTGCACGTTCGGACGCTTTTGCTGCGACTCCTCGCTGAATTCCGCCGAAGCGAGAAGAGATGCGCCGTGAATGCCGTCGCGGCCCGTCTTTGCGCCGACGTAAATCACGGGATTGCCCGCACCGCGTGCGCGCGCAAAAAAAAGCTCGTCGCGGCGCGCGATGCCGAGAGCGAGTACGTTGACGAGGGGATTATTCGAATAGCATGGTTCGAATTGGACTTCGCCACCAACCGTGGGGACGCCGAAACAATTACCGTAAAAGGCGATGCCACCAACGACGCCGTCAAGGATGCGGCGATTGCGCGCAGCTTCTTCAGGAGTGACGCCCGCGCCTTTTTTGAGCGGGCCGAAGCGAAGGGAATCGAGAACGGCGATGGGACGCGCACCCATGGTGAAAATATCTCGCAAAATGCCGCCAACGCCGGTGGCCGCGCCTTGATAAGGCTCGACGAAGCTGGGGTGATTGTGCGATTCGATTTTGAAGACGGCGACGAGGCCGTCGCCAATATTCACGACTCCGGCATTTTCGCCCGGCCCCTGCACAACGCGCGAGCCGTTGGTTGGCAGGCGTTTCAGGTGAACTTTGCTCGATTTGTAGGAGCAATGTTCGCTCCACATAACGCTGAAAACGCCGAGTTCTGTGATGGAAGGGTCGCGCCCGAGAATTTTTTGGATGCGCGCGAATTCCTCGGCGGTCAGGCCGTGCTCGGCGGCGACTTCAGCGGTGATCTTTATTTCCGTTCCGATCATGCGGCGTCTCTTGCGTCTTGATTTGAATCCACAATGCGCGCCGAGCCGCGTATGAAGGAACGAATTTGGTGAGATGAATGTTTCACGCGACTAGGCGGTGACTGCGGGTTGCGCTTGGAATTTGAACGCACCGCGCTAGGCCGGCACCGAGGCCTTCATGTCGGCGTCGCTTCCCGCATGGTGGCGCGTAAGGCTCTCGACCATGGAGCGGAAAATGACGAGACCGTCGGCGGAGCCGAGCGACGCTTCCACCGCGCGTTCCGGATGCGGCATCATGCCCATCACGTTGCGTTCGCGATTGCAGATGCCGGCGATTGCGGCAAGCGAACCATTGGGATTCGCGGAATCTTCGACGCGGCCTTCGGGCGTGGTGTAACGAAAAACAATTTGGCGATTGCGCTCGAGGTCCGCCAGCGTTGCGGCATCACAAAAATAGTTCCCTTCCATGTGCGCGATGGGGACTTTCAGAACTTGACCCGGCCGAGCGGAGCAGGTGAAAGGCGTGTCGGTGTTTTCGACGCGAATGTTCACGTGGCGGCAGATAAAACGCAAATCGCGATTGCGGAGCATCGCGCCGGGGAGCAAGCCTGCTTCGAGAAGAATCTGAAAGCCATTGCAAATGCCGAGTACGAGGCCGCCGCGGCGCGCGAAGCGTTCCACAGCGCGCATGACGGGCGAAAAACGCGCAATGGCGCCGGTGCGGAGATAGTCGCCGAAGGCGAAGCCGCCTGGGAGAATGATCGCGTCACAGCCGGGAATTTGTTCGGAGCGATGCCAGAGGAATTCGACGTGCTCGCCGAGGACCGCGCCGACGGCGTGATACGCGTCGTCGTCGCAATTCGAACCGGGAAACACTACGACACCGAATTTCATTGCGCGGAATCTCCCCAAGAAGATTCTAACACATCAGCGAGACTGTCCTGAGCGGCGAAATTCCGAAGAAGGGTGGCGGGAGCAGGGCTATCGGCGGCGAGATTTCTTTGGCGCGGAGGATTTGCGACGTGGGCGCTGAGCAGGCTTTTTTACGGAATCGCGATGTGATGCAGAAGTCTTCGCCGGGGTGGATTTTGATTCCAGCGATTTGGCCCGCCGGGCGGCGGCCCAGCCGGGCTTGTTGACTTGGCGGCCGCGCGCAATGGCAAGGGCGTCGGCAGGAATATCTTCCGTGACGGTGGAACCGGCGGCGATATACGCGCCGTCGCCGACGGTGATGGGCGCAACGAGCGCGGAGTCGCTGCCAACGAAGACCCGTTCGCCGATGCGCGTGGGATTTTTTTTCACGCCGTCGTAGTTGCAGGTGATGGTGCCGGCGCCAATGTTTGTGTCGCGGCCAATGGTCGCGTCGCCGAGATAGGTGAGATGCATGGCTTTCACGCCTTCGCCGAGGACGCTTTTCTTGACTTCGACGAAATTGCCGACGCGCGCGCCCGAACGCAATTCGGCGCCTTCGCGGAGATGCGCGAACGGACCGACGATGGCGCCGGAGGCGAGAAGGCTGGAAGTGATGACGGAATGCTGGCGAACGAGGACGTTGTTGGCAAGCGTGGCGTTCGTGAGGATGCTGCCCGTTTGAATTGTGCAGCGCGAACCGATACGCGTCGCGCCGAGCAATTGAACGGCGGGCTCGATCACCGTGTCGTGCGCGATCTCGACTTCGGGATCGATCAAAACAGTCTCGGGCAGATAAATGGTGACGCCCGCGTCCATCAGCGCCGCTGCCTTGCGCGCGCGAAAAACGTGATCGATTTCGGCAAGTTCGGCGCGCGTGTTGCAGCCGAACGTTTCTCGGGCATCGGCGGCTTCGACGGCAAGAACGCGCTCGCCCTTTTGATTGAGCATCGCAATCGTGTCGGTGAGGTAAAGCTCGCGATGCGCATTGTCAGGGCGCAGTTCGGCAAGGCAGGGCCAGAGCTTGTCGAGCGAAAAACAATAAATACTGGAATTCACTTCGCGAATTTCGCGCTCCGCGGCACTGGCGGATTTGTCTTCGACGATTGCGGCGACGCTGCCGTCAGGCTTCCTCACGACGCGGCCATAGCCGGCGGGATCGGCGAGTCGGGCCGTGAGAATCGTAGCGGCGGCGCGGCTGGAGCGATGCGCATCGACGAGCGATTGCAAAGTTTTCGTGCGAATCAACGGGGCATCGCCGGGAAGAACGATAGCGAGACGCGCAGTCGCGTCGATTGCCGCACGCGCGATGAGCATCGCGTGGCCGGTGCCACTCTGAGGGCGCTGGAGCACGGTGGAAGCGCCGAGCGGCGCAACAACATTGAGCACGTTTTCGGCCTGATGCCCGACGACGACGAGAATATTTTTCGAGAGCGGCTGGCAGGCGCGCACAACGTGCTCGACAAGCGGGAGTCCGCCTGCGCGATGCAGCACCTTGGCGACGTCGGATTTCAGGCGCGTCCCTTTACCCGCGGCAAGAATGACGACAGTGAGATCGTTCGCTGCCATGAGCTTGTTATTGTCTCTTTACCGTTGCGGTTTGGCAATCAAGCGCCACGCGAGACTTTCCAAACCGAAAATGCGGTTCGTGGAGGGTTAACCTGCGTGGACGGGGGAGGTTTCCGGAACGGTGTGCACCGACGATTCGGCAGAAACCGTTTCGGAGGTTTCGATCCAGTGGGAAGGCTCGGCGAGGAGCTTGGAGACGAGACGCGTGTGCAGAGCGTGACCCGCTTTATGCGCGACGACGAGCGCTTGTAGCGGCAGACCAATCAGCGCGAGGTCGCCAATCAGGTCAAGCGCTTTGTGACGGCTGAATTCATTGGGGAAACGCAGGCTTCCTTCCAGGAGGCCGTCCGGCGTGAGAACGATGGCATTTTCGAGCGAGCCTCCGCGAATCAGGCCCATGGCGCGCAGGCGGTCGATATCTTCGGTGAACGTAAAGGTGCGCGCGGAGGCAAGCTCGCGAGAGAAAGTATCGCGCGATACGACGATCTCTGTTTCCTGCTGGCCAATCATCGGATGCGGAAATTCAATGTAGCAGCGCACGCGAAATTCGTCCGCGGGATAAATGCCGATGCGGCGGTCGCCTTCCGAAATTTCGAGGGGCTTCACGACTTTCAGGTAACGACGCCGGCGACGAAGCTGGCGAATGCCCGCGCGATCGAGAAGGTCCATGAACGGTTGGGCCGAGCCGTCGAGAATGGGTAGCTCGAGCGCGTTGATTTCCACGTAGACATTGTCGATGCCGCAAGAATAAAGTGCCGCGAGCAGATGCTCGGTCGTCGAGAGCAGCACGCCATTTTTCATCAGGCTGGTGGCGTAACTGACGCGCGCGACGTTGCGGCCGTGGGCCTCAATTTCAAAATTGTCGAGGTCAACGCGGCGAAACACGATGCCTATGTTTGGCGGCGCAGGAACGAGGCGAATACGCGAGCGGACAGCCGTATGAAGGCCGACGCCTTCGGTCTCGACGGGATGCTGGATTGAGAGCTGGTAGCCCAAGCTATTATTGCTAGCACCTTGCATGCCTAATGCGTTGGCAATTATCCTAGCATTATCAATGATTTGGCATGGCAAAGCACGTTGAAAATAGCCCGACTGTTGCAAATATACAACAGTGCCGTTCTTCGAGTGTCGCGCGCCGGATACGTACTGCAGGAGCACACCAAGGATTTTGCGCGATGGGCCGACGCGTAGCTGACCGTGCAACTTGTGTGGTTCGCTGATGGCAGGTAGAATGATGGTCCGGACAAATTCTGGTGCAGACACCGTTCCCTATTCTGAGCAACCCTCCCGCGGCGCCGCTTGATCCCGCCGCGCATCCCCGGCCACCTTGGCTGCGCGTTAAATTCTTCGGCGGGCCGAATTATCAGGAACTGAAGCGCATCATGCGCACGCTCGATTTGCACACTGTGTGCGAGAGCGCGCGCTGCCCGAACATGGGCGAGTGCTGGGACCATCGCACGGCGACGTTCATGATTTTGGGCAACATTTGCACGCGCGCGTGTGGATTTTGCGCCGTGCCTTCGGGCAAACCGTTGGGCGCGCCGGATCAGGACGAGCCGGAACGCGTCGCGGAAGCGGCGGCGAAAATGGGGCTGCGCTACGCGGTGGTCACGTCGGTGAATCGCGACGATCAGGCCGATGGCGGCGCGGAAATTTTCGCGCGGACGATCCAGCAGATTCGCGAACGCGTGCCGGGCTGCAAGGTTGAAGTGCTGATTCCGGATTTTCGCGGGAATTGGAATGCTCTGGGAATGGTGATCGCGGCGCGGCCGGAAGTGCTGAATCACAATATGGAAACTGTGCCGCGGCTTTACCGGCGCGTGCGGAAAGGCGCGGTATACGAGAGGTCACTCGAATTACTGCGGCGCGCGAAAGAAATGGCGCGCGAAATGCCCG
>Ga0307372_10011490_pt1 | contig 11806 bp, 7 predicted proteins | sample OX1MG_FD_202533 | JGI IMG/M metagenome (GOLD analysis project Ga0307372, IMG submission 202533) | Soil microbial communities from Risofladan, Vaasa, Finland - OX-1 | ecosystem: Environmental > Terrestrial > Soil > Coastal area > Acid sulfate soil | place: Finland: Risofladan, Vaasa | collected...
CTAACGCTCTCGTACTGCCCGGTGGCCAGGTTGTACTTGAGGAAGATGCTGTAGTAGCCGCTGCCATAGGTGAGGTTGGGATCGCCGGGCTGCGGCACCACCCAGGTGCTCTCGCCATAGGCCACGCGCTGCCAGGCGGCGAGCGGCACGGAGCCGCCGGCGGACGCGCTGGGGCCCTCGGTCGAGCCCTCGTCCTGCTGCGCGCCGTAGACGTGGAAGGGGAACTGGTCGTCGAGGTTGACGTGGTAGAACTGGCCGGTGGGCTGGTTGTGCTCTTCGCTCCAGCTCACGCCGGCGTCGGTGGAGACGGTGGCGCCGCCGTCGTTGCCTTCCAATAGGACCTTGGTGTTGTTGGGGTTGATCCAGACGATGTGGTTGTCGCCGTGGGGGGTGCGCAGGCGGGCGAAAGTCTTGCCGCCGTTGTGGGTGACCCAGAGCGCGTCCACCTCGGGCACGTAGGCGGTGTTGGCGTCCTTGGGGTCGGCGTAGATGCTCATGTAGTAGAAGGCGCGCTGGCGCAGGCTCCACTCTTGGTTGACCCGCGTCCAGGTCTGGCCGCCGTCGTTGGAGCGGAACACCCCGCCCTGCTTGGCCTGCGCGATCACGTAGACCACGTTGGGGTTGCTGGCGGTGACGCTGACGCCGATGCGCCCGATCACGCCCTGGGGGAAGCCGGGGTTGGCGGTCAAGTTGGTCCAGTGGGCGCCGGCGTCGGTGGACTTGTAGAGGCCGGTGCCGGGACCGCCGCTCACCAGCGAATAGGGCGTGCGCACTGCCTGCCACATGGCGGCATAGAGCACGTTGGGCTGGTTGGGCTCCATCACCAGGTCAATCGCGCCGGTCTGGTTGTTGACGAAGAGGATCTTGCTCCAGGTCTGACCGCCGTCGGTGGACTTGAACACGCCGCGGTCGGGGTCGGGCACGAAGACGTGGCCCATGGAGGAGGCGTAGACCGTGTCGGGATGGCTGGGGTCCACCACCAGCGCGCTAATGGTGTGGGTGTCGCGCAGGCCGGCGTAGTGCCAGGTGGCGCCGGCGTCGCCCGAGCGGAAGATGCCGTCGCCCGAGATCATGTCATTGCGGATGTCCGCCTCGCCGGTGCCGGCGTAGATCACCTTGGGATCGGAGGGGGCGACGGCGATGGCGCCGATGCTGGGGCTGGAGCCCGGCAACTTGCCGTCGGAGATGTTCTTCCACTGCAAGCCCTCGTCGGTGCTCTTCCAGATGCCGCCGCCGGTGGTGCCCATGTAGTAGAGGTTGTCGTTGCCGGCGACGCCGGTCACCGCCACCGCGCGGCCACCGACGTAGGGGCCGATATTGCGCCACTGCAGCTTGCCCATCAGCGCGGTCGGCGGGATGGGGCTGGCGAAGGCCATCGCGGCCAGGGCCCCCAGCGCGACCATGGAAACCAGGGACCGGCTCCGAGAAAAATGACTCATGGGATGACACCCTCCGCATACAAATCTACGGGGGGCCTGCAGGCAAGTCAACCGAATTTGTGGGGCGGCCGCTGGCCGCGGCGTGTCCTAGGGAAGCGATCTGAGGTAGCTTGCGACGGCGTAAAAGTCGCGCCCTACGCACATCCGCCGGGGCTGCGCCGAGGTGAAGTCTCGGCGCAGCCCCTGTGCGGACCACAATACCTGTCCGTCCGACTCCCACGGGTACTCGCTATTCTCTCCGCCGGCTCTTTGCGGTACCAAGCGCTCCAGTCGCGGGGGTCGCGCCGCTTTGCCTGCCGGCAAAATCGGCGTGAAGGGCTGCGGAATTCCATAGGGCGGCCCGTCCCCGGGAAGCGAATTCGGCGCGGCCCCTGCGAGGCGCAGCGCCGGCTTGGGGCCTCGGGCCCCCAAGCCGGCGTGAGCACAAGCGGGACGCGCGGCGCAGCCGCGCAGGGGCCCGCGCCAACCATTGATTCGAGCTGCTGGGCCAACTCCCCGAGGCGTGCGTCCGCACGGTTTGGTTGCAGGCCCATTGCCCGGCCGAACCGCTTGGCGTCGCGTTTTAGGTTACGCACGAACTTGGAGGCTACGTAGTGACTTTTGCGACCGGCCCCTGCGAGGCGCAGCGCCGGCTTGGGGCCTTGGACCCCCAAGCCGGCGTGAGCACCAAGCGGGACGCGCAGCGCACCGGCCCGGCGCAGCTACAGCCGGGCCGGGCAGACGGACAAAAGGCCCGCGCCAACCTCGACGGCGGTTGGCCAGGCGCTAGCGCAGCAGTTGCTGGGCGCCCTTGAGGGCGTAGGCGAGCGCCTGGGAGGGGAAGATGCCGAGCCAGAGGGTGACGCCTAGGCAGCCGGCCACTGCCAGCCAGAGGGGGGCGGTGAAGGGGGCGCAGGCGATGGTTTCTTCCTGCGGGCGCATGTACATGTAGACGATGACGCGCAGGTAGTAGTAGGCCGCCAGGGCGCTGTTGAGCAGGGCGACGATGGTCAGGCCCACCAGGTGGGCGTTGAGCGCCGCCTGGAAGACGAAGAGCTTGCCGAAGAAGCCGCCGGTCATGGGCACCCCGATCAGCGAAAACAAGAAGATCGAGAGGCAGAAACCCAGCCAGGGGAAGCGGAACCCGAGCCCGGCGTAGTCCTTGAGCGAGACGTAGCGCTCCTCGCGGTGGGCCCAGTGGCTGATGATGGCGAACGCGCCGATGTTCATGGCCACGTAGGCGGCGAGGTAGAACAGCACCGCCGAGGCCCCGCTCGGTCCCAGCGCCGCGAACGCCACCAGGATGTAGCCCGCCTGCGCGATCGAGCTGTAGGCCAGCATGCGCTTGAGGTTGGTTTGCAGCAGCGCCCCCAGGTTGCCGATGCACATGGAGAGCAGCGCCGCCACCCAGATCATCCAGAACCAAGTGGCCGACTGGCCCTGCAGGGCCACGTAGAACACCCGCAGCGCCACGGCAAAGGCCGCCGCCTTGGGCCCGGCCGACATGAAGCCGGTGACCAGCGCCGGGGCGCCCTCGTAGACGTCCGGGGTCCACATCTGGAACGGCGCCGCCGACATCTTGAAGCCCAGCCCGATGAACACCAGCCCCGCCGCGGTCAGCACCAGCCCGGTGTGGTTGAGTCCGTCGGGCGAGATCTGCAGGCCCTGCGCCGCCATCTGGTAGAGGTTGGTGGTGCCCGAGGCGCCGTAGAGCAGGGCGATGCCGTAGAGGAAAAATGCGGTGGCGAATGAACCCAGCAGGAAGTATTTGAGCGACGATTCGGTGGACTGGGCGTTGTGGCGGCGGAAGCCGCAGAGGATGTAGGTGGCGATCGAGCTGATCTCGAGCCCGATGAAAATCATGATGAGCTCCACCGAGCCCACCATGAAGCCCATGCCCACGGTGGCAAACAGCAGCAGGGCGTAGAACTCGCCCCGCTCCAGCCCCTGCTGCGGCAGGTAATCCATGGCCAGCAGCACCACCACCGTCGTGGCGGCGATCAGTACCACGTGCAGGAAGAGGGTGAAGGCGTCCACGCGGAACATGCCGCTGAAGGCGTCGCCGGGGTGGGCCGCCTGCACCGCCACCGCCGCCAGCGCCCCCAGGCAGCCGAGCAGCGCCAGGCTTCCCGAAAGGCGGCCGCGGCTGCCGCCGCGCGCCGGACCCTCGACCAGCATGATCAGCAGCGCGAACACCGAGAGCACGATCTCGGGCAGGATGCGCAGGTAGTAGACCGTAGGAACGAAGCTCATTGCGCGCCTCCCCGGGCCGCCAGCGTGGGTGTGGACCGCGGCGCCAGGTGTGCGCTCATGGTCGTCGCCGGCTGGAAGGCCGCCACATTGGCCTTCACCGAGGCCTCAGTCTTGTTCAAGAAGTAGGGCGAGGCGATGCCCATGAACAGCGTCAGCAGCGCCAGCGTCGCCAAGACGAACAGCTCGCGCCCGTCCAGGTCCTTCAAGACCTTGTTTTTGGCGTTGGCCAGCTCGCCCCAGATGGTGTGGCGGGTCCAGTGCAGCAGGTACATCGCCCCCACGATCACCCCGATGGCGGCGACGATGGCGTAGAGGTGGGCGTGGGCCACCGCCGCGGTGAAGGTGCCCACCATGATGAGGAACTCGCCCACGAAGCCGTTGAGCAGCGGCAGGCCCACCGACGACATCACCATCCACACAAAAAACGCGGCGTAGATGGGCATCACGGTGGCGATGCCGCCGTACTCCTTCAAGTCAAAGGTGTGGCGGCGCTCATAGAGCATGCCCACCAAAATGAACAGCCCGCCGGTGGAGATGCCGTGGTTGAGCATCTGGTAGACCGCGCCCTGGGTGCCGATCAGCGTGAAGGTGAAGACCCCGACGATGATGAAGCCCATGTGGCTGACCGAACTATAGGCCACCAGCTTCTTCATGTTGGGCTGCACGAAGGCCACCAGGGCGCCGTAAACGATGCCGATCAGGCCCAGCACCACGATCGCCGCCGAGCACTCGCGCGCGGCGTGGGGAAACAGCCCCAGGTTGAAGCGCAGCATGCCATAGGGCCCCATCTTCAGCAGCACCCCGGCGAGCAGCACCGAGCCCGCGGTGGGCGCCTCGACGTGCGCGTCGGGCAGCCAGGTGTGGAAGGGGAACAGCGGCACCTTGATGGCGAAGGCGACGAAAAAGCCCAGGAAGAGCCAGAGCTCGGTCGAGGAACTGAGCGCAAACGCCCCCGAGGCCAGCCCCGCCTTGATGGCCAGGAAGTCGAAGGTGCCGGTGAGGTTGTACAGCCACAGGATGCAGCCCAGCATCAGCACCGAGCCCGCCATGGTGTAGAGGAAGAACTTCATGGCGGCGTAGAGCCGGCGCTCGTGCCCCCAGATGCCGATCAGGAACGCCATCGGCACCAGGGTGATCTCCCAGAAGGTGTAGAACAGGAACAGGTCGAGGCTGCAGAACACGCCCAGCATGCCCGTTTCCAGCAAGAGCAGCAGGATGAAGAAAGCCTTGGTGTTCTTCTGGATGGAGCGCCACGAGACCAGCACCCCGATCACCGACAGGAAGGTGGTCAGCACCGAGAGCCAGAGGCTGAGGCCGTCCACGCCGACCAGGTACTGGATGTGGAAGGAGGGAATCCAGGCGAGGCGCTGCAGGAACTGGAAGCCGCCGGCGGCGCTGTCCCAATGGAAGGGCAGGTGCAGCGAGAGCAGGAAGGTGGCGGAGGTGAAGGCGAGCGCCACCCAGCGCACCGCGCGGTCGCCCTTGGTGACCAGCAGCGCCAGAATGCCGACCAGCGGCAGGAAGATCGTCCAGGAGACGATCCCTTGGTTGATGGTGTGGTTGAGGAAGTTCATGGCTAAACCCGCGGGCCTCCCCAGTACATGTAGAGCAGAACCGCCACCGCGCCCAGCGCCACCCAAGAGGCGTAGCTGCGGATATTGCCCGAGGCCTGCCGCCTGAGGCCGTCGCCGGCCTCGCGCGCGACGTAGCCGACGCCGTTGACGGTGCCGTCAATCAGGCCGGCATCCACCCCGCGCCACAGCACCACGCGCGAGAAGGCGGCCAGGGGGCGGGTGATCACCGCCCCGTAGAGCTCGTCAATCCAGTACTTGTTGAAGACCAGCTCATAGAGCCCGCTCAGGCTGGCGGCCAGCTTCTCGGGCAGCGCCGGGCTCTTGATATAGAATACCCAGGCCAGCAGCAGCCCCAGCAGCGCCACCCCCACCGAGATCAGCGAGACGGTCATCTCGCCGCCGGCGATGGGGTGCGCCGGCAGCGCCGGCACCCCGGTGGCAAACACCGGATCGAGGAAGTGCTCGAAGCGGTCGCCGATGCCGATGTAACCGCCGATCAGCGCCAGCAGCCCCAGGATCATCAGCGGCACGGTCATCACCGCCGGCGACTCATGCGGGCCATGGGCATGGCCGTGGCCATCGCCATGCCCGTGCTGTGCCTGGTTGGCTGTGCCCTGTGCCCGGTGTCCTGTGCCCTGGTGTTCCGCCGGGTCGGCGAAAAACGTCACGAACAGCGCGCGGAACATGTAGAACGAGGTCATGAGCGCGGCCAGCGTGCCCACGCCCCACCAGAGCGGGCTGCCGTGGCCGCTGGTGAGCACCTCGTAGAGGATCTTGTCTTTGCTGTAAAACCCGGAGAAGAAGGGGATGCCGGAGATGGCGCAGGTGGCGATCAGGAAGGTGGCGAAGGTAATGGGCGCGTACTTGCGCAGGCCGCCGGGGGCGCCGGCGCGGATGGCCCACATGTCCTGCTCGCCGCTCATGGCGTGGATGACGCTGCCGGCGCCGAGGAAGAGCAGGCCCTTGAAGAAGGCGTGGGTCATGAGGTGGAACACCCCGGCGCCGTAGACCGCCGCCCCGCAGGCCATGAACATGTAGCCCAACTGACTGATGGTGGAGTAGGCCAGCACCTTTTTGATGTCGCGCTGCAGCAGGCCGATGGAGGCGGCGAAGAGCGCGGTCAGCGCGCCCACCGCCAGCACCACCTCCAGCGCCTGGGGGGCGCGGTCGTAGATGGCGGCCGAGCGCGCCACCATGTAGACGCCGGCGGTGACCATGGTGGCGGCGTGGATGAGGGCCGAGACCGGGGTGGGGCCCTCCATGGCGTCGGGCAGCCAGACGTAGAGCGGAATCTGCGCCGACTTGCCGGTGGCCCCTACGAACAGCAGCAGGGCGATGATGGTGAGCGGCCCGCCCCAGCCCGCCTCCACCGGCATCTGCGTCACCTGGGCGAAGAGCTTGGTGAACTCGAAGGTGCCGAAGCGGCTGAAGATGTAGAACAGCCCGATCAAGAAGCCAAAGTCGCCGATGCGGTTGACGATGAAGGCCTTCATGCCGGCGCGCGAGGCCGAGTCCTTGTGGAAGTAGAAACCGATCAGCATGTAGCTGGCGAAGCCTACGCCCTCCCAGCCGATGAACATCAGCAGGTAGTTGTTGGCCAGCACCAGCGTCAGCATGAAGAACATGAAGACGTTGAGCAGGGCAAAGAAGCGGTAGAAGCCGCCCTCGTGCGCCATGTAGCCCAGCGAGTAGATGTGGATCAGCAGCCCCACGCCGGTGACGATCAACAGCATCACCAGCGAGAGCTGGTCAAGCTGGAAGCCGAAGGGGATGCTGAGCGCCCCGGCCTGCAGCCACGGCCCATGGACCTCGAGGTAGGGATGAGCCACCAGCGGCCACTGCGCCACCACCCACAGCGCATAGGCAAAGGCCAGGGCAGGGAAGCCCACCCCCACCGCGCCGGCCACCGGGTTCGACCAGCGGCGCCCGCCGGCGAGGTTGAGGGCGAAGCCGGTGAAGCAGAGGAGGGGGATGATCCAGAGATGGAGGTTCATAAAAATTGCTTGCAGCTTGCAGCCGGCAGCTTGCAGCTAGCTCGCGTGCTCCTTCAGGGTTCCAATCAAGCCGTTGAGAGCCCGCCCGACGGCGTTTGACCGCGCCAGGAGCTCCGCTAGTGATGCTTCGCTCATATAGCCCAAGTTGCGCGCGATCCGCATTTGCGTCTCCGCTTCCAGAAGCGATCCCCGCGCCGTGCCTAAAAAGTGGCGGAATTCATTCTGCGACAGCCGCCCGCGGCCCTCGGCGATATTCGAGGGCACCGAGGCCGCGCTGCGCCGAAGCTGAATGGTCAAACCAAAGGCCTCGTCCCGGGGGAACGACTTCGTGGCCGCGTAGATCTCCGTCACCATCGCCATTGCCTTCTGCCACACCATCAAGTTTTCGTACGACTGAGCCATAGCTGCAAGCCGCCTGCTGCAAGCTGCCCGCTCGTCGCGCGCTGCGCGACGCTAGTCCTTGAGCTCCTCCATCGCGTCCACCGCCAGGGTGTTGCGGTTGCGCATCACGGCGATGATGATGGCGAGGCCGACGGCGGCCTCGGCGGCGGCCACCACCATCACGAAGAAGACAAAGATGTTGCCGGCGATCTGGTGCAGCGCCTGGCTGAAGGCCACGAACGCCAAATTCACCCCGTTGAGCATCAGCTCGATGGAGATGAAGACGGTGATGATGTCCTGCTTGAACAAGAAGCCGGCCACGCCCAGGCAGAACAAAATGGCGCTCAGCGCCAAGTAGTAGGACAAGGGAACCATAATCACCTCTGCGCGGCCGCGGCCGCCTTCTCCATCGGCGCAGCCTGGTTGGCCAGCGCCGGCTTTTCCCGCCGCGCCGCCAGCACCACCGCCCCCAACACACCCACCAGAAACAGAATCGAGGTCACCTCGAAGGGCAGCAGGAACTCGTGGAACAGGCTCTGGCCCACCGGCCCGGTCTGCACCAGGAAGTCGCCCATGCGAATCTGGGTCTGCTGGAAGGGCACCGCCACCCGGTCCACCAGCAGAATGCCGAGCAGCGTCAGCACCGGCAGCCCCAGGAAGGCCGCCACCTTGCTGCGCGGCTGGTGGATGACATCGCCGGCGTTGAGCACCATGATCACGAACACGAACAGCACCATGATCGCCCCGGCGTAGACGATCACCTGGATGAAGGCGATGAACTCCGCCCCCAGCAGCAGGTACTCCACCGCCAGCGCCCCCATCACCGTCACCAGCGACAGGGCGCTATAGATGGGGTGGCGCTGGAGGAGCAGGTTCACCGCCCCCGCCACCGCCACCACCGCGAAGATGAGGAACAACGTCAGTTGCATGCGAACTCCTGGCTGGCAGCTTGCAGCGTGCAGCCGGCAGCAAAATCCTTCTGTCTTTCCGTTCCCGTGCTCATGGCAGAACCTTGCAACTTCCCGCCTCTTGCCAGCCCGGCGGCTCACCGCAGGGCTACTACCAAACTCGTAATCAGCACATTGGCCAGGGCCAGCGGCACCATCACCTTCCAGCCAAACCCCATCAGCTGGTCGTAGCGGAAGCGCGGCAGCGTGCCCCGCACCCAGATGTAGAGGAAGAGGAAAAAGAAGACCTTGACCAAAAAGTAGGCCACCGGCAGCACGGCGCGCAGCGCCGCCGGACCGAAGAGCGGGCCCATCCAGCCGCCGAAGAAGACCAGCGTGGCGACGCAGCTCACGGTGATCATGTTGACGTACTCGGCCAGGAAGAACATGGCGAACTTCATGGCGCTGTACTCGGTGTGGTAGCCCGCGCCCAGCTCGCCCTCGGCGTCGGGCAAATCGAACGGGACGCGGTTGGTCTCGGCGAAGGCGGCGGTGATGTAGATGAAGAAGGCCACCACCTGGGGAATGATGAACCAGTGCAGGTGGCGCTGCGCCTCGACGATGCCGCGCAGGCTGAGCGTGCCCGCCAGCATGACGGGGCCGATCAGCGAGAGGCCGAGCGAGAGCTCGTAGCTGATCATCTGCGAGCCGCCGCGCAGCGAGCCCAGCAGCGAATATTTGGAGTTGGACGACCAGCCCGCCAGCACCACGCCGTAGACCCCAAGCGAAGTCACGCCCAGGATGAGCAGCAGGCCGACGTTGATGTCGGTGATCTGCAGCGGGGTGCGGATGCCGAACAGGGTGACGATGGGGCCGATGGGGATCACCGTGACCGACAGCAGCGCCAGCACCACCGCCAGCATGGGAGCCAGCACGTAGAGGAACTTGTGCGCGGTGTCGGGGGTGACGTCCTCTTTGAGGATGAACTTGATCGCATCGGCGGCGGGCTGCAGCAGGCCGAAGGGGCCCACCCGGGTCGGGCCCACGCGCGACTGCATGCGACCCACGATCTTGCGCTCGGCCAACTGGATGTAGGCCACGGCGGTGAGCAGGATGATGAGCACCACCAGGCACTTCACCAGCGAAAGCACAAAGAATCCGATCAGTCCCATAGTTCAACCCGTGCGGCCTACCGCCCCAGCTTTTTCTCCATCACCGCATTCATGGTGGCGCTGTACCGGCCCAGCGTGCCGGCGGTGAACAGCGAGTCGCGATTGGGGCGCAGCGCCGCGGCGACCGCGGTCTGCGGCACGCGCCCGTTGAGCGGCAGCGTCAGCACGCTCTCGCCCGCCAGCAGGCGCGCCAGGGAGACGTCATAGCCCTTCACCTGGGTGCGAATCTCTTGCAGGGTGCGGTCGGGGTTGGCGGCGTCCCAGCCCGCGCCCATCAGGTTGGCCAGCAGGTGCAGGATCTCGAGGTCGGACTTGGCCCCCTCGAAGCCGCCGCCGCGCCGCTGCACCTGCACCTCGCCGCAGGTGTTGGTCACCGTGCCGGCCTTTTCGTAGGCGCACAGCGCCGGCAGCACCACGTCGGCCGCCTTCGCCGTCTCGGTCAAGAACAGGTCTTGCACCACCAAAAAGGTCTGCTTAAGCGCCTCCGGCGCGACCGGATGCAGGCGGAAGGGGTTGGCCCCGACCACGTAGAGCGAGCACAGATTCTGCTGCCCCAGCGCCGCCATCATCTGCTCGAGGTTGAGCCCGGGCTTGCCCGCGACCGGGGTGTAGCCCGGCCCCAGGTCGGGGTAGAGTCCCATGTCGGCGGCGCCGTGGGAGTTGGCGTTGTCGGCGAGGGCGATGTAGCGCGTCGTGCCGCTCAGCCCCGAGCCGAAGGCCACCAGTTGGCGCAGGTCGTCGCCCGCCACCTCGGCGGAGAAGATGATGATGAGGTCTTGCTCCTGCCGCAGGCGGGCGCGGAAGTCTTGCAAGCCCTCTTCCAGCTTGGCCGGGATCGAGGCCGGGGTCTGCGGCCAGCGCTTCTCGCTGGCCTCGCCCACCCCGGTGAGCGCGGCCGCCGCGGTCGCCCCCTCGCCGTTGAGGAAGCGCACGGCGGCGCCGAGGTCGTCGGCCTGGGCGTAGCGGTAGGCCTGGCGCCGCAGCTTGATCTCGCCTTGATTGAGCACGTAGAGCCGCGTCTTGTGCTGGCGGTAGCCAAAGCGCAAGTTCCAGGCCAGCAGCGGATGCTCGTCGGTGGGGTTGCCGCCCACCAGCAGCACCGCCGGCGCGGCCTTGAGCTCGTTCATCGCCGCCAGCGGCGCGGGCGCGGCGCCGCGGCCGGCGAGGGCGTCGTAGAGGGTGGGGAAGTCGGCGGTGCGGTGGTGGTCGAGGTTGTTGGTCTGGAGCACCGTGCGGGCGAACTTCTGCAGCGCGAAGGCCTCTTCGTTGAGGCTGCGGGTCGAGCCCACCACGCCCACGCTGCCCGCCGCTTTTTGGATCTCTTGCCAGCGCTTGGCCACCGTCTCCAGGGCGTAGGTCCAGCTCACCGGCTGCAGCACGCCGTCGCGCCGGACCAGGGGCTGTTTCAGGCGATCCTGATGCTGGGTGAAGTCGAGGCCGTAGCGGCCCTTGATGCAGAGGAAGTCGCCGTTGATGCCGCTCTTGTCGCGGTTGTCGCCGCGCAGAATGGCGTCATTGCGCACCCCCAGGGTGGTCTTGCAGCCGTCGCCGCAGAAGGTGCAGACCGCGCCCACGTGCTTCATCTCCCAGGGCCGGGTCTTGTAGCGGTAGGCGCCGCTGGTGAGCGCCCCCACCGGGCAGATGTCCACGCAGTTGCCGCACTCCTCGCACTCCAGATGGTCCTGGTGGCTGGGGATGATGGTGGCGTTGATGCCGCGGTTGGCCACCCCCAGCGCCCACACGTCCATGCCCTCGCCGCACACCCGCACGCAGCGGTAGCAGAGGATGCAGCGCGGCCGGTCGAAGTAGACCACAGGCGACCACTGCTGCTCGTCGCGGTGGCGCTTGGGCTCGACAAAGCGCCCCTTCTCCGCGCCGTAGGTGAAGGTCATGTCCTGCAGCTCGCACTCGCCGCCAGCGTCGCACACCGGGCAGTCCAGCGGGTGGTTGGTGAGGATGAACTCGATCGCCGACTTGCGCGCCCGGTGCACCGTCGCGCTGTCGCTCTTGACCACCATGCCCTCGCTCACCACCACGGTGCAGGCGGTTTGCAGCTTGGGCATCTTCTCGATCTCGACCAGGCACATGCGGCAGGCGGCCTGCAGCGAGAGGTTGGGGTAGTAGCAG
>Ga0307372_10011494_pt1 | contig 11803 bp, 9 predicted proteins | sample OX1MG_FD_202533 | JGI IMG/M metagenome (GOLD analysis project Ga0307372, IMG submission 202533) | Soil microbial communities from Risofladan, Vaasa, Finland - OX-1 | ecosystem: Environmental > Terrestrial > Soil > Coastal area > Acid sulfate soil | place: Finland: Risofladan, Vaasa | collected...
CTCGCTGGATTTCCGGAACGCCTTACCCGCTGTCTTGTTGATCGCTATGAGCGCTGACGCTCCCTTGCCCTTCTGTTCCTTCATGGTCTGAACCTTCCATGAACTGTATTGCTCCACCGCCACAATAGTATAACTTAGCTGTGACTAGTTGTCCAATGTACATCATCCCATTTCAGGGAAATTGATCTCACCGAGCTTGGGAGGAGATATTTCATGCGCAACGGACAGATTGCCGCGGGGTTACGCGAGATCGCTGACCTCCTGGAAATGACCGAGGATAATGTGTTCCGCATCCGTGCCTACCGGCGCGCCGCCGAGGCCGTGGAGTCATTGGCCGAGCCGGTGGCCGCCATCCTGGCCCGCGACCCCAAAGGGGTCGCCGGGATAGGGGCGGGGATTAGCGAGCACATCCAGGAATTGGAGGCGACCGGCACTACGCAATTGGCCGTCGATCTGCACCAACAGTTCCCCGAGAGCGTGGTGGCGCTGCTTCGGGTGCCGGGAATGGGTCCAAAGCTGGCGGCCCGCGTCTACCGGGAGCTTGGGGTGAGCAGCGTGGCGGAACTTGAGGCCGTCGCGATCGACGGCCGACTGGCCGGACTATCCAGGGTGGGAACCAAGTCGGCGGCCAATATTCTGCGGAATATCACCGCCTTTAAGGAACACGGAGCGCGGATGCCTCTGGGGGAGGCATGGAGCCGGGTGACGAGCGTGATGGCCGCGCTCAACGCGGCCGGAGGGGTGCGGCGCCTCACGGTGGCCGGGAGCGCACGGCGGTACCAGGATACGGTGGGTGATCTCGACCTCGTGGGAGTCGCGGAAGAGCCGCTGGCGGTGATGGATGTCCTGGTCAATCTTCCTGAGGTCGAGCGCGTTCTGGGCCAGGGGCCAACCAAGTCCAGCGTCATCCTGTCGGGCGGCAGGCAGTTGGATCTCAGGCTGGTCGAACCGGAGGACTACGGGTCGCTGCTTCAGCATTTCACTGGGAGCAAGCAACACAATATTCTGTTGCGGGAATACGCGGTGGCTCGCGGTTTGAAGATCTCGGAGTACGGCATCGAGGATGTAGCCACGGGAGTCACGCGGCGATTCGAGACCGAGGAAGCATTCTACACCGCCCTCGGCCTGCAATTCATCCCGGTGGAACTGCGTCAGGGCCGAGATGAGATACGGTTGGCGGCGAAGCACGGGCTGCCCACCCTGATCGAGCCGGACGACATACTCGGAGATCTGCATCTCCATACCGACTGGAGTGACGGGGGGGCGACGATCGAGCAGATGGTGCGGGCGGCCCGCGATCGTGGCTACCGCTACATGGCGATCTCCGATCACTCAGGCGGCCTGGGAGTGGCGCATGGGCTCACGCCGGAGCGGCTGCGCGCCCAGCGCGCGGCGATTCGGGAGGTGGCGGCCCGCTATCCAGAAATCAGGGTATTCGCTGCCTCCGAGGTGGACATCCGGGCCGATGGCGCCATGGATTTTCCCGACGAGGTGCTGGCGGAACTTGATCTGGTGATCGGATCGATTCATTCGGCCATGAGCCAATCCAGCGAGGAAGCGACAGCACGCCTGATCCGGGCGATCGAGAATCCACATGTGGACATTATCGGCCATCCCAGTACCCGGCTGATCGGCGGCCGCTCCGGGATGGAATTCGATCGGCAGGCCGTGTTCGCCGCCGCCGCCCGCGCCGGGACCGCCATGGAGGTCAACGCCAACCCCGCTCGCCTCGATCTCAGGGACGCGGACGCGCGCCTGGCCCTGGAGGCGGGCGTGAAGCTGACCATCGACACCGACGCGCACGCGGTCGATCAGCTTTCCCTGATGGAGTTCGGGGTCCGTACGGCCAGGCGGGGCGGCGCCCGGCGCCAGGATGTGTGGAACGCCGCCCCGGTGGAAGAGATTGTGGGCTGGCTATCGCGGTAACGGCGATGATCAGGATTCTAGCCCATTATCGCCAAGACTCGCGCCCCCAAGTCGTGGTCGCGAAGTGGGCGCCATTCCCACAAGGGCGCGGCATGGTTGCTCTCCAGGAGTCTGATTGCGGGGCAGTGAAAGCTGGTTTATACTTCTGCCGTGCGAATCGAAGAAGCCCCTCCCGAATGGCTACGAAGCGTTGTCTCTCCCGCGTATCTGGTGGGACCGAGAATCACGCTCCGGCATGTTTCCCTTGGTTTCAGCCGGGCCGAGGTACTGCGCCAGTTCCGCTGGGGCCAGGACGACGAACTACAATTCTGGAGTGGGAGCATTCCTTCCGCCCCATCGATGGTCCAGTTCGAGGCCGACGTCCTGGCCTGGGCGGCCAGCCGGGACGCCACCCGAGATCGCTATGCCATTCTGAGCGAGGATGGGCAGATGATTGGCATGGTTTCCTACTTCAATCTCGTTTTCGAGCGGCGCCAGGCTGAGTTAGGGATCTATATCGGAGAGCGGACCTGTTGGAGCAATGGGTATGGAACCGAAGCCATCGTCACCTTGATGGGGCACCTCTTCCGCTACACCAACCTCAATTCCATGGTCCTCATTACCTACGCCTCGAACGCCCGCGCCCAAGCCTGTTATAAGAAGTGCGGCTTCGAAGCGATAGGGAGCGCTCGCGCGTACAACGGGCGGGCCGGGTATCGTGTCGATGTGCAAATGCGGCTGACCCGTGAACGTTTCCAGCGTATGCACGGCTCGCGCCCGATTACGGTACATCTGCGCTGAGCGCGGGTCTTGACATTCGCTCGGGCTCTTCGTACACGGAGCTGTATGCAGAGAGGCGTCCGCACTGGGGAGCCGCGGACAACCGCCGTGACCGCCGTGATCCCTCCGTGCACCGATGCCTCGGCTTGGCGTACACTGAGGCACGGAGATGAGGTTTCGGGCACACGGGCGCCATGGGCGCGAGAGGAGACTGGGGTGAGCGATTCGACGAGTGGAATGATTCAGATAGCAGGACTGGGAGTCACGGCCACGCCGGTGCCGCTCGCCGAGGTGGCGATCCAACTGCAGCCGGACGATGACGTCGCGGTGGCTAAGGTAGAATTGCCGCCAAGGCGCGTGATCGACGGGCCATGGGGCCGGCTGAAGGTCTCTCACCTGATTCCGGTTGGCCATAAAGTGGCCCTGCGAGAAGTGCCGGAGGGCGGGTCGGTACATCGGTATGGACAGATCATCGGCTTCGCGACCGTCCCGATCGCGCCCGGTGACCACGTACACAGCCACAACCTGGCGGTGCATGACTTTGCCCGAGACGCGAACTTCGGCGTGGATGCCCGGCCCGTGGCGTACGTGCCGGCGGAGCGCCGGCGGACCTTTCAGGGCTTCCTCCGGGCCGATGGGCGGGTTGGCACCCGAAACTATGTCACCGTTATCTCCACGGTCAATTGCAGCGCCACGGTCACTCAGCGGGTTGCGGATCGCTTCCGCGAGGGCCTGCGTGAGCGCTACCCCAATGTGGACGGGGTGATTCCGATCACTCATAAGGCTGGGTGCGCCGCCCGGTACGGCGGCCCGGAGATCGCCCAATTGCAGCGGACTCTGGCCGGGTTCGCTCATCACCCCAACGTAGGGGCCTATGTGATCATCGGCCTGGGCTGCGAGGGAAATCAAGTGCATGACTTGCTGGCCAGCCAGGGACTGGAGGGTGACGCGCCTCCCGTGTTCGTGATCCAGGATGAAGGCGGCCTGGCGGAGGCGGTAGAGGCGGGTGTGCGGGCCGTGGAGGAACTGCTCCCGAAGGTGAACGAGGCTCGGCGCACCACCCAATCGGCTGAACATCTGATGGTGGCCCTCCAATGCGGGGGTAGCGATGCGTGGTCCGGGGTGACCGCGAATCCCGCCGTTGGCCTGGCGGCCGACGAAGTGGTCCGCCAGGGCGGTACGGTGGTTTTGGGCGAGACGACCGAGGTCTATGGGGCCGAGCATTTGCTGGCCCGCCGCGCGGTCTCGCCCGAAGTTGGCGAGGCGTTGCTGGAGCGGATTCATTGGTGGGAGGAGCACACTGCCATGCTGGGGGCGGAGATCGACAACAACCCCAGTCCCGGCAATAAGGCCGGCGGACTTACCACCATCTACGAGAAGTCGCTGGGAGCGATCGCCAAGAGCGGCAGCACCCCGCTGACCGCGGTCGTCCGCTACGCTCATCAGGTCACTGACCACGGTTTCGTCCACATGGACACTCCCGGCTACGATCCGGTCTCGGTAACCGGCCAGGTGGCGGGCGGCTGTAACCTGGTAGTTTTCACCACTGGCCGCGGCTCGGTCTTCGGCTTCAAGCCGTCCCCATCGATCAAAGTGGCGACGAATCCGGTGCTTTATCGGAAGATGGAAGCGGACATGGATATCAACGCCGGCCGGGTGCTTGAAGGGGGCACCCTCGAGGAGGTAGGCCAGGAGATCTTCGAGAAGATTCTGGCCGTGGCCTCTGGGGAGCACTCAAAGAGCGAAGCGCAGGGGGTGGGCGAGGAGGAATTCAATCCCTGGATTTTGGGGGCGACTCTCTGACATGGCCATGCGGGCGGCGCGTCTGGAGGCGGTCGGGCGTATGCGGGTGGTGGCGCTGGAGCCACCGGCTCCGGCGCGCGGAGAAGCACTGATAAGGGTCGAGGCGTGCGGCATCTGCGGTACTGATCGCCACATCTACCGAGGCGAATACGCGGCCGCGCTCCCCCTTATTCCTGGCCATGAATTCGCCGGCACCGTGGCGGCGGTCGGCGAGGGCAGCCGGCTCACTCCAGGAGAACGGGTAGCGGTCGACCCGAATATCGCCTGTGGCATATGTGCTGAATGTCGCCGCGGCGAACCTTGCCTGTGTCCCGCCAGGATGGCGCTTGGGGTGGATCTTGACGGTGGCCTGGCCGAATTCGTGGTTATCCCGGACGGGCAGGCGTACCCACTCCCCGACGGCATGCCGGCGACCTGGGGGGCGCTCTGTGAGCCGCTGGCCTGCTGTCTCCGGGCCCTGGACCGGGCGGAGATCCGCCCGGGAACGCGGGTGGTGGTGCTGGGAGGCGGGGTCATCGGCCAGATGCTCGTCAGGCTCGCCACGCTCGCGGGGGCGACCGTGGTGATGGTGACCCGGCAGGCCGGGCGCCGGGCGCTGGCCGAACGATCCGGGGCTGCCGCCAGTTACGACCCCGGCCTGGGCGATCTCGTGACGGCGGTGGCTGGCGCGGGCGGATTGTGTCCGGGCGGCGCTGATGTCGTCTTCGAGTGTGCGGGCGTGGTGGAGACCTTCGAGCAAGCCCTTGCTCTGGCCCGGAAGGGCGGAACGGTGGTGATCGTCGGGGTGGCGCCCGCCGACGCGGTGGCGCGGGTACGCCCATTCGACCTGTTCGCCAAAGAGCTGCGGCTGATGGGATCGTATCTCAACCCGCTGACTCATGGGAGGGCGGTTGAGTTGGCAGCCTCGGGAAAGCTGGATCTCGCGTCACTGATCACCGGTTTGGTGGGCCTTGAGGAAACACCCGCTCTCCTGGAGTCGCCTCCCGCGCCGGATACGGTGAAGATCTTGGTCCTTCCTTGACAGAGTGGGGCGACCGCCGTAAAATCCGCGCCACGAGTGTCGTATAGGCGAGGCTGATAGGCTGGTTGACCTGGGAGTCGGTAAGCGCTTTCTTGGAGGCTGGGATTCCACCGGTGCGTGTGGCCATTCAACTTGAATCACGGAGAGACGGAGAGAACGGAGCCCATAGAGAGGGCGGCTCCGCGGCCACCTCCTTTGCTGCTGCCCTTATCCCCAGCTCAGAGGAGTGATCCGCGCCTTTCGTTTCCTCCATGTGTCCGTAATTCTAGAAGAGAGCGGCTATGGTGCTTGACGAAGGGGCGCGGCCGTGCTACCGTAGCGTCGGAAAGCGCTTACTGAGGCGGCTGGCAACCGTTTGGAATGTGATCCATGCCGAAAACTGGCTCGTTGGGATCACGGCTCCCACGGAAGCGGGCAACCATTCAGGATGTGGCGGAGCACGCGGGGGTGTCCATTGCCACGGTGTCGCGAGTGCTCAATCGGGCGGATTCCGTGGACGCCGGGCTGGCGGAGCGGGTGCGCTCCGCCATGGGAGAACTGCAATATCAGCCGAGTGGCGCAGCCCGCACGCTGGCCGGGCGCCTATCGACCATCATCGGACTCTTGGTGATTGACATGCAGAATCCGTTCTACATGGAACTGATCCGCGGGGTTGAGGATGTGGCCCAGCGAAATGGCTATCTGGTGGTCCTGTGCAACTCAGCCGAGGATCCTCGGAAGGAGCAGCAGTACATTGAGGTGCTTCGCGCGGAGCCCGTGGCCGGCGCCATCGTGGTGCCCACCAGCGACCGCAAACCGGTGATCCGGCGATTCGTGGAGCGCGGCATTCCCGTGGTCTCGGTCGATCGGCGGGTACTCGATGGCTCAACCGACACGGTGCTCATCGATAACGTCGCGGCGGCCCGTGAGGCAGTCCGGCACTTACTCGATAATGGGTATCGCCGGATCGGTCTGATCACCGGCCCGGATGGGGCCACGACCGCCCGTGATCGGACCGAGGGCTACCGGCAGGCGCTCCGGAAGGCCGGCATCGAGCCTGACAGCCAATGGGAGCGGAGTGGACCCTACAGCGAGGAGAGCGCCCGGCGCCTGGCGGGCGAATTACTGGATCTGGATCCGCCAATTGACGCGCTCTTCACCGGCAATAATCGCCTTACCATGGGTGCCCTTCAACTTCTTTACGAGCGCGGCTTGCGCATTCCGGAGGATGTGGCCCTGGCCTGCTTCGACGAGGTTCCCTGGGCGCATCCAGGAGCGATATCGCTCACTAGCGTCATCCAGCCCGCGTACGAGTTGGGAAGTACGGCGGCGACCCGGCTGATCCATCGCCTGCAACACGGAGGGCAGCTCGCTCGTCAGGAGATTGTCCTGGCGCATCAGTTGCGAATTGGCGACTCGTCTCGTTCCAGAGTATATATCGGCGCCCCTGTCGCGGGGTAAAATGGGCTAGTTTCACGTCTGAGGTGAACTGGCTGTCGAAGCGGAATACCGCTGAGTGAAAGGAGGGTAATCCTCGATCCCTTTTCTCATCGCTGGCGATCCTCAAGCTATGTTTTTCACATCAGGGAGGTCGAAGATGACGATCAAACGACGCGAACTCTTGCAGCGGGCCGCCGTGGTGGGCGCGGGCGCCGCGGCAGCGAGCACCGGCGCTTCACTGATCAACCCCGAGTTGCTGGCTTTCGCGTCCTCGGCTCGCAAGCCGCTGAGCTCGATGCGCTTCGTGACCATTGTCAAGACTGTCGCGTCCCCCTATTGGGCCATTGTGCTCGCCGCCGCCAAACACGCGGCAAAGGATCTTGGGGTGACCGGTTTACAGTACACGGGTGGCCCGTCCGAAGCCGATATCGCGGCCGAGGTCTCGTTACTGGAGAACGCTATCGCCCAGAAGCCCGACTTCATTGTCTGCGCTCCCACTGATAAGACTGCCCTGAACGCTACCATCGCCAAGGCATTCAACGCCGGGATCAAGGTGATTCTCGTCGATTCCGACGGGGTCGGCGCTCCTCGGACGTCCTTTCTGTCCACCGACAACTTTAACGCCGGCAGTCTGTGCGCCGATGCACTTGCCGCCTCGATCAAAGCCAAGACCGGCGCCGTTTCGGGCAAGATCGCCTATGCGACCTTCCAGTCCAACGTCGGTTCCCTTACCCTCCGCGATAACGGCTTCCTGGCCGGGATCAAGAAGTATTCGGGACTGACCATCGTCGCGCACAAGGATGGGGCCGGGGACGCTAGCGAACTCTCGGCGGTAAGCGCTGCTTCGAACACGATTGCCGCGCATCCCGATCTGGTAGGATACTTCGGCGATAATCTGCAGATGGTGGAAGGCGCGGCAAAGGCATTCAAGGAGAAGGGAGTCAGCACCAAGAAGGTCTCGCTGATTGGCTTCGACAGCGATCCTACGCTGGTGGCCGAATTGCAGGCAGGCCAGGTCGATGGCCTCCTCCTGCAGGATCCGTATATGATGGGGTATGGCGGCGTGTGGTACGGCGTGCTGGCCAGCATCGGGGTTAAGTTGCCGTTGTTCCTGGACACCGGCGCCACGGTGGCCACCCCGAAGACGGCGAATTCACCGCTGGTTGAAGGTCTGCTGTCGCCGCTGGGCAAGCCAGGCCGCGGGTTGGGCCTGTAGTACATATGTAGTAGCTGGTCGGGAGGGCCGAAATGGGTGCCATTCAGCCGCGGGCGCGGCTGGAGGGTGCCCGTTCCGGCCTTTGCGTCCCAGGGGATAAGGTTCGTGGCTGATTCACCTATATCCATGGTTCCCGCAAGCCAGCCGGCCCCGGAGGTCGCGCGCGGCGGTCGTGAAGGCATATCAGGCTGGCTGGCGGAACGCATTGATCTGGTGCTTCGGCTTGGACTCCTGGGCATCATTCTCATCGCGGCCGCGATATTTACCCTCGACACCATACCTTCTAAACATCTTTCGGATATTGGCCAGTCGATCTTCATTAGCCAGGGGAACTTGCAGGATCTTGCTCGTCAAATGGCGGTGGTCGGAGTGATCGCGCTCGGCGAGACCTTTGTCATCATCACGGCGGGTATCGATCTGTCGGTTGGTTCGTTGCTCGGTCTCTGTGGCGTGATCGCGGCGGAGGGCTTCCTCAATGGCTGGTCAACGCCAGTCGTGATCTTCACCACCCTCCTCTTTGCCCTGGCGGTCGGTCTGGTAAATGGACTCTTGGTCGATATGGCGAAGATTCCCCCATTTATTGTCACCCTCGGTATGCTGGGAATCCTCCGTGGCGCCGCGTATCTGGTGACCCAGGGCCTGAATCTGGCGCTGTCGCCAACTGGCCAGCCTACTCCGTTTACCTCGTGGATTGAGAATACAAACTTTGCCATCCCGAATATCTTCATCGTTCTGGCCGTGCTTGGCGTCGCATCGGCGATTTTTCTTCGTTTTACGCGGCGCGGTCGGTATATCTATGCCCTAGGGAGCAACCCTGAGTCGGCCCGTCGCGTGGGTATCAACGTACGCGCCACGATCTTGACCGTCTACGCGCTCAGTGGGCTTTCGGCGGGTGTTGCCGGCCTCCTCCTCACGGGAAGATTGGGCACCGCGAATCCGAACGCGGGCACGAGCTACGAACTGGACGCGATTTCCGCCGCCGTGCTTGGAGGGGCAAGTTTATTCGGGGCGCGGGGGACTATTTTGGGAACTTTTCTTGGGGTGGTTCTGGTCAACATGCTGGCCAATGGGATCGATATTGATCCACATGCAATCGATCCCCACATGCAACAGGTGGTAGAGGGCGCTCTGCTCATTATTATCGTCTGGATCGACCAATGGCGGAAGCGTCGCGTCGTCGCGGGCTAGGCCGTATCGGAGAGGATGCATGCAAGCTCAGGACGTGGCAGGACGGATCCCAATCCTCGCGGCCCACGGCATCGCGAAGCGCTATGGGAGCGTCACCGCGCTGGAAGAGGTGGACTTCGAGGTATACGAGGGAGAGATCTGCGCCTTAATCGGTGATAATGGCGCGGGAAAGTCTACCTTAGTCAAGATTCTCGCGGGAGCGGTGCGTCCCGATAGCGGGAGTCTGAGGTTGCGCGGTAAGGTTGTGGACTTCCACAGTCCGCGGGATGCTCGGGCCGCTGGCATCGAGACTGTCTACCAGGATCTGGCTCTGGCACCCGATTTGGACGTGGCATCCAATTTGTTTCTGGGCCGCGAGATTAAGTCGCCCCCTCCGCTGGGCTGGTTCGACTTTTATAATCAGCGGGCCATGCGTGACCAAGCGGCCATTCACCTGAAGAACCTGAAGGTTAATCTGCGTTCTATTCGCCAGACCGTCGAGACCCTGTCCGGCGGTCAGCGGCAGTCGGTCGCCGTGGCTCGGGCAGTATTTTGGAGCAAGGATGTGGTGATTCTCGACGAACCGACCGCCGCGCTGGGGGTCGCGCAATCGGGCATGGTGCTTGAGCTGATGAAGCGCGTCCGGGATAAAGGCTCCGCGGTTATTTTCATCAGCCACAATATGCCGCATGTCTTCGAGGTGGCGAACCGCATGATCGTCCTTCGACGGGGCCGGCGGGTCGGTACCCTCTATCCGGAAAACGACGGGATGGATCAGGCGGTAAGCCTGATGACCGGCGCTGTCTCCGCGACCGCGGGACTGACTCTCTAAATCGAGTGTCCCGCGGGACCGGTATTGAGGAGGCTTGGCCCGCGATGGAGTATCGGGCTATTGGATCTACCGGCGTGTTAGTGTCATCCCTGGGATTTGGCGGTGCTACCCTGGGCAATGTCTATGGCGAGATCGGGGAGATGGAAGCACACCGGGCAGTCCAGGCGGCTCTGGATGCCGGGATTACCCTGTTCGACGTCAGTCCGTACTATGGCGATACCTTGGCGGAGACAGTCCTTGGCCACGCTCTGGCCGGACGGCGGGCGGAGGCGGTCATCGCCACCAAGGCCGGCCGCAATGGCCCGGATGACTTCGACTTTGGCGCTTCCGCGATTCGTCGTTCGCTGGAGGGAAGCCTGCGGCGGTTAAGGACCGAGTACGTCGATATCCTACTCGCCCATGACATCGAGTTTGGCCCGCCCGCGCAGGTTCTGGGGGAAACGTACGAGGCGTTAGCGGCCCTCAGGCGCGAGGGGAAGTGCCGGGCGATCGGGATGTCCGCCCTGCCGCTCGCCGTCCTTGACCGGGCCATCCGCACTCGCGATCTTGATGTCGTGCTCAGTTACTGCCATGGCGCTCTCACCGACGACTCGCTACTCCATGACTTGTTGCCAGTTGCCCAGGAGCATGGCACGGCGGTGATCAACGCGAGCCCCCTCTGCATGGGGTTGCTGAGCGATGCCGGCCCCCAGCCCTGGCATCCCGCCCCACGGGCGCTCAAGGCCGCGTGCCGTGCGGCCGCCGGGGCGTGCACGGCGTTGGGCCAATCTCTCTCTCGGGTCAGTCTGAGTTGGGCGTTTCAACTTGGCGGAGTCGTATCCACCCTGGTAGGGATCAAGACCGCCGCGGAAGTGGCAGCCAATCTGGAGGCATACCACTCGCCTCCCAACCCGATCGCTCTCGTCGCGGTACGGGAGGCCCTGGCTGCCGGGCACGGCATGGGATGGCCGAGCGGGGATATTGCCGCCTGGGGCGTGGAGGTGGGCTATCCGCCGACTACGGTTGGCTGGTAAGGACAACGCGACTTTGGTCGCGCGGGATCGGAACCACAGGGCGTCCCGGCCGGACTGCAAACCGCAATCCCGAGCCGCGCCCGCTTTTCCCGATGGTTCGGCCCGCCGGCCGCGGCTGGAGCTGCGGTTATTCGCCCGCGCTATCGAACCGTCATAGAAGAGTCAGCACCTCGGGTCCGTTCTCCGTGATCGCCACCATATGCTCGAATTGGGCCGAACGGCCGCGGTCCTTGGTAACTACGGTCCACCGATCGGCCAGCAACTCGGTATCCTTCGCGCCGAGATTAATCATCGGTTCGATGGTGAACACCATTCCGGGAAGGAGTTCGATCCCCGTCCCGGCGTCCCCAGTGTGCGGGACGTTGGGCTCCTCATGTAGCCGTCTCCCGACTCCGTGGCCAACATATTCGCTTACCACGGAAAAGCCCCTTGGTTCGGCATATGCCTGGATGGCGGCGCCAATGTCCCCCATGTGACTGCCCGCCCGCGATTGAGCGATTCCGCGGTTCAGACATTCCTTGGTTACCTCGATCAGCGCGCGTGACCGTGGGTCAATGGCGCCAACCGTGAAGGTGACGCAAGAGTCACCGACCCAACCCCGGTAGAGCACGCCAATATCGATCCCAATTATGTCACCCTCGCGCAGC